>Ga0153959_1000115_pt1 | contig 53685 bp, 43 predicted proteins | sample TSFL043MetaG_FD_104685 | JGI IMG/M metagenome (GOLD analysis project Ga0153959, IMG submission 104685) | Attine ant fungus gardens microbial communities from Florida, USA - TSFL043 MetaG | ecosystem: Host-associated > Fungi > Mycelium > Unclassified | place: USA: Florida, Wekiwa Springs...
ACTATTTTATGAAGATAATAAAAAGAAAATACCTCAGGATATTTACAATTTATTAGATCCTATAGCATTAACTCATTGGATATGTGGTGATGGTTCGGTTTCAAAAAAAAAAAAAAAAAGGTTTATTACTATGTACAGATTCTTATTCAATAGAAGATGTAGTAAGATTAGTGAATGTATTAATAATACGTTATAATCTAATCTGTACAATTCGACTACATAGAGAAAATCAATATAGAATATACATTTCTGAAAGATCTTTAAATTCTTTAAAAAAATTAGTTTTACCATATATGGTTAATTCTATGAAATATAAAATTTGTCACTAAACTCGGAATTATTTATTAAAATATAATCCAATTTAAGTTGTGCTTAGCTCTACATCCATACAAAAGGGTTGTTTTAGTATTGAATTATATAAAGATTCTAAAGCTAAATTTAAGTATACTCCTAGATTAGTTTTTAGAATTAACTTACATGTTAAAGATTTACCAATTCTTCTAAGTTTTAAGGATATATTTGGAGTGGGAACTGTTAGTACAAAAGGAAAAGTAACTAGTTATACAGTTAAAACATTTAAAGATCTTGCGGTTATTGTTAACCATTTTAAACTATATCCTCTTGTTTCCAGCAAATATCTTGTGTATCAATATTGGTTACAAGCTTATAATATTTTGGCAACAAAAGAACATTTTAATTATCAAGGTATGACAAAATTGCTTGCCTGCTACATTAAAAAATTTAACTAATTTCGGATTATCTGATAGTTTAAAAAAAAAACAAAAAACACACAAAAAAAAAAAAAAGCTTTACCTGATTTTAATATTTCTTTAATTGATACTATGTCTTACAATTTTAAGGGTATTCCTCATGGAATGTGGGTAGCAGGATTTGCAAGTGGAGATGGATCTTTTTTTACTAAGTTGACACAGTATAAAGATACATTTCATACAGGTTGTGTTTTTAAAATAACTCTTCATCTTAAAGATACTGCCTTATTAGAAGGTTTATACGATTATCTTTCAAAATACTTTCCAAATATTTCTTTCAACAAATATAATTCAAGAACAAATAAAGGTATTTTTTTTTCAAAACAAACTGTAAGTTTAAATATTTCAAATATTAAAGATATAGGTAATATTGTAATTCCTTACTTTGGATTTATATCCAGTCTTAGGAATAAAGAAAATGGATTATAATGATTTTAAAAATATTTATAATATTATTTTATCAAAAGGTCATTTAAGTTATGAGGGTTTGGCCCAAATCCAACAAATTAGGAATAATATGAATGATAAACGAACAGTATTTTAACTTTGGGTTTTAACAGATAAATTTTGTTTGATAAATTCAGTTAGCCATGGAATCAGATTTAGAATTAGGACAATTTAGACTATTAGATGTAGATAATAAATTAATTATACCAGTGGATTGCCACATTAGATTAATTGTTACTGGTAAGACATCTTGCCCCTATTAAGTTTATGTTAATATAAACAACAACAAAAATTTTATTTTTTTTTTTATTTTTTAAATTTAATTTGAATCTCGCTATTTGCTGGAAACCTCTAATGTTTAACTTACCTATATTTAAATAGGTGAAAATAATTAAAATGTTACAATGAGCAATCAGCAGGAAACCAATTAGTGATAGTATTAGTATAATAATTACTATAGTAGGATCCTCAGAGACTACACGCGAGAAATTTTTTTTAAAATTTAAGATATAGTCCAAGTATAAAAATTTGATTAAACTTTAAACGGAGATAGAAAAATTTTTATTAATAAATATTATTTGTACTACTCTATTTTTAGTAAATAAACAAAACTATTATTCCATTTCCTGCCACGTAGAAAAAATAAATTCTAAAGAAAGGAAAAATTATAATAAAATAGTAAACAAGTGTGATAATAAAGTTTACAATATAAATATAGTTATTTACGGTTCTAACTTAGGTTCTACTGTAAATTTGAATAGATTTTCAAAAAATTGACAAAAATTAATATTTTACCTTCCGATTTATATTCTATAATAGTTGGTAAATTATTCTCAGGGTTAAAAAAAAATAATAGTACATTTAATACTAGATTTAAATTTAAACAATCTATCGATCATTATTATTATGTAATTTATTCTTTCTTAAAACTTTCTCATTATTGCTCAAATATTCCTTATTTAGGTAAATCTATTCGAAAAGGAAAAATTTGGTTATTCCTTAGAATTTAGTACAAGCCTTGTTTAAATGAATTATACTTATTATTTTATAAAAATAAGGTATAAATAATACCTCAGAATATTTATGATTTATTAACTCCTATATCTATAGCACTTTGAATTAAGGGAGATGTGCTAATTTAAATAAAGGTTTAGTTTTATGTACAGATAGCTACACTTTTGTTTTTTATAATTTTTATTACAAGAGGTGGTAACATTAGTAAATGTATTAAAAATAAAATATGATATTAATTGTACAATTCAAGGTATTAAAAATAATAGACCTAGAATATATATTTTAGGTGAAAGTATGCTTAAGTTAAGAACTTTAATTAAACCTTATATTTTATCTCCGATGCTTTTTAAGCTAAAAATTAATTAAATTTTTATATTTGGCTGATGTAATTCACAGCTTTGCTGTACCTTCTTTAGGTTTAAAATTAGATGCTTGCCCTGGTAGATTAAATCAACTATCTTTCTTAGCTGAAAGAACTGGTACATTCTACGGTCTTATGGCCTAAACTATAGTGAACCTATAGTTATAAACTATAAAATTGCGGGAACGCCCTAAAGCATTCATAACCAAGTAGGAGTAGTAATATATCATATGGCGCAGGTAATGACTCGCGGTATGGTAAAATCATGATTGATAATTCAATGGGTAATCCGCAGCCAAGCACCAAGTATTTTGAGGGGTATGCTGATTATTATTGGGTGTGCAGTTCATCGACTAGACGGTAGTTGGTATTATTTTTATTACTATTATAATGCTTAAGGTATAGTCAAACCCCACCTGAAAGGGTGCAGGAAAGTATAATTTATTATATTTTCTGTTTATTAGATATACATAATAATTAGTGTGTTTAGGGAAAAATTTTTACGATAGTTTGCTAAACTTTTATTTTAATGTAAATAATTTAAGTTATTTTTAATTAATTGTATTATAAATTATTATTATAACATTTTCAATCTGAAAGTTGCTTATTATAGTATTTTATTGCATAGTGAAATTAATCAAAGTATTCTTAATAATTCTATTTTATTTGTTAAGCGTATAAGTTTAATGGCTTGTGCCCCTATTAGTAAAACTTTTAATACAATTACTACTAGAGCTTTTAGTACAACTGCTACTAGACAAGCTGAAGATTTCAATTATGAGTTCTTAGCGTTAGAACATATTAATAGTGGAAAACCTACAACTGCTTCTGTAATTAATAAAATATTATTAAATCAGGATATCACTATTACTGATTCTAAATTAAAAGAATTATTCAAAGTTGAAGGTGTTGAACTAAATTTACTTACATCTAGTTTGCCTTTGGCACAGGAAGATTATAAACTTTTTTCAGAATTAACAGGTAATTCTAATTATAAAGGGCATTTCGGTGTATATATGTTTATCCATAAGATTACAGGTCAAAAATATGTAGGTTCTTCTAACTTGTTAAGACGTAGAATGGATTATTACTTTAAAGGGGATTTTCCTTTAATGGGGAAATTTTTACCTTTACTTGCACAAGAAGGATTAGGTGCTTTTAAATTAATTATATTTAAGTTAGATAAAAATAAATTTAATGTTAAGGATGCTTTAATTTTAAAGCAATATCATTTATTAAATAAAGAATTTGATCTAAATACATTAAGAGTTGTTAATGCAGAGTCTTCAAAAGGTGAAAGTGTGTATGTTTACGATTTAACTTGTAGTACTCTTTATTATCATGCTAGCTCAAAAATTGAGTTAAAAAGAGTATTAAAAGTTCACCCAGAGACATGTAAAAAATATTTAGATTCAAACCTTCCTTATCTTAATAGATTTTTATTGTTAAGTGGCTTAATTCCTAAAGCAGTTATAAGTAATATGTCCACTCAAGAGTTAATTGATATAATGCAAAAAGAAAGACAAATTACGTATACATTAGGTACTCGTAGAAATATTCCAGTGATCTTAGAAATTAAAGATGGAAATAAATTTGTTGATTCTTGAGGTCAAACTCTTAAATTTGATTCTCTAACTGCATGTATTAACTATCTAAAAGACTTAGGGTTAATTATAAAAAGAAATACTCTTTCTAAATATATAAAAATTGAAAAAGAGTTCTATCATTTTTTATGTAAATATTCTGAGAACTCTAAACCAGATAACTTTGAAGAAGTAGGATTAATTATTGATGAATACAAAAAATTATGAAAAGAAGATTTAGTTGTTATTCCAAAGGTTAAGAATAATAAAAAAAATAAACCTATATTAGTAAAAGGTCCTGATTTTGAAAAAGAGTTTGAAACTATTACAGATACAATCAAATATTTTGAGTCAATTAATATTAAATTAGATAGAAAATATTTATCTATTCAATTAAAAAACGGTAAACCATATAAAGGATATTGTTTCCATTATTTATAAATATCGTAGCGCAAGCGTGATTAGATATATTGGGGCTAGCGCAAGCTATAACTCCATTTTTACATTAAAAATCGTAAAGAAAATTTGCAATGTTCAGAAATTTGCTTGCGACTAGGTAGCGTTTTTGATTATGAGAGTGATGTTGATATTTTTCTATTACTACTACTTTCTACTAGCGAACTAATAGTAATATACGACGTTATATTGTTAGAGCTGAGTTTAAAATGCACAACTTTATTATCCCACGTAATTAAAGGAGTGATAGCTAGGCTTTTTATAGGATATATTAGAAATATCTATAAATTAATTAATATGAAGATTAAACTGATTGAAGGCCCTTTAACGCGTTTCTGGTATTACGGTGGTTTACTAAAAAATCTTTTCAAAAGATTGCAAATTCTGAATATATTCGAGCAATGGAATATATTTTGTAGTAGAAAAACATTAAAAATTTGCAGGGTTACAGGAATAATGAGCTTATTAATTACGTCGATCATAAACAGTAAACTAGGAAACCCCGGATACCTTATTACTAAAATAGTAAGGTGCTTAGGATATATTAAATTTTTAATATACTCTGTAAAGAGGTTAATACAAAGTAACTTGTATTTTAACACCTGGCGGGGGCAGGATGACCACCAAGCGGGTACTTTTAGACCGAATACCTTGCAAAATTGGTCTGCTTACACATTCAGCAAGTTTACTTACCGAATGAAACTCCATATAAAATATAACCATTTTATTACCGGAACTCGAGGTTTTAAAACTAGTTCTTCTTTACCTAAAGGTGATAAAAAACCAAGTTTAATTAAGCCATCATCTCATTCCTTTATAGATAAAAATTTAACTTATGCAATCTTAGCTCAATTAAAAAAAGGTCTATGACTAACTCCAGAGTTAAAAAGAAGATTAAATTTATTTATAGAGAAAAGTCAGTATTTTCTTGCTGAATCCTCTAAGAAAACGGGTATGAAATCTCCACAAACCAGAAGGTTATTTGAGTTATTCATTCACAGTTTATTATTTCAAGTACAGGCTATAGAATTATTATCTAAAAATCCAGGAAGTAAAACACCAGGAATAGATGCAAAAATTCTAAGTAATACATTTAATAGCAAATTTGAACTTCTTAAACTCTTAAAGCAATTCAGATCCAATAAGATTATGCCTTTGAAAAGAATACTAATTCCTAAGAATAATAATTTGAATGAAAAAAGACCTTTATCTATTCCTTCTATTTTAGATAGAGCCACTCAAGCATTATTTTGATTAGTTCTAGATCCTATAATAGAACCTCATTCAGATCTATTTAGTTTTGGGTTTAGAAAAGGTAGAAGTAATGTGATGGCTTTAGCCACACTACAAAAAGCTCTACAAAGTAAGGGAGATAGCATTAACCGTACAGTAGATACACAATATATTTGAGATGCGGATATAAGAAAATGTTTTGATAAAATCAATCATAATTGATTATTAACGAACGTACCGATTCCATCGAAATATTTATTTATTCTAAATGGTTGGTTAAAAGCAGGTTTTATAGGTTTTAATGAGACTAAAGTTTATCCTATCAGTGAAGGTATTCCTCAAGGAGGAATTATTAGTCCTTTACTTATTAATTTCACTCTTAATGGCTTGGAAAATATTCTTGAAGAAGCAAAACTAGAATTTAAAAATTCTACTAAACATGCATATCTAAATTACAGGGAAATAGATGGATTCAGTCTGTATGTTAAATCTGTATCCAGAACTTTTAAAGATCGAAAATTTAAAAATCGGTCAATAGCCTGTAGAATTGTTAGATTTGCGGATGATTTTATAATTATCTCAGGTTCGGCTAGACTTCTTAAATTAATACAATCAAAAATTGAAAAATTTTTAGAAATTAGAGGACTAGAAATACATCCGGATAAGAGCAAAGTTATTAAATTTGGAGTAAATACACCTTTCAACTTTTTAGGTTATACATTCAACTATATTATAAGAACTAATCATATCAGAAATAAATTCTTACATCATAGAAAACATGAATGAAGACTTAAAGGAAGAGCTAGACTATTTACATATCCATCCGCAGAAAAATTTAAATCTTTCAAATACGCTTTAATAGATTTATTTAGAAATAATCTTAATACTAGCGCCTTTGAATTAATAGCTGCACTTAATCCTAAGGTCACAGGATGGGTTAATTATTTTTCTTTCTCTAATTCTGCAGGAACTTTATCTTCACTTAAGAAATTTCTTTACAATAGAATCAAAGTCTGAATGCTGAAAAAACATCCTAAATCCTCTATTATCTGATTAAATAATCAATACATGATGCTGGATTTAATAAAAAAGCAACACAAACTTGACTCGGCGACTTACGATGCTTTACAAATTAAAATTCTTAACCATGAAAGTGCAAGAACTAACAAATGGAATTTTTATGGGTTATCATTCAGAGACTCTAAAAAAAATACTTATAATATTCCTAAGTTAAATATACTTAATTGGCCTACGAATATTAAGAAAATAGTAGTATTGACAGTATTCGCTCCTGCAAGAAAACTCTTGAAGACTAGTGTGTATGACAACAAAGATCAATGAGTTAAAGAATCGTTAAAACTGGCCGCATTACATATTAATAAAAAGTATTCACTGTTTGATAGTTTATGAAAAAGGGACGGTGGCCTATGTTATTTCTGTCATAATTTATTTACTCTAGATGAAGACCAAAGTAAAATAGTGGTACATCATAAAGAAGATTGAATATTAAGAAAAAATAACAAAATAGATAACTTAGCTCTCTGTCATGAAAGCTGCCATGTAGATTGGCACAATTCTAATTCTAGATTAACTTCGGAGTTAAAATCTGATCTGAAAAGTATTACACCAACAATTAAATTCAGCAAAAATAGAAGAGAACTTAAAAGTCCCAAAACAAAATAATTAAGTGTTGTGAAAACTAACCGTTAATATTAAACAAGGATATATTAAATTTGTATAATAATGTCTCTGAACTTATTAAAATAAATTTATAATACGTGGAGTAGAGCTCTATGCATCGAGAGGTGCACGTTGAGATCATATGGGGGTTTTGTAGGCGACTACTATTTCTATCCAAGCGGTATCTGGCATGGTTTCATGCCAATCGTAGTTGAGGCAGTATCTTCACCTGATTTTTTAGTTTGGGTTGACTCAGCTTCTCAATAAAATAAATAATTATTTTTAAAATTTTTATAATTGGACCAAAAGCCTTGTATCTTCATAAATATAATTTAATTGTCTCAAATTTATTCTAGTTATAAATTAACAAAAATGCTACAGCTGTTGACTTTAGCTATTAAAATTTAAGCCTGCCAATGTTTAAAAAAACTAATTATAGTATATGCAGAATATAATTTTATATTTTTAACTTGAATTAGCTTGTATACAATATTTATTATTTGACCAAGGCATCATATATGCTCTTAATATATGATAATAATGGTAACTAAACCCCCTATCTGAAAAAGATCTAAACTTAACTGAACTGATCTTAACTGAATTGAACTGAACTTTTGCTTGATTAACTATTATAAATTTGTCATGAAAATTGACTTAAACTTTAATTAATTTTTTCTTTATATGTTCATTTTATTGTATTAATTTTCTTTATATAAATTAAGTTAATTTTTTTTTTATTTGATTGACTTTTATATATAATATACGGGACTGCCAACCTATACAAAATTGTACACTTAGAAGATAAAATCTTCAGTTCAGAAACAAAAATTAAAGCAAATAAAGAACCTGAATGGATTTCCTTAAACAGCAATTAATTATTTATAATTATAAAAATATAAATAAGATAAATTAAAATAATAAAAAGGTTTTAGTTAAAATAGGACTAAAAAAAGAAAAATGAGTTTAATAAATTAAAAAACAAAATTTGTAAAACAAATGAAATAAATTTATATAATGAATAAAAATTATAAAATGACAAAAAAAATTTAAAATTTAAAAAATAAATTAAAAGAGTATAATATAATATTAGATTAGATAAATTGCAAAAAGCAAATAAAATAAGACAAAGTTAATTAGAATTGAATTAGCAAAATCCATTTTTTATAACATTTTTAAATTGAATAAATGGTGGTACAGTTATGTAAATTCTTTAAAAAAAATTAAATTTGATCGAATTATTCTGTATGAGTTTAATTTTGGCTCTGATTGAACGTTTTTCAGTAGTTTTAAGACATGCGAATCAATGGAACCTCGTAATTAATAAGGTAAAATAATGTTAATTATGTTTTTATATAAAATATATAATAGTAACTTAATATTTATTTTAGTAAATTAACTTGTTAGTGGTTAGACCATGGTGTAAAGGTGAGTAATAATAAATAAGATACCTTATAGACCTCTCGAATAGGGGATAGTTTAATTAATTTTCAAAATTTAAATTAAATAGTATATAGTTTAAGATGAAACTATTTCATATAGTGAAACTGCTCAATCCGTTTTTCTAGTGGAGTATCAAACAATATTAATTTATTATTTAGATATGAGTTATATAAAAATAGTTATCAGCTAGAATTAATTAAACATAAATTAGCATATTTATGATAAAGGATACGATATTTTATATAAATATAGTTATATGTATTATAATATAGGATATCAATATAAAACTATATACAATAAAATTAAAAATAATAATAATAAAAAAAGTATCGCTATAAGAATTGATTTATTTTGTTTAATGGTAGTTGGAAGGGTAAAAGCCTAACAAGCCGATGATCAATAGCCACGTTTGATAGAACTAATGGCCACATTGGGAATGAAATGCCCCAAGTAGAGTAATCTACCTGCAGTCGAGAATATTAGTCAATGCTCGCAAGAGTGAACTAGCTAACTGAAATCTTAAGATCACTTGTAAGTGGTACTTGAGATAACGTAAGGGAAAATAATGATTGTACCTTACTATAAGTGTTGTCCAAATAACTGGTGCCAGAAGACTCGGTAAGACCAGGAACGCAAACGTTAGTCGTCCTGTTATATGTTATAGGAAAACATTATTATGGGAAAAACTGCCAAACTCCGGGGACGCCTTAAAGCTTAGGATACCAAGCTATAATTGAAAAATTATAAGTGGCCAGAATAATTACCTGGGTATGGTAAAAGTCCTAAGATGAAGGAAACTGAAATAGGCTATCGCGGATCTAAATCAAAATTTCTATATATCCCAATACCAAATAATAGAACTTTTGTAAAAGAGCAACGAGTAGACGGTAGTTGGTTTTTAATTAAAAACTTAAGGTGTACTCTAATGGATTTCGAAAGAAATTATCAAACCAGAATCCTTTCTAAACAATTAAGTATTAGAACTTTTTCTACTTCGGATTTTAAATCTAAACTAAATCCTTGGTTTGTAACAGGTTTCACAGATGCTGAAGGTAGTTTTTGCACTACAATTTATAAAAATAAAGCATACAAAACTGGATGGGTTGTAAGATCTTTTTTTCAAATAGGATTAAATCAACGAGATAGTTCTTTAATCTATCAACTAAAAGACTTTTTTGGTGGTATAGGTACAATAAGCTTAGATAAGAAAGCTAATGTGTTAAAATATTCAGTAGCTAGTCTTAAGGAATTAAGTTCTATTGTAATCCCTCATTTTAAAAAGTATCCTCTTCTAACTCAAAAAGGTGCAGATTTTTTATTTTTTGAGCAAATAGTTGAGCATATGAATAAAGGTGCACATCTTACAGCTAATGGTTTAAAACAAATTATTAATATTAAAGCATCTATGAATACCGGTTTATCTGAAATTATAAAATCAGAATTTAGCAATAATATTAATCCAGCAAAAAAAGGGATTATTCAATCTAATATTATACCAGATCCAAATTGGGTTTCAGGATTCGTAAGTGGTGAGGGAAATTTAGATGTTGGAATTAAAAAGTCAAAAAATATTATTGGTTATCAAGTATATTTAAGATTTAGAATATCACAACACGCCCGTGATGCTACCTTATTGGAGCTAATAATGAATTACTTAGGGGCTGGAAGACTAGAAAGAGATTATAGAAATCCTGCTTTATATTTAGTAATATCTAAAATTTCGGAGGTAAACCAAATAGTTATACCATTTTTTAATCAATATCCTATTTGCGGTATTAAATATCTAGATTATCTAGATTGATGTAGAATTGCTAATTTAATCGAATCCGGTGCTCATTTAACCAATGAGGGTTTAGCTGAAATTCGACGGATTAAAGATGGGATTAACACAGGTAGAAAATACTAATATAGCAAGATAAATCTGGTGACCATGAATCAGGCGTAAAGGGTAAGTAGGCAGCTTTGAAAGTTATTAGTTATTATGCTTTGTCTTAATTGATAAATAATTTAATAATGAATTAAAGCTAGAATCAAAAAGAGGATAAACCAAATAATGTTTAGAGTAGGGATACAATCCGTAGATACTAAATGGAATACTTAAGGTGTAAACTTTTATCCAATAATGATTGACGCTGAGGAACGAAGGTGAGAATAGAAAATAGGATTTGAGACCCAGATATCTCTCACTGTCAACGATGAGTGGTAGTTGTTAGTCTTATTAAAGGCTAGTAGCGATGTTAACGCGATAACCATTCCGCCTTGCGAGTACGGTTGCAAAACTGAAACCAAAAAAATTAGTCGCTCTTGAAGCAAACGAAGTGAAGCATGTTGTTTAATACGTCAGTACGCGTAAAATCTTACCAGTTCTTGAATAGTTTCTCTTTATTTGTGTTTCTGTAGCTTAGGTTGCAGCAGCCTTTTTTTGTTTAAATTTTTTTTTTAAAAAGAATCAGGGAGATACTACTACTAATGATTAAAATTTAATTAAAATTAGCAGTAAAGAACACTCTTGGGTGAAAATTACAGGTGTTGCATGGCTGTCGTCAGTCCGTGTCTTGAGAAGTTAGGTTAGTTCCGCCAACGGACGCAATCCCTATTGTTAATTTATACTTAACATTGAATGATTTCTAAAAGTTATCACAAGGGGCTAAGACAAGTCGTTATGGCCCTAACGAACTGGGCTGAGAAGTGTTTTGGGAAAACATTAAATTGGCATAAACTACCAAACTCCGGGGAAACCCTAAAGCTTAGGATACCAAACTATAGTCTAAAGGCTATAAGTGGATGGAGTAATGATTCATGTAAGGTCAAAAGTCCTAAGATGAAGGAAACTGAAATGGGCTATCGCGGATCTAAATCAGAATTTGTATCGCAAACAGAAACTGTAAAAGAGCAACGAGTAGACGGTAGTTATTGTATAACTAATAATATACAATTAAGGTGTACTCTAATGGGTTTTGAAAAAAATTATCCCGTCAAATTCCTTACTAAACAATTAAATAACAGAAATTATTCTACTATAGTTTGTCAGTCTAAGTTTAATCCATGGTTTATTACAGGATTTTCTGATGCTGAAGCTTCGTTCATTGTATCTATTTATAAAACAGATAATCTTAAATTAAAGTGGAGAGTAACTCCTAATTTTTCAATACATATCCATATTAAAGATATCGAATTATTAAAAAGTATTAGAGATACCTTTGGTGTAGGAAAAGTTAGACAAAATAGTATTAGTACTGCTGTATTTAGAGTTGATAATTTACAAGATTTACAAGTTATCGTGAACCATTTTGACAAATATTCGCTTATTGGTGCTAAAGTTTCTGATTTTATTTTATTTAAAAAATGTTATGATTTAATTAAGCAAAAACAACATTTAACTCAAGAGGGCCTTGAAAAAATATTAGCTTTGAAATGCAATCTTAATAAAGGTCTTAGTGATGAATTAAAAGAAGCTTTCCCGAATATTATTCCCGTACCTAGACCTTTTTATAAATTTAAGGGAATTCCTGATCCTTTTTGGATCTCTGGTTTTGTTTCAGGGGACTCAACATTTAGTGTTTCTTTAGAAAAATTTAATAATAAAATAGGTTATAGAGTGCGATTAATATTTGGAACTTGTCTTCATGTTAGAGATAAAGAATTATTAATTGGTATATCAAATTATTTTTATAAAAATATCTTAATTGGTAAATATATTTATGAATCTGAAAAAAGAGAATGTATTCTACTTCAAATTAAAAACTACTCTGATATTGTTCATAAAATTATACCTTTTTTTAATAAATATCCTATACTAGGAGTAAAAAGCTTAGATTTTGCCGATTTTAAAAAAGTATCAGAATTAATGGAAACTAAAGAGCATTTAACCGAATCAGGTTTTAGCAAAATTGTAAAAATAGTAAAAAAAATGAACTTAGATAGAAATAATTTCCAGTCGTCAGTTACTTAATGCGAATAAGTAGCTAAGTTAGAAGATAAAACTTAAAGTTTACTTCATTTAATTGTAAGTTAAATTTGATTTTCCATGATAGACGTGCCACAAAAAACTTTTACAAAGTGACGCAAAACTTTAAATAATTTAAAAAAGAAGAGCTAATCATTAAAGAAAGTTAAAATATTTTAATAAACAGATTGTTGCCTGAAACTTGGTAACATGAAGAAGGAATTTCGAGTAATCGTTGATTAGTACGCAACGGTGAATAATGCATTCGGGATGAACTAACTGTCTGTCGCTGGGGCGAAGCTCGGGATGGGGGAAACTGTCGCAAATTTACAACTTCTACAAATCTTTGCTTATTACTCATTTTATTTGACAATTTGGTATTGTTTATTGTTTTGTTTTTTCTAAGCTTTTTAGAAGGAATTTACTGCTAAGTTTGCTAACTATGTGTCTTGTAAAAACTAGAACAGCAAGATAATAGATGTGTCTCTTAGTATAAAAAATAACACAATTTACCAAGTTGTTGCTGTTAAATTGGCAACAATTAAAAATTTAATTTAGCTATAGCCCTTTATGTATTTTTATTATTTAATTATTTAAATAAAAATTAATAATCTTTGATGGTATTTATTTACTTGAAATAGTTTGTTGGTTTTTACATTTAGGTCGGGTTTGTTAAGCTAATTAGTATCAGTTAACTCTTCTGAGTAACATCTCAAAAGTCATAGCAGGGTAGCCGTACTGGAAGGTGCTGCTGGAGAATAGATCAATATAAACCCCCTTTCAGCAAAAAATATTATTTAAATATATTTATAGATTTATATCTGATTAGTTTGTAGGGGAAGGTAAATAAAATTTTATATTAAAATTAAGTAAGTCAACTTAGGTTCCAGTAATTGCTTACTGCTTATGTTTGCTTTTGCAGATACAGAAAAAATAAAATCTGCTGCTGTGCTGTGCTGTGCTTTGCTGTTTTTGTTTTGTGTGTTTTGTATTAGATAGGGGATACCCCTTTTTTTATTCTTCTAATTATTTTAGTAATAGTACTCAATAACTATTTTTTATATATCTTAGAGTTTTTATTTTTGGACACTTTTTTTTGGGTTGTTGTTTTTGCCTTGGTTATGTATTTTTTTGTATGATTTTTTTGTATTAGAAAGTCAAAGCTGATATTACAATTTAAGGATATAAGATTTCAACTCAGGCAATAAATAGATTTATTCTTAATTATTAAGGGGGTTAGCTGAGTGGTTTAGCAGTAAATTTACACTTTACAGACAGAGTTTCGATTACTCTACTCCTTAAATTTTTTAATCTTATATATTTTTTATAAAAGTAATAGTATATAATTTATAATATATAAACAAATAATAGTAGTTGCTTAGTTGCTTAGATATATTTTATAGCCTATTCAATTTATTTTTATCTAGCTGCAACAATAACAAAAAAGCATTTTATTAGTTTACTAAATTACAACTGTTTAATTTTAATAAATATAATATTAATTTAAGACTTTAGCATAATGGTTAATGCAGTTCGCTCATAATGGATATTATAAGGGTTCGAATCCCTTAGGTCTTATTTGAATAGGGGTTCATCAGCAATTGAATATGAATAGCAAGTGATTATAAAAAAATAAAAAGGTAGTAGTTGCCTGCTTTCATAAGGAATCATATCAGTCTAGCATAAGGTAAAGGATAAAAATAATAATTATCCAGGTTATTAAATAATATATATATATTTAAATAAAGGGTACTTGGTCGAGTCTGGTTTATGGCGCTCGTCTTGAAAACGAGTACTTCCCAAAGAAGTCGTGAGTTCGAATCTCACAGTGCCTGTTTTTATAAACACAAAATAAAAAATATTTTTAATTAAATTTATTACTAAAAATTATGCCCCAGAAAAAAAATCTTATATTTAATAATGAACTAAAGATAGTTTTATTATAATACTAAATATAGTCAGCTAAATTTTTAATTTATTTGCTGTTGACTAGTTTCTTTTCCCACCTGCTTAATAGAAATAAAAAACAAAATTTGATACCAGTTTTAAACTAAAAATCTATTGATTGCAGCTAAGGAGTGCCCTATAAAAATTAATTTAATTACACAAAAAATGTTTTTTGTTTTTTTTTTAACAGCCCCAAAATGTAGCAAAAATAAAAATATTAACCATAGTAATATAATTTATATTGTAAACTTTATTAGATTTAAATTATAGTAATATAAACTATTTCAGATTTAAACTATTTTTTATAAAAATCAGCTATAGTATTTAATAACAAGATAGTTTTTACTTTTTTAATTTTATTCTCAGTTAAGAAACTATTTACTATTAGAATTGATTTAGTTTTAATTAAAAAATTTTTTCCCTATTTTAGAATATAAAACTTGTAAGGCTTTACCACTTATTCAATCCAAATTTGCAGACAAAGTAGTAAATTAAATTAAATTAAAATAAAAACAAAAAGTTTGGCTTGTTATCTCAACTACTATATATTAATTGTAATATTGTTTCTTACTTAATTAATTAATAATTTTTATACTTTGAATTTATAAATTTTATTTTAAAATAGAGAGTGGTTTTTAAAGTTATTAATGAGATCCTTAATCAAGCAAAATGTCAGTTTACACTATTAATGTGTATCTAAGATGAATTTAATCAATAATTAAATAATTAGAAACTTCTATATTAATAATTCGTTTCTTAATAGAAATTTGACTAAAATTAAACTAGAAAATTCATTTATACAAATTAAAGAATTCAATAACTCTAATATTAATAAATCTAATAATAACATGAATATTAACAATATTAACAATTAAAAATTGATTGGAATTTGATAAAGGATTGTAGAGTTAGTGTTATTTGGAAAGATTGGATATCTGATTTGGATTTTTCTAAAATGGTTGAACCTGTTCTAAAAAAAGAAATTGTAGAGCAAGTGTTTAGAGAGCAAGATAAGGATCATTTAAACAGTCAAGATAAATTAGGAAAAATTATGGAAATTTATGAATCAATCTAAATAGACTACTTATCTTAAATAATTCCCTATACTTTATAGTATTACTCAGTTAGATTTCTATAATAACAGTGACATGTGTGATTTTATTAAAAAATTTTTTTTTGTCCTAATATTAAAGTTAATATTAAAAAAACAAAACAATTCTATTGATAATGATGTAGTATACTTCTTATTAGGTAATATTCCAGCTAATAATACCTTAATTTGTATTGGTCATATTAACTCATGGAAAACTACATTAGTTTAATGGAATAATCATAAATATCCCTACCTGAAATGGACTGATTAAATTATAACTGAAAATGCAATTAAAAAGAAATAGGGTATTATAAATATCATAACAATAATGGTCATGTTAAATACTGATAAAATAGTATCATTTACCGGATATGATTCTAGGATAAACAGATTAAAAAAAAAAATAGTACCAATTTCCTGATATGAATTTGGGATATACAGATAAAACAATTATATAATAAAAAAAAATGGGTGCTATTGATTTATAAACTTATGGTAACTAAACTAAATTAGGTGGATTCTGATAATTAAGTGTATATTTTGTATGTGTAGCTTATTTTAAATACATGTAATTATGATGATTATATTATTGATACTTCTAAAGGTTTAAATAATGGTTATGATATAATTAGAGTCAATTATTCCATGTTTTATTCAATTATACTAGTGAAGACAAGTAAAGTAGAAACGGATATAATTTATACGCACATAACCTAGGTAGATATGATTATATATTCATCTTTAAAACTTTAGCAGAAAAAGGCACTCAACCTGAGGAGATAAAGATATTCTAACTATTAGAATAAAAAGATAAAGAGATAAAATTAAGTGTCAATCTAAAGGATATTCTAAAAATGGTTTCTACAGCATAATATAAAAAGCTAAAAACATTTAATTGTACTATTAATAAAGTTTTAATCCCACATACATTTGTAAGTAAGGATAACTTAAATAATATTTGTCCTTAACCAGACATTAAATATTACTTTGATGATTTTATTAAAAATTAACTGATTCTATATTAAATACATACAATAATTTACCTGATACTTTTATTAAAAGATTTTATAGAATATTTCAAATCTGATGTTATGAGACTGTTATAAGCTATAGTTCAAATTAGCTAATACTACTATGTTAATTTAAATTTTAATATTACTAATTTTAACACATTACCTAGTTTAGCTTTAGTTAGTTTTGGTTTAGGGAACAAAGACAATATACATAAGATTAAAATGATTCAAATTTAGTAAAATATTTATATGAAAAGCTTATTTCGGAAAAAACTGTATATTTTTTTTTGCGAGTAGTGAGATATTTGTGATTGAAGGCTACCATTACGATAATAATTACCATTTTTCCTAAAGGTATTAAAACAGCTATGCCAAACTTTAATCCATTATTTAACAATAATACAGATTTAGATTATTATAAGTTAGGAATCGTGTTTGCTAAGATAACAGCAGATAAGTGTTACCTATTTTATTCTTATCAAAGATGAGGGGTTTTCTAACTTAGTTGTCCTAGTTGATAATTCTAGGAATACCTTTAAAATATTTATTTAAAATAAGGTATTTAATTTGTTGAAAAAGGGGTTAAACTTTTCTTGGGCTTGTGGATCTAAATAATTATTTAAATAAATCTACAGCAACAGATAGTGTATCTAAAATATTTCTAAATTAAATTTAAATTCTACTTACGGTAAATTTGGTAAAAATAAATAGCTCCAGAATATAATATTATATTACTTAATAAATAAAATGTTTAAAGAATAACTAAAAGTTATCATTATAATGATTTAATTTAATTATCATATGATTTATTCTTAATTAGAACTGTTCCAAGATTAAAATAAAATTAAGAAGATTATATGACGAACAATACAGATTAAACGATGAAGGGTAAATAAAAATAAAAAATATCTAAAAATAGAGGGATACCCTCAGCTGTTCAAATATCTTATAAATTTTTAAGCGTATGCTAGAGCAACAATGAATCCTTTCAAAATTATAGCCGCTAACCTAGCATTGACATGTAATAATAAGAATTTAATATTCTTAAAACCTTACCAAACAAGAATTGGAGGGAATTAGGTAAATAGTAGTTAAGGTCTAAGTTAAAAAAGGGTATATTCGTTAAACCAAAATTATACTTCTCCCCTTTTGAAGACGCCGATACAAATCAAATTAGGAACAAAGGTAGCGAAATCAAATTCAATAAATTATCTTAAAAATATTAAATCCAATAAGTCACAGGTAATAATATAATCACTGAGAAAACTGTGTTTAATGTAAACTGAAAATTTTTAATTATAGATGTTGTTCATTATTAAAAATAAGGTAACAGCAATTAAAGAGTAACCCACCATTATTTTTATGGTTATGTTATTTCTTGTATTCAATTCATTCATAATCAGTGACTCACACCAATGATGGTTTAAAGCAAAATTGATTCATTATGGACTTGAATTTTTTTTTTCTTTGTTTCAACTTTCAATATAATCTTCTGTACGATTTAGATAGAGTCCTTTAAGATTGCAGGCAGGTAAGTTTAAACAACTTTAAATTATCCTATAAAATATTTATAATTGAATAAACCTTTAATAAAATCATTTAATTTTGTATTTTTCTAATCAACAGTATATCCTGACGGTAGTGTTGATAAATTAATCACTTATTTGGTATTTCTATCTATAATTCTTTTTACACTGGTAAATGAAATTACATCTAAATCTTTAATAGTATCCTTATTATCATTATAGGATGAAACTTCTCCATTCTAAGTTAAACCAATAGGTTGGTAATAATCAGTTTCACTTATTATAGCAGCAACATAATGTTGATGAAGTTTTAGAACTTCGTAAAAGTAAAATATCAATGAAAGCAGCTTTTACTAGTTTAACATTTTTCTTCATATTGTTAGCTGTACTTGCAAAGCAATCAAGTATTATATAAACTGGTAATGATCTATCAGACATACTTACTAACACCAAGTGAACATTAGCTGCATCTAAAGAATGTATGAAATTTGGCATGATTGATCTTTTCATAGTTACTTTATCCACATAATCAGTAGGTACTGCTATATTAATTGTAATTGTAGCAACCTTACTTGTTTTCAATAGTTTTTTTACTTTAGTTTATTCAAACTTAATATTTGTATAACTAATTTGTAAATCTGCAGATGTAATTTTAATTTAATAGAAATATTTATCATACTATTGAAAGAATCAGATAATAATCTTAATGTAGGTAACTCTTTAATTAATAAAAAGTATACTATTTTAGTTCATTGACCAAATTATGATGAGGTGAGATGTAAGTACGTAAAGGAATATGTTTAATTATTTGCGGATAATTTTATAAAAACCCCCTGTAAGGGCTTTAATACCCCTATCATAATATAATCTCTTATACTATCCTATTTTATTTTATAAAATCTTATTATATCAATATATCTTCAAATGTTCTATTAGATTTTAACCAACAGCGGTCAATTAAATATTGTATGGTATTGTCATTAAAGATTTCTTAATCATTTTTCTATTTAACTTAACGTATCTTAATTATTCTATCTTAAATCTAATTTTATTAAATTTACCTAAGTATAAACATAAAAATATTGAGGGTAATAACTAATCACTCATCACTTAAGGGGGTACGAACTATTACTATACACATTAACATTAATTGCTAATTATTTTTTTAAAATTTATGCAACAATGTGTTGAATTTACTACAACTAGCATAGAATAATATAGGATTTTATATATCTTATATCGGATTTTTCAAGCTAGATAGTCTAGCAAACATAATAAAAATAAAATTTTAATTAAAATAACTTAATAGAATAATATAAAATATAGTAGCAAATAAGGATAACTAGATAGAATTTAACATACAGTTGAAAGACGAGGGTATTGAAATAAGGAGCCAATAATATTAAAGTTTAGTAATATACATTTGGGTAATAAATAGTTCAAGGAATTTTATTTGCAGGTATAATATATTTTATTATAAAATAAACAATATCAAACAGACCAAGATAAGCAAATGTAAGTTTATTAAAAAATAGTAACTAATAAGTTGAGGCATAGTTTAAAAAGTAAAGATCATATACTCTAGTAAGAGTTGTGTATAACGGTTAGTTATGTATACGCACAAGGGAAAAATAATAATAGAGATAATTATATATAATAAATAAAATAAATTAAATAAAATAAAAGATTATTTCGCGCATACCACTTCCAAGACTTACTAATTTATTAATTTAAAAAAAAAAATATTAGTTACTGCGCGCTACTTATAACCAGAACTAAATACTTAATCATTTATAAATTAAAATAAATGTTACTGCGCGATACTTAACACCAAAACCAATTAACTAATAAAATAAAATTTTTAAAAAGAATTATTACTGTGCGCTACTCTTTTTTTTTGTTTTTTTACCAGAACTAACTAATTATTAGTTTAATTTTTAAAAAAGATAAGATTACTCCGCGCATACTATACTCCAAGCTTAAGTAGCTAATAACTAAAAAAATTTAAATAAAATGTTACTGCGCGCATACTATGTTCCAAGGCTAATTAGTTAATAATTTATTATTAAAAAAAGATATATTTACTCCGTGCATGCTACGCTCCAAGACTATTAAATTAATCACTTAAAATATTATAATAGATATTAACTCCGAGCCTACTACTTACCAGAACTAAATACTTAATAACTCAAATTATAAAAAGAATATAACTGTGCGCTACTTAACACCAAGCTTAAATAATTTATTAACTTAATTATATTATAATAGATATATAGCTCCGCACACACTACTACCAAGATTAGGTAACTTATTAATTTAATATTAATAATAAAAAGTTATTGCGCCCTACTTTAATACCAAGGTTAATTAATTAATAGTTTAAATTTTATAAAAATAGTTGTTACTGCACGCTATTTAGCTCCAAGACTAACTAACCTATTAACTATAAATTAAAAAAAAAAGATTATAGCTACGCGCACTCTACACTCCAAGACTAGCTAAATTAATTACTAAAATTAATAATAATAGTAACTGCGCGCTACTCATTACCGGAACTAATCAATTAATCGTATAAAATATAAAGATATTAATTACTGCCCGCACATTACTTACCATAACTAATTAAATTATTAACCTAATAAATAGATAGCTAACTTCGCACATATTACATACCAAAATTAAATAACTTATTAGTTTATAAAAAGATAAATAGCTAACTTCGCGCTTCTTACTACAAAGGCTAAATAATTAAACACATAAAATTTTATAATAAAAAGTTACTCCGTGTATACTATATTCCAAGATTAAGTAGCTTATTAGTTTATAAATAAAACTTACTACGTGCATATTACACTCCAAGACTAAGTAACTTATTAAAATAATTTAAACAAAATACTTTTATACACAGATTTTTTAAATTTTAAATAACTAACTGAAATACTTTTATTTTCATATTTTAATTAAAAGAGCAAACCAAATAAAGAGCCGCTATGTAAATAATTATTGAATTTTAGATTTTTATCGTTAAGTTTATAAAAGATTAAGTTATTTAGATTTAAAGATAAGAATACACAACTCAGAAATTTAGATTAAACTTTCAAATATCAAGATAAATGAAGAAAAACAAACAAAATAAACCATATATTCTATACAAATCATGTTTATGTTTATGCTTATTGCAAATGCTTTTGCTTATTTATATGCTTATTTATATTTATATTTATATGCTTATGCTTATTTATATGCTTTTGTAAGGTTTGCTTAAAAGGAGTTATAATATAAAAATATAGGAATAGAATTAATCTTCAAATTAAAAATATTTTTTAAAAATCTAAGAATCTCAATGCTTATAATTTTACTTCTAAATTAAATCCAATACTAGAAAATTATTCTAGAAATCCTACGTATACTAATACTAATTATCCTACATAAAGAATCCTAGAAAATCTTACATATATTAATATTAGAAATCCTACGTATACTTATAGATTGATCGGATCGAAATAGAAATATTTATTTCATTAATAGATTTATAGAGATACTGAAACTTATACTGTTTTTTATGCTATTTAAATCTAGTATTAAAATGATTTATAGAAAAACTTAAACGGGTTTTGTTATTTTGTAATATGTAAATTATACTTTACTTAAAAACACAATTATTGAAGAAATAGAGGAAATATCTAATAAAGTTATGTATTTAAAATATAAAAACGTTAAATTTAAACAAAAGGTATTTAAAAATATGAATATAGAAAAAGAGGTAAAATCAAAAGTAGATATTTAGAAGTTTTAACTAAAAAGTTAGATTTTATTATTTACAATATATTATGTTTTGAAAATAAATAATAGAAATATAAATATAAATGCATAAAATCTTGAATATATTAAATTATTTAATAAAATACTAAAAATTACTTTAAATAAATGGGTCTAAATTATAAATTTATATATATATTAATGAAAGCCGCTAGCTACGCTAGGTATATTAAAATTATATACTATAAGTATAAGTCTCAGTCTAAATTGTGGAAATACTCTAATTTTAGAAATAAGGTATTTATGAGATTAAACATATTCTAAATATTAAAATTTTACTATTAGATCTATCCTGAACCATAAAAAAAATATTAGAGCAAATGGAGTTTTAAAAGAAAACAAAGGATGTAAATAAGCACTTAAATAACAAATTATATTAGAGCAATTTTATTTTGTTAGAGCATTCTTTTGTTAGAGCATTTTTAGTGCATTTAGTAGAGCATTTATTTATTTAGAGCATTTATGTTATTTTATAAGACTAAAGTAATTATAAGGTACTGATTTATCAGGAAATATTATTCAGCTAAAGTTAATTATTTACTTGACTTGGTATAATATATAATATACATATATGTTTAATATGTTCGTACGATTATTTAATCGTATTATTTCTTTTTATAATAAGATTATAGCACGAATTAGCACCGAATTAGCAGTTATATTAATGCAGTGTGTTTTTAAATAAATAAACTTTAAACCATTAGAAATACATATTGAAAAGTCGAGTTAATATAAAAAACTATTATTTATAATTATCTTGGAAATTAATTTAAAAAATAAAATGACTTAATGACTTTTTAAAGAAATACCTTAATACTTGATATATATATTTATAATTATTAATCTTAGCAAATTAAAGGTTTTACTTATTTCTATTAATACTAATAATAGATAACAAAATAAACCTATTACAAATTAGAATTTTTGAGTTATTTATCTAATACTTATCTGTTCTAGTCTTTTATTCTTATTTTTCTTATTCTTAATCACGTCTTCACTTGGTACTTCTCTATTTAACTCTCTTTTTATAATTCTCCATTCTTCTTGAGGGAAACAAGCAAATTGCTTTAAATTTAAATTTAATTTAATTATTAAGTAACAACTTGTGATATCTCTCATTTGGGAAGGATTGTCATTGGTAAGACACATTACTTGCTATGTAATGGACTATGAGTTCTGATAGGATCGACTCCTTTTCCTTCCGCTGCTATATCACTTTCATTATCATTTATTTTTAATCTAATCTAGTCACTATCACTAGGAAGTTAATATTATATTTTAATAATTTTTTTCCCTAACTAATCATTGAGAGTTTAAGAAACTAAAGAAATGATCGTAATAAGTAGTGGCAATCTTAACTTTTAATCCAACAGCTCCATTAGTATGATTAAATCAATGCTTTCCTATCCTTAAATGGTGAGGCATTAATAACTGATTGTATCGAAGAATAAATTTAGTATGAGTTACCATAGGGGTAGTGAATGCTCCTTTAATTAATCTCAGTTTCTGACTACGAGAAATAGTTTTAATACTTTAATATTGAGAGTTAAACCTAACATTAAATTGAATGGAAGGAGGGGTTGAATAAGAAGATGTCGGTTAGTAGAGAGAGCAGTATTGAACTTAAGATGAGAAGAAGTGAAAGTGGAACCGAAATTGATAATGTTACGATTGTTTTGATCTATCACTACCTGTCTAACTCAAGCCATAAGCTTATAAATAAATTTAGGTCTGGATAAAGGATTAACATTAGGAAAAGCCTTATTAATCTTATATCGATAAGAAGTAGGAAAAGTTTTGTATTTAGTCTCAACAGCAAAGGAAAGAAAATGATAGTAGTTTTGAGCGGAGTAAAGCGGTCGATGCAACTTAATTAATTTAAAATGAACTTCTTTCAGGTAGCAACTCTCAAGTCAGGGGTTGAATCCAAAATAATCATCATTAATTAAACCATTAATTAAAATATTAGTTAAACTAGTGAAGGTTGATTCAAATTTCGAATTAGGGTTATAGTTAAATGGAGAAAAATAAAAGAAAATGATAGTCACTTTGTTAATACTATGTTTAAAGATGGGGTCAGTAATAATTAATCGTCTCTCAAATGAATTAAAATCAAAATGAACTGAGAGTGTTAAGTAGTAACGAAGTAATGATATCACAAATCGGTCTATGATATTAATAGTCAATTCATTTTTCTTATCATAATTGAAGGTTTGAGTAGTAAGTCGACTAGTAATAGAAGATCGTTGTAATCGATAGCCATGTTGACCTATTAACTTAGGTAATTGATCCAGACTCTCATGTTTCTGAGTAGATATTTTTTTAGCAGTCAGTTTGACTATAGTATTAAAATAAGATAGTGTAGTAGCAAAAGTCATAGTAAAAGAAAAAGCATTACATAAGATAGTAAAGAGTGAAAATAACAATGTAGTGAGATCTCAGTGATGTTAACTGGAATTAACAGTGAGAATTTAATTTATCATATTATTTGATTACCCAATGACGGGATGACTAGTTATTAATCTTTTGTTCAGCTTATACCTCAACCCTCCTCATCCACTAAGCTTACATTTCATTTTATTTTTTCACTTCTTTCACTCTATTCTAACTATAATAATTAATAATTATAATTAAAAGATACTATTAAAAAGAGACAGGGAAAGCAACCAAGAGAGGTAACAGAGAAGGGACAAGTAATAGGAAAGTGAAAACGAGAGGTAATAATACAATTCAACAGAAATTAATTAATAAATCATAACGAAGTCTTGGGTAGGAAGGTATCAGTCAGATAAAGGTAAATATTAAAATGATCGTCTTAATCCCTAATGAAGGTCCAAAAGATGGTCCCTCTATAGCGAATAATGGTAAATTAAAAAAAGATAGTGAGAAAAGTGAACCAATTAAGTTAGTACTTAAGTAACCACCTAAGAAAAGAATCACGTTAATAGCAGAGATCAACATGATGTTTGAGTCTAAGAAGAAGAAAACAAAAGGAGCTCCTGAGTATTAAGTGAAGTAACCTGATACTAGTTCAGAGTCGGCTTCAACGTTGTCAAACGGTGGTCTATTTGTCTCATCAACTGATGCGATATAACAAATAATGAATAAAGGTAATAATGGTATAGCAAATCATATTACTTTTTGAGTCTCGATGAAAGCTGTAATGTTTAACTGTGCGGTTAACATGAGACAAATAATAACAATAGTAGTCAAGACAAGTTCATAACTAATTAACTGCGCGGTGGATCGAATGCTACCGAGTAAGGAATACTTACTATTAGATGATCACCCTGCTAATAGTACTCCAAATACTCCAACACTTCCTATTGCGAGATAGAATAGGAGACCATATTGTAATTCTTAAATTGCTATTGCTGGACATAGGGGATTAGTGTTCAACCTATTAAAGCAGAACATAGAGAAATGATAGGGGTAATGATTAAAATAATGTAGTTAGATTCGCGAGGCAAAATGATTTTTTTAATAAGTAGCTTAAGAGCATCAGCGAAACACATTAGTAAACCATAGTACCCGACTGCATTCGGTCCAAGTCGTCGTTTCATGAAACCCTTTCTGCTATAGTTAAATAAGCAACACTTAGCAAAATGCATATTACGAGGATTAATATTTCAATTAAACTAAATAACATTCCTTAGTTTCTGAGATCAAAATGAATTTGTGAATCAATACCTCAGCTATCACACTAGATTCATTATTTTCTATTTTACCATATCACTTTAATGAAGAAATTAAAATCTACTTAGTTTTCCGATAGAGAGTAATAGTTATTGCTCCTATTATACTTAATAGTAATATAAAAGCCAAAATAAAAATAGCGTGTTTACTATAGAGCAAAGTACCAATTAAAGATAAATGATTGATAGGAAAGAAATTAACTCAAGTAGTGAGATAAGTAAGAGACAAATTCAAATTAAAGAAATTAAGATTAAGAGATCATTGGTTCAGTAGAAAGGGATAAAGTGAGATAAGATTTTTATTAAAATAATAATAGCCCATTAAAAGTGAGAGTAATGAGAAAATGAAGGGTCAATCTCGCATAGTAGAAACATAAGTTAATTCACTGTATTGAACGTTAAGTAATGATAAGATGAAAAGAAAAAGAATTGCTATTGCTCCTATATAGATTAAGATATAAAGTAAGCTCATTATTGATAGTCCTATTAGATAGAAGCTTACCATTCCAAATAGTACTATGAGATTCAATATGGAAATCACTGGATTTCATGCTATGACAACTCATATAGCGGAAGCCAAAATCATAAAACTCACTATGGTTAGTAAGGAATTATCATGCATTGCATTAATATTAGTCAGTTGAAAGAGAGTCATTGCCCTAACGAAAGTGCCTCATTAATTTTAGTAGAGGTTGTATCACAGTAATCTCACAATAAGATTAATCAATTTAATTAAAAAGATGCCCTTAATATTAAGAACAATCTTAAAATTGAATAGTACCAAACAAGAATTGAACTTGTGTCTGAGCATTAACAGTGCTCCGCTCTAACCTATTAAGCTATTGGAACAAATTTATTTCCCTAATGAAAGTACGATTAAAGATGAAGGAAGTAAGAATTGAACTCACGAAAGCTAATAAGCTATTGAGACTACAGCTCAACTCCAAGTACCAGCATTGGATATTCCTCCTAACAGATCGAAATTCATTCATAGTTACTTAATAATTTAATTGCCAAGTTCCACTCTTTGTTACTATTAAAGCTTAATGGTTAACTAGCTCTCTGAAGTAACTCATTGCATAATACTTACTTAATTAAATTTGAATTATTCACTATAGCCCTTATTACTTCTTCTTTAAGCTATCATTTACTTCACTCTATTAATACTCATACTAATTAATGAATCTTAATCTAATCTAATTCTCTATAAGTGATAGAGATAAGTAGCTGATGAGAAATGAAGGAATTGCGTGATAGCACTAGGGTAAAGACCAATAAAGAGAGTAGGAAAGAGTAAGAGATTGAATAGGAAGAGTTCTCTATTAGAAAGATCGTGTTGAACAGTGAGATGAATTGATTTTTGTCCCCCTGTGAGTTTGTTAGTGAGTTTCATTTGATAACAAGCGCTTAATAGTACAGAACTTACTGCTAAAGCCGTGAGTAAAGGAATACGTTGAAATGCACCACAGAGTGAGAGGAATTAACCAAGGAAGTTAGCTGAGAGTGGAGTACCAATGTTACAGAAAGTAAAGATTACTAAATAAAGAGAGAAGAGAGGCATGTAGCTACTCAACCCTGGTAATAATGTAATAATCGATGATGATATCTGTCATAGATGACGCCTCCAACAACAAGGAACAAGGCGGGAGAAACGAAACCCTGGACTAAACACAATAAGATCGAGCCTTCGATCCCAATAAGGTTATTAGCAAAGATTCCTAAGACACAGACACCGAGATGACCGATTGAGCTGTAAGCAATAATGAGTTTGAGATCAGTTTGGCGTAATGTGATCAAACTAGTCATAATGATAGTTAAGGTTGCGATCAGTGAAACAAAGGGAACAAAAATAACACTTGCTTCAGTGAGGTTACTTAATAATAATCGAACGACGGCATAAATAGCAAGTTTCAAGATGAGCCTAGCTAAAAAATGGAACCAGCTAATGGTGATTCAGAGTGAACAACAGGCAATCAGACATGCACAGGCATTAATGGTGCTTTAACTGCTATACCAATGAATAGACCGATTCAAACGACGGAGTGAAGGTCAAGTGATAAGATAACAGTAGAGATAGTAAGATAGTCCCCTGTGTTCAAAATGAAAATTAATAATGCAATAGACAGCAGCATGAATAGAGAGCTACCGAGAGTGAACAGTAGAACATAGTTAAGCACCTTATCTGTTTATTTTGCCCCTCATATTCCAATGAGTAAGAAAAGAGGAGGGGTTCAAACAAGAGATAGAAGTTTAGTAGGTCGAGACAGAGGAAGTTAAGAGTGAGCAATGCTCCTAATAGCACTATGATAAAGCCTTCATTTCTTTGTATATTTTGTAATTTGATAATAAAGCTAAAGGAATTAATAGTGAAGTTAAGATAATAAGAACTAATGAAATACCATCAATACCTCAAGTAATATTAAAAAAGTTATCAATGAACTGATAGCCTATTTCACTACAATCAAACATGAGAGCATAATAAGTGGTAACGAAAATAATTAAAATTGAAGTCAGAAGTGCTATTTGCTTAAGTAATAATGGTTTATTTATCTCTAACACTTTTATCTTATTCACTATAATCAAACTGACTAATCCTATTAAATTAATTGAGAAAATTAAACTTGTCATCTTCTATAGCGATTTAATGTGATCTTTTCTTATTAGACTTAATTGATATTTAATTCAATTAAAGATAAATTGATAGTTACTTAATAATTCAAGACTTCTTCTTCTGAACCTTACTAGTTTGCCTAATGCTTACTTCTTTATTTAATAATAATCATTAAAACCAGAGATGAGATGAACTTTAACTTTATTACTAATGATTAAAGCCTTCAATAACAATTTAATTTAATTTCACAAATGATATTACTAAGTAACTTCAGTCTGTAACTATAACTCATAGCCAAATGATTACTCTTTTTTCTTTTCTAATAGAGAATGAATTAAATGAGAACTAGTTCTGTTTTCCTACTCAATGCTAAATGATTAGTCTTTGAAATTAATAGGAAATAATGATAGTTACTTAATAACTACTGATTAAAGTCCTCAATACTTAATTAATTAATTATGATAAGTTAAGAAAGCAATAAGTGTATCTCTAGTTATTACTACTTACTTACTCCCTCAATTCTTTATTTTAATTTTAATTGAACATTAGTCTGTGATCATAACTCAATGCTAAATGACTAGTTCTAATTAATTTAGTAATTAATAATGATAGATAAGATAACTATTGATTAAAGTCCTCAATACTTAATTTTGAATGAACATTAGTCTGTAATCTAATTCAAAGCCAAATGATTACTAATTTAACTTTCTGAATGATAACTAATTTAACTTTAGTTATGAATGATTACTAATCTTACTTTAGTTCTTAAGGCAAAAATAGTTAATATCTCATGATTACTTCTTACTTATTCCCTCATTCTTTTCTTAATACCTCAGTTAACTCTACTCTATCACTTCTCTAATTAAACTCACTTCCTTTTTAATTTTAGTACCCATTTACAATGCCTCCTTATTATTAATTCAAATAATGATTAATGTTATATTCAATCTGACTGTAAAGAAAAAGATCAGACCAATAGTTAATACCTCTATTTCTAATGTAATTTAATTAATTAATATTAATCTCTCTAATGAAACTGACTGTTAAATGAGAAGATCAGTAAGCAAGAACTAAATGAAAAAGTAATGCCTACTTAAATAAGGATTATTATTATTATTATTATTATTATTACTTTCCTACCCATTATTAATGCCTATATTAATTAATCTCTCTAGTGAAACTGACTCTTATTCTTATTATTAGTACCCATTATGAATGCCTATATTAATTAAAAAGAATCCCTCTAATGAAACTGACTGTTTTAATTATTAATTTTGATTTTTGTTATAAATTAAGTACCCATTATGAATGCCTAATAGGAATCTTAATAAATGAAAAAGGATTAGACTAGGATAATAGTGATTAAAGCTATCGTTATTAAATTAGAATTATAATCAATAATCATTAAGAGTAATATTAAAGTTAATGCTATAAGGAGATAAAGGGCATAAGTATGAAAGAAACCTGTATTCAGTTTTGATACTAAGCGAGCTAAATAATTGAATGTTCTTCAGCTTCCAAGGGACCAATTAGAGATAAAGCTCCTTTGTCTAGATGATTTAAATTACCACTAAGATTTAATCCGCCTCTTATTATTATATTATTTAATAGTTGATCAAAGAACAATTTGTTATTTTATGCATCATATACGGATTTCATTATGGAATTATTGAATATGATTAAGAAATGATAATTAAATTCATAAGTGAGAATCAATAGGAAAGTACCAATTAAACCATTAAGAAGTGGTAAGAGTTTGAATAGGGAAGGAATGCTAAATTCAGTCTCAATAAGTGACTCATGGCAGGGATGAATGAAAAGAGCGTTAAACTCAAGACCAATTCCAAGCTCTCAACAACTAACCTAGGAATATTGATCCTAATGATAAGATTGCCATAGGGAAAGTCATAAGAATATCTGATTCTTAAATTAAAAGATAAGTCAGTTTTGTGTGATTAGGAACATTAAAGAAAGTTAATATTAATATACGAATACTATAAAGTAAAGTTAATGTAGCCGAACTGACAGCTAATCAATAAATAACGAACCCTGACAGATCATATCTACCGAAAGCGGATTAAATAATGATATCTTTACTAAAGTAACCAGTGAGACCAGGAATTGCCATTAGAGAGAGAGAAGCGATGACAAGACAAACATAAGTAAAGGGTAAGTACCGAGTTAAGCCTCCGTATTGTCTCATATCTTGAGTTTCAGAGATGAATGAGTGAATAACAGAACCAGCTGACATAAACAAGAGTGCTTTGAAGAAGCTATGACATAATAGATGGAACAGAGCTAAGTTATAACTACTCAAGCCTATTGCTATCATCATCATACCTAACTGACTCATAGTTGAAAGTGCTATTACTTTCTTTAGGTCATTAGTAACAATAGCAATTAAGCCCGCAAAACGGTAGTAAGTCCACCGATTAAGAGAATGAAAAAGAGTACGTTAGGAGCATACTCCAAGATGGGACTAGATCTTAATAAGACAAAGACACCAGCAGTAACAAGAGTAGCAGCATGCAATAGGGCTGAAACGGGAGTTGGAGCTGACATTGCAAAGAGTAATCAAGTATGTAGTCCTAGTTGAGCACTTTTAGCTGAAGCCGCCAATAAGAAACAAATCATAATACAATTAAGAGTGTCAGTCGATAAGTAGGGACTAAGGCTATGAACTATAGTAATGTCAACTGAACCCATCGTTCAGATCAATATTATTAAACCAAGAACAAAAAATGCATCTCCACATCGGTTGAGTAGGACAGCAGAGAGCGCTGACTTCATAGCTGATAGCTGTGTCAATCAAAAAGAAAATAACAAATATGAAGTTACTCCAATGAACTCCCATCCCACGAACATAATTAAGTAGTTCCCACTGCTAACTAACACTTCCATGAAGAAGGTGAACATTGCGATATAGCCAAAGAAACGAGGGTGATGTGGGTCATGTCTCATGTAACTGACTGCATAAATGTGAACTAATGCTGAAACAGTCAGAACTGCTAGGAGTAATGATACTGTTAACTTATCAAAGTTAAACCCCCACTTCACTAGTAAGTTATCTATCTCTAATCATGTACCCATTGTTATTGCTCTCTCTGCACTCTTTAATACGATAATTTTAAAATAATAGAGATTAATTAGGGCAGTAATGATAATTAAAATAGTTGTACCGTACTTACTGAGGGTTTTACCTAAGTAACGACCAAAAAGTAGTGAGATTAGTGTGGCAACTAGGGCTAAGAATAACACTAATAACATAGTATTAAATGTTAAGAGTAATAGTACCACGTAATCTGTAATATGCAATTAGTATCGATAAACCGATAGCTGATTCAGCTCCTGCAAGAATTAATACATAAATACCAAATAATAAACCACAAGCATCGTCAAACATGAGGGCGGAATGAAGAATGATTAATGTCACACTTAATAACATTATTTCAATTGCAATGAAGAGTAATATGACATTCTTATGGTTAAAAATGAAACTCAATAGCCCGATAAGGAATAACAATAGTGAGATAGTCATTATTGAATTATGAGATGGAATTGTAACCTATTACGGGACAAAATCATTACTTTTTTAATTCATTGCTTTAATCAGTAGTTCTCTCGTCTGTCACTTTCTTTCTTATTATTAATCATTGATTCACAATTATCGCTTTAGTTACTAGTTATCCTGTCTTATCCTCACTTTCTTATTTGTCATATTCAAACTCACTATCATTTCTTTCATCGCTTCAGTCGTTTATTATCACTCTAAAGATCTAATGGCAGAATGAGTAGTAATTAATCAAGTTAACCCCTGAATTATTAAGTAAGTTGTAATGATTATTTAATAATCTATTTGTTAATAACCCCTTTGTTGATAAGGATAAGAGTGAATCCTTTGCTTAATTAAGTCAGTTGAACTAGGGAAATAAGATTTTAATATGCCTCAATTAATACCGTTTTACTTCATGAACCCTTATGGTTTCCTATTGATTATGACTCTAATAATATTAAGTTCTCATTATGTGTTACCTGCTATTTTGAGATTGTTTCTTACTCGTCTCTTTATCACTAAACTTTAATTTTGAATAAGGTTCTCTATCAAATATCAAATATCAAATATCAAATATCAAATATCAAATATCAAATATCAAATATCAAATATCAAATATCAAATATCAAATATCAAATATCAAATATCAAATATCAAATATCACTAAAAAAAGAAAAAGATAGTGAGAAAGATAATAAGTTAATTTAATTTTCTCTCATGATACTACTACTAAGATCTCCTCTCGAACAATTTGAAATTAAAGGCTTAATTGGCTTCAACTTTCCCTTCGTTTAATTGAACTTCATTAACTTCACTAACTTCAGTTACTATTGTGTGATTACTCTCTTTATCTTTAGTACTCTTATCTTATTAAGCAACGACGGCTTAAAACTAATAGGATCCCGCTTAAACTGAATTAAAGAAGTACTGTACTCAACTATTGTGAATATGGTACGTAATCAGATAGGAGGTTAAAAAGGTGAATTATATTTCCCCCTAGTCTTCTCATTGTTCATTTTGATTTTAATTATTAATCTCATTAGTATGATACCTTACTCTGTTGCTCTTAGTTCTCACATTGTGTTAATCGTCTCATTGAGTATTACTATTTGATTTGGTGTTACTATTGTTGGACTCTCTACTCATCAATGGGAATTATTTAACTTCTTTGTTCCTAGTGGTTGTCCTCTCATTTTAGTTCCATTACTTGCTGTGATTTAATTGATCTCATATTTAGCGAGAGCTATTTCATTAGGACTTAGACTTAGTGATAACGTCTTAAGCGGTAATCTCTTACTAGCTATCTTAAGTAACTTAGTTTTCACTTTAATGTCAATCTCATTAGTTTATTTTGCTCTTGGTTTCTTACCATTAATTGGTATATTAGGAATTGTTATCTTGGAGTATGGTATCTCACTCATTCAAGCTTATGTCTTTTGCAATTTAGCCTCTAGTTACATTAAGGATTTTTTTTATCTTCATTAAGTTTTCTTCTTAGTTTCCTGTGAGCAATTAGTAAATGAAAATCGAAATAATAACGTAATAGTACCATATGAATTCAATATTAGTTTATTAAACAATAATTACATTTATTCTTAGTCACTTTTACTATGTCATACCTATGAAATGAAATAATTTACAATGATGTACCTCGACCATGAGGGCTTTACTTAAAAGATCCCGCGACAACTTCACATGAAGGTATAATCGAACTCAATAACATAATAATGTTCTATTTAATTGCGATACTCTGTCTTGTTACATGATTGCTTTTTAATATCATTCAAACATATGGTCGTACTCCTATTTCTTTAAAATACATTAAGCATGGGCAAACAATTGAAATAATTTTAACTATTTTGCCTGCCATTGTGTTGTTAACTATTGCATATCCTAGTTTTGTCCTATTATTTATATGTGTTGAAGTAATTGATCCAAGTTTAACCATAAAAGCAACTGGAATGCAATGATACTGACGCTATGAGTATTCTGACTTGATTAAATCATTAGGTGGAACAATAGAGTTTGATAGCTATGCTATTGCTGATGACTTATTAGAACCAGGTCATATTCGATTACTTGATACTGAGACCGCCGTTGCTGTTCCTGTTAATACTCATGTTCGATTTGTTGTTACTAGTGGTGATGTACTTCATGATTTTGCCAACCCTAGTTTAGGAATTAAAGTTGATGCTTGTCATGGCCGATTAAACCAAGTTTATGCTCTAATACAAAGAGAAGGTGTATTCTATGGTATGTGTAGTGAACTCTGTGGGACAGCTCATAGCCAAATGCCTATTAAAATAGAAGCAGTTTCACTCGAATTATTCCTTTACTGACTTCAAGAACAAGAAGAGTAATCCTCTTATTTCATTTTTGATTAAGATTCATCTTTAATGAAGGCTTCAACTTATAGTTATCTCTCTCTATTCCTATTTATCTCTTATTTGATTTAATGACCGCTTTAGTTGAATATTATCTACTCTACTCTATTCTATTCTACTTTACTTTACTCTATTATTTAATCTTTACTCTGTTCTTATGATTAAAGCCTAAGGCTTAATATCTAATCATCTTTAATGATAGCTTTAGTTGATTATTATCACTGTCTCTGTGTCTTTATAAATTAAGTAAATAGCTTTTCCGCATCTATGCTTTGGAAGTTAATTAAAGACAAAAAGACTAGATAAAAATAAAATAGATTTTTTAATTAAATAATAAAAATATTAGTCTTTTTTAGAGAAAAAAAAAACTTGAGTTAGCTGTTAAATATTGACCTAGCCATTTACTTACATGTTTTATAACTGCTCCTTGCTTTAAATTGCTCCTTGGATTTAATTTCTTATTAGCAATACTTCTTCCTTGTCTAGTGCACATACAAAAGTTAAAAGCGAAAGAAAGTGCATTATCTAGCACAACCTTAATTTTTATAAAAACCTAAATTTTCTTTTCATTAAATAAATTATTGACGCTTCTAACAATTCATCTTAATTTTAAGATTAACTACTAAGGGAGAAAAAGAAACTTATACTTTATAATCAAATAATTTAAAATAGAGATTAATTATATAACTGATTGGTGAGTTATACTATATAATTCCATATTTTATTTTAGTTTTAACAATAAAATTTATTGATCTTAGTTACTAAATCTGTTATCCGTTCAATCTTTTTTTTTAATTTTGATATATTATTATATATAATATTCCTGATTATCTATGACTTAGATATAATAAATGAATTTAAGTTATTATAATCTATTTTGATAACTATGACCTTGGTAATTATCTTTAAAAACTAGTTTTAGAATTAATTAATATTAATATTTATTCGATAAAGTGATTAACCAAAAGTTACAGAATAGATTCCTTTAGACTTTTTTTATTAAAGATAAATTTTTTAAAAAAAAGAAAACCCTTTTTAAAAGCCATAAATCAATGGCTAATTTTTTCCTAAAAGTGACTCTTAGTTTTTGTATAATAGACATAAAGATATGTGGAAATCAATTATAAAAATCCATTGTTAGTTTAAATATTTTAAGAAAGAAAAGAAATCTTCGTAGCATATTGTATTTTTTTCTAAGAGATTAGGAGCGCTTCAGCTATTTTAACCTATATCTTATAACTAAATATTATAGATTCTAATATTTTAAAATGATATTCGTCTTACTTTACTAAAAACAAAAAAATAAGGAAATATTATAGTAGTTATACTTCGTTTATTAACAGTTTTATATGACTTACTTATATTGTTCTAAATACTAACTAATCTTTGGCTTAATTTATTAGCTTTTATATTAATTTCCTAGGTTTTTATTGGAATCAATTAAATTGATTTTTAGGACTTATTATTTAATAATTATATCAAATTTTGTTTTATTTTTGCTTTAATTTAAAAAATCTTTTGTTAATTGATAACTAATCATTTAGTAGGAATTTTAATTGATAATTAATAATTTTTATTAGTAGTTAGTAAGGTTAATTAATTTTTAATAAGTATTAGTTAAATAGAATGTATTAATTTGAACAGGTATTAGTTTTAACTATTTAATTTTATCTTTTTGTTTTAGATGTCTCACTTAAGGACAAAATATTATATTTAGTTTTTCTATTTTTTAAGTTAGCAAGTTATACTACAGGGATTGTATGTTATCTTTAACATAGTTTAAATATAAAATATAGTATAAAATAGGGTTTACTAGGTGTAAGATTATAATTAATTATATCTTTATTTATAATAAATAGAAGACAAAGCTTTTAGTAAAACTACCTTTTTTTTCCTTTAATAATTAGATAGTTATAACTCAGATATATATTTGTGTTGTTAAAATAGAATAAAAGAAGTTAAGTGAAAATTTAGAATATGCTTTTTTCTCTGTTAGAATTTATTTTGCTTATAAATTAAGCTCATAATTTTTTATTAAAAAAAGATTTATAATTAATATTTAAGTTATAACCATAAGACACAGTATGTTATACCTTGTTATTAGATAGTTAGCAAATACTTGTAATAGAAATTGCTAATACTTTTTAAAAACAAATAATGGGATAGACATTTTGTCTCACAATCTTTAATTAAGCTGCTAATTTATACTAGAAATATCATTAACTTTTTGTTAATCTATATAAATTTTATTGAATACAAATTAATTTAAATTTTGTATGTAAAGATACATTGGATTATAATATAGTATATAAACTTTAAATATCTGGAGATAATGGATATATTTATATTTAAGTTGATTTATCCCTTGTATTTCATAACTTTTGTTATATTTTTAATAGTATTTATAACTTAGGTTAATACATTTCAATCCTATTTATTATATGATTTGTATTTTTCTTATCTTTTCATAGATATATTATATCAGTATTTTATTATGATACTTAAACATAGACTTAAATCATAAGCAATACCATTAAGTTACAAGATGAAACTGCGTAACATGCTCCTAAAAATATATTTCCAATAAAAAATTATTTATATAAAAGTATTTACTAGCTAATCCCATAGAAATAAGTTTATCAATTAGTCTAGTAATAGGAGCCATTATCGAAAGTCTTATAAGGTTTCTTCTTATACCTAAATCAGCAGAATTATGGCTTTTTATTTTTTCATAATATTTTCTCTATGTATTAATTCTAATTTTGCAGCCAGAAATTTTTAACCTTTTTTCAGATTAGTTACATTAAATTTGTTTATGTTTAGTTCTAGCTTTAATTTATTTTTTAATACAGACTTATCTTCGTACGTTACGTGGATGATTTTGTTATTAGGATTAATTATCTCTCTGAATGGAAGTTTTTTCATTTGTTAAAAATTTATCTTTTTAAGTGGAAGTTCAAGGTTTTTAATTTAAGATTGCATTAATTAAGGAATGGGTTTAAGAGTTAATATTTTTAATTATTATTTATTATATTAGTAAACTTTTTTATTTTAATTCTTATTTTAACATTTGTAATCTTTTTATAACTTTTTCTTTATTTAAACTTTGTATTGATTTAATTTTATAATAGACAGATGCGGAATGTTATATTTAATTATTATTTTTATTTATTTTTATAATAAATTTTTATTAATTTAATATTTTGTATTTGTTACATGTTTCGAGTCGCCTTGAACAATTGACTTTTCTCATTTCTATATTTATCTCGTAATTCGGGTTGTAGTCTATAAGGTTCATAGTTTACCCCTAAGAATTTAAAGTCGGTAAGCCACTCGCCGTCATGTCTTATCCATTTGCTTTTCGAGTAGTTGATTCATATTCCACTCGAATTTGGAAAAGTTAATAGAGTTTCGGGAGTTAACGGATCTAGGTGTAGACTATTACATCTAGGAAAATTTTAGAGATCGTATTTCGGCGGTTTGGTGTTGTAATAGTATCTTATTTATTATCATATTCGAAAGAGTCGGGGGACAAAGGGAAGTATTAATATTCTACAAGAAAAAAAGGGGTATTGGAATACAAATTAATATAATAAATAAATCAAATATTGATTTAAGAGTTACAGCTTTAATTGAGGGCATAATTTTATTAATTCATTAGATGCTTCTTGTATTCAGGAACTTACATATGACTTATTTACTTTTTTAAAAAATAGGTATTAAATTAGAAAGAGGTAGAATTAGCCAGTAAAAATTATAAGGATAATAATAGATAGATTTTTAAAGGGTTAATTTATTAATTTAAATCCTATTTAATCATCAACGAGTTGTTATACAAGCTTTAGATTTAATAGTATTAGTCATAGTCATCATTATTAAAAAATTGGTTTTAAAAAATGACTAGCTTTAATTTATAGTATACCTCTTTAGATTAAACCTGATTTCTTCGCTACAACGTCAACAATCTGATTTTAATTAAAAATAATTTAACAGCTTTATTTAGTTATATGTATTTTAGATAACCTTATTTAACTATTATACATACAAATTTATTTTATCAATTAGCTAGTAATATAACTATATAAGCATGTCCTTTTGAATATGAAGATAGTGAAAATAAAAATACGAGGCAAAAGTCGAGGCAAAGTCGATAAAAGTTAGTTTAATATTAATTTATGTTAAATACCTATTTGAAATAGACTTTAAGTAATTAAATACACTTATTTATTTATCAGACAGAAATAGAAGTCTTAATAATAGAAGTATTAGAAGTCTTAGAATAAGAAGCCTTATTATACTTAGCATAGTTACACTTGTTTTTTAAATAAGTTTTAGTATGATTATTTTTCGGACTAGATTTACTAAGCATAGTTAAAATTTGCTCGCCTAATTAGGGCTAAATTATTTTGGTCTAAAAAGCGTACTTTTTCATTATAAAATTTTTATTTGATTTTGAAGAATAAGTAGAGCAGTAGAGAAGTAAAGAAGTAGAGAAGTAGAGAAGTACAAAAGTAGAAAAGTAGAAAAGTAGAAAAGTAGAAGTCTTCTTTCTTTTTTGCATAGATAAAATAAACCAAAATCCTAAAATTACTTATAAAATACAGTAAAACTATTAAAAATAAATATTTTATTATAGTGTTATATACTAGTATATTAGTAATTTAAATTAGCAAATTGGTAACTTAAGTATAAAGTATAGTCCCTTAACTAAATAACTCATTTCATCAATAATGAAAGAAAACCCAATAATCAATTAAAAATAAGTCTGATAGAGTAGAGATGTATTTCATCTAAAAAAATACCAATCCAATCAAATCATTAAAGTATAGTATAACAGAATAATAATTAAGACCTAGAGTTAGGGTTTAGCAATTGCTCGTCTAATTCCACTAGGTTTGGCGATATTTTTGAAAGATAAGTTTTAAAACCTAGGGCGATAGAAGATTTAAACACTCTTATTATAAGAGTATTGGCCTTTTATTCAATTATACAAATACAAATTATTTTTTGTTACTTGTTTTAGAATTTAAATTTGTTAGGTAAATATATAAAGAATATACCTATTTTAGGCAGTTTTAAAGATAACTACGGCATAATTAAACACTAAATTTGCATTAAAAATAATTACCGTTCACTAGGTAGGAAGGGCGATATACCTTCACCTTCACCTTCACCTTCACCTTCTTTTTAAATGCTTCCCCCTTCAAATTCTTTGAGAAGCAAGGAAAGGTTTTATAAAATTATATTAAAACTGCCTGTCTCTTCAACTATCTAAGTATGGTCTTTTAAATTACTATAAGTCATAAAGCGCCAAAATCAAAAAATGATTGTTTTATTTATTTATTTATTTATTTATTTATTTCAAACCCCCCTTTTTAACTTTATTATTACTTAAAGTAATATTTATTAAATTAGAGCTGCAATTAAATTAGCAGAATAGAATAGATTATAATAGAAGAGAAGAGAAGAAAAAAAAAGGACTCTTTTTCTAAACTAAACTTAAAATAAAAAAAAAAATAAAGAATATCTTATAAATAATTATATACTTATTACTAATGCAAAAAGAACTAATAGTTTCTCTATATAGAGAAAAAACAACAAAAACAAAAACTTAAAAACAAAAACAAAACTTAAAGCTGCTAGTCACCCTTTGTATAAGCAAATTATTATGTGGTTTGTGCTTCTTTAATCCCTCGTTTATATACCTCCCTTAGATTGGTCTTCTATCTTAATTTATAGCAGCAGCCTTTTTTATGTTATTGTTAGGTCAAGGTTCTTGGCTGGTTTTTCTAATACTATTCTAATAAGAAGAAATCTTAGCTTATAATTAGGTAAACCTAAAAGGTTTTTCAGAGGGGATTATTATTTAGTTAAATATTAATTTACTACTAAAAGTAGTTAAGTTAAACGTATTACCTAAGTCTAATTTTATATTAGTAAAAAAAAATTTATAATTGAATTGCCACCCTTTAGTTCGTAAAAAATAGCAAAAAAAAAAACAACAAAAAAAAGAAAACAACAAAAAAAATACTAGGAACTATTGCTTTGCTGGTGAGGTTTCCATTCCGTTTAGTCAATTTCAAAATCTCTCTGCCTAAGGCAAGCTTCAACAAATAAAAAATTAAACATTCAACATTAAAAATTAAACATTAAAAATTAAAAAATTAAAAAATTAAAAATTAAAAAATTAAAAATTAAAAATTAAAGTAGTTTTTGGTTTTCAGTGCCTCTAATTGTTAAGGCAAGCCTTATAAAGGTAGAATACCAAAATTGTTTTTTTTTAAGGTTACCACAATTGGAATTTGTTTGGGGCAAATGTTCATTAAATAGAGCCTATAATTTAAGGGTAGAATAATTTCTTGATGAGGAATCTGTAGAAGTTCAAATCTTCTTAGGCTTATAATTTTATATAGTTATAGTGTCAAACCAACAATTACCTTCTCATATTTTTATTTACTTGCAGCATACCTTTCTAAAATAAAAAGAGACACTTAGAAGGTTGAAACAGATAATAATAAGAGTAAGAGAAGATAACAGGTCATATCAATTATCAATAATGAGTTGCTTTTCTTTGCCTTATATTAGGTAATTATAATATCTAAAGCAATTTCTAATTTAAAAAGAGTTATATAAATAAATTAAAAAAAGAATTTCTATAAGCTAGATAAATATAATAATTTAATTAACTAAAAAAAATAGTCTATATTAACTAAGTATTATACTTAGCACTGTTAAGCTAAAGTAATTAACCATTAATTTAGTAAAATTTTTTAACCCCGCAGGCTCAATCCTTTGTAAATTCCAGGTTTAAATACAATATTTATTAGTATTAGTTTATAAAACTCAAAAATGATTTTTATTTGATTGTCAACCAGAATCCTACAATAACGGATGAATGCAACCATACAATACAAGACAATTTTTAAAAGCAACAGTAAAAATTTTGTGTTTGTTTGTTTATAAAAAATTAATCATAAAAAACAGTAATTTCATTTAGTTTAATAATACTTGAAAAAAACTATAATTTATATTAATCTTTTTATTCTTGTTGAAGTTTAATCTTACAATAGCTGTACCCTTAGCGGAAATAAAACAAGCACTTGCTTAGGCTAGATCTTAATATTTAAATAATATTCACTGCTGCAATTCTTTAAAGTTAAAGCTTTCTTATAGATCTATTTTATTGTATAGCTATTCTAGAATAGCCTTTTTAGGATTTAGATCAACGCATAACATTAAGCAAGGTGTGCAAATAAAATTCCGAGGGAAAAGTATTTTGTTTGTTTGTTTGTTTTTTAGGCTGTTGTAAAATTAATATTGGCTAATGGCAAGATAAAATTAAATTTTAGTACTCAAAAGTAAACCTTAATAATAAATTAAATGAAAAATAAAAATAAAATTAAATTTAAAAATAAAACAAAAATGTTAGGAATAAATATAAACAATATAGCTTTTTTTCTATTAAGCTTACTATTTAATTTAATAGATGTATTATCGGTACTATTACCAGTTTTATTAGCAGTAGCTTTTATGACAATAATAGAAAGAAAACAATTATCTGCTCACCAAAGAAGAGTAGGACCTGTTAAGTGTTATGGGAAAACATTATTATGGGTAAAACTATCAAACTCCGGGGAAACCTTAAAGACTATAGTACCAAACTGTAAATGAAAATTTATAAGTGGAGGGAGTAATGATCCCTGTATGGTAATAAGCTATATTATGAGTGAAAACGAAATGGGTTATCGCGGATCTAAGTCAAGGTCGGTCTTATAAACAGATCTTGTAAAAGAGCAACGAGTAGACGGTAGTTGGTTTTAGCTAAAAAAAGGCTAGAAGCTTAAGGTATACTCTAATGGGCGGCGAAAGTCGCTATCAAATCAAATTCCCTTCTAAGCAAGTAAATACTAGAAAGTATTATTGTTCTTATTCTAACTCTAATTCTACTTTAGCTATAACTACTTTGAATCCTTATTTTATCACTGGTTTTTTCGTTGTTGAGGCATAATTTATAATTATAGGTATACTTAAAAAAAACAAAACCAAACAATAAAACTAATTGAACTGTTAAAATAAGATTTTCAATTGGTCTGCATAAAAAAAACACACAAATCTTAGAATGAATTAAAACTTAATTTGGCGGGGTAGTTGCGTTGCTAATCAAAGGGACATCTCTACTCAAAGTAAAGAAAGTGTTCTATATCGAGTAGGTTCTTTAAAGAATATAACAGATAAAATAATACCTCATTTTGATAAGTATCCTTTTTTTTTTATTAACGAACTTCTAAAAGCAGCAAATTTTAGTTTTTTTAAACAAATAGAAACCTAATGAACTATAAAAAACTTTTAACTTTAAAAAGATTTAAAAATTACTGGCATTTAAAGGGTATTTAAATTTAAGTTTATCTTAAGAATTAAAAACAAATTTTCCAAAGATGAATAAAATAGAAAGACCAGTTGTTGCCGTTAAAAATAAAACAAACAAATAATGTACCCTAATTGGTTTTCAGGGTCTACTAGTGGAGCATGTTAGAATGAAAAATTCAAAAAAATATAAATTAGGTGTTCAAGTTTCCTTATTCATGTGGCTAAAATTAGTTAACACGAAAGAGATAAGGAATTAATGAATAGTTTTATAAATTACTTTCATTTTGGTACCTAAGCAGCTTTAAAAATTCTACTTGGAAAGATTACACTGTTTTTAAACATGGCTCTAAAAATCAAACCATTTTGTTTATAACTATAAAATAGTTGGAGTAAAGTATAAATACTATTTAGATAAAAACAAAAACAAAAGTAGCAGAGTTAATAAGAACTAAGGAACCTACATCAGGATGTGTGTATGTGTGTATGTGTGTATTTTTTAAAAAAACAAAACAACCAAAATTAAGGATCATCCAATTAAAGGAGGTATGAATAAAGGAAGATAATTAGCTTAGATATTTATTTGTAAGATAAATTTGATACCATGAATACAGTAGGGTATTATGGAATATTACAACCGTAGCATAAATTGGAATGGCGAGCGGCATCCTCTCGAGAGAGATGATTGAAAACAGAACTATATGCTGGGAACTACGCGCATAAGGGTGTACTAGGTTCCATACCAGTAAAATTTATCCTTAAAGTACAATCAGCAGGGAAGATTGTCAATAATGACTATCCCCTCAAAGACTACACGTTCTGCAAGCTAATAAAGCATGATGATATAGTTTACCACCTAAGTAGCAATACTTCTATTAGTCTCTCTTAGCCTCTACTGAAATATTAACGAAAGTGAAATCCACTGCTTATCTATTTTACCTTTTGTTAAGGGTGAAGCTGACGGAAGTTATTATACCGGCATATTCTTAAATACAAGTATTGGCCAAAAATTGTACGAACCAAAAAACACACAGCAGTTGCGCATTATGCTAATATACCTCGTGACATTGTCTCGTTCAGAAATAGTTGGAAAGGAGTTAGTGGTATCTACAAATTAACATTCCTAACATACCGTCTCTTTACTTAATAGTGTTCATCTTCGGACCTAGCTCTGCGTTTTAAATACCACTACTTCAATGGCCCAATTAAACATAATTTACTAGCCCTTTTTCTTAAGGTATTTGGCTGAAATAAAATTTAAATAACAGTAATTGAAACTTGTCCACGAGATATGCTACCAGAACGAGAAAACTGGTACCTGCTTACATTTCATCCTTTACTCAATGTTATTATGAAAAATTCCACTGATTCCCGAGTTCCAGGTACTCAGTCATTACTAACTCGGTCTAAATTAAGTGCTACTTTAAAAGTACGTAAAGATACCGTTGTGACACGAGTAAAAAAAGTGCTTATCGAATAGGATCTTTAAACCCTTTCTTTGGTAAAGGTCCAATAATAAAATCGGAGGAAGTTGCAGCATAACTGTCAGGTACAAAAGTATATGTTTACGATGTAAAAAGTTTTACTCTGGTTAATAACAAACCTTTTCGAAGTATTAGAAAAGCGGCGGAAGCTATGCCAATTAGCGCTGTCACACTGCCTTCCAAACTAGATACAGGTAACCAATCCAAATCCAAGGGTATTAATACAACCTAACTCCGCAAACAGCAAGCCTAAGTAGGTTAATATGTAGAGCCTTAATGTGATTAGGTTAAGTCGCAGATGCATTAAAATTAATAGTAAAAGAAACAGTAATACCATCTCAATCTAATAAGGTTTTATTCTATTTAGCCCCAGTATCTACTTTAATCTTTAGTTTATTAGGTTTTGTTAATTTAATTACAATACCCAAGAAGAAGTAATTTAAAACAAAAAAACAAAAAAAAACCTGGCCTAATTAAAATTTCACTATATGCTGGAAGGTCCTAATATCTTGAATACTCTCTCTATATATAGTAACAATTTCAATTTTAATGGCTAATCAGCAGGAAACCAAAATTATATGCTTAAATATAATATTATGAGTAGGATCCTCAGAGACTATACGTGAAATAGTATAAGGTTAGTTAAAAATTTTTTATTTAATTACTTTATATTAAATATATAGTCCAATTGTAATTATATAGTTGGGTATCTTTTCAATATTGATTAAATTATAATAGTGAATTAATTTATTTTAAATCTATTTCTTTTTTTGCACCCCTATAAAGGGATAGCTGTAAAACCCGAACCATTTTTCTTTTTTCTACACAAATTTTTTTTTTTCTTTTTTTTCTTTTTTTTCTTTTTTTTCTTTAAGAATTAAAGGAACTAAAACTCTAACAGCTCCATAAATTAAAGATTCTCAAACAGGACAGTACAGAACAGGACAGAGTATAAGTCCAATATGGTTCAATATTAGGAGATTTAACAGCATAGCGATTTTATTTAAAAGGTCAAACTAGGATGTTATTTCATATGTCTAAACAAAAATATTTAATTTATCATTGTATTCAATCTTTTGATTAAACCTTAAGATAACCGGCTGAGATAAAGGGTGTAAAAGAAAATTTAATAAATTCACTAAAGCTTTTTTTTTTCTTCTTTTCTTCTTTTCGCATAAAAATACGGACATTAGATTTATTCATTTAAAATATTCATTAATGAAGAATTTAATATTAAATTAAATAATAAAAATATTAAAATTGTGCAGAATCATTCCTAATTGTAGTTAAAATAAATTAACCGCACTAGAACTATCACTAGAACTATATTACCTTACTGGATTATGGACGCTTTACGAGTCATAAAGGTTTATTAATTAAATTAAATTAAATTAAATTAAATTATTTTTACTTAATCTTATACTAAGGAAGAGGGTAATAAAAACACACTTAATTTCAATATTTAATTTATCTTGTGGACTAATAGAATAAAAAAATCGGTTATATAGAATAAGATTTAATAAATCATCAATACCTCAAGAATGAATAAAATCATATGTAATTTTCTCTATGCTTTAGAATTAGAAAATAGCAAAGCAAAAATAGCTGTAAATACTTAATTTAAACTTTATAATTTATAATTCATATAAAAAGATCTACAAAAGAATATGATATATTAGTGGGGAATTATACCTTTCGGACAAGGATTAACATTATCAGATTTATCATTAGGAATTTTATATACTTTAGCTTTATCTTCATTAGGTGTATATGGAGTATTATTAGCTGGATGGTCAGCAAATTCTAAGTATGCCTTTTTAGGAAGTTTAAGATCAACAGCAGCCATGATATCTTATGAATTAATTTTAAGTTCAGCAATATTAATAATAATATTATTAACTGGATCATTAAATTTCACTACTATAATAGAAAGTCAACAAGCTATTTGGTTTATAGTACCATTGTTACCAGTATTTATATTTTATTTTATTGCTATCTTAGCTGAAACATCTAGAACTCCATTTGATTTACAAGAGGCTAGCCTACTATTATAGACTTTAACCGCAAAAGTGGACTAGTATTATATATTACTAAGAAACTCGTATCGTAACCACTTAATAGGTTTAAATTGTTAGTGCCAATGGTGAGAAAGCAATTAATTAGTTTGGCCTCTATTGATAAATATCGCTATATGCTGGAATATCCTAAAGACTTGAATACTTAGAACAAAAGTGAAAATTTCAAGTATAGACTTTATTTAAAAAGTTAACTTTACTTTAATTAAATAAGTATTAATGGATAATCAGCAGGAAACCAAATAATATTTATATTTATCTAATTGATTTCTATGCTATGCTATACTAAAAACAGATAATATTAAAGTAGGATCCTCAGAGACTATACGCGGTACTTGGATTTAAAGATGATATAGTCCAATCTTTGTCGAAAGGCATAGTAAATATGGTAAAACAAAAACAAAAACAAAAACAAAATTTTTTTTAATTCTTATATTTTAAAATTTTCTCCTCACCAGGAGTTTTAATCTTATATGTTTAAGTTTTATTTTTTTATTTATAGGGTTTTTTTAATTAAGACTGCCATACATTATATGTGAAGAAAAGAAAAACAACTGCCCTGGTCAAGTTACAGATATATTAAATCTAAGTGCTCCTATACTATTGCCAGTATAATTATATAAAATAGAAACCTTTCAAATTATAAACTATTTAAATTGTAAATTAAATTAAAAAAAAGTTAAAGGCTATTGTACCCCTATTAATCCGGAATTAATATTATTAAATATAATATAATAACTTAAATAAAAAACTATATATAGGATCTAAATTAGATATAGGGATTGTTTTAAACATTAAAGGAATTAGTTTTTTACTAGTAAAGTAAAACAAAAAAATATTATATTGCAGAGAAGTATATCTAATAGAAATAAGGCTGATCCTAAATAATTTTATTATTGTTATTTAACAATTTCATAAAAAGATTAAATATCCAAAGGTCACAGAGATCTATAAATAATGAGTACTTTACTTTAATGGTGATATTTAAAACCCCGCAGGCTCAAATTTTAATTTAAAATCTTCCCTTTCCAATAATTATATATCTTTATAAGTATATCTTTGGTTTTTTTTCGCGAACTAAAGGGTAGTTTATGATCAGATCAAAAAATAAACATAGAGCTATAGAAAAAATGAAGCGTAAGATTCGTATATAACATAAAAGGAACATCCTATTTAAGGGAACCCAAAACACAGTATTATTGATATTGAGAAGCTATATAAGCTATAAGCAAACCAGGACCACTATTTTTCGCCTTGAGTATTGGACACCCTATGAATAGGAAAAGTTTAGGTTAATAACAGCGCCCAGATAAGGGATCGAACATCACGATAAAATTTTTAAAATGGTAAGATTTATTGGAAAAATCCAATAGGATTATAAAGTTTTTCTTATTAACCATGAAAAGCTAGTTAAAGTTTATACAAAATTAAGCAAAAAAAAAAACCCTATGATTTTAATTTAAATAAATCAACTCTTTTGTAAAATTTCTTAAGATAGCTTAAATCAGAAAACTTTTTCAAGGTAAATACTTTATATGAAAACTTTAAATTATCTTTAGATTAAAAATTTAAACTATCTAGCTTAATTTACACATAGAACCAATTGGCAAAATTTAAAATAATTAAAAAAATTTAAAGCTGTATTAATTTACAAATTTACCGTTTTGTATGGAATCAGAATTAGTTGCTGGATTCTTCACTGAACACTCATCTGTACCTTTTGTTTTTTTCTTTTTAGGTGAATATTCTTCAATAGTATTATTTAGTTGTATAACTGCTATCTTATTCTTAGGAGGATATAATTTACCTGAAATCTTTATTAATGATTCTTTATTTAATTTACAATCTATAATTTTAGGTTTAAAAACTTGTATTTTCTGTTTCTTATTTGTTTGGTGCAGAGCAACTTTACCTAGATTAAGATATGATCAATTAATCGATTTATGTTGGTTAAATTTATTACCTGTAGCGGTAGCATTTATCATATTAGTACCTAGTATACTAATAGCATTCGATATAGCTCCTTATTAATCAAGTATATAATATATATTTAATCATAAAACTAAATGTTTCATAAATTGAAATTACACCCACTAATTTTCCCTTATAGCTTAATTTGGCTATATATTGGTTAGGCTGCATTTTATTGTTATTGGCTGGCTTAAATACAGTAACAGTAAAAAAATATTTCCTTATTGAACATCTAAGGCAACAGGTATTATTATAAGAATATGGATTTAGTATTGGATTGGATTTTTATTTGGATTAAATCATCATTTAAATAAAAAATTATAGACCATATTAAATAGTTATTATTCCTAACTCAAATGTTCATATTATATATATATATTATAAAAGAGAGTTATATTAATTAATATTATATTGCTAAGGAAAGTTAATGTTTTATATAAGGGCAGGTGATCCGATTGGTAATGGTGGTTCTCTGTAAAAGAATTGGTTAATAGCCGTAAAAGGTTCGATTCCTTTACTGCTCACAAAAAATATAGGCAAAAATAATATTTTAATATTAGACAAAGAGGCAAAAATTTTTAATACATAAATAATTAATAAGTTAAAGCAATTAAAATACTTTATTAATAAAATTAATGTAATTTGCTTAATAAATACATCTTTCCCTTAGAATAATTTACTTGCTTGCCATTTTTAAAACACAACCAAACCACAACACCCCATTGTTATTTTTATTTCTATTTTTATTTTTATTTCTAATTTATATTTCAATATAAGCAACAACAAATAGCCGCAAACCTAAAATATTTCATAATATATTTTTTTGTTTTATCGATTACAACAATTATTAATTTTAGTTTCTAGAATAGAAACACATAACTTGTTTTTAAATGAATTAGTTCTAGAGAAAGACTATGTCATATATCTATAAAATCACTCTTTTTATGCTAAGGCAGTTTTAGTTAGGCTGTAATTTTTCAGCTATTATAATTTGAATAGAATTGCAAGTCAACAAAGCAAGTTGCAGCATAATCATTATAGATAAAACCCCTAAAAAATAACTAAAATTGATAATTGGATATCTATCTATTAGTAAATTTATACAAAATTAAGGCATAAAAAATTGAAAATATTGCTGCTTTACTAATGCTTTTTTTCAATTACAAGAAGAGTGTATAGGATTGTATTGGAACATAAAGTAAATTTAACAAAGGTTAGCTATAAATAGCCTAAAAAGGTTTATTTTTATTTCTATTTCTATTTCTATTACTCACCAACAGTAGCAATGCAAGAAGGCAACCAAATTCCAAATAAAATTTTACACCCTGATAAGATTTTTGTTTGTTTGTTTGTTTACTAGTAAAGTAAAGTAAACTCAAATATTGAGTCATAAATTATTCTTAGTGTTATATAAAAAATATAATAATATTACTTTAATTTAAAAAAAAATAAAAAATAAATTAATTTTAATAATAATTAGGTATCAAATGTAATAAAATACAGTCAAATAAATAAATAAAAAAAAGTTATGAAAACATTATTCATCTTATCTCCATTAAGTCAATTTGAAGTTACAAGCTTAATAGGCTTAAATGCTCCAATATTAGGTCACTTAAATTTAACATTAACAAATTTAGGTTTATATTCTTTATTCGTATTATTTGTAGTTGTAGGTTTACACTACTTAGGTAATAATGAATCAAATTTAATACCAAGTAAATGGTCAATTTCATTTGAATCATCATATGCTAGTTTAAGTTCTATGGTAAGAGAACAAATAGGAGCACAAAGTGAAATATACTTACCTTTTGTATATTCATTATTCTTCTTTATATTAATAGGTAACTTAATATCTAATGTACCTTATTCATTTGCTATAACAGCTAGTGGAGTTGTTTCTTTAGGTTTAAGTGTTACAATCTTTATAGGTGTAACAATTTTAGCTTTATCTATACATGGTATTAAATTCTTCTCTTTCTTTATTCCTGCAGGAACACCTTTAGCATTAGTACGTGCGCCGTATGAGGACGTGTGTTGTCTGAGATCTTGTCCGATCTCTCTTGTATATTTGACCAATTTAATTGATGCAAGCTGCGGATTCTCCCGCCTCTTTAAGCTAATAAGTTATTGAGAATGGATAGCAGAGAATAAATGTAAAGTATGATTGAGGCTGTCATCAAAAGAGGACTTTATAAGCAGGAATAGTCATGCCGAGGTTAACAAACCTGATACTCATAAACGCCTCCAGGCTACGGAAAATATCTTAAGCAGAATATATCGGTATTTTTCTAGAATTGCTTATAATAATGGTACTAGTATTATAAGTTGTCAAAATTCTAGACGTTCTTCCCATATAGGAAGTAAGAAATATGAGCAGGCGGCTAAAACTATATGGACCCTAAACACAACACATAGTCAACTTCGGGATTCAACCGCCTCTATTTATAAGCGGAAACGGAGCTTCCATAGTAGTATTTATAACACAAAGGGAAGCAGCGATGATACTCCACATTATAAAGCTTTAGATAATAACAAAACAAACCCGGTAAGAGAGGTAAAACCTGCGAAGGTGGCTAAACGAGTCGGGGTTACTACTATCGTTACAAATGAGTTGGAACAATATAGAAAACCGGAACAAAAATTCTATAATCTAATAAAATTTATATCCGATCCACTCTTTTTGGTGGCATGCTATGAAGAAATAGCAAAGAAAAAAGGTAACATGACTCCTGGCTCCGACGGTTATACTATCGATGGTTTAAACTGAAAATGGTTTGTTGAAACTGCTGATTCTATCAGAATTGGAAATTTTAACTTTAAGCCGAATCGTAGAGTTTATAATCATAAACCAGATGGACGGCAAAGACCTCTTTGTGTTAGTTCTCCTCGAGATAAGATAGTACAAAAGGCACTACATGCTGTTCTTGAAGCTATATATGAACCCCTATTTCTTAATTCATCTCATGGTTTCAGACCAAAAAGATCTATACACTCAGCACTCCTAAGACTATATTTAGTAGGACATCAACATAACTGAGTAATTAAGGGAGATATCACTAAATGTTTGTACCAAATTCCTCACGAAATTATATTGACCCGAATAAAAAGTAAGATAGGAGATTCTAAAATAATTGAACTCATCACTAAATTTATTAAAGCAGGATACATTGAACCTGTCAAGCTTGTAAGTTATAATATGGGAACTCCCCAGGGAGGTCTTTTAAGTCCCTTACTTGCAAACATAGTTTTACATGAACTGGATAAATTCATGGATAGTTATACCAAAAATAACCCTTCAAAAGAAGGGAACAAAAGAAGAATCTCTATAAATCCTATTTATAAAAAACTTGCAAGACAAAGAGGAGGTTCAATTGATCCTGTAAAAAGACTGAGAATTTTAAGAAAAATAAGACTAACAAGGAGAACACTAATTACGGACCCTAAAGTAGAGTCAGCCGTAAAAAAAATAGAATACATTAGATACGCTGATGATTTTATTGTTTTAGTTAGTGGGAGCATACAAGATGCCAAAAATATTCAACAATTAATTAAGGACTTCTTAAAATCTAATTGTGGTTTGGAACTAAATATGAAAAAATCTGTTATTAGCAATATGCTAAATGAGAAATGGTCTTTTCTAGGTGCCGATATAAGAAAACTGAGAGCAAAACCCGAATGGAGAGTTAAACACGTAGATGGAAAAGCCGGAGGTGTGTATAAACTTATGGTTAATGCTTCCATAAATAAAATAATAATGGAGCTTAAAAAAGGAGGGTTTGTTAGACAGAATCACCTTGGTGCTGTTTTACCCCAAGCACACACTCCTATTGTTAATCTGACTCATTATGAAATATTATCATTTTTCAATTTAAAGATACATGGTATATTGAACTTCTACAGTTTTGCTTCTAATAGGTTTAGACTTTGGCGCGTGATATGGTTATTGAAAGCCTCATGCGCTCTAACTTTGGCTCGAAAATTAAAACTCAAAACTATTAAACAAGTTTTTAAACGTTTCGGATCCAACTTAAAGTGTCCTGATACTGATGTAACACTATTTTATCCAACTTCACTAAAAGTTTTACATGATTTTAAATCAAATGCTGATCCAAAAAAACTACTCCATTTTAACAAACCTGAACGGCTAAACTTAAAAAAAGCTCATTTGAGAAAACATGTCAAATTTGTGGATCCTCTACAGACATAGAACCCCGCACAGCACATCCAATGCAGCAAACCACCTTAAATCCGTAAAGAAAGTAAGAGCCAAATACAGAAAAGGAGATAAAATATTTTTTTGCTGAATTTAAAGGTGCTCTGATGAGCCTATTTGTGCTTACCTTCATAAATTGTATCATAAAGGCGAATTAAATTATGCAGATTTTAAAAAAATAAGTGAATATCGGTAATAAACTAATTAGATTAAAAAGAAAAAACAAAAATTATAACCCTTTTCTATAATGGATTACGTGTCATCGTGGCGAGCCGTATGATGGGAAACTATCACGTACGGTTCTGAGGGCAGTTCATAATTATGGCTGACCCCTACCTTTATTAGTATTAATTGAATTAATTTCATATTTAGCTAGAGCTGTATCTTTAGGAGTATGATTGTTTGCTAATTTAGTGGCTGGTCACACACTATTGAAAATTTTATCTACTTATTTATATGATTTATTCACAGGTAGTTTAATTGTAGCTATAATTACTTTAGTACCTTTCACTATATTCTTAGCTTTAATCGGTTTAGAATTAGCTGTTTCATTAATACAAGCATTCGTATTTACTCTATTAGTTTGCTCTTACTTAAGAGATGCTATAGAATTACATTAATTGTTCCCTATCTAACCTTAAATTTTATTTTTACCTTAAGTCAAGGTTAAGAATATCCTTCTTATTTTTGTTTTAAGCTAGCATATAAATTATAATTTCTAATCTAATAAATTTGGATAATTATAAATTAACCCACTTTCAATTCCCAGTACGAGATTAGCTTTGTTTGTTTTTAAATTTTTATTAAACACTCACCTCAATAAAAAATATGAAAATAAAATTTATGATTATATTTAGTGAAATAATTAGATATTATAAAAGAGGTACAGTTATGATTTTTACATCTTTTTTATTTGTAATTTTAATAGCGGCTAAGGCCCTACCTTCAAGGCTATCCATTTTATTTTAAGTATTGAGTTTTATAGAGAGGATAAATTTTTTAGTTTG
>Ga0153959_1000127_pt1 | contig 50226 bp, 56 predicted proteins | sample TSFL043MetaG_FD_104685 | JGI IMG/M metagenome (GOLD analysis project Ga0153959, IMG submission 104685) | Attine ant fungus gardens microbial communities from Florida, USA - TSFL043 MetaG | ecosystem: Host-associated > Fungi > Mycelium > Unclassified | place: USA: Florida, Wekiwa Springs...
GAGGGTTTCTAAAAATAAAAGAGAGATAAGATAAGATAAAACTAGTCACGAGACTTGGTCACATGACAAGTCACATGATGGAACCTTCTGGAAGGATTGGTAGTTACTTAAGCGTACACATAGACAAATAAGAAAAGTGTATAAGTAGGTAGCACAATTCACAAAGAGACTTCATCGAGTTCTCTTCGTTCTCTCATAACGTTGAGTGTGATAAGTTGGTCGTCTCGACTAAGCTCATCACTACAATTCGAGCTAAATGCCTGAACCTCTCACAATGTTTACACATTCTCTCTTCTCTCCCTTCTAACTCTGCCCTTAGTTTGGCTAGGGCTCGCCTTTGGTTGAACATGCTGCTCATGAGGTTGTTATATTGGTCTAGGGACATGGTGTTATGTTCTGGGTGATGTAGTGTGTATTTTGTAAAAAAAGAAAATATATTTTGTTGAGGGACTCATTGTGTTCTTCTCCTGTCTCACTTGTATGTTTGCTAGGGTGTAAGATCTTCACCTAGCCAGGTATCTACTGCCCTATTGACTACTGCCCTAATACTAGGGTAGACTATCACTTCACAGAGAAGATCTCTACTCTAAGTAGCCTTCTAAAGAGCAACTACTATTCCTCTGCATAGACTGGTCACAATGAACTAGTAGCATGAAGTAGATAAAGTAAAGTATATACAAGTAACTACAAAACCTACTTGTAAGGCTTTGGGTCGTGGTTGAGTAACCCTAACCCTTAACCCACTCTTTATTAGAGTTTGACAAAGAGAACTCATTAGAGTCCTCACTGGATTATGTACACTACTTATACAAGTCCAATTATTTGTCCTTGTTTACTGATCCAAGTATATTACATAATTAAATGAAAAGAAAAAGAAAAAGAAAATAAATATTGACTTAGAGGAAATTGGGCGATTCATGATACTACTCAATTGTAAGGTCTGGTCTGGGCTAGTACCTGAGTTTGGTCCTAACTGTCCACCTCTGGGGTCTAAACTTCCCAGTCAGTCCACTTAAGCCTATGGCCTGGCTATGAGGAAGTTGGGTGTGATCTGACTCAATCACATACCGAGAGAGTGATGAGAGTTAAGTTGAACAAGGATTGAGGTGATCAGTGTTCTAGAAGTGGAAACAAGTTCTAGTGTAAGGATCTTGGTTGAGGTTGAGTGACTTTAACCTTAATCCCACTCTAAGTCAGAGTAGACAAAGAGAACTTGTTAGAGTTCCCACTAATTGTTCTACTTATACAATTTAATTATTTGTACATGTTATCTTTCTCTTGCATTTCCCTATTGAGTCACCATTCCAAATTTGGTAATAAGTTCTTGCATGTCTGATAATTAAAAGAAAAGAAAAGAAAAAGAAAAAGAAATATTATCTTAGAGGAATTGGGCAATTCATGACATCCTAGGTATATCTTATGACAGTTAAGAAGGAGAAGAGCAACTACTATATTCTAGCCTTTGGGGCTGTCCTCTTATACCCATTAGATAATGTACTAGAATGATAATTCAGTTAGAGAAGGAATGGACTAGCTTACATAAGGTAAGCTAGTATGTTGATTTACCAACTATCATTGACATAGGCTCAAGGCTGAAACACATATTCACCTTGTGGTATAGAGTCTTAACATTGGAGTCAGTAATTGATATCAGACTTCTTGCTTAGGAAGGGCCATATACCCTTTGTTAAGGACAGAAAAAGAGGAAGTCCAGATGAAGCAACTATCATTAATTTTGTATCTGCAAGCATTAAGAACTGTTCAAGGAGAGCAGAATGATGATTGGAAAAAAATGAGGACTTTGCACAATAGATGATGGGTCAAGTTGCCAAGGGACTTGGAGAAGTATGACAACTTGTTACATAGTTTGTCTATACACCATAAACTCTATGAGCATTTTCCCTTGCTATACGCATGACTGTGTCTGCAGTCCATGTAGTTGGAGTGTTTTCGGATTGATTAACATTATTTTTTTCGTTGATGATATTAGCGACAAACTGCGCAGTCCAAGGAATCATGGCTGTGTGGCAAAGGGGGAGCCTACGACCTTTGAGAGATTCACCGTCGAGAGTGGAAGGGAGAGAGGAATAAAGGTTTGCGGGAATCATGTAAGGGGCGTCAGTTTCGAGGAGGATGCGGAGAGGCGAATGTGAAGAAGAGGAAGAGGAAGAAGCGAGGAGGTTTCTGACAACTTGGGATGTAGATTGATTAGATGTGTACGTTATGACACCTATGATGTTTGTCAATAAACAACATGGCAGGCAAAAGAGCGCAAGGAGCACCTGTTATTCCGATGTAGAGGTTTGGAAAATGAGAGAGGAGGTTTGAAGCGAACTGGGGTGTGTCGGTGAAGCAGTGGACATGGATCTACAGCAGCAAAATGAAGTAAGGGCTGAAAGAAGGTACACGGAGCGTACAGGATGTTCTTTGGGTACTTCTTCTTTCAATATCCTTTCTGTATCATCGTCTGCTTCTCGAGTGTGGATGGTCAGAGGTTTATTTAATTTTACGGCGAGCCTGAGTTGACGACGAAAGACAGATTGTTGAAGGTCGCGCGGGGACAAGTCGTAGTGGTAGTCGAGGCCCATTTCTCCCCACCCAACACAGCGGGGATGGGACATGGCTTGGATACTGAGAGGAAGGACTAAACAAAGGAGTACCAGATAGAGAGGAGACGTACATTTCAGCTTCGGTTTCGTCGGTGTAGTGTTTTGCTTCATGGCTGAGTGGTCTGTAAGCGGATCCGGGATAACCTAGAATGCGACAACTCACGGATGAGCACCTGCAAGACGATCAACAACCTTGAACATCGGTTCTCAATCGGTACTCTCACCCATGACAAACCAGTACTTGATTCCACCCCAGCGGTCGTCGTGGGCAAACTCACGCCAGAGACGGCGCACAGGCGCTTCACACCAGACGTCGATGATAGACTCGACATTGCGATCGCCGTACAGGCCACGAACAAAGTCGAACACGGTTTCGTATTTACAGGCTTTATAGCGCTGACGATAGGCCTCGAAGGTGGAAGCGAGATGAGTGTGAGTGTCGACGATGGGCGCTGCAGACGGTGGCTTAGGCAGCCGCAGCCAAATTTCTCCCACTGTCTTCTTGGGCATCGTCCTTGGTATTTTGGAAATCTGGAACAAGTTGTTATCAACACACGTGTCCGCGATCGAGCACGTTACAAATTTTTTGAATGACTTTGTTCCCACGTCAAGACGAAATTGACCATAGGAGGTCGTGAAAAAATTGATGGGGAGATGGCGCTTTTACGTGCTCGCCTCCGTGGCAAACTCAATGAGCATTTGTTAGCCACACGAAAGCTCCCTCCAGAGGTCCTCACCAAGATATTCCGGCTCTCAGCATGCAGACTGAATCTCCGAGAATTTCAATTGTACTCGATCAAGATACAGATGCTCCTCCGACTTGGCTCTATTTGTTCTCATTGGAGGAGCATAATGCTCCATCCCTCTGGATCACATGCCTCCTGGAATAGGACGACCCAGTTCCTCCCTTGATCGTTGTGCTCGTATTTTCCAATGCAGGAAGTGGGTGCGTCTCTGTTGCAGTGAACTTGGACAATATACCTCACGAAAGTGTGCTACTCAAACATCACCGTGCGTGGATTCGAGCCCTCAGAATTCAACTATCTTATGATGACTCTATGCACAATGGATGGGATCGATTGGCACCTTATTTCTCCCAGCCTACAGAATGGCCAAACCTCACAGAGCTGTGGGTGCGTACACCAAGTTGGGAGATGTATCCTGGTTTGATGCTTCAGATCTCTGGAGTTGATTCGTTCCACTACTGCAGATAATCTCGCGTGGTATGCACCCATGCATCAGCTTACCATCCTCCTAACCAAATTGACTCTATGCTCTTCCACTGCCCTAATCTTATCGAATTTCATTGTTCCATTCAAAGAGCCAACACTCACACCATCTTTCCGCCCGAGGGCATATTCAGCCCGTCTCCCACACCAAAACTTTTTACAAATCTCCGAATATTTCATTGGAAAGCCGAGAATGAGAATTGGAGTCGATTTTTGTTCTCCTCGATCCGATTTCCCAACCTTGAGAAGCTCTCTTGGGGGATGCCTCATAACAGTCTACGTCGGCCCCGGTTGACAGAATCTATTGATAAACGAACTCATACCATCGCTGAGCTATATTACTGCTCTTGACTGGGATGTCATACTCGTTTCTTGGCTCAGAGCATTGATCGACGGCGTGCCAAGTGTTTTCTTCCTCGATTGCAAACTATCCACATCAAAATGCTATATGCAGAGCTGGGTAGACCGTTGATATTCGAGGCCCTGTACAACTGCCTACGATCAAGAAGATTTCCTCTCGAGGATAATGGCGAAGGTGGCGCCATACAGGCCTTGGGACACAATAACATTTGTACATTGAAAATTTTACGGGGCTCCCTCCGTCTTGAGCAACATCGAACAGATGCCTTTAAATGTCTTATCGATGGCGGTCTTCGTATTAAAGCTTGTTGCAGAACCCGAGAACGCTTAAGTCCTCAATGATAAATGCAGTCCCGTGGTCGATTTTCTCCCTCCACCGCTATAAATTGAGATCCACGATACGGTGAAACATGATCCTTAAATCATCCTTGGATTGACTTTTTAGAGAGGCTATGACCAGTTCGAGGTCTTTGAGTACTCGAATCGCGTCGGCGCTGTCCTATTTGGAAAAAAATTCTTTTTGTCACTCAGAACTGTACCTTGAGAAGAATCAAGTTTTCGTTCAGAGCCCAAATCCACCTATTGCTAAAGATTTTGCTCCCTCTCTCACCATTAGCTCCTTGTTATCATGAAAACCTCATCAATTTGTTATCACGCCAATGAGATATATGTTATTCCTTCAATTCCAAAATTTACCAGGGTTTATAAAAATCATTGTCATCAAAATCAGAAAATCCAAGAAAAAAGCAGGAGAGGGTTATAACCCAAAACACTGGCTCACTAGAACCTAATACCCCCCAAGAACAAACCAAAAAAGGGTACACACATATATCTGAACTGATCCATGCATGCAGATAATAAATTACTGCACCCATTCTCACCACACTCCCGGGGACAAGAATAAAAAAGCACGGGAGGGAGGAACAAATGATGAAATCACAAGAATCCATTCCAAAAGGCATAACCACCCACTCCGGGTATTAGAGGAAAAAGTGTCGGTCTGCACATAAAAAAAAATGAAAATCAGAATAAGGAGCTCAAATGAACCAATGTCATGGTCATTGGGCATAGAACAATGCCAAACTTGAAACGAGTCCAACACATATGCATAGACTATTCTAATACTAATTTGTAACCAACTCCTATCCTACCGGCTACCCATAAAAGAGAATGTCCAATGTCGTGATACGATCATTAGTATCAATCTGTCCAGATCAGCAAACGAAAATGTCCCACAAAAGACATACGTACCCCTAAACCAAGAATTCTCTCTTCATCAAGCATCACACCTTGAAAGTTGTATCGCTTCTTTGACGAGTAAATGGTGAATGGTAGATTCGAATGCACTTTATCCTGAAAGCATTGATTCCTGTTCCAGAACCTTTGAGTCCGTCGATTTATCCTCACTTGGCCTATGGGTTTTGACAAGCCGTCCATGCCATCTGAATCATCACTATCTGAATCATCAAAAGTTTCCCTCCAAGATCCCTCATCATAGCCTCGAGTGTGGCAATCCCTTCTGTTCCTTTCGTCCTTCAATTCCTCAGCAACGCGCAACTTTGCTACGTCATTTTGACTGAAATTCAGGAGAATCAGATAGGTATTCTCAGGGTGAAAGCTGGGGTCTGGCATGATGATACAACGTTGTCCTGAAGTCGTGGTAATCCAACGTGTCAGAAGCGATTTTGTTGCTAGCCAACGACATATGGATGGACCCCATGCAGTGTACGGGATGGGAGGCGGGTCTCCTGCATGTGAGACAGCAGAGGGATATCTGTCCAGACACTGAACGAGAGAGCTGCGATGGACAAATAAGTTGAAACTATAATTATTACCAAAGAGTTGAATCACTCGAGGATTATCATTTGGGATGTGGACAGAGAGGGTAAAGATAGCAATTGTATGATGCGGATCGGCATGAAATGGTTTCGAGCTATGACGGAAAGTCGACGTCGGATTGGGGTCTGCGCGGCACGATATATTGAAATATATGCCACCTCCCTTGAGCCTCGGGAGGGAAAGAGCAAAGAATGGTCGAGGTGACAGGACCTGTACGTTATCTGGAGGAATCTTCCAGTATTCAAGTCGCTGAGCATTCGCATTCGGGAGTAGAAAAATCTCTGCAGTGAGGAAGATGAGGCCAGCATACGAGTGATGCCTAGCGGAGAAGCTCTAACAAACATAAGATATAAAAGAACTGATGCAGGTTGCGGGACACTTACCATTTTCAAATTCCCCGTTTTCCACTTGTAAATGAAGACTTGGTCATCAGGGACAGCCGGGTGTCCATAATGTGTCAGAATCAAGACCAAATTCTCTCCAACAATTTCAATGCCAATAGCCGGGCGTTGCCAAGGCGTAACAACTACAGATATGATGGGTTGTTCAGCTTGTGGATGAAAGAGGCCCGTCGACACCGAATGTAGCTGCATTCTAATTTCATACATGGTTTGAGGACCAATAACTTGAGCGTGTCTTAATTGATTGAAGTTACTAATCAGATTGGTAGTAAGAGAGAGATGCGCACGTCGTGATGATGACGATGAGATCATGTTCATGCACACATAAACCCATGTCAATAATCGAATGGTCCGTGGTGATACTCTTCCACACAAGCTTCTGGTCTGAGTCATTGGGTAGATATGTATAATGGAGCGTCCTCCTGGACACATCGCCCAGGAGATAAACTCCGCCTGAAAGATCGTATATGCCAGAGGTCAAGAATGAGATGTTGGCAGCGCTGTGAAAACGGTGATTAAGCTCTTTCCACCGCGCTTCCTTGTCCAAAAGCAATGCCATGCGTTCCTTTGAAGAAAGCAGGCAGTGAGGACTATCTGTGTCCAGCTGTGTCGCAGACTTGCAGTGCAATGCATACTGGAGCTCGATAGAGCTGGAGATAACATTATAAAGATAGTAGTTGACGCCCTGACATGCCAGGAGTCCGGGAAGAGGAAGGAAGAGAAAGATTCTGACCAGAATTTCCGGCGGCAAGTTGATGAGCATCATGAACAAAATAGCACACAAATAACACACGACATACAATCGATCATCCACGTGATCAAGAAATATATTATGATATACAAGTAGAAACACTACAATCTCCCAATTCATCGATATCCAACAAACGTCGAATCTCCATGATACAGTCCCTCAGCCTTGCATGCACTTCCTTTGCGTTCTCAAGAAGCGGCTTGATATTTTCGGGCGTCATCGCAAGCTTAGACTCGGAAAAGATTGACTGTGGCGGCATTGAACGCACAGATCCACATTTTTGATATTTCCCAGAACTCGATCTCCGCTCCCTCCTCTCTGGCTTTCTTCTCCTCACACTCCCCCCATCCTCGTTCACATTTGACCAGCGCGGCGCTCGCGGTGTGACCTGTTGTTGTAGTTGTAATCGTGCCTTCCGCTTCGTAGGAGACTCGGCAAAGAGCGACAGGTGAGACCCGCTAGCCGATCTACGAGGTGTTGATGGCCCAGGAAGATGCGACGGTGCAGAATAATGCAGATACGGCGACTTGAGTAGTTTTAATGTTGACCCTGTCTCCTTACTTCCGGCAGAGATGTCCAACGCTCGCGCAGCAGCATCCAAATCTGAAGCCGAATCCATCCTGTCCCAATCTTCCTCAAACGGACTTTCCGCTTTCATTTGTTGATGAGGACTCGCTCTGTTGTTAATCCTGGAACTAAGAAGTTGACCGTCACTGCCACTATGAAGGGATAAGTCGGTGGCCGAAGCCGACAGTTTAGCATGTTTTCTCCCGAACCGGAAAAGAGATGCGAGCGATGGACGGCGGGGCGAGGGCTTGACTGCATATTCAGTACCATGTGGCGATGGCAACGACAGCGTGCCTCTCGATTTTCTATCCCTTCCTCTCTCCTCTTCTGGCTTTATGGCTGTTTCAAAACCATAACTTGACCTCGATCTCCATCTTTGCTTCTCCAATGCCGTCAAAGGTCCAGAAAGATTCTCTGGGCCACCACCATGACCAATACTAGATCTCTCATAGGATGTATCAGTACTAAAAGAAGTCGTCGAGAGCATCGCATGATTATGGGTGACGGGTGGGAGTGGCGAGAGTCGATCTTCTTTCACATCAGTAGACGAGGATTCCAAAACGTTTTTCTTCAATGCACGCAGCTTGTCTCGTATGCCGGCCATGCCAGCCAACCTGTTCTTCAATTTCTTTTTCAACGACTTTGCCACAGACTGATCCGTCTCCAGAGATGGTAGAGTTATGGTACTGCTCAATCGACCGCCCCACCTCCAATCTCTGTTCACTACGACTCTCAGGTCATCTTTCGAAGCAGTGATCGCCTCTTCAGGAACCGAAGCAGACACACTACTATCACCATCTTGATCGATGGTATTGCCATCTGCATACATTACAGCCTCCGTGTTATTCAACATATCTCGAAGCAATATCAGTTGTCGATGGCTGAGGTCATGTCGACCTGTTGAAGCTCTCCAACCTGGCGATGCATTCATCATATGTGGATGAGGCATTGAACTTGAAGTGATGATGGCTCCAGCAATGGTTGGTGTCGTTGGCCTTGAATTGTCCCCGGCAATGGTGATTGCCCTCTCCCTTCCCTTCCCTCTCGCCACACTTAGACCCACTGGCGCTGATACACTCGGATTCGGACCTCCAGCATCACTACCACCATTCATGGTCGCCGACGTTCCATCGGCTAGGTCAACAAGTAATTCAGCACACTCCCACGATATACGATATTTTGAGTTGATGGTATAAAATGCAGCAGCAAGCTCTTTATACCGCGCACTATGACTGTCTCCAGGATTTGTATTGGAACGACCACGTGTCACTTTGGATTTGTTAAGGTTGAGGAAACTGGACAAAGCGTCCCGCTGAGCAGGCTGATGGGCAAGTTGAGCTTGAAGGTCAAGCTTGCGCTGCATTTGTAGTACAAGATTGTGATACACCTGTTGTTGCTTCTTGAGTTCTGCACGATACAAGTAATCAGTACAGGGACGTATGCCAGAGGGAAAGGAAAGACGCACGTTCAATGTATATAGCAAAATCTCGCACCATACCTAAATCTCTTTTCAAACCTTGCTGTGCTTGACTGATTCTTGTCGGAATCTTCAAATCGTTCTTCAAATCATTCAATGAGTTCCTCCTCGGAATCGCCTCAGCCGTCGTACATTTTGGGCTGATGGTGGATCGACCAAGAGACACTGTCTGAGGTGACGTAGTCTCGGGAGTTGTTGACATTCTTGTGAGCGGAGCGGACCGAGCAGGTGGAGTCATCTTATGTTGGGATGGAGGAAAGCGAGGTGAGGACGACGACGAAAATGACGACGACGACGAGAGCGTAGCGGACACGGATGCCGATGTCGTAACTGGGGTGACAGATGAATCAGGAGTAAGGCGGGTGTTAAAATTTGATGTGATGGGATACGATGTAATGTCATGAGAGCTCGGAGAAGGAGGTCGCAGTTCGATGGGAGGAAGTAAGTCTTGGGGTTGGTTTATGAGGAACTCGGACATGGGAGGAAGGGGAGGTAACGATGGTGGATCATCCGAGGTCGGTGAGAATCCAGGTACTGGCAGTGGTGACGCTGACAATGCCTCTGACGATAACTGCGCCATCGTCTCCATTAAGGATGCCCCACTCTCGTTACGACGATGTCGACTGACGAGGCTGAGCCGCCTCATGTTACCCATGAAGCCCCGAGTCCCCTCAGCCTTTTCCTTGTCAATATTCTTCAAGTTCTCATCTTGACTTGGATTCTCTTTCCAATCCTTCTTCGCTTTTGGACGAACACCGCGAGATACAGACAGTCTACGATCTCGAGTGGCATCCTCACAAACATCAGCAACACGCGTTGGTTTTGTCCCGTACGATGCATGGCGTTGCGTGATGATTGGCTGCACACCAGACGGCAGACGATGCGATTGCATGGACATGGGACGTTTCGAAAGTAACTTTTGCTGCGGTCTGGACGACGAATTACCATTGCTCTCAGTGGTGACATCAGATGATGAGTTTTGCGCAAGACCTTTCTTGAGTTGCATAAACCCAAGACTCCTGCGCTTGAGAAGTTTATTAGAAACTTTTTCTGAGAAATCATCTTCAAAATTAGACGATGATGGATATGGTGAGCCACGCAAGCTCAGATCTGTCATACTTCCCGAACGAGAATGGGTTGTCTTGCCAAGGGAATTTCTACCTTGCGTGTTGGGTGGGCTGGTAGGACGGAAGAACCAGCTAGATGAAGCAGTAGCAGGGGCCGAGTGCTGGCCTGACTGAAAGAGGGAGGCAACAGACATTCTTGGTCGGGGCGTTCGTTGGCCAACAGGAAGGATAATATCTGAGAGCGCATCAGCATTGTGAACCTTGAGCCTTGAAGCTGAGCAGATTGGTTCAAGGGAAGGATAGAAACGTGTTTGAAGTAGGATAATAATACAGGGCGCGGATATGATAAAAAGGAAAGACTCAAAACCATCGGAATAGACGTGACCACCCACCTTTGGCTCTCCCATCCCTTGCCATGTCTGATGGCATCGAGTTTTTCTTTTTTCTTCGTGAACTCCAACGTTTTACACTGCCAAACTTACTCAGGATAATGCCCCCCGTGTTTGTTGACTGAGATGGCGTAGGAGGAACACTCGTACTAATGGGATCTGAAGCTGGTTGCGGAGACGGTGTTCGAGGTTCGTCGACTTCTTCTAGGCGCCTATCAGCCTCGGTATCAGAGAATGGATAGAGATGGTTGATGTCAATTAATTGCATAACGCCTTGGGGAAGTGGACGGCTTCTTTTACGAAGCCGCCGTCGTTCTCGGTGCAGGGGCGGACTAGGGGGGACATATCTGAGGCCATTCATAGGCAGATTACTGGAGAGAGATGGCTGCAGTGGCGCAGTGGAACGAAGTGATGTAGTGTCCGCAATCGATGAACCTGGAACGGAAAAAACTGAAGCTGTAGGTGATCGTGGAGATGGTACGGTGAGGTGAGTATTGGTACTTGTTGATGCAGTTGTAGTGAGATGAACAGTGGAAAAAGGAATGGGAGGAACAGGTGGTGGTGGTGTGTGAGGAGAGCGCTGGGAACGAGCTGTAACCGTCCGGTCTTCTTCTGCACCTACTCCACCAAATTCCGCATCCTCATCCTCATCTGAGCTACAATGAGATGGTGATGGTGAAATAGATGACACCATGCGGTCCGTGTGCTGTGGAGGCATACGTCGATACTTGGTTGGTGTAGACGATTTCGCGGGTTTAGCGGGGGAGCTGTCGAGATCAAACGCATCGTCCCAGGTTTCGTGCTCATCATCATCATCGTCGAGACGAGGGTATTTTCGATGATTGAGGGAAACACCTGCACGTAATTTATCACGGATACTATAACATGAAGGAGAATTGTTGGGATGAGAAGACCGCCGAGCTGGCGAGTCCTTTTTTTCAAAGAAGTCGTCATCCCAGTTCTTGGTTGAGGACTCAACTGAGTGTGAGGCTTTCTGGGGTACACTGAGATCTTGTTCGGTCCAGTTAGCAAGATTTGGAGCGGTGATATCGATTTTGTCAGTCCGAATGCTGGATTGTCGTGGTAGTTCCCAGTTCATAACAGAAGTGAGATTATCAATGTCCCAGTCTTCTGTTGCAACGGACATGCGTAGCGCGGCAGGGGTTCTGCGTCGTTTTGGAGAGTCAGAGTGAGATTGAAAATCGAAATCATCGTCCCAGCTCTCTGACGGAACTGCGGGAAAATCAGTCAGTGACACAAAGCAGAAGCAAAATGTTGCACTCTGTAAGTCAACCCCAGACTGCGAGCTCGTCGCCATACACCGTGAAGAGAGAGATCGTGGTAGAAAGTAGTTAATCAACAAAAAAACGAGTTACTCGTGACTTTGATTTCCATTAATAGCGTCGTACTGATGGAACCTTATGCAAAGTCACAATATTCAGCGCCCTGAACAGGCGTTATGGTTTCGTGGGGACCATAGTACCAAGAATGGTCTACACCCCCACCTAAAAATCAGCCAGATACACATACTGATGCAAAACCAACCCCCTTCTCTGAGGCTCACTGTCTTTAATTCGATGCACTATGTTCTTTTCGCTGCCCTTGTTGCTGCCCTTCTGGCTACTAAAAGTGCAACTGGTCCAGCCTGCTATCAATGACTTGCGTCTATTATGATGCTCCAGTCCTGGGAGACTTGAGCTTCTGTCTTGTAACCTACTCCAATGTGACAGTAACCAAGCACACGCCCAATACGAAATTGGAATTGATACTATAAACCCCATTATTGCTGGCATACCCCTAGAGACTACGTCGAGGGGTCAGCTACAGTATCACCTATCCAGTCGTAATGAGCGTACGGTGCCATGTTACTGCGGTAACACCTTACTCACCGATTACTAGTATAATTCACCTACATGTCCTCTCCCTTTTCTATCTGCTCACCCCTGACATCGGACCTTATGGACTGGGACCTTCATGTCCTAGATCTGACTAAAAAGACATGGTCACATGAGGACTTCGCCGACTAGGCACTCAGAGTTACCATTGCCACCAAAAGTCTGGTGAATTTTGAACATCCGTCAAGGAATGCTTCCGAAAAGATTGTACAGCCGGCAATCGCCGGCCGACATCACCGATGTAACGGCAACACAGCCGCAGTTACTAGTGTCCCCTTCTACTACCTCTGCCTCCTTGATTTCTGCCATTCCATAACTTCTGCAGAAATCATGTCATGTCCGTCAGAAAACCAGGTTGCGATTGATCAGTCAAAATTTTGGGATTCGAATGGAGTTCACTGGACTCCGCACCGGATCGGCTGGGCCATTGCAGGTGGCTGCACGGTCCTAGTGAGCATCGTTATTGACGTCCTGCCAATTTGAAAAAGTTCATATTTTGTACAGACAATCATAATATCCCTGTTTTCCGTCCTCTCCCATTGCAGGTCCGCTGCAATATCTCTTCATGCGTCTCACAAACTAATTAAATCTCTCTTCCTAGAAACTATACAAATCCAGCTCAACAGCGCCAAATGTATGCTTTGCACTCTCCTGTGTCCTTCGATTCACGCGATGCCTTTCGACTCTCAATGTTCCTGCTCTCACTTCACCTTTCCTGGCTTGGTTCATCTCATACGCAGACGTGTACCAGCTGCGCAAGTTTAACCCTCCTCTTCGTCTTCGTTCGTGTTCGAGGGACGACCGTCGTCCCTGTTATTGAGCAACTGACTGAAATCCCGTTGGTAGACTGCGCATCCTCTATATGCCTCCGGTGTACGCTGTCATCTCATTCGCCTCATATCGTTTCTTTCGCGAATATACATACTACTCGCTTATCGAAACTGGTACTGTCTTTTATCACATTGTATCTGGCCTTGCTTTCTAATGTCTACACTACACTAGTATACGAGGCATGTCCTTTCTTCTCCACCATTGATTATTCGAATTAATGCGATTGCAATCGCGCATCTCCTGTGTTTTACAGGCTATCGGCCTCAGTGCTTTCCTGTGAGTATACAGTATACTCATAATATTCAGAGTACAAATGGATCATAGCCTCCTATTGATCGAATACGTTGCTGCCACTGCCATCGGTGGGTCTGCAGAGCGCGCACTTGAACGAAAAGATAAGACATCGCTACCGATGCCAGTGAGTCTATCTATGATTTCCTTTGTACTCAATTGATAATGCCTGTCCAAGTTCTGCTGCTGGAGATATCGCCCTACAAAGGCAAGTTGACTCCTATGTGAATCAAGGGATTGACCTGACCTTCTGATGCAGCCGTATTTTTTGTATACGGTAAAAGTATGAGTTTTTTTTTCATTTTCTGGATGCTCGGCTCATGTTATGTGTTTAGTGGTCCGTATTGCAATACGTGATCATCCGACCAGGTGAGTGAGCATCCCTACCGCATGTCCTTCAGGAAAGACTCACTTCATTTAGTTGCTTCGATAGTCGGCATTATTTGCCAGCGGTTTGGAGTGCTTTGTTCTCAAGCCGGTTTCTCGCCACGCTGGGCCAACGTATATATCGAATGCATCACTTTTATCAGTATTAGGTGTGTTTTCTTCCCTCTATCCCACAGCGCTGTCATGAGAAAACTCATGAGGTTCGAATTTTCAACGTTACTGGTTCTAGTATAGCTCTCTATGGTCTTCTATTATTCTATGGCCTCACATCAGATGAACTCAAAGGGCGACGACCCATGGCCAAGTTTCTTGCAATCAAATTAATTGTGATGTTTACCTTCTACCAGTCATTCGTTGTGCGTTAATAGCAATGTCTATTTATTTCCTGAAGCTCATGGGCAACTTAGTTCAGTGCCTTGGAAAACAAAGTCATCTCCGGTATACTTATTCTCTTATTGCTGCGAGCTTATCTGACAGTTTGTCGTAGCAACTTCTTATTGGACTGCTACCAACATTGCTGATGGATTGAGCGCGTTAGCGATATGCATCGAGGCGAGTTTCCCCTTATTTCTGTCGACTTGGCACTTAGGCTGATCTATATCGGTATTTACTTTCACGCGATTCTTATGGTCTGTACAAAAAGATGGTCTTTTTTTCGATTCTCATGTGGTGGGCGTACTCTTTCAAAGAGTATAGTAGGGATGGGAAACCCACTAGCATCTGGAAACCACTTTGGGATTCGTACGTCACTTAATTCGATGTGAATCGCATACTTACGTGCCCAATTATCAGGATTAACTATTGTAAGCTCCCTCACCCACTCCATTGCAAGGCCTGATGATCCCGTATCTGCTACCCTCTCACATTGCACGATCTTCAATCTTTCTTTCGCTCATATCTACAGCTGATTTTGCAGTGGAAATTATAAGTTCCTTCAGATATTATTGGAGTGCTACGAGACATAGTCCTCCGAAGAGGCGAGGGACTATGGCGGAAGTTTTTGGCGCCGATGGACGATGTTCATCGATATCTGGACCTGGGTTTTCAGCAACGACCCCAGTATTACGTTCTTTGTCACCAGAACCATCGGCATCTCCTGATGAACATATCCCTTTAACAACAGTGAACTCAGCAAGTTCATCAAATCTGATGAAAGAGACGGAAAGATAGCAAGGAGGGATATAATAATCTTGTCTTACAGTTTTACATGCGATGCTTCTTTTACTCCTGATCACGTACTTTTCTAACTTCTTTCTACTCTTGACTTCTATATGTGTTTTGTTGGAAGATTGCTATGGTACAGTTCCACTGCCACATCATCCCGTACCATGATACCCAATGAGTGAAGGTGAAAGACGATCATCTTAGACGGGGACAGTCCAGAGGCTAATGGGATCACAAATGATGCCGGGAGGTATACTACTCGAAGAGATTGTGTACCACACCTTGTTCAACATGAATATTGGCTATGATCGGAAGGTGAGAATTCTACTTACATCCTGATTGCTTCCGCATGCATAGAATCCTCCTAGGAAGTTGAATGACAATTGCGTCCCTAGTTGCGATTCTGATTGAATGTAAAATGAATCATACTTGGCACATTTATCCGAGCTTGAACCCTGAGTAAATCCCAGGGGACCGTAGGTAGTACATCCTGTAGAACTTGGAATGGCGCCAATGAGCGGTCTTTGGGTCATACTCGAACCCGGGGGCGGGACTGCCATGAGTTTCCCCTGGGAAAAGTAAAATTGACCAATTGGGCCTGACCCAGTCAGTGTCGAGTAACCACTGGCCCCACCAACAGTTCTGAGAGGCTAGTTAGCTGGTAAATCAGTCAAGGTACTGCTGCTGAAACAAAACGAGTACCAAAAGGTTGGAGGCAGCATTAGTTGAACTCGAGACCAAATAAAAGAGTGCAGTGTCTGTGTTGGAAGATAAAACAGTGGCGGTCTGGGCAAATGGCATAATGGCGAGAGCGGCAAGAAGAGTGGGCTTCATGAAGAAAGATCTATACTTTGCTCCTATTAAGACGATTACGACAAGCTGTGCCTGTACCACTTGACCCTTTGATTAATATCTATAGTGTCATTAGAACGCAGCAAGAAACACCGCATTGATCTTTGAAGGTGTATATTACTACCAAAAAAGTTATCCTTGTCCTATAGCCTCTTGCCGTTCAGCTACGATAGGAACACTGGGAAACCATCCATATTCTCTTAAATCCACTTTGAATTCACCGTCCTGCGTTTCCGTCACCTCAACACCTTCAGCTACAAGGGCGTCACGTTGTCTACGAGCGCCGTCATTTCCTGGACCTCTTGAAGATATGGAACCAGAAGAGTTGATAATGCGATGCCAGGGAACGGGAGGATTCGTTTCAGGTCGCAAGAACTTAAGAGCTTTGGCGAGTGGGTTCAACTCGAATATATTCAAGAAGTACTTATTTACCTTGACCGACATGGCGCGAGTGGCGAGGCATCCCGACAAATTTTGCAATATGGCCTGCAAGTTGACTGTAGCTGGTACTATCAAAACTCGAGTCAAAGTGCCGACGAACCATAGGTGGTAACGTGAGCATTGGGCACTGATCGCACTGCTTCATAAACCTAAGGAATTTCTGTTAGGTCATGTCATGTAGTAGTTGCAAAGACCCTCACTGCGGCATGAAACTCAGCACTGTCCATATCTGTGAGTTAGAGATTCAAATAGATATGACGCAGTTCTCGATGAGCTTATTTACACCTTTTTTTTAACCTCCCCATTTTATTAAAGACCCCTTTAGTTGGATTTTCACTCTCACATGGGCTAGGTTGACCTATAGTTCTCAAAACCTTTACTATCAATACATTTCGTGATCACAGCTGAATTCATCAGCAGCTGCTTCTCGTTGGCCGATGTACATGTCGACGTCGTAATATGCTTATGCGATTGAGCTACGCGGCAAGAGGTGATAGTTATCATATCCAGAATTCATGCTGTATTGAACATTCTTTCACCTTGCTGTTTGACAATGTTCATTCAGAGTGACAAAATGTGACCTACTGGTAACTTGGTGCTGACAACATACTTGGATGCCTGCCACAGCATGAGAGAAAACATCGACACCGTTCTCCTTGGCAGAAACTCAGTGCTGGTACCCTATGTAAAACATCACGTTCCTGTGAGCAAAACCTGTTGTAACCCAATTTCCGCTTCCTGATACTGGATGGCAAGAAATATCATGAATGGATGTCGGATGTCGAACTAAGAGAGCTCACTGCCAGTGAACCTTTGACATTACAAGAAGAGTATGACATGCAGCGTATGAGGGTATCTCAAGTCCCGCTCGGCGATCTTATTTTTATCCAGAGACTTGGCAAAAAGATGCCGACAAACTAACATTCATCATACTTTCTCGCCACTCTGGGGATGGACTACCCAGTCTTGGCACAACCTTTCACGAGATCCATCTTTCTCCTGAGGATCCGAGGATCGTAGCTCTTCCGATGGTCGGCGATGTGAATATGTTCTTGAAAGGAGATCACTTGAGCGCAGCCCCTGAAACAAGAGAAGGAGAGGATGATTTTGAAGTGGAAGTAGAGATCATGATTGCAGGTGCGTATTTTCAATGTATCCGTTTGCCAATGATGCCAAGCCACCACTCAGACAGGGCATTCCGGCGGAAAGGACTTGCGACTGAGACACTTCTCCTCTTGCTGACTTATGCCACCGGTCAATGGTCGGCCTTCATATATCCCCATACTAGAGATCAGGAAACTGTCCATCCTAATCTTCAACCCTACCTTGATCACATTCGGGCAACTCAATCTCCAAAATCCCTGACTTCAATAATCACTCCTGATCGACTTGTAGCGCGCATTTCTGATTCAAATCAGCCTAGCATCTGCCTCTTTGAAAAACTAGGATTTACAGTCGTCAGGAGGGTGGAAGTCTTCCATGAAGTGGAAATGAGGTGGCAGGTGATACCTTGAGCTGTCACCTGCTGCTCAGACTGTGTGTTGTTATATCTTAAAGTACATGTTCAATTAAGTCTCCAAAACGCATCTAACCAACGTCAAATTGAAACTACTCTTACTTGCTTAGATATTGACCGAATCACCATACTTCATGGTTCCCCAAGAACTCGCCTTCGAAATTCTTCGGCTGCCTCGCTGATCTTTTGCTCGATGATTTCTCTTTTGGAAATGCGATCTTTGAAGGTTTTGTATGGTGTTTTCGCAAGTGCATTCCACCACTCTCCAGAGAATGGATGTTCGGGTGAACCAAGATATCCCCACGGTTTTGCGGTTGTTGGCTGAATATAGGGGTTCAGGACTTCAATCAAAGATGGATTGACCGGTCCCGTAAAATGAACAATGGCAGGATCGTTCATGTCTTCGAGGTTTAGTAGCTCTCGATCTGTAGATGGATATGAGGCATAAGTTCCAAGGCCCTGGGCATTCCATCGCAAGGATAGAGGAACCCAGTCCTTGAAATGATGATTCAATGCATCCTGGTCACAAAACTTGGCGTTTCGCATCTTCGATCCCTTTTCCAGTAACTCAGCAACTCCCATCTCTCTAATCTTCGTCAAGTCCATTAACAAAATACCTGCATTGAAATACGGCCGTTTTTCTGATGTATCGTATCCCATCGGGTGACCAACATCAGGAACAGCACCTAAGGCTTGGTCCTGGAGGTCTGTCTTCCACAAAGGCGTCAGGTTATCTCGGACTAGGATATCGGCGTCAAGGTAGAGTACGCGTTCAATTGGAAGGATCTCAAAGAGGTCAAGCTTGGCCCATAGAGGACCAAGTTCTCTCGAAATACTGTTTTCTGGTAATGGAAGAAAGGAAAGTGTTACGTCGTAGGACCTAGGTAAGCATTGACGTAGCGTGCTCTTGTCGTCCTCCGTCAACCCGCAATCAACCACATAGATGGAGATGCGACCTGGCGTATGTTCTACAGCAGTACGTATCGCCACAGCAGCAGCAATGGAAAAGGAAGAATCAATAGTAAAGGCAAGATTTATTCCATAACCAATTTCCTCCAATGAGAAGCTATGCTTGTCGTCTAGTAGAAATCCGATTCGAATATCCACCGTTTTTCTGAGGACGACTTGCCAGTGAGTTGGTTCTGAGAGCCTAAAATACTCCCCTTCATGCAATTTCAAAAAAGCATCGATACCGCGTTTAGGATGATGTTTGCCATCCTCTGGTTCGACATTCCAATGATAATCATCGAAGATAACGATAGCGCCTTTCTTTGCCAGACGCCAACAGAGCTCCCCGTCTAAAAAGGTATCATCCGCTTCATGAGATCCATCGACATATATCCAATCGTACCCAGCCTCCTTTTTTTTTATCTCTTCATTCAATAATGACGTAAGAGCAGGGAAACTGAACTGTGGGATAACACGATAATTACTTCTTCCTGCGATACGGAGATTATGTTGGATCTTCGAAAAGCGTTCCTTTCCAGCCATGGTTGTGCAAAGATCAAAATGATCAATACAAACGATTGATCCCCCGGTATCACAAAGTTTTGTGAGGAGGAAGACAGCTGATCGCCCTTCCCATGAACCAATTTCGAGTGCACGAGGGTTAGAGGTGAGACTCTTGACCTCTGCGATCAAGGATGTCCAGCTAGAGATGTTGTGAGAAAACCAATCTTGAGTTGGCGTAAAGCGATATACAGCCTCTGACATTTCGAGGGCCCGATAGTATTGGTCAAGATAGATTCATCTACGTGTCCAAAAGTATTTGAGATAAACCAGCTAGTTACCCTTGTCAGGACTAGCTTTCCCCGGAAGGAAGCTAGTTTGATATTTCCTCAACAAGCTGTAACATATCTAATTTTGCACATGTATTTATTCTCTCTACTACCTCGTGGATGATGGAACCCTGGTCCTTCTACCTTTTCTGGTACTATTTCTCGTGCACCAAGTCAGAATTGACACTCCTCATGACTGGTGGCGTGAAACCCAAGTTAAAACGACAAGTTTCCAATTAACTTTGTCCCACGCCCTCGAATCTTGAACGATTCTAGACCGCAAACTATCGAACTGCATGCTCATAAAGATCGATGTTATCTTCGATTTGAAAAATGTTCGGCGGTGAAAAGCCAAAGGTATGCCCAACAGGGAGACAGAACCCTGATTGTTCGTCATCAGTCTCTGTCCCTCTCAGGTGCGATAGCTCATTGCAGGTGATGATTTGTGATAGAAGAGTCATATAAGCATAGGCGATGTTAGGATCAATCACAAGCACCCTATAAACACTTCCAAGGGATCATCTTCGTTGGCCTTCGTTGGGCATGAATATTTTATTTACTAATTGTCTATCATTTAACCATTCCAATGCCATAATTCGGTTGTCATCAGTTAGAACTCAGTAATCAAGCTCGTGGGATAAGGGTTCAGCAGCAGAGTTAAGAGTCTGTTCCAAAACAAAAAAACTTGAAAATCAATTCAATAACAACAAAAGCATGATTGCGACGCCAACACGCTCCACCGAATTCCTTCTTTCCTCTTTCCTTAGCCCATCTCCCGGTACCCGACCGACGAACCAATCAAATCGCTTTCCAATACTTCCCCATTCTCTCCTTTCTACAATTCCTCTCAATCTCCCTAGTTCGCTGAACATTCGTATCAAGGAGCTCTCCATGATTGCAAAAGTCCAAAGAAAGCTGTTTCGTCTAATCCGAGAATCGATTTTCAATGTGACATCGCGCTCCGGATGAAGAAATATATGTCGATAAAGGTCATGGATCACGTTTGCAAAAAAGATACATAGATTCAGTTTCATGCTGAAGAGGATTGTCGTCGAAGATAAAGTGACCAAGCCGAAGAGAAAGATTGACCAAGTAATCAAAAGACATTCGGCACTGTTTGGAGTATAGTCTTGGTAGCTCAAATCCGGATATGCGTTGATGAGATGACCGTCCCCAATACTCCAGTTGTGAAATCTCCAATAACTTCGCTTTCCATTATTCCACCAAGGGTGCTCAACGATAGCGTCAGGTGCTGGAAGAAATCCTGGAGCAATATTTGAACCTCTGTAGTGAACAGACTGGTGATTCGCTCTCTGCAGAAGGCAGTAGTCTATGTCCTCACCCCCGCCAGTCTTTGGATACGCCAGAGAAAATGCTGTTGGAGTGGGAATTTCGTTCTCGGCTTCGATGTATTGTGGAATTAGCACTCTGCGTGAGACCAAGTTTGCTGTAACACCCCACGGTACATCAACTTCTGTTTTTGTAGCAATATCCCAGAAATACGTTACCCCAGCAAGGTGTACAGCAGTGGTAAATACACTTGTTGTAGTGGGGAATTGAGTATTGCAGACAAATCCAGCAGCATCAGGGTTTCTGCGTACTGCATCTGATACAGCAAGCAAGAGGTTAGAGGATGGGATGATATCGTCATCGAGGAAATGAACCCAATCGGCCGATGCCTCTTCAAGCCCTCTATTGCGAGAATATGATGCACCGCGATTAGTGTCATTCACTCTAATTCTTATGTTTGGATTAGACGAATAACGTGCCAGGAGCGCGGGTGTAGATGGGGAATTTGGCGAGTCGATGATGATAATAAAGGTTACTGAGGTAGAAGATGGCGCCTCGAGAGAAAGGATGGTTGATAAGATCTCTATATTGACTCTGTAGCATGGAATGACCACGTCTAAAGTCAGTTTCTTGACATCCTCAATACGGGCGGTGGAAAAACCGTGGCGGTCTTTGAGATACGTTGCCACAGCGCATTCAGCACGGAGGAGGGGCGTCAATGACCACCTCTTAACATGCTGCTTATTATATCGAGCATCAATAGAACCGCCGACTCCGTTCTTCAAGCGGCAAGAAAACATTACTGAGGTCCCCCAACGACGATATAGCTGGAAAAGGAACGGATCTCCGTCCTGATTAACGAACACCTCGGGTACGACGTGCCCCTCGAAAACCTCCATGTGAGATTTGTGGATGATTGGGAAGGTGGGCATCCCCGGAAATGTCACATCGGTGAAAGCAACACATGCAAGGCCAAAAGGAATGCCAGAAGATTCTGAGAGGGAAGAAAAAGTAGAATGGCACTTCCGCATCCATCCTTCGTCCAACAACGTGACATCATCTCCCATTAGCACAAAGTAGTCACACCCATCTTTGTAAGCCTCTCGAGCACAGTCACGCCACAGAGCACACACGTGGCCTTTGGGATGATCAAAGTTAATGATTTCTCGAATTTGCGAAGGGGGAATCCCAAGGTCCAAGATGACTTGATGGGCCTTATTTTCTTGCCGCAAAAACGTGTCTTCAGCGTCGACTGCTAGATAAATGACAAATCGAAACTGCTGGTCTGAGGAGACCTCGACGTCTCTCCATGTCGTATCCTTCAAGGTTTGGCAGAAACTGCGCAAGTTGACGAGGCAGTCATTCGGGTTACGCAATCCTCTCGAGGTGATGGGTAGGATGATCGCAAAAGTCAGGCGTTCTGCTGCCAGATCGATGACTTTACTTCTCAGTAATGTTCTAAGTATCTCCTCCTGGCCGAAACCCTGCTGCGCATCTTCAGAAAGGAGATTATCAAGCTCAATCTGGATCCATTCGAATGTTCTCCTCATTCCTTCTTGCAGACTGATGGATGGGCACCAATCGAGGACAGCCAAGGCTTTCTCATTGTTCGAATTCCGAGAAGCGACTCCCACCGGTTTATTTATATCATATGTAATTTCTGTTTGTGCTTTTGCACAACCCAGGGCAATTTCCGCGAGCTCTTGAATAGTCACAGCCCTATCTGATCCTATGTTGACTGGATCCGAGCACGAAGAAAATAGAAGCTTTAGAAGGGCATCTACAGCATCATCAATGAAGAGGAAGCTTCTCCTCTGAGTCCCATCTCCCCATATCTCGCAAGTGGCTGGCTTTAATGATCCATCACTGAGACGGTGACACGCGAGAGCCTTGCGTAGGAGCGCAGCAGGTGCTTTTTCTCGGCCGTTATTCCACGAGCCCCCGGGACCGTAAATGTTATGAAATCGAGCAATTCTTACCTCGAATCTGTCGGCATACTGTGCGACAAGGAGCTCCGAGTTTAATTTCTCGAGACCATAGAGGCCTTGGGGGCTGGGGAGTGAACCATCAAAGACAAAGACGTCACTCTCTTTGAGAGAAACGTCTTTTTCGCTTTGAAGTGTCTGAGGATAGACGCAAGCAGAAGATGCAAAAAAGAATATTTTCACAGTACTTCCAGGAAGAGACGCTGCCCTTAGTATATTCTGAGTCATGGTATGATTTTGTGCATAAATTTCGGCACCATTGTCACCATGTATAGTGCCCATTCCACCCATGTTGGCAGCGAAGTGCAATATCATGGTGGCATCTCGAGCCGCGGCGATACAAATAGAAATGTCGCACAGATTTCCTTGCAAGAATTCATGACAGATAGTGTCCGTTGGAGGACGAGATGCAGTGTCAATTATCCTGACTACATAATCTCCGCGGTCGTATAGTCGTTTTGCCACATGAGATCCCTTTCCACTCGGTTGGTCATAGACAAGGATACACAATATGAGAACCCACTATAAATCCGCATCCTCCCGTTATGAGGACTGTAGTGGTGTCTTTTAGCGTCATAGTGAGTCAAGAACTTGGGGTCGGCGTTGATGTGCAACTTTTTTATGAATAATTTCCTTCGGGGTCCTCATACCATTTTTGCCTTAGGTGAATAAAGCACTCGCCTTCTTAGGCATCATTGATCAGCATGCTCTGCGCACATGAAAGCATTATGATGACATAATGCTTCTGTCTAATAAAGCAATGTCTGTCAGCTGACTTGCTCAGTCTTTCTTTTTTTGTTCAACAATTTTTACACGGTGTTCGTGCTCAGTCAGCATTCTGTGAGGCTTATGCTGTGAGAGGATTGAGATATCATGTGTGAATGACCTAAGATAGTGGTAACTACCCCAGGAAGCACATAGAATTCGACCTTCTCAGCAGATTAGTGGTAAACTGATTGATGGGGAAAATCAAGGGATGAGCCTTGGGTACAATGTCAATTAAATATCTATGGACCTTCACAGGTCTTCATAGAACATAGTTTAAGATCTGAGCCCTGTTGAGGTTAGGTACAATAGGACAAAAAAGGAAAAGTCATTGCAAATGCACAACAAGCCTCATCTTGACCACTTGTATTTGTACATGTACTATCATAACATGAGACACCAAACACTCAGTAACTAATAGATGAAACCAAAAAATTTAAATGTAATACTTGACACACCAACAAACCCTAGCTAATACAATCATGGAGAGATATCCATATGTAGAAATGAGTAAGATAGACTCTAAGTTACTACTTCAATTCAATTCTCAGTAAAGCTCTTGGTGATTATTAGGATGTAATTTACATAGTTCATACCATTCTGGTAGATATTTAAATATACAGCCTTGTTTGTTTTTCTCACTATCATGAATTGAACCTACTTTACTTAAACCAAGTCTACCATATATATTTCTTAACATATGTATTGTCATTTCTCATAGGCTAGTTTCTCTCACATTCTTATGATGATTCATGATTAATTTATTGTCCGGGAATTCATGGTGTTGATTGCAATATCTACAAGAAAACTACTCATGCTTGAAAGCAGATGTAATTCAAGGTTAGCACGAGAATTTTCAGTAGCCGGAAATTTTTTCTGATTGCCATTTTTTGTCATGATTTCACTTTGATGATTTTCTCGTTAGTCATCAGATCATTTTCTAGAATATATGAATGAGGATGTACTGTAGGCTAAAGTCCAACTCATCTCGTACAAACTTTAGGTGTATCTATTTTAGTAATTAATCTGACTCATTTCGTTCGGACTTCAGGCTCTTGTCTGGTTGATTGTTCAGCTTCATCTCGTGTCCTCTTTTACCTTGCACTCCAACTCTCTGGAATGCTTTCTCAACAGCACTGTTGGATGGAACCGATACACTCACAAGGGGTTAGAAGGAAGGCTGGAGATTAGGCTATGGATTGGATGGGATGGTACACAAGCACGAAGTGATAGCTTAACCTTATTGGGCAGCGGTGAAGTTAGTAGATAGACCAGTCATAGATAAATAGTCTGGACACTCAGCAGTAACCCTCAGTCGTCTACCAAAGAGGTGACACTGAGGTTAGTTCTCCATCATCTCTTCCCCTCGTTCTTGTTACTGATGAAGTCATGTAGTCTATTTCACTATTAGGTATAATATAGTCGTCTACCGAAGAGGTGACACTGAGTCTATTTCACTATTAAGCACCAATTTTTTAGCAATAGATCTGAAGAGCATTCAAGTACTTGCAACCAAACATGATCGTGTCAATAATGTGCCGGGCCGAAAAGCTGTGCAATATCATCCTCCGCAGCAACCTCTGCGCAGGGCGGCGATGGACACCGTTGGGATGAAGTGACATTCTTGTGACAACGGGACAGTATTAAGCCCCGAGCCATTGCTGCACTGTCGTTCTAACTTCTATCATCAACTCGATGAACAAATTCGTCACGGAACAACCAAAGGACATTCCTTCTACTACCATGGATCCATACTTGAAGGATAATTCACCTCCAATGAATGAATTCGACTGTCCAAGAAATCACCACTCACGGTCTGGGTGTTGCAATGTTAACCACAAGGGTTGTCGCCAACTGTGGCGAAGACACATATTCCTCTTTAGTGTCTTCTTGTTCATCATCCTGCTTGCTGGAATTTACACCTACCATTCAATGGAGGGAACTTCGGGATTCTTGGACAGCATCTCTGGGGGACTCCTCAAACGTGCAGCGGATAATGAACAACCTTTCATCGACCGGAAATGTGCGTAATCTAACGTCGTCAGATGGCTTTGGGTATCTGACTTTGATGTTTAGACTATCTGATCATAATCTTCGTCGGGCTGTTTTTAGTCCTGGTCTTTGGAATTATGCTAAGCGCCTGGTGTTGTCGAGGTGAGTTGCCTGTGTCTATATACAGGCAGAGCTAATCGTGTGAGCAAGGTGTATTTGAAAATCCATGTTGCTTTCCCTGTTATCTATGTGCCTGTTGTGGAGGCTTGGGTGAGTTTTCTATGGCAATCGTTGAGAAATTCCGAAGCTGATTTGATTATAGCTTGCCTGGAATGTATTGGTTGTGGGCTATGTGTAGAAGCGGCAGAGGTTGCTTAACGATATCTGGACGTCGTTTTCAAACTCGATTTTCAGTTCTTAATCTCTTTCAGATAGACTTTCAACTTGTAATAATGTTTGAGATGAACAGGAAATAAGACCGTGATATCGAACTGATAGTATTCAAGGGTTCGTGATATGAGTATATCTACAAGCCCGCGCTGTTCGGCTTCATCCAGGGTCTCGCTTGGCTGAGTACTCTGCAAGAAAGCAGACGCACCTCTTCCATTTCGCTTTAATAAAACCAATTGGGAATGCCTTCAGAGTAGGGGTATCTATAACCGCTGTAGAGGAAGAATGTTGAATCAGTGCAGGATCAATATTTCGGTGATTCTCAATTTAAGGCATTAGTAAAAATATCCTATTGCAGGATAGTTTGGGAGGCAGTTGGCTTGGGCAGCTATGTGAACTGCAAGTTATAAATGAGGAGCCTTATCTTCAATGTAACATTTTTCTTCTTCTCTCCCTCAAATCTTGGAGGATGTCATTTGCTACTACTTCCGCAGCTTTCCACTCTGCCTCTATGCCTCTACATTCCCCGGTGAACCCATCATTTAGTCACATACTCCTAACGTTGGTTAGTATAGGACTTCTATTTCACTTTGTGCTTGCCTACGCTTTTTCGAGCGTCATATCTGTGATTCTCATAAGGAATGGCGGAAGTAATCCGTACAGTGTCAGAAGCGCGGCATCAAAGATTCCAGCTAGCTAACGGCTGTTGTTCATCCGATTCCTATCCACGACGGACAGTCTCTGGGAAAGATCCTACTCTGATGGAAAAGAGAGACCCTTATAATATCATTATTCGGGAAAAATGGTCTATAATCAAATTTCGATACCCCTATTTGAGCGTGCCATTCGAGTATAACATCTAACTTCACCCATGGGAACCACACTACCGAAATGGCTTCATTGGAACTTCTATTCATTGAACAAATGTTATTTTATGGCGGCCCAAAGCGAAAATGGTATGAGGACCCCGAACAGCTATCCAGGAATGGTTTCATTGTTGACGTCGTTTGATCTTAGCCATTTCCTGTTCCAAAGTCCCCTGGGACCGCAATTATATATATATCGAGGCCAGGATTAAATTTATTCCATGATTTTTTTGTCTTCACATTGATGAATGTTTTGTAGAATTTTATTTGGTGTTGATTATTCTTTCACATGCTTACAAGAAGATCTCACTGTCCTCTAAAGTCCAACTAGGCTTCAGATCTGTCCATAGTTTTCAACTTTTCGTTTCGGACTTCAAGACTTTCCTATTGACGATCTAATGTGTCAGCTAATACTGTCCTTACCTGCACTTTTATTTCTCATCAAATTTTAATATAGAACTTTTGTGTATATTGAGCTCTAAGTTGAAGTCTTATCAGAGCCCTTGCGGGCTGGGAATAGAACCACCATCCATAGACAGAGACATCACTCTCTTTGAGAGAAACGTCTTTTTCGCTTTGAAGTGTCTGAGGGTAGACGCAAGCAGAAGATGCGAAGAATAATATTTTGACAGTGCTTCCAAGAAGGGATGCTGCCTTGTGTACGCCCTGTGTCATGGTATGATTTTGTGCGTAAATTTCTGTGTCATTGTCACCATATAGTATTCATTCCACCCATGTTGGAGATGATGCTGTAGACGCCATTATGAAAATCCTATTTTTCTTTGTGCTCAGAACTGGTTAAAAATATCAGAGATTGTTTTGGGCTGTGTGAAGGCACAAGCGAAGCATGATACCATCGAACCGTTGGACATCGCTCCTCGGAATTCGAAGAGTGAGAAGGCTGTCCTCAATTGGCATCCACGTATCAGTCTACATGAGGGAATGAGGGAGGTCATTCGAGTGGATCTAGATTCAGTCTGATAATATTATTTCTGAAGATGTGCACCAGGGTTTCGATCGGGAGACCGTAGAAAAATTGCTCGGAAGTAAAATCATCAATCTGGCAGTAGAACGCCTGAATTTTGCAATCATCCTACCAAGAGGATTTCATAGCACGACGAAAAACTAAGGCCGACTCGGATCAGTCAATTCTGACGTTGAGATACAAATTTTTCACAATTCAAAATACGATAACAATTATTCAATATTGGCTAGCCAGGCCACTTGTACCCTCTTACAACAGGATAGACACCTTAGCTTGTAACAAGTCGTAGAATATGAACAACGTTAGAAGTACCTACCTCCTGTAGGTAATGACCTCTTTGGGAAACCTAAGACAGATAGAAATGCACTTATTAATCCTCCATGTATTGTTAGGCAAACATCTTTCCAACAGGCGGTACTATGAGCATGTGAATGATAAACTTGCAGTGCATGCTCACTGTTATAACAGGAGTTTCTTCGTTAAAAATCATATCAAAAACAGACTGCGCACGACTCATCATTTGCGTCTTCGTCTCTCGGATCTTACACAACCATTGCATATCTTCTTCAGAGAATCCATCCTCTAGATGAAATTCAGGAAAACTGTTGCTGATGTAAGTCTTTGAACCACGTCTGTCATACGTATAGACACCGTTTCGCTCTCTGCAATTCTGCGGATCAAAGGCTTCAAAGCAGGTCGACGGATACTATCCTTTGTACCCACCTCGATGACTAGGATTGGCAACCAAGGCTGACACTTCTTGAGCTACCCAAATGCAATATTGCAAGTTTGGAGTGCTCGCGTGAGAGGGCTTGTGTATACCTTATCAAGGAAAGGGATACCAAAAGCCCGTTCTTTCTCCCACTCGTTCTTGATATGGAGTGCTTGTGCTATTCCGGTTACAGTGAGATCCGGATCTGCTGCGGTCGACACATGTAATGATGAAATTAACTATACTCAGGGAAACTTACGACCCCAGGTAATCTCGCCGTCACCGTTGGTTCTTCCCCAATGGCTGTTTCTCATCAACACCATGGGCATGGATCTTGCGAGTACTCACCTTTTCCAGTCCAAAGTATTGTATTTATCCTTTCCAACGTTGTCTGAAAAAAATAATTTAAATGAAAACCAGTCCAACTGTTAAAAATTGAGTGCATACGATAGCTCTGACCGTGTCTACAGAAGAAAATAAGTTTGAACGATTCCCCCGGCATCGCGGAACTGTTGAGTTCCCGGATTCTCTTCTCAAAGGTTGACCATCTTTGAGCGGTATCGTCAAGGAGCCCAAATCGTGGTTGTATCTGATACGGAGTGTCTTAGTATCTCTCCCTCAGAGGCGGCGAGAATAATACCGGAAGTCCTGGTGTTGACTTGTCCTGAGAGAAAAATCCTGATACAGCCTACAAGGAAGGTGAATAAGTAATTGAAAGGCATAAAAAAGGCGTTCCTCATAATTTCGTTGACATTTGGACTCCATAGCCAAGGTTTCGAGTTGACTTGGCGCAGCACACAATTCTGTCAGTGACGTCATGTCTTTTAGATCTGAGTCACATGCTCTATTTTTTTTATTTCATAAATTTATGCGGTGCTCGATCGCAGTCCGCGGTAAAGTACCTAGTAATACAAAGAGAAACATAATGGGAAATGTAAAGCCAAACACAGATCACTCGAAACTGATCCAGACACAAGAGAAGTGAGAAAAGAAGAAGAAAACAGGAATGAAGGAGTAGTACTGGGTGACTCCGTGATAGCACCCATGTTACTTGACCAAGCAAACGCTCCAGGGTTGTCTGTTAGAAACAGGACAAAGTGTTTGATCACCATGCGATCATCACTTTTGTAGGTGAAACGACTGCAATCGTTCAGGACGTGAGCTCGGGTTTCGACCATCACATGTTCTATTTACAGTGATGATTAAGTACTGAAGTCATATCCACTTCGCATTGTATAAAAAATCTGCTGAAGTCCGACTCACTTCATTCATATTTCAGGTGTGTTTCAGGTGTGTACAAGAGTTTTTCTTTCTTTCTTGTTAATACATTTGACTCCATTTGGACTTCAGGCACTTGCCTGCTGATTGTTGAATTTCATCCATGCATTCTCTTTTCTATTACCCTGCTTCCTCAAGAGAACATGTTGTTGTGTGCATTTCAAGTCTGGCTTGGGGTTTGGATATCCAATACAAAGCACAAAACTATGCATGTATCCTATATGTTGTCATATGAGTTTATAAATAACCAGATATGACTATGTAGCTAGATTTGAAGTGTGAAGGAGTGTAATCAATGTAAGGAATGAGGGAATCCCAGAGATTCAAGAGAGAATTATAAGGATATCAGACAAAGAAATTGAGAATTGAACTAGTCTTATGCATCAAAAAAAGGTAGGCCATACCTTCAATTTACTATAGTAGGTGTACAAAGGACATTTGTTCTCATTGCACCCCTGTTAAAGGTTATTGATAGTTATTGGAAATGGATCGACACGTAAGGAGCCAGTCACAATACAATCGTTCCGAGACAAGACTCTTATTCTGAGGAACATAGCTACGCAACAGATTGCCACTCAACATTCGTCTCGATCCCTAAAACTATAGCAACCTCCAACTCGATCACGACTCGCGCACCCGCTAACTACGAATGAAACCGCCTACTCGAATTCCAGGATAGCCAGACGAGACAACGGGGAATATAAGTAGGGGAGAAAGAAGATAGATCTCTCAGCCGTCGACCTCAGAGGTGATGTCTGAAGTGAGACATACTGAACTATACTGATGACTCAAAACTAACCTCATCGACCTAAGAGGTGATGTCTAAGAATATACTTAACTTACTATAATGATGAAGACCTATCTTAGTGAATCAGTGGTACCACACCAACCATGTTGAGTTAAGAACAATCAAAAAAGGGGAGGGGAAAAACTCATTGGCCAATGTACAATGAGCCTCTTTGGCAACGATCTTTATTTATCTCTACCTAAGACAACAACATGCACATATAAAAATATGAGATAAAACACAATTTAGTGTAGCGTTCAATATTCCAACAAACCATTCCTAAACCTTCTGACATTTGATGACAACCGGTAGAATACCTTTGTACAAATCAACCAATCAATGTATAGCACATAGAATCAAGTATTAGTTTACCCCCAGTAGGAAGTCCAAATGGTTGACGTCCAATTACCTGGAGAAATCCGTTAATGATTCCCCCATGTGCAGTAACTGAGACACCTACAAGCCTGTCAAAATATACTTGTCTGCCAACAGCTATTAAACGTACAGTATGCTGCTGGATCCTCAAAAATATAATCCAATGCTCTTCGAGCACGTTCCACTACGTCCGCCTTGGTTTCTCTAACATCTGGATCCCATAGTAGATCCTCTTCGGAAAATCCCGTCTCAAAGTCAAAATCGGGAAATCGCTCATGTATCCACGAGCGTGTCCTGCGTTTGTCGCAAGTATGCACTCCATTCTCTTCTCTACAGTTCTGACAAAAATCATTGTCAGCATCTTTATCTGCTTGTGTGTGATTGTATTTTTAGAAACTCACCTCCAAAATCTTTACCACTCGTTTATCCTCTACCTCCCCTGTAGTGATATCTTGAAATGTAATCCAAAGTGTGTCTAACGCTCTAGTCAACGGGCTCGAGTATAGTTTCCCCGGAAGCGTGATGTTGAACGGCAACTCAGCTTCCCAGCCGCGTTTTGCTTCGAGAGCCTGATTGATGCCAATTTCGGTAAGCTCAGGGTCCGCTAACACCATACCTTCAACATCAAAATCGATAGCAGAAATCGAGAAAAACGTACGGCCCCAAGTTATCTCCGTATCTCGACATCTTTTACTCATTTCTCTGGCACGGTATTTCAAAAAATGCATTTTCATGAATGGAAAAAAAAACGAAATACCCACTCATCCCAATACTGTGTCCCATATTTGGTTTCTGCGACATTATCTGGGAAGCAGAACAAGAAGAAGAGATAGAACAATATATAAGGACAAACGTACGCCACCCTTGACCGTGCCTAGCAAAAAAGAATACTTTAGCCTCTGCATTTTCTTTTTTTAGTTGCTCGTTCAGTTGAATGATTCTCCTGCGAAAATTATCCCACCGCTCCGGTGAATCATCGAGCAATCCCATCCTTGGCGGGATCTAGCATCGAAAATGTCTATATGCCCATTCTAAACGAAATATCATGTTGATACTCACAGCCGGTACAGTCAGTGAACTGTGATATTCCGTATCGTGTACAAAGAATCCTGGAACGGCCTGTAACAATGATATTTATAAATTATAAAGATAAGGATTGATAACATGGTCATACCTGATATTGGTATTTAGTGGGCATTTTCAGTTGGTAAAAATCTTGTATCGGATAAACTAAAGAAAGTTGGTCTCCACTGATAACGATGGTGCGTCTTTATAGGCGGCCCGGCTACGTCAGGCCCTCCTGAGCTCGAACCACCATGTGGTATAGTTTTTCCCACGGCTCTACCGCACAGAGAGCTCTCACATTCGCTTCCCTTCATGAAGTCGACTTCGCCTCGTTGCAACCGGCGATCGATTAGACTAGCTTAACACCTAGCTCTGTGTCATTTGCCTTCATCAAATCAACATCGCCTCGTCGCAACCGCCAATCGACTAGACTAGCACATTCGCTTCCCTTCATCAAGTCGACCTCGCCTCGTCGCAACCGGCGATCGACCAGACTAGTTTAACATCTAGCTCTGTGTCACAAACTGTCAACTTGCCTGCCAGCACCCCACCCGCTGCCTACCCTACCAACCAACCTCAGCCTCAAACCATGTTGTTCCGCCACCGGCGTTGCTTTCTACTTATGACACAATTGCCTTCAGTACCAACTTCTAACTATCAACCCCCCAACCTCCACAGACCATGAAACTGTAGTGCACCGACGGCAAAAATCACCCAATGTACCAATAATTGAGCTTGGGGAGCTCGTAGGTCTGGGAAGAGATATCTCATGGGGGAGAAGTGACTGTAGGAATACAGCGCTATCGTGCCTGTACCGAGTTTCCGTGGCTCGCCGGTGCGGGGGGAGGACCTGTCTGATTGGATGGGAGACCTGGATACTGATACCTTCGTGCCGTTTTCCTTTTATTTTATTTGCTTTTCACCAATCATCACTGCCATTCATGACAATGTCATGCACACCGCTACCCTACCTATCTACTACCAAACTCCGCCCACATCTTCCTCCCTTGGCTACATGCCTCTTGTAGACACATCCTGGACATTGGGTCCTATTTTAGGCCCTCGTGTCTTAGCACTAGTTTGCTTGTTGTGGAAAATAAATGCTGAATCCAAAAAAAAAAGGTCCAGCCACATGAGGCTAGATAACGGATCCTATCGTCAGAGCACCCTGAATAATTGAGCACCTAGCCTAATGTTGGAATATGAAAAAAGCAATGGCAAGCACGATCAGAATAGCAAACTATCAATGCAGGTCCCACTACTAGACTCAAAAATAAAATGAGCCACTATATTAAATGAGTATTATCATACATATTTCCCCTTAAGACTCTGAACATAATTTTCACAAAGAGAAAAATCATTTTCTCCCTTTCTTAAACACACACACATGTGCACACAAGTCCACATCAAATTCATTGAACTTAAGAGCAACAAAAGAAAGCTCCTCAAAACCTGGATATATATACACATATCTAATATATAACGGTAGCACTAACAGTAAGTAAATTGGTCAGCAACAGCAGAATCTTTCCTATCCAAAAAGAAACAAAAGTGCGAAGATATCTCGACAACACCGTCAATCCATTATCAATCCAATTGTTGAGTTAGTGAGTCATGATAAGCCACGACTCACCTTTCAGGTATAATGGGGTAAATTCGTGACAGCTGCCGCTGCCCTCCGCAACAAGAAATGTCCTTTCAATCCACCCGTTCCTCCCCTCTCACTAGCCAACTTATTAATCGCGTTCAATAAATCACCTCTCCTCAATGGCTCTATCATCCAGGTGTTAAAAAAACAGCATCGATACGAGAGAGTGGGAGAGAAAATATACACGCACTCGTGATATGATCATCCATACCAGCCTGCAAACATCTCTCTCTATCTCCAATCATCGCATGTGCCGTAAGCGCTATAATCGGTATGGGCTGTATCCCTTTATGCATCTCAAACGACCTTATCACTTCTGTAGCTTCCATTCCTCCCATCAACGGCATGGACACATCCATCTAACGCAATAAATGCACACTCTCTTTCCACGAAAAAAGAAAACTCACAAGTATTATGTCAAACGACTTGCCCTGATCCACTCTCGTCTTATACGCATCCACAGCCAAGCTCCCATTCTCGGCAATCTCAACAGTGTGACCATACTTTTCCAGTATCTTCACCGCTAACTTCTGATTAACAAGGTTATCCTCCGCTAACAAGATATCAAACGTGACATCATTAGGCGCAGAAACAGGTGAAACCGTATTCGATTCCAAGGCTGTTATTAGGGCAGAGGATAGATCTTGTGGTGTAACAGGCGTTGTCACTTGGGACGAGATACTATTATCCAGACACCATTTCACTAAAATCATTTCAGTCGCGCGCGTTAAATAGTCAAATGGATGGAGTGAAATACAATTTAATCGCGGCATCTTGGGTGCCAAGAGCACAATCGGAATGTACCTCAAATGTTCCAATTCTCTCACACTTTCTGTCTATTCTGATATCAGCAAAAACTTCAATCCAATCCAAACCATTACTCACTGTGTTCAATGTATCCACCACAATCGTATCCACATGCGGACATTTGTCTTTATCTACAACCTCTGCAACGCTATGTACCACATGTGGTTTCAACCCCAACACTCTCATCACATCATCCACTTTTGTCGTATCTCCTAATGTATCCACATACAATATCGTCCTTTTCGAAAACGGCGCCATCTTGGATAAAACTGCTTCCATTGGCGATATCGATATTTGTGACGAAATGGTGAAAAAGAACTTGGATCCTTTCAGTACTTCTGATTCAACCCACATATTGCCTTGCATGAGATTAACTAGTCGTTTTGAGATTGACAGTCCAAGTCCTGTGCCTCCATATTCCTAAGAACATATTAACGATGATAGCAGCAAAAATCCTGGGACTCACTCTCGTTGTCGATCCGTCCGCTTGACAAAATGTATCAAAAATCATCGTCAGTTTATCCTTCGCAATTCCAATCCCGGTATCCATTACCGCAAACTCAACCGTCACCATCTGATCATCCAAACTCAACAACCTACACCCCAACGCTACATGTCCCTTCCTCGTTACTTTACTAGGTGTAAACTTGATCGCATTCCCTACCAAATTCGTAATGACTTGTCTCAACCTCAACGAATCTCCGATAAGCTGATCAGGAACATCACTTTCGATCTCATACGTCAAATCCAGATTGTTCTGCGACGCTCGCACAACGAGTGTTTTGAGAATCCCAAAAACGGTTTGGCGCAATGAGTATGTGACGGCTTCCATTGTCATTCTTCCAGCCTCAACTGAAGCATTCTGATGAGTCAGGAAAGAAGGGAGGAACAAGAAACGTACTCTTGGAGATATCCAAAATATCATCGATGATCAGCAACAAACTCCTCGCCAGACTATGCACTAACAGTAAACTTTCCCTCTGAGATCGGTTCAGATCGCTATCCAACGTCAACTCGGTCATCCCAATAATCCCATTCATCGGTGTCCTGATCTCATGACTCATATTGGCCAAAAACTCGGATTTGGATCTATTGGCCAACTCGGCTGCTTCCCTTGCAGCCGTATTCTTCTGGATGGAATCCCTCAAGTTGAACACCATCTGGTTGATCTGAGTTTTCAATGAATCCATCTCTCCAGACGCTTCCACGGTAATGAAACGTGTAAAATCGCCATCCATAGCTGCTGCCGAAATCTGTGCAAATCCGCGCACTTGTGTTGTCAAGTTACCCGCCATGGTATTTACAGACAACCTGATTGAGCGTGAACAAAATGTGCGTATCGGAGAAACAGATAGCGACGTACGTGATCTCTTGCCAAATTCCTTGTACATTGCCAACTTCGGCCTGAACACCCAACTTTCCCTCTGTGCCCACTTCTCTAGCCACCTTTTTCACTTCTGCAGCAAAGATAGCCAACTGATCGATCATGTCATTGATAGTATTCACCAAATTCAACATTTCTCCAGAAACCGATACGCCACGAATTTTCTGAGTTAGATCTCCTCTGGCAACGGCAGTCTAGTGGAATTTTGAAACAATGATAGGGAGGAATGGAGAGAGATTCAGAACTCACTGTAGCAACAGCAATGGTCCTGACTTGCAAGGTTAGGTTATTGGCCATAACATTGACATTATCGGTCAAATCCTTCCAGGTGCCGGCGACACCGGTAACTCTAGCCTGACCACCCAACCTACCCTCTGTCCCTACCTCTCTGGCGACGCGAGTGACCTCGTCTGCAAAGACATTCAGGGATTCGGTCATGCCATTAACGGTCTCTTTCAGGTCCAATATCTCGCCCCTGACATCGATTTGTATTTTCTTTGTGAGATCACCACCTGCTACGGCTTTCGTGACTTCGGCAATGGAACGGACTTGGTTGGTGAGATTCATGGCCATAAGGTTGACGTTGTCAGTCAAGACCTGGGTGACCATGTTGGTAAGGAGTGTGTATCAGGAAAAGCAGGGTACAGACCTTCCACATTCCCTGAACATCAGGTACAGAGGCCTGGCCACCCAAAATACCCTCTGTTCCGACTTCCAAACTGACTCTAGTGACTTCGTTGGCGAGTGTATTAAGTTGGTGAACCATGCTATTGACAGTCTCTTTCAAATCAAGCATCTCGCCCTGGACATCGACGTTGACCTGCTTGCTCAAATCTCCGAGTGCAACAGCTTTGGTAACTTCGGAAATCGAACGGACTTGGTTAGTGAGGTTGGAGGCCATTTTCTGGGGGAGGAGTAGTATGAGACGGGTGAGAAGGGGAGAAAACGTACGTTGACATTCCTGGTCAAATCTGCCCAGGTGCCCTGCACACCTTCGACTTTGGCCTGGCCACCAAGTATACCCTGGGTGCCGACTTCCAAGGCAACGCGGGTGACTTCTGATGCGAAAGCGGAGAGCTGGTCAACCATGGAATTGACGGTACCTTTTGATAGGAGATAAAGAAAAGAGGAAGGAGGAGGGGGGAAGGGGACGTACTCTTGAGAGTAGACATTTCACCCTCTACTTGTATTTCTATTTTCTGGGTCAAGTCACCTCGGGCGACAGCAGTGGTGACGACAGCAATAGAGCGGACTTGATCAGTGAGACTTGAACACATGAGGTTGACCTAGAAGAGGGAAAATGAGGATAAGAGAGGATTGGAGGAAGCCAGGACATGCATTTCGGACTAACTCAAACCAGACACCCTCTACGTCGGGAACGTCGGCCTGACCTCCGAGCATTCCCTGGGAACCGACCTGGAGAGTGACGCGAGTGACTTCTGCGGCGAGAGCGCGAAGACTTTGCGTGTAGAGGAAATGATGAGAGGAAAAGAGGAGGGAGAGGAGGTAGACGCACCGGATCACCATGCCGTTGACAGTGTTTTTGAGATCGAGGATCTCGCCACGGGCATCAACTTCGATTTGTTTTGAGAGATCGCCGAGAGCGACGGCCTTTGTAACCTTTGCAATGGATCTGACCTGGGAAGTCAAGTTTGCTGCGAGCTTGTTGACGACACCGGTGAGCTGGCGCCAAGTGCCCTCTACATCGACGACATGGGCCTGACCGCCGAGTTTACCATCTGTGCCAACCTCCTGACTGACTCTGGTGACTTCACGGGCAAAGAGCTTGAGTTTGTCGACCATGGTGTTTATAACGTTTTTGAGCTGGACCATGACGAGACCCTGGACCGGGACGGTTATTTTCTGAGAGAGGTCTCCACGAGCGACGGCATTGCAAACACGGGCGACGTCCTGGACCTGGGCCTTGAGGAGTTTGAGTTCCTCGACGGCGGACATGCCAGACTCGAAGGCGGCATGGGCGAGGGGGCCCATAGAAGGAACAATCATGGGAGAAGAGTCATTAGAATGAATTACAGGTTCGCAGTCTGTGTCGAGTCCAAGAAGCAGAGGCCTGCCACAGCCTGGACAGTCACGGGCAAGAGGCTGCTCGGGCAATGAGCCGAGAGAAAGAGCTGGTTTTGCACGTGCAGTAGCAGTTGTAGCGGTTGTGGTGGTAGTTGAGGGAGGAGGTGGCTTTGAGGTAGCAGGCTTGGCATCGTGCTCGACGACGTAGAGTTCGTTGACGCTGTCGCCGACACGGGGAAAGTAGCTGTCGACGCCGTCGCCACGACCTGCTGCAGGTGGAAGGGAAACGGCCGGTTTTTTCTCGGTGTGTTCAGCCCGACAGCGACGGACCTGGTCCTCTGCGCCCCAGAGACGGCGACCAAGGCCGACGATGGCACGGATAATGGCATCATTTTGCCAGGTGCGAGGACCGTTCCAGACAGGGACAGGGGCAGACTTTGAGCCCAGCTCATAGACAGACAGCAGGAGGATGAGATGCCGCACAAATGCATCCCCATCGTTTGCCATTGCAGTTTGGTCTTATCAAAAATTCCATCAATTGTCCCTACTCCACGTGGAGGTTATCATAAGTCACGTGGATCATATGTTCAGCCATCAACAGACTAGTCACACTACCGGGCTTCTGGGGTCGTCTGCATCCATTCGCTTTCGTCCCATGGATATGCTTCTAGTTGTGATGGATTACTGGTTCAGATTCATCGTGTCAAAAATCACAAAAGCATCTCCGACGTGTGCCAGGGAAGGACCCGACCTTCGATCGATGCATTTTCATCGCCCATCCTGTGTGTTCTGCCCTTATATAGCCCAGTTTCGTCCCCAGCTTTCACATCATGGAACAAGAAAAGCCTATGGATGGTGGTCTCCTAGCATGGTTCACCGTCATCGGCGGGTGAGTTCATCAGCTAGTCCCATCCACACACTCTCTCAATTCGTCCAGTCTCTTGACCGTGGCAACTACATTTGGCTATAGCAATAGTTTTGGTGTCTACCAGGATCTCTACACCCGCTCCAATACTGCCTCTGCATCCGCCGTCAGCTGGATCGGCGCCACACAAATTTTCTTCATTTTTGCTATGGCACTTCCCGCTGGAAAACTTCTCGATATGGGCTACTTTCGCCTTACCACTGTTATTGGAACCCTGATCTATGTTTTTTCGTGAGCCCATTCTCTTCCATCCATCCCCTCCCTCTCTCTCACTACCCCAGAATGTTCATGTTATCTATATGTCACATGGACAAATTCTATCAATTATATCTTGCACAGGGATTAGGCATGGGCATTGGTGCTGGCTTTCTCTATGTCCCCAGTGTCGCCATTCAAGCGCATCATTGGCGCTCCCATCGAAGCTTTGCCATGGGCATCGTTGCCTCCGGTCTGTCTTCTTTCCATTAATCCCCCTGCTCACAATTCCGCTCAATGGGCATACTTCTATTCATTTCAATGTATATGCTTTCATAAACCATTCAGGTTCTTCCATTGGCGGTATCATCTTCCCAATCATGCTCAATCGCCTATTCAAGAGCTCCACTGGCTTCCAGTGGGGAGTACGCGCTTCTGCCTTCATTGTCCTTGGCATGTTGCTATTCGCCAACTTTTTGATGAAACCCAGGCCACATGCTTCGACCACTGAACGCCCCAAGGTCAATCTAAGACAAATCATGACTGACATACCCTACTTGATTACTGTCTTCTCGTGGGTTTGATCTCTAAATATCGTCTTGATCACATCAATCATGCCATGTAAGATTTTTTGTGACAAACTGGGGCATCTTCTTTCCGTGTGCGTTTTTTTATTTCTTGAATATATCCATATCTAGAAGATAAGTGCTCTCATAGATTTTTACTTGCAATTATTCTCTATCCTTCATGGCATAGACCCCCAGATTGCATTCTACTGTGTCTGTCTCCCTTCTCTACTGTCATTTCAATCTCACCATCGACTTACAGGTTGCGATTCTGAATGCGTCTGCACTTGCTGGACGGATCATTCCGAACATGTTAGCTGATTGTTTTGGCGTTTACAATGTTGGAATTCCCTGCGTGCTATCTTGCGCGGTACTCATTTTTGCAATGACTGCCGTAAGAACTGTTGCTGGTATGATTGTTTTTGCCATCCTCTATGGATTCGTGTCTGGTGCTGGTATGTACCATGTTTTATGGTTAACCCCCTCATGACTTTGATGTAAACGGTAGTTCTTTCACTGACTGCCCCTGTCTTTGCCGTCCTATCCAAGGACCCAAGTGAAGTAGGGTAAATTGGCCTCGTCTTTTGTATATTCCTTCAGATGCTGATGTAGCAATCGTTAGAGTTCGGTTTGGGATCGCCTTCGCGTTGGGTTCTTTTGGTGCTTTGATAGGAAACCCATCCGATGGAGCGCTCCTCGGAAACACTTTTCCTTGGATAAGGCCCGTGACGTTCAGTGGTGTACGTTTCTTTCTTTGTATTGAGAAATTGCACCCTCATACCAGCCTAGGTAGCAATCTTAATATCCACCATTGGATTACTCATCACTCGCCAAATGCTTGTTCACCGAAAAGGTACACAACTTGTTTGACGATTCTATATGACCCCTCTATTCTTCCACATGTACACAATATATACCTTTTCAGAATGCTAAAAAACTATCCCAAATATATAAGTTCACGGCGATGAAAAGTCGGTATTGACGGAACAGTATCATACAATCAACTCTTGACTTCTGTTTCACCAGGTGCCAATCGGAATTTCATCCGATGAGTAATGAATTCATTCTACTCTTTAAACAGCGTGTTGAAGAGGACTGACCCACTCCGTTATGAGAACTCGATGACGTACTTTCCACCTTGTTTTCATCTGAGACATCTGTAATTTGAGACATATAAGCAGAGTATGTTTGTAAAGTTACTCTCAAGTCGTCTACCGGACGGGGTGATGCCTGAGGTAAGTTTAGTTGTCTTATTATCACTACGAGGACTTATCATTGTCATGTGGCCTACATTTATTTCAGGTAATAAATTCAGTCGTCTACTGCACCGGGTGATGCCTGAGCCTATGTCTCACAGCGCAACCGATCAATGCAAAGCCACAGTTGAAGGTCGATGTCGTCGTTACTGCGGAACACATTCTGCTGTACTCTGGATACCGCACCCGTTAATTAGAGTTTCTGATCGCACTGGCCAAGACCATCGAAGCCTGTATAGGAAGATGATTTTTGTGGCTTGTTTAAAGGAATAGAATAAGAATAACCCTAAAACATTGTTGCATACGTCAAGCAGAGGAAAGAATGCTCGAAATCTTTGGATTTACAAAGTTATCACTACACGGAAGCTGCTATTTTGGAGTTGCCAAGTGTGGTTACATTGTCATTTCATATTTCTAATGATTTTGAGCAAGGCAATTTTGCATGATGTCTGTCTCATTTCCGCACATCCGTTGTTCGGCAGCTTTAAATAGAGCTAAGCTGCCTTAAAAAGGAAGGTGATCGGACATGCCCTGATTGGGTTGTGCCTCATTTTTTCGTATATTTAAACCAGCGGGGTCAGAATGGTTTCTTGAGGCCGGGTGCACAGTTTTCCACGGTCTCCCTGAGCATTCCCTTCATTTCTTCGTTCTCAATTGTATGGCTGCCTCTGTTGCTTCATCTAGTTCCCATGGACAAGAAGTTGACTCAGAGTCTTTCATTTTTCATGTCACCCTCTTTCTTCTTGCTATTCTAGGGGTTATCGTTCTCTTTAGGCTGCCCAGGGGCATAGCCATGTTTGGTTCTGATGACTGGCGCATTGGACACATACTCCGCTGTATCCCCTATCGACCCCCACGATCAATGTCCCGTTCTCGACGCATCATTCAAGCTGCACATACAACACATGGTCTGGCTACTCAGCCACCCTCCCCAACACCCCAGGCACCTTCACATGATGTTGCTTCTGATGAGTCACATACGCTTGCGAATCATCAACAAACGTTCACACGAGTCGACACCATGGGACGTGCAATAGAGATGCAGTATCCCACCCATATCGCATCGTGCCCTTCCTTCTTGCGCTGGACGCTGCCTCTCCTTCGACATCGAATCACTCAGAATTATTCCTTTGGTCAAGTCGTCGTCCTCACCGCTTATTCTTGGATTCTGATTTACGCCACTCTATATAAATCAAACTTTTTTCTCGAGTATAGTCGCGTAGGATGGGTTTCGATCGATCAATTGCCATTTGTAGTTGCCTATGGAGCAAAGAATAATGTTGTGGGGACGTTCCTAGGGGTGGGCTATGAACGTGTACGTCCAACTTTGATGTCTCTCAGTCTTGGTTGATGAGAGCTTCTTAATCAAGTTGAATTATCTTCACCGCTATGCCGGTCGAGTGGTAGTCTTAACAGCAAATTTGCATGGCTTGGGCTATGGTGAGAACACGATTCTATCGGTTCCATCATGATATTCTGACTACGCTCGCCTATCAGTTTATAAGTGGTCGCTGGCCGGCACTTTTTCCACCTCTATCCGTCACCCTCAAAACGTGTGGGGTCTCGCCTCCCTTATCTGCCTTAATATCCTTTGGGCCTTTTCCCTAAGCTTCTTCAGGCGACGGATGTATAATGTATTTTTGATGACACATGTCTTGTGTTTTAGTCTCATTCTTCCAGGGGTAGGCTATGCCGCTCAGATCATAATTCTTCTTATCTGACGTTATCTCGTACCAGCTCTACTTACACAAACCAGGACTCATACCATATGTGCTGGCTACCATTGGTTTTTTTGGCCTCGACTACATCCTTCGTTTCCTCAAAACTCGCGTTGTAACAGCTACTATCCGTCCTCTCCCCGAGCTGGATCTCACAAGGATCGAGGTTTTGAATATCAATGCCGGCTGGCGTGCAGGTCAACACGTGCGAGTACGAATTCTTACCAGGGGTTTGGGGTGGTTCGGCTGGTCTGAGATGCACCCTTTCACTATTGCTTCAGTCAGTGCTTCGGATGCTTTAATTGGTGGCAATATCCATCGAAGGAATGGTGAAGAGGGCATGATATTAATGTGTAAGAGAACTGGAACATGGACGAAGAGGTTGTATGAGATGGCGAAAATGAGTGCTTATGTGGATGGGTTTCTTGGTCGCGAGGTCAAGGTATGCATCGAGGGTCCATACGGTGCGTTGTTCTGCTGATTCCCATTATACACGAGATGTTGATCGATGTCATGCAGGTGGTCCCGGTCATACAAACTTTGCAAGTTTCTCTGCTGCTATGATTGTTGTAGGTGGTAGTGGCATCACGTTTGGTTTAAGCGTGATCAAGGACCTTGTCGACAAAGATCTCAAGGGGAAGAGTAGAGTTAAAGTGATCGAGTTCATCTGGACAGTTCCTGATGCTTGTAAGCCTGCCTTTCTATTGCCCTGTGAATAATACCCATAAATATTACGCCTAGCTTCCGTTGTCCCGTTTATTCCAACATTTGCATCACTCATCAACCAATCTGTCTTCACTCCTCTCCGCATCTCAGTCTACTACACCCGTGCATCACACACTACACCCAGTGTTCCTGCCATTCCGGGATTTACGTTCTCTCCGGGTCGTCCTCGTGTTGGAAAAGTTATCGATTATGTGGTTTCCAAAGCGTTATCTCTCGGCACTCACTTTGACATGTCAGATATCAATAGGACTAATACCTTCAATGAAAAGTCCATTAAATGTGGTACAGGGCAACCGCATTATGCTCGTCGGGGCCATGACGTATTCTATGAGAAGAAGGCTATGAGAAAGTTGCATGTTGATGTCGATGCTGCATGTGAGTCGAGGGAGAAGGAAGATATTCAGGATATAACGGGTGTTGTAGTTGGTGTTTGCGGACCTGTTGAACTTGCGAGGGATGTGATAGATGCTGTTGGAAGTGTGGATGGAGATAGAAGGAATCGTGTTGGTGGAATTGAAGTACATGAAGAGTATGTCATTTTTCTTGTCATATCATCTAATTCTTCATTCTTTTTGTCTTTTCCAGGGTTTTTGGTTGATGGATGTATTGGTATCTTGTACTTTTTTAAAAAAAATTACATGGGGCGCGATGGCAGACCGACTTGTACATATTTTAGTCAGAAGTAAACTAGTCTGGATGATGAAGAATGGAATGATTGATAAGAATGTATCACGAAAGACGTCAGAGGTTGGACCATATCTCCCAAGTCTGGGATCTGTCTCTGCTGACGAATTACTGATACAACCATATGAGATGCAGCTCTCTCAAACTAGGCTCGCAAACAAATCTGATTTATTTCGAATTTAGCTTCTCAGATAGACTACTCAGGATTCAGACTCTGTTACTATAGCTCAGACTTTTTTGTCACCATTTGTGTTGCTGCAAGTATATTCCGAAAATGTCCGGCTTACCTTCGTCAAAGGTCCACAACTGGTTAAGTCCATCCTCTTTCTCCCGAACCTCGATGTCTGATTCCCCTTCGTCGTTCGAAATATCCAGGTACAGCGTGGTATTCGGCACGCAAATCCTTGGAAATGGAGTAAATTTTTTACGACAGCTGGGCGCGGGCACGTCGACTTACTTAAAGTGATCATTGTTCTCATCCTTATTCTCAGGCCAAATGTTCCAGAAAAATCGTTCCTCGACAGAGATGACTTTTGATCCATCATTATAATTAGAGTTCTCTACACCGATATACTTCCCAGACCCTTGATTCTTGATGGTCCATTCGTTGCCCACTGTCTCGAACACCCACTGAGGTTCATCAGGAGCGCCGTTACAGGCACACAGGATTCCGATTACTGACCTTCTGATTTGAACCTTCATTATCAGAATATGCGATGACTATAGTCAGGATTATCAGATGACGAGCTGGTAGTCTTCTGATATGACGCACCCTGATGTTCACCCTCACTGGACAGATCGAGAACCAAGGACGTCTTCTCCGCATTAGTGACCTTGTAAACACTACCTGACTGAATATGAGAGACTTCCATTGTGAGTCCTTGGAAAAAGAGAACAAACGAGGAGATCAATCGTGGAACTGCCTTAAATCTAGGTCTTGAGACTGAGCAATCATATGACTTTATCGGTGAAAAAAGAAGGCTCATGTTGAGAAAGGAACACCATCATATGACTTTATCGGTGAAAAAAGAAGGCTCATGTTGAGAAAGGAACACCATCTTCATCCCCGATTGGCAATCAGCTGAACAGGAAGCCTCCCATGCAATCAACATCCACGCCTGAAACCGAGTGCAGGAGCAACATCAACTCATAGTAGCGCCACTTGAGTGTTGTCTAATGATATGATAACCCATAGCTTTAATAAAGGTTCGGAAAGATGTGGTACGGCTTGTATCTGGTCTAAAAAAGGGCATTGCCACATCGTTGACTTTGGCAGAGAGCTCAATCATGGCTTTGGAAAATCAGAACCAAAGATTTGTCAAGAAGGAATCTGCCAGTTTTTGGTTCTGTGAATAACATGCAACAGAGGAAGACCAAGACAACAGTCAAGCAGCATGGTCACAGTCTTGATATAATCTTTTCTCGTAGCTGGTTGCAGAGTATCATGAGCATGCTACAGCTTTTATTCTTTCTTTGTGTGATAACCTCCCATTCTCATTTGCTCTCTCCCTTTAATGGTTGAAGTTATGGCAAACCCACTGAAACCGTTTTCAGCCATCCACATTGTCAGTGAGTGCAACTTTGTTTGATGATTGATCAGCTCAGTCGATCAGGCACTAAATCAATATTTAGAATTAATCGGAAAGCTTAATAAATCTCTGCACTCACTTATTGTCAGATATTCTAACAATGTCAATGATTGCCCTGAAATACAATTGTACAAAAGGAACAAGGGTGAACAGCCATCGGAGCTTGCCTAAAATGGGTGGTAAGTGTCACTATGCTTGATGTTCATATGGTACAGCATGCTTGTGGAAGGAAGTGAATTTATTATTGAAATACACAGAAAATACTCCCAACTATGGAATAAAATCATTTGCAAACCTCGTTCAAAGAAAGGACCCATGCATAAAGCTAATATCAGTTTTGATAATTTATAGAGACACCTGTCTCATAGAACAGGAACCAATTGTGAGGGAATATTTACCTTGATTGCTCATAATTTACTCAGAGGATTTGAGGTGAAATTTGATGCCATAATTGTGCTCTAGGAAAGCTACACCAGCACAGTTTCCCTAAAAACCCCAAACGTTCTAGTGAGATTCTTGGATTGATCTATTCAGACCTCCTTGAGCTCCCCACTTTATCATACTCTAAGTATAAGTGGGTGATTACATTCCTTGATGACTATTCCTCTTATTGCAAAGTTGCATTCTTGCACAAAAAATCAGATGCTGCAGAAGCAATCAAATCTGTTTTTCAGTTGTGGTTGAATACAACTTCCCACTCTGTGAAATGCCTGCATACTGATAATGGAGGAGAGTATATGACATTGGAACTACAATCCTTCTTATCTGAACAAGGGATCATCCATGAGACAAGTATACCATATGTACATCACCAAAATGGTTGAGCTGAATGGTTGAATCAGACACTACTAGAAAAGGCACAATCTATGTGACTTGAAGCATGTTTACCTGATTCCTGGTGGGAGTTTGCTTTTGCTACTGCTACCCATGTTTATAACTGTACTCCTATTAAATGTCTCAAATGGAAAACACCTCAGGAGATCTTCACAGATAAAAAAACCTAAAATATCACACCTCTGTGTCTTTGGTTGTGGAGCATATGTGTACCTCCCCAATGAAGTTTGCACAAATAAACTTACACTGCACTCTGAACTGATGATATTTATTGGGTATGAGGATAATGGCTATAGATTTATTCGCCACACACAAAATAATATTATATTCTGTTCTATCCAAGCCATCTTTGATAAAAGAAACTTTCCTAAATGTCCATCCTCTTATCCCAGAGAGAGAAGACCTCCTAGTGAACTAACTGTTGTCAGCACCTGGACTCTTTGGTGCAGATGAACCTGCTTCATCACCCTTTTCACCAACACCTGTATATCCTAGACATCCTACTCCCCTAATCTCTCCCAATTTGCCAACTCACTCAGAATCTCCATCTCCCTCTCCTCCACTAATACTACCTAAACAGTCCTTAGTGAAGATTGAAGAGGTTGAAGATGTTGAAGATGAAGATGTTGAGATGCACTCCCCAAGCCCATCTTCTCCTGAAGCTGGTCCATCACAGTACATCCCCTCTCAGGTCCCAACTGTGATTTCCCAAAAATGGGGTAATGATCCACAACTAGGAGAAGATGTTCTTCCTTTGAGATATGGCTTGAGGAAATCAACTTGTGAGACTAGAGTTCCTCACAGAGAAGACAATGTGTATGGAGAGGATCACCATCCCACAGATATTTTGAGGCGCTCTGAGTGGCGACAACATCTTGGTGAAGCTGATCCAGATATAGTGCGCAGAATGCTTAAGAATGCTTGCAGACACATCTAAGTGCAGCCTGATACTATTCCAATTGGAGGAGTATACTATCCATATAGTCAATGGGACAATACTGTTGATATAAATGGAACCCACTATGAAGTTGACTGGGTAGGACAACAACCTATCATAATTGACATAGAGGAAAATAGGATAGACACTCCACCCCCAGCAGGCAAGTCAGCTACTACAACTGTTACCAACCATATGGTATGTCTTGCAAGAGAAGGGGAAGTAGAGCATATTTGCTTTCTCTTGGCACTAAGAGCAACTGAGACTCACTTACTACCAAAAACCTTTAAAGATGTTGCTAAACTACAAGCTGACTCTAAGAAAAGGTAGCTTGAGTCCTGTCTTGAGGAACTGAAATCGCTCAAAGAAAAAGGTGTCTATGAAATTGTGAACCTTTCTAAGGGAAGAAAAGCAGTAAAGAACTGCTGGGTATTCAATATTAAGCCTGATGGTCATTATTGATCTCATCTTGTTGCTAAAGGATTTTCTCAAGTTGAAGGTATTGACTTTGATGAGTCATTCTCTCCAGTTGTCTGCTATAAAACTATGTGACTGCTTCTTGCTGTTGCTGCACTTGAGGATTGGGATATCCAAAGTATTGATGTCAAAACAGCCTATTTATATGGCAACCTGGATGAGGAAATCTACATGGAGCAGCCAGAAGGTTTCAGACTACCTGGAAAAGAAAACAAAGTCTGGCAACTTTGCAAAGCATTGTATGGCCTTAAGCAAGCTGGCTTATTCTAGTAGCGCACAATGACCAAGTTAATGCTTGCCCTAGGATTTAATAGATGTAAATCCAATGCTGGTGTATACCACTATCATGACAAAGAGACTAAAACAACTGTTGCAGCAATTGTTCATGTTGATGATGTCTACTTTATGGGTACTAAAGGTTCTCTACTTCTTAATGAGTTGAAGCAGAAATTTATGGCTAAATGGGAGTGTCATGACCTTGGTGAAACCACAGAGTTCCTAGGGATGCACATAAGCCATGATCATAAAAATCAGAAGATATTTATTGATTAATGTGAGTATTTGGAGAAGGTGCTGGCATGCTTTAATATTGCAACTAATCCTACCTATACTCCACTGCCATTTGAGTTTAGTTTAAGCCAAATACAAAGCAGTGTGACCCCAAATTCTGCCAAAAATACCAACAGCTAGTTGGTTCTCTAATGTACTTGATGATTGGCTCGAGACTAGATATTGGCTTCACTGTTGTCAAGTTAGCTCAACAGATGGCAAATCCTTCTAACAATCATTATTGAGTTGGATTACACCTCTGTAGATACCTACTTGCCACTCGCAGATATTGGCTTGTCTATAATGGACTAAGCAACAAATCGCTTGTAGCATACTCTGATTCTGATTGGGACCAAGACCATGAGCATTGCAAGTCAACTACTGGTTACTTTACCATGCTAGCTCAAGGGATCACTTCCTGGTTAAGTTGCAAACAGAAATCAGTAGCTGTCTCCTCTACTAAGGCTGAGTATATGGCGCTCTCTGATTGTAGCTACCAACTCGTCTAGACATCAAATCTCTTGAGTGAGATTGGTTTTGATATTTCTGTCCCTCATCTTTATAGTGATAACCTTGGATCACTCTTTTGGAGCACTAACCCAGTGCAAGAAAAGAAGTCCAAACATATTAACATCCAGTATCACTATGTCAGGGATGCAATAGAGGATGACAAAATCAAACCATATCACATTGATGGAGCCAGAAACCCTGCTGATATCTTGACTAAAAACCTTGGTCAAGTACTGTTCCATCAATTTTGTCCACTCCTTGGTCTGGAGATTCTATGAACTCCTATTTTAATTTATATTATCACTCAATGACTACTACTTTGAGTGAGGGGGAGTGTTAGATTAAAAAGTAGTTGTATCATGTATTATTGTATTTTAATATATGAGTCATGCTTACCTAAGCATGTGCTCTTCTTCTTCTCAACTGCTACATTATTAGGGCTTCCTCTGCTTCCATTGAGATCTCTTCTTCCCTAGATTCTCTAGTGTTATCTGTTAGATAATCCAGTGAGTGGGCTATCATTTGTCCCCACTGCAATTGCTGCTCTCCATCCTTCTAACACCTTTTATGGTTAAGTTATTGCTATTCTGTCACAAACTTCATTTGGCCATAACTCTACAGATACTTGCACGATTCCCACGGTCTAAAATGCGTCGGAAAGCCCTTAAGAAGACCTTTCGAACGATGCCCAAAACATGTCAAAGCAATCAGTACTCATTGAGATATCAGTTAATCAGTGCCGGACACTAATTGGCAGATATCTTGGGAACCGCTGAATGCAGACATTTGCTTCCACATGCACATGGAAGCTCTCATCAATATGCTTCTGATGACCATGAATAGACCTTAGGGAGATAAGATCCTGTGGAGATACAAGGACCTCAAGGTTTGACATGACATTGATCTATTACCCATAGATACACATCAATCTTTGAACACAACAAGGACAGCCCCTTATATGGTTAAGTTATTGCTATTCTGGACACAAAAGGACTGCCATATGTAGAACAATAGGCAGTAGAACATATGATGCTCTGTCTAGGTGCACAGACCATCATTTCC
>Ga0153959_1000132_pt1 | contig 49671 bp, 39 predicted proteins | sample TSFL043MetaG_FD_104685 | JGI IMG/M metagenome (GOLD analysis project Ga0153959, IMG submission 104685) | Attine ant fungus gardens microbial communities from Florida, USA - TSFL043 MetaG | ecosystem: Host-associated > Fungi > Mycelium > Unclassified | place: USA: Florida, Wekiwa Springs...
AGATATGAAGTGAATATTTAAGCCTATCACAAACTTCATTCAGCCATAACTCCACGAATACTTGCACAATTCCCACGGTCTAGAATGCGTCTGAAAGCCCTCAAAAATACCTTTCAAACGATGCCCAAAACATGTCAAAGCAATCAGTACTCATTGAGATATCAGTTAATTAGTACTAGATACTAATTGCTAGATATCTTGGGAACTGCCAAACACAGACATTTGCTTCCATGTGTACATGGAAGCTCTCTTCAATATGCTTCTGACAACTATAAATAGACCTTAGGGCAATAAGATCCTGTAGAGATATAAGAACCTCAAGATTTAGCATAACATTGATCTATTATCTATAAATGCACATCAATTCTTGAACACAAATAAGAACTGCCTCTTTTATGGTTAAGTTATCACTATTCTGGACACAAAAGGACTGCCATATGTAGAACAATAGGCAGTAGAACATGTGATGCTCTGTCCAGATACATAGACTATTCTTTTATATATATAAGGCTTCTGAGAATTAGACCTCAGACTTAATAATATCTTTTGTTGCTTACTCTAAATCACTTTAAACACTCTTGAGAACTTCTAAAACTCAAATAAATCACAAATCAGTAAGTGGCCATTGGTAATAAAGTCATAATGTCTTGCGCACTTTAAACTATTATATAATAAATGAAAATGAAAATGAAATAAAACAATCTACTACCACAGATTCTCTAGTTTGCCTGCCATTTTATTACAGGAATGGTAAAAGAGTGGAATGAAGAAGAAGACAAGGAAGATCAACAAAAAATTAAAGAAGATAAGAAATATCTAGTTTTATAATTAGTAGGATTGCATTGCAGTATCAGATGTCAATCTGATGTCCTAGAAACCAATCCAACTCAGTTTGATATCCACAGAACTGAATATATTGAAGTATACCTAAAAATCAATCCAACTAAATACATCAATAAAACATATATAAAATATAACAACAAAATATTCACCTCAGTCTGATATCCACAAAACTAAGGACAAATAACTATTCTCTCACAAAAAATATCATGCTTAGTAATCATAACAAAAATAAAAACATATACAAAATGACAAAGGCAAAGGATTAGAACCAAATAGAGATAAACAAAAAAATGAGGCTCGAGATGTACTTACAACATCTAGAAGGGTTAGAAAATGAAGGAGAAAATATGGATGATCTAAGAGACTCATACAATAAACTATGAAAAGTCCTTGGAATGAGGATCCTTAAGAGGGAAGTGATGTTATAAACTGTTTAATTTCTCTAAAGGCAATATTTATTTTTCTTTTATTTATTAGATGCATGAGAACTTATCACCAAATTGGGAATAGTAACTCAATAGGGAAATACAAGAGAAAAATAATGTGTACAAATAAATAAATTGTATAAGTAATGTAGAGCAATTAATAAAAACTCTAACAAGTTCTTTTTGTTAACTCTGATTTAGAGTGTGATCTTAAGTTACCTCAATTAATGATCACTACACATTTGGCAGTTCCAGAAATATCAACCAATTAGTGTCTAGTACTGATCACTTGATATCTTAATGAGTATTGATTGTTTCAGCACATTTTGGGCATTCTTTAAAAGATCTTCTTAAGGGCTTTCAAATGCATTTAAGACTATTAAAATCATGTAAATATTTGTAGAGTTATGGCCAAATAAAGTTTGTGATACTATGGTTGTAAATAACAAATGGAGTCAAAACAATGCTCTGATCTAAGAACAACTAGATCTTATTAGCTAACTTTATCTAAATAGCCTCTAGTTCAACAATAATACAACTGATAATATATTGGAACTTGTATTGGATGATTAGAGTTTGCTTTCTATTATTTAATCTATTTGAACTTATAGTAGACTATTTTCTTGACTCATTATTGCTCATGATTTGTTGTATATTATTTTTTGACTTTTAAAATTTATTATAGGATATTTTGGCAAATAATTGGACTTATGAGCTTTTTATAACTCAAACTCATAAGCTTTCTATAAACTCAGACTGGCTTCTTTATCTCTAGATAGTTACAAAGTAGTACAAATAACAGTAACCCTAAATAGTATAAATATAGACAAAGAAAAGAGAATAATAATAAGTTCTCTTTTCTTCTAGTTTTTTCTCTATATCATTTTAAGAACCTAAGGCCTTTTAGTGGACAAACAAAGTCATTCATCAACTAAGGCTTAAGCTAACTATTGTAACCATTAGTTTCTTGAGATAACAAATACAATACAACTACAACATATTTATCTTCCTTTTGTATAACCTTTTTGAAATCCCTAACTAGAGCTACTGACTATATGGTTAAGAAGAAATACAAGGTTGTGACTGATCTCTAAACTACTGGGTTTAAACAGAGATTAGAGTGTTGTAACAATTACTCTATCTATTTATATATAAATATTATTTGTCTATGTGTACACTTAAGTAATTTCCCACAATTCTTCTATAAGTTTCCATTATGTGACCTTTATCTGATCTGATCTTATCTCTTGTTCTATTTTTAGCACACCTCATCCAAACTATTGGAGAAGAGTTTCCACTTTTTCTATTTCTCTAATCATACAATTTTAGGACTGGGCTAGTCCATAACACAACATCTAAAATTGATTTTCAATACTAGAACAGAAAACATGTGAGTTTCTCTTACTTATTTTCATTTTACCATATATTTTATCATTTGTTATATGAGCTTGCAGATCTTTGCTGTGATTTTCTTATTTGGAATAAATATTCTTAGCAATATATTGATCTTATCACATCTAAGGGAATATCAGATAATGAAGCTGATCTAGATGGTCAAAAAGAGAGTAGACAATTAATATACTAGATTAAGCATTACCCTGAATGCTCTACTGATATGAAGAAGTTGATTCAGTTACTTGACAAGAAATGAGAAGAAGAGGCACAATATGTTTCTATTGATTGCTATGACCCTGGATTTTTCAGTTGACTACAACCTCAATCACATTAACAAATCTATTGTACTTCTTCCAGACATAAAAGAAACATTTACATATAGCCAAGATAAACAGCTAAGTGATAAAGCATTTATGCAGAAGTGTAATGAAGAGATTCTGGCTAGGTACAAGTTGGATGATTTATCTGATGTTGAGAGTGAGGAAATCTTGGCAGATTCTGATGAGATGAAAGAGATAGAATACTACAGTATTTGATGATAGTTACAGTGATGTAATAATATGCCTGATCTGCATTGCTTACAGACTCATCTTTTCTTGAATGTGCAGTATAAGTATTGGGTAATACTAGTTTGCCATAAATGAGTTGATTATCGGGTATAAGGGTGACAATCAGTGCAGCTACAGATAACCTGATACAGTGGTGGCATAGCTGTAGTAGAGCATGACAGCATGACAAGTCTAGACGACTTGACAGGTGACTGGACAGGTGACTTGACATCCCAATTCAACTTGACTTCTAAATATCCGCCGTGTAACATTTAGTACTGATCCCCAACTTTGTAAAACTCTAAGTCACATCACATCACAAGGATAGGGCTGGGCTGAAATCAGACTAAGGACTCGGCCGACGCCGCTAAAACTCGTCACGGTGTCGAGGTGCCCTCGGCCTGGTCGACTTCTCCGTTTCGTCGATAATTTTCTGTGACTCGTGTTTGTCCAGTCCCTGCCATTCGGAGCGGAAGTTATCCACAGCTTTGAGACTCTCACTGAAGCGAAAAATGGTATTGAACAAGGCGACTACTTCAGACCGATGCAGAAAATCTGGATTTGTACTAGGACTTCTAGATGTTCAACTCATCACGAAAGGAAGCGATGAGGCCACTTACTTCAATGCTTTCTCATCCAGCTCGAAGAGTATCTTGAGAGCGGTCGCGAGTCCAGTTGTTTGAATTTTCCCCCAGAGCCTGCATTTATCGCAACCAACACAATCCATAATTCGAGTTACATTTCGGAAATGTGCTTTGAACTCCTCTTTCAAAACCTAAAATTACCAGTAAGACCAGAAATCAGGTGGGTATGAGAACTAACGTTGGCATTTTCACCCCTAAAGAGAACCGTCTCATCAAATTTACCCGTATCCTTCGCAATTATCAGAACCTTTCCCAGACGGTCCCAGGTTTCGGCATCATCGTCGTGCTTTCCGGTGGAACAGTAGTCGAAGGCCGAGAGATACGGTCCAAGACGATGGACTGCTCGTAAAAGAAGAATTGTGTTGAAATAGATGTATTGAAGACGTTCTGGGTGAGACGCTACCCGACTGATGAAACAGTTCAGATTAGAACCCTAGTAAAGCAGCTCAAGATACGGAACAGATTAGCCCACGATCAAAACTCACCCATGTTCCCGTGGTTTGGTTGAGGTATTCATAACATATATGAGTCGATATCGAGGCATGAAGGCCTGCATAACCAACTGATTGAGGACGAAGCCATATTCGTAAGCGAAAAAGGGATACCAGATATCATTTTGTAATACACTCGTTTTTCGAGGCATTGAGCAGGTGAATTTACCCCATCATCATGGAGAACTTCAATCATGGTATCTGGGAGCGTCACGGGAGCAGGAGATTTCCCTGTCATGAGGCTCAGTTCCGACAAACCAAAACAGTTCTCCTCGTAGATAGACCTCCAGACACGCCGAGCATCATGACCAGAATATCCTGTGTATCTTTCTGGAACTAGTTGTAGGTCGAAATAATCGCCCTCTTCTTTCAATTAGAAGGTTAAGCACTGGATTCGACAGAGACATATACCTGTATTGTCATCTAGGAAGCAGTAGTCTGAATCACGGTAATAGCAACCAGGAAGTTCATGACGCTGAAAAAGCTAAGTATGGGCGCCAAGAACAATAGAGCGAGCGCGGAAACCCACTTTATCAATTGATGCAGGGTCCACTTTGCTCAAAGCTGCTGCTCTCCATTTTTCTGGGATATTGCTCTAAATCCATCAAGCCTCTGACCAGGAAGGGAAAATTGTCATGACTAACCTCATCCACAGTAGTGATAGCACAACCTGGATTATTACAAGAGCCGTGGTCATCCCAGTATGGACATTCCCGATACAAGTCAACCTCGAGACGGACTGAGCGGCATGGACAGGGATGGCGGGAGTGAGCATACCTGGAAGTAGCGAAAGAAAGGCATGCGAACAAGGTCGGAGAGATTATTAAATAGCTGATCATTGACACTTTCTATTGTTTCGTAGTCGCAAAGAGTTGTTTCTATTGGTCCAGTCAACTAAGTCAGAGGGTAGTATGACATATTCCATGGAAGAGAAACTAGTCGGCTTACGACGGCATTTTTACAGGAGGCGTGCCTGACTGGTTGGTATTCAAGAACAGTTTGAACTTGATCCTTCCTCACCAAGGTATCCGAAAGAAATGAAGTGAATGACTTGTCGGCATACGACAGTCCAGGATAGAGCAGGGTGACATGGAGAAATAAGGCGACAAGCGAGAGGCGTGGCCTCGAGACAATTTCAAAAAAGTGCATCAATAAAGTAGCATGAGGACGGGATGGCAGGCTTCCACGTTGCCCTGAAATTTAGAAACAGGTGTCCACGTGATATCAAAGACCGCGTCTTTGTTTCGTGCTGTGGAAGACCAAGGCAGTATCAGTACCTCTTTACAGTATGGATAGCGTAGATTGATCAGTCTGGAAGTGGCGGAGAGCAGTAGTAGGGGCAATGGATGATAGTTGCCAGCGACAGGGATCGTCAGGACCAGAATAGAGCCTAGTATTGAGTGCCTGTGCCACGTCAATAAGCCATCAAAGTCCCACGCCCCTGCTTGCATGAGGCGACTCAAGATTTTTTCCCCACAACCACCACGTTTCCCTGTTCTTTTGTGTAGCGAGGTCTGAATTCTCAGACTTGGTCGCTTTGGTATACACCGTCAAAGGCCAATTACGAGCAGCATGGCTACTTCGACTCTGACTGCTGCCGACCTTCAAGTACGTTGTATTTGACTACACACTTGCTACACTACTGAACATCACCCTTGCAGAAGAGGCACCAACTTGATGGGGCTCCTGATCCATTCCCTCCTCTGGGTGAAGTCATTACCAAGCCCAAGGCCAAGTCCTCTACTGTCCAGTTGGATACTCGGTCGGAAATCGCCTTCCCTTCCCTGGCTCCTTCCTCGGCCTCTACTGCCCCTGCTGCTTCTGCCTGGGGTGGACCGCGTATCAAGGCAGCTATTTTGAAGAACCCGGTCTTCTCAGACTCTATCACTCTTTCGGACATTGATCTCTCCACTGCAGGTAAGGATGGTAGACCGGCAACGATTGGTGAGGTCATGAAGCAAGTGACTGCCAAGCACAAGGTTAAATTGGAGGCTTCTTCGAACCAAAAGACACGTCAGACCACGTTTTATCTCAAGGCAGACTCCGAAAAAGATCTCGAGAAGGCCAAGCGTAGTCTTGTCGTTCTGTTGAGTCCGGATGTACGTAATCTTTCCTTCCCCTTGTTGTCCAAGGTTGACATACTCTCGAGATGACTTTGGTCATTGATGCTCCCCAATCCACAATTCCAGCTATCATTGGGGCTCGAGGTTGGATTTAGGTTCATCAGTGGTATCAAACATTCTGAGTCTGAATAATAGGTGTTACTCTCAAACAAATCCGCGATCAGACGGGTGTCAGACTTGATATCCCCAAGAGGGAAGTCTCAAACATCAACGGTCAAACGAGTGCTGCCAGCTCCGGCAAGGCGACTCCATCTTTGGATGAGGATGAAGATGAGCCTACTATCCCTATAACTGTCACCGGTCCCCAACCTTTTGTCTATGAAGCACGGACTCTACTCAATCAGATTATCTCATCCAAAATTTCCAAGGTCACTAGTCGCGTCCGAGACATTCCTGATAACGTATTGCCATTCATTATCGCTCAAAAGACTTCTCTCCTGTCCACCGCTCAAGATGCTGGCGTTACCCTTGCTCTCAATGCTCCTAGCCGTGAAATCACAGTCAGTGGTGATCGCGAGGGTGTCATCCGTCTGGTCGAGTTGATCAAAAGCTTGATCGAGTCACTTAAAACTAGTCTCACATCTCTGAGGCTCGCCTTGCCCAAACGTCAACATCGTTTACTTGTCGGAGATGCCGTGCAAGAAATCACGGCGGCTAGCAAGTGTGCCGTTATTGTTCCCAGCTCTGATGATTCCAGTGACGAGATCACAATTTGGGGTCAGGGTACCGACCTCTCGAGTGGTCTCACAGAGGTTATGCAACATGCCAACTCAAAGTACATACATGAGTTTCCTATCCCAGGTCCTGTGTCTATTTCCCGCAATCTGGTTACCTTTTTCAAGTACATTTCTTATGATAAGACACTGAAGGACAAGAATCCTGGCGTTACTGCTTTCCTTCCGACCGTTACTCAGGACAGGTCGTCTTACATTATTGACCTTATTGGTGAGAAACCTGACGTTGACTCTGCCGTTCGTCAAGTCTCAGAAGCTATTGGCAAACTTTATGGGGCGACCCAAGACGTCACAATCGATTGGTTCTTGCACCGTATCATCATTGGGAAGAATTCCACCAAGTGAGTCATCCATTATCATCTTCAGATCGAACATGTTGATATTCCTAAACCTAGAATCAAGCAATTCCACGAAATAAACAATATTCAGGTATTCTTTCCTAAGGAATCGGAAGAAACTTCATCCGTGCTACTTGTTTACGATCCGTTTTCGCTTAATGCCTCACCTTCTCCGGATGACAAGAAGCGCAATTTGGACGAGGTTACTCAGGTTTTGCTCGCGTTCGCAAAAGATGCTGCAGATGTCAAGAGCCAGAGCATCGTTGTTGAGAAACGCTGGCACAAAGCAATCATCGGTTCAAACGGTGCCACTCTGAAGACGTAAGTTCCCATCTTCCTACACCTACCGCCCTTCTTGATATCTGGCTTCAAAGGATCACTGGTGGAGATGAGACATTGGTAATCAAATTCGGTGCCAAATGTAGTGAAGGTGCTACTGAAGATACCATTCTCGTCCGGGGCGCGAGTACCGACGTTGACCGGGCTATCAGTGAAATCCTCCAAATCGTGGAAAATGCAAAGAATGACGAAATTATCAACAGCTACGTGAGTACCAACCCGTTGATGGTTTACGTCTATCTCAGTATCGATTACAGTCAACTGAGTTCGAGATCGGCCGCGAATACGTTGGTCGTGTTGTTGGTGCTCAGGGTGTTGGTATAAATAGGCTCAGGGACCAATTCGCCGTCAAAGTCGACGTCAATGACGAAGAGGACAAGGAACTCGGTGGCAGGAAGAAGAAAGCGACTGCTCAAAAATCTAAGGTCAAGATCACTGGTCGTGAGGAGAACGTTGAGGAGGCCAAGAAGCGTATCCTTGCTCAGATTGAGCGATTGGTGGGCAAATTTATTGCACAACTATGAAATTTAATGATTACCTCCTTAAACAGGCTGATGAGACGTCTGAAATTTTGAAGATTCCTACCCAATTCCACCCTTCCCTCATCGGTCAGGGTGGCAAGTATGCTATCCGCCTGGAGGAGAAATACACCGTCAAGATTACTTTCCCTCGTCAAAGCGCTAATGCAGAAGGCAAAACTCGTGAACAACTCAAGGCTGATGAGGTCCTCATCAAAGGTGGCAAGAAGGGCGTTATGGGCGCGAAGGCCGAGCTCCTCGAGGCACTTGAAGTGGAGAGGGAATTCAACCATACTTCAGAGTTCACTGTCCCTACTCGCACAGTTGCACGTATCCTTGGCAAGGGTGGCGCAAATATCAATGGAATCAAGGATATGACCGGGGCTGGTGTTGACATCGAGCAATCGCCCAATGATAGTACCATTACCAATGTCTCCCTTCGTGGCACCAAGTCTGCCATCACAGAAGCAAAATCTCTGATTTTGAATATTTCTGACTCAGTGGGTGAGGAAACTATCGTTGCCTTGACAATCGAGAGCAAGTATCATCGTACTTTGATTGGAACCAGAGGTCAAGGGCTTAAGGACCTCATCATCCGTTGCGGTGGTCCAACTGACTCCAAAACACAAGCCGGCCTTGTCCGATTGTGAGTGTTTTGATGTTGCTCGTGATTTGCTACTTATGTTATCTAGCCCTCGCCAAGGTGAGGAGTCAGATGAGGTTCGAATTCGGGGTGATGCAGAGCTCGTCAAGAAGATCAAAGATGAGCTGGAGAGTTCCACTGCCAAACTGCGCGACCGCATTGTTCGAGCTGTAGAGGTTCCCAGTAGTCATTATCGTACCTTGATTGGCCGTGGGGGTCAGCATCTCAACGAACTACAGAATAAGACCGGTGCCCAGGTACAGTTCCCCGGTTCTCGTTCTTATGCTCAGGTTGGAGAGGCAGAGAATGCCGCAGACTTGATTGAGGCTAACCCTGCCGATATCGTCAAAGTTTCTGGTTCCCTTGCAGCTTGTGAGGCCGCCATCGCGGAACTCAAGGTACGTCAGTTCGGTCGTATAAAGAACAGCTTGCATTTATATCGCACGGACAGAGTCGAATCAAACCTCCTTCACCCGAAGGTGTTGTTGGCACCATCACAGTCTTGTTAAAATACAGCGACTTCATCTCACAAAGGGGTGCTCTTGACCGTAAACTCCGTTCTTACAATGTTCAAGTTGAGCGTTCCCGTTACCCGACAAAACCAGCCATTCCTTCTGGCCCATCTTCTCAGGCTGCCCCTTCTGCCCGTATTGACGAGGATGGAGATGCAGCTATACAGTGGATTACTGAAGCCAACTATCAAAATGCCGAAGAGGGGGAATCAATTTGGACTCTCAAGGCACAAGACCAGATTGGATTGGACAAGGCTCTGCAACAAATTGAGGAGGCTCAACAAAAGGCAGTGCAGATGACCCATGTTGGTTATCTTATGTTACAAGATAGAAGCTCTTTCCCCAGAATTGTTGGCTCCAAGGGAGCCAATGTAACTCGCCTCAAGCAAGAGACTGGTGCTGACATCACCGTCAGCCGAGAGAACACTACTATTACAATCATTGGTAAGCCTTCAATTCCTTTGATTTGTCCTTGATCCCTGATTTTTACGCTACACAGGTAATGAATCGAATATTGAGGCAGCTAGAAAAGCGATTCTTGACTTGGTTTCCGGCCGTGCTGGACAATCTCGTCGTAATTAATGTGCTCATACCTCAAGTACCCTTACTGTAGTTTGATCCTCGATATATAGCATTCGGTGGATATGTATGGATTTTTGGATTATTACATACGACCCTAAATGATAATGATGCAAAGGATTCTCGGGCTCGGAACTATGAGCCATTCATTACATATCTGACACAGGAATTCCATCCAAATCGTCCATGGGTTCGCTGTCGCTGTCGATGGATTCGCCGTCAACGTCCATAGACATCTCATCGACATCTGCCAGCTCTACATTTACATCACTATGCATAGGCTCTGCAACCACTCCCTCCACTGGCTCACCGTCTACATCATCTACGGGTATTCCATCAACGTCATCTACGGGTATTCCATCAACGTCATCCATGGGATCACCATCAACGTCATCTATGGATTTTCTACCATCATCTGGAACATCACAAGGCATAGAGGGAGTATCAATTGCCAGCTTGAAGGAACTTTGCTTGAACCGAGAAGTAAAAGATGCCTTTTGTTCCCCTTGTTCGTTCGCCTTTTCTTCCGCCTTCGTTTCGAGTGGAGCGGATACTCCCTCCAGCCGTTGGCGAAGCTCAGCAGTAAATTCTGGAGGGAAGACAATCCAGTCCTCCCAAACTTCAACAACGGCAAGAATCTGTTTCTTGAAAGTGTCTGCGGTCATGCGACCAGGAAAAGAATGGTAAATGTTGGCCATGTGGTCAAATACAATTCCCAGGCGCATCTGAAATTCTTGTCTGAATTTCCAAGCGCTCGGAATTGGAGCCGCTGAGTTGTGTAAGATGTCACAAATGAGATGCAATCTGGCGACTTTTCTCGGAACGGCGGTTCCATCAACAAGTAGTGAGGAAACAATGATGTCTACAACCTGAGAAATAAAATTGGTTAGAAAGCAAGAACAGACAATGTCAACATTCGTACTTCATGTGCAGCTTCAGCATGTTCAAGACTAAATGACATACATTTGGCAATCTCTCCGCGTTTGCCTGACATGCCTCGAAGCATCGCCTCAAACCGCTTCCTAGCAAGTTTACCTAATTTACTCTTGTGACCGCGTTCCCGCTCAGATTCTTCAGCGGAATCCGTTGAGTAGATAGAATTATATCCCTATTCAATGAGTCGTCACAAACAATACCGCTGAGATTATCACGCCTACTTCATCGTCAAATTCCGGCTTTAAAGCACGATCTGATTCGAGCAAACCACGATAGAAGGCATGTCGACGATGCTGCAACTATCAGTTTTTATCTGAGTTGTGTGAAAAAATGACCAACATTTCTATGCAATAAAAAGGCATATTTCGGATTATTACGTTCGCGTTCCCGAAGTGCATCCTCATACTTCGAGTCTTGGCCCTTGACCTCTGCAGCCACAGCTCGGATGAAAGTATCAGTGACAGCTTCTTCTTCTTCTGTGTGAGATCGGCTGAGTGGACTTCGTGAGTAACGCCTACGAGGCGATCGACTTTGGGATGAATATCGACGATTTCGACTACGTGATATACGCCGAGGTGGAGAGCGGCTTTTACCATTTCCTCTATCATATGAACGACTTCGAGACTGACGAGAACTTTTATGGTAATGGTCGCGAGACCGAGAGCGCTGCCGCTCACGGGAATGACTGCGACTCCTGCTCTTCTCGCGGTCTCGATAATAAGATGATGCAACTGGGAAGCATATGTTTAATACCCTGCGCAGTGTTAATTCCCAACTCACCATATTTTGGTTTGGAAGCAAGCGGAACAGCTTTACTCCAGCCGACACGAAGTACAGATCCTCCCCAGTCGTATCCGTCGAATTCACGTAAAGCTTCCTCAGCATCACGACGTTTCATGAAAGACACAAAACCACTTAAACCCGCCTTACTTCTCCGAGAAGCCGTCATATCAGCTCCAGGCCCCAAAGTAACATCGGACCGGGGCCACATTATTTTAACCTAGTAGACATCAACTTCAACCTCCAAAAACTGGAAAAAGATTCCTCACAGAACCAACAGGGCCAACTTTAGCAAAAAAATTGCCCAACGTCTCCTCTGTAACATGGGAAGGCAAGTTGGCAACGAAAACATTTGAGGTCTTCATATGCATTAGCTTCATAGAAACGAGAGGTCAAAAGCATTTTTCACCTGCGGATCCCCGCGATCCTTGCTCCCACTCTGCCCTTCGTAAGCTAAATGAAGTTAGAAATACGTCATCGACTGAACGCATTTAAATTTTCACCTGCAAGTGCGGTAACGGAACGCCCATGACTTTGAGCTGAAATCGGCATATGAGTCAAGATTAATTCTGCATTACCAGTGCGAGGCATACATTGCTTTCCGTATTTAGCTTCTCGCTCAGCTTGATCTCTGCACCATGAGCCCATATTCACGCACAACAGGCAATCAACTGCACCTCTTAATTTCCTCTAGAAACGCATCCATGGCCCTCTTTCCTTTGGGTTTTGGAGCGCTAGATGGCGGTGATGCCGACTAGGCATCAGAGCATTTTATCACTAAAACTGAAAAACCAGATTGACATGTTACGCACCCTATCCATAGTCGTCGCTCGAACCAATGAACTTGCCTCTCCAGTCTTAGGAGGATTATATTCTGCTCTATCAGAGCCTGCCCTGACAAACGCAGATCTCTTTCTGTGTACTGATTCATCCCCCTGAAAAGCATCCAAAAACTCAGCGTAAGCTTTGGCCGCATGCTCTTCCTCCTCCCGTTTCTTGGCTTCAGCGGCCTCTTGCTCTTTCTCTCTACGTGATTTTCGTATAGTTCCTGAGGCATATTGTGATAATTTGGCCTCATCGACGGGCTTTTGCTATTTGAACGAGGAACAATGCGTGAGTATGAATGGAGAATGAGTGAACTCTGTCCATCGCACTGGGAAGGAAGAGTCTTCGTCATCATCAAAGAACGCTGCTAGTTTCGATTTTGCCTTGTCCATGGTATGGGAACTGTTTATCTACCAGATTTGTAAGAGAATAGAAAATTGCAAGAACAAACGGTGCATCAGAATGTGATTCACACGGTCTCATGTTACTGGAATCCAAATGAGGTATTGTACAAACAGATGTGTAAATTTGCAGATAATCACATCATCATGAGATTTCCAAGTCCACCCTGGACATAAGCCATGGGCCGCACTGGAGGATGGGGTTTGGCCTCGAACTGGAAGTATTCGCAGCTACCTGTAGAATCAATACGAATCTTCGGACAACATGAGCCATAGAATCTCCAGACAGAATAAGATATGCCCTACAAATGCGCCCTTGTTCCCAGCCTGATCGACGTAATTTGGCGCAGAGAATACCTTTACATGCTGAGCTTCCTGCAACAGCCTGGCTAAAAGGACGAGCATACCGTAGTACATAGTCCGTCGTGCTCGGTCTGATATCCATCTACTTGACTGTCAGATAACGAGTGACCCACAATATGTTGATCCACGTACCCTGGCGAACCTCATGGCTTCGAATGATTCCAGATATTTTATTCAACGTGCACCAGCGCTTCGTTACATCAGGTCCAAAGGCAATCCCCACGCCCTTGCGACGAAACCTGTCAGACAGAATTATGACTGGTATGGCACAATAGAACACTGACACGTTTACTGGGCCCACGGCCAGGTGCTTCTTGGGGGTCGGTCCAAAGCAGCTACCAAGTGATTAGAAAGGGCGACTTTAAGGAAAGTGATGGTTTACCTCGCCTGCGCTCTCAATTAGCACAAAACAACAAGATGTAGACTAGACACGTACACATCAAACCTTCCGTACCAGGCTGCCTACCTACTCGAGGAATCTGTCGTATGTCATCCAAAGTGACCTCATCTTGACTAAAAAGGCCCCCATGCACAACGAAATATCGTTTGAAGCCATCCGCAGAAAGGATACCTTCTTTTTTGGCCGGAGGTCTTGTGGCGCTGAGTAACGTTGCCAGAGGTACTACGCGAAAGTTAGTCGTCGAACAGTGCCGAATAGGCGGCCAGACCAACGTGTTGTAAAGATGTACGCAAACAGCTACTCATAGAATTAATGGGAAATTTGGAAGGAGACATTATGTGCTACCTTGTAGCTCTGTTCGCCATGCTTGGTCTTGGCCTCTCCTTCGAATCCGTAAGTCCTATTCATCTCCTTCGCCTCGTGATTGCCACGATTGATGAACATATATCTCGGATACAACCCTATACTTTGGATTAGAATGCAAATTGGAAATGACGAGAGCTCTACATTTCAATGCAAATGCTGTCAAGATCACCTCTATTGACCACGACCCTCGATCAACTAGGTCTCCATTCATGAGTAAGTAGTGGTTTTGGCTGGGCTCCCCAGTGAGGGAGAATAGGTGCAATACATCATAGAATTGTCCTTTGATTTCATCAGCTAAAATGCCATCAGCTCATCACTTGGCTTACCGTGGACATCACCAATGACATCGACAGTAACACCATTTTCAATATATACCTCAACTAGGCTCTCCTCGGAAGCGAATGTTTTATGGGCACCGAGCGCAATTTCCCAGACGTAGCGTTTAGGCAATGTCTTTCCATTCTTGAACCATTGAATCATTTCTCGAACGAACTGTAAGGTGATCTCATATTTTCCGTCTTCAAAGGGTAATTTTGGACCGCTATAATCTCTGTCCAGATCGCATCCCCCTGTCATGGCTGAGCCGGAGTAAGCTGAAAATATCATAGACAATCGTACCTTGCTGTATGATCTCTAGACATCTCGTGACAGCATCCTTCTCTTCCTCCATCTCAATTGCCTCAAAAAAAGTGGAGTTATTGCGGACGCACATCAACGACTAACAAGCCTCGTACTTTTTCAAATTCGATCTTTCGAATAAGCTTTTGTGTTGACAACATCTGCTGTCGCACTGTCTCATTGTTGGTCTCAAGGGACAAGACCTTCTTAAAATCTGCCACCGCAAACTGCAGCTTGAGCGTCTGCAAGTAACATACTGCCCGACTACAAATGCAAGCGTTTATATCATCAACGGAAGAGATCAACACGAACCAAGCAATCCAGTGACTCACCGGTAGTAAGCCTTTACATAGTGCTGATCAAGCTGGATAGCTTTTGCTGTACAAGCATTTGTAAAGAATTTATTCAGTTTCGTCAATTCGCCTTAGCCACAACTGATTTATCGCACTTGCGTCACTCAACGCATAACCAAATTCCTCCAGTTTCATCCTGGCATACGCTCTGTTACACCACAGTGTCGGGTCATTTGGATTCTTCTCGATTGCCTCAGAATAGAGTCTAGCTGCCATAGGGAAATCATGACCTGAATCCCCGAGTTTCAGGATCAAGACGCGCCAAAGAATGGCTTTTGTACATACTACCAAAGGCTTGATTGGCCTGCGCTTTGATTCGTGTAGCCTCTGCCTTATCTTCATCCGGGACCGGCACGAGATCTGTCAGAGTAAGACTTCGCATTTGAGAAGAGGGCACAGAGGGGAGTGAAGAAGAAGTTTTTTGCACTGGAAGGGGTATATCTAAAGACGATGAATCAGCCATAGCCGCTGTCAACAATTCATCTTGTGCCAGTACTTTCAAAATTTCTCGAATTTCCCACGAAAACATGATTAGGATAATCACACAGTCTGATGTCAAATTGTCACTGAATGGCTTAACATCCCAATTTAGCAGCACATTGTCAATTCAACACTTCTTGCAGGGAAAATTTAGTACTCATAGCTGATACACTTGGGATATTTGTCCACAATGAAATCTAGGGCCCACCAAGAGTAGCCCTAGGGTAAGTCAGAGACCTGCTCACTACTCAATGGTAAGCCCTAAAACCTTTCTATCAATGTGTGAAGTCTTGAAGCAATCAAAACTTGCCAAGATATTAAATAATCAATATTGCTAATTGGTTGATATCTCAAAAAGTAGGTATTTGCTTATATTAGAAATTACTTTTCAAAACACTTCTAACAACTGTGGATAGAACCTAAGACAATATGATTCCATGAAGATACAAGATCATCAATATTTGAACATGATAATTATTTGTTTTTGAATAGAACAAAGAATAGCTCTACTATGGTTAGGTCATCTTTATCTATGTAGAACAATAGGCAGATGACATGTAATAGTTTGTCCTGGTGCACAGACCATCACATTCATATATACAAGGCTTCTTAGTCTGAGGATTAGATTTCAGGTTTAACAACATTTACTACTATCACCCAAACTTTGCTTCCAAGCCTTTTTTGAATACCAAATTTACTCATTACAAATAAATAAGTAATCATTTGTAATAGAATACAATCTGCTGAATACTTCTATCAGACCCAGATTTCAGAGAACAGATAATTCAAAGAAAAAAGAATTTGTTGGGAAGATGAAGAGAAGATGAGAGCCAATCCCTCAGATCAATGAAGCATGGAATAGGGGTCACTTGGCAGGCTCCTGTGAATCCATCCATGGCTGATGACAGTTGGGACCAGGAGTCATTCACCCACTCGATGGCCGGAACATGACCATGAAACATGTTTTCCGTCCTCCTCGGGGTATACGACTTACAATCGCGTATAACTATGATTAGTGATCGGCTCAAGTCAGGCTTTGCATCAGATAACGGAACTTGAGGGGAAGATCCGGGATTATCTGTACCGCCTAGGAATGCTAGGAGTGGAAATGACCGGACAACTGACGACCACCGCTTGGTATCAACGATCAATGACTCGACGTCAATGGTGAGAAAACAACACATCGTGAGAGCGAAATAGACCAAACAAAGATGCAGTACAGATAGGGTCACGACAGTTTTCCACTTCCACTCCAGTGAGGCATAAGCCTGTGGAAAGAGCTTGATTCCGGTGTTCTAGTTGAAAAATGATAACTCAAAACATGGGCAGAGGCAACGGGAGTTGAGTGAATCATGATTCGGAAATGGAACTATTTGTGTGTGTTTGCCAAAGGCCGTTGTGACTCCTCCCTTAGCCTCTGGACTGCTGTGCTTGGCCTATAAAGTCTCGTCCCCGCCATCTAGACCCTCCTCCGACCAAAAAAGATCCATCCCTAGCCTGACTTTTGTTTCTCTGGACTCCATATAGCCCACAGATTCTTCCACAGTAAGACTCTGTGATTGTCTGGGTGCCACGCCTCGGACATCCGTTTGCCTTCTCTCTGACACAATGTATTTGATGCACCTTCCTCCGATTTCAATTGGTCATTTGAACGCCCTCACCTCCGTTGTCTCTGTTTTGTCTGCTGCGTCTCTTTCTATCTTTACTGTCGATGCTACTGCCGCCACCTTTTAACTGAATCGTTAAACCACCACTCATCTCTTATCTGTGTTTTTCAAATCCTGGCATCCCAACTCTTATAAACTCATGCACGCTTTCACACACACACTTGCGCATCGGGCTCCTTCCGCCACCCGCCCCCGGGTCCGGTGGCAGCCCTATAACCCCTCCTCATCCCAGCCCTCCTCTATTAGATCCCCTTCAACTACTCAGTTCAGCACCCCCACGTCCTCAACTTCTTCCCCGCCAAGCAATACTCTTCGAGAACCTAAATTTTCCCATACCCTTAGTCAGAAAGAAACACCGCTATCCCGAGAATCATCGAAGAAACAATTTGCTGTTGGGTTAGTCGGTCAGTCAAATGCACTAGATTTTTCATTTTCACGCAATCTGATCGGTCAGCGTCCATAGACCAAGCTGTCAAAACGCTTGGCGAGATATGGCGTCCACAGGATATTCCACCCATCTTTCTCACTGCATTCCGTGCCCCCCCCGCTGGTGGTAGCCCTGAAGAGCCTTTTGTATCGTCTCGTTCCATGTCAACATCTACTTTATCGGTGTCCATCGACAAAGCTGATGCACAGAGTTCCATCCCCATCAAAGGTTTCGTACATGAGGTCATTCGACGTTCACGGACTTCAGGATGCGTTCTTCAGACTGCTCTCTGCTACCTGGAAGCGATACGGCCCAAGATACCTGACCTTCTCCAGAGAAAGAGATCAGGGCAGAGTGTATGCAGAAATACTTATACATCTAGCCGCATACTTCCTACTACAGAGGTTGGATTTCGGCCTGAAACCGAACATTGTGCGCTAGGGAAGTCCGGAATTGGACATTTCACTGCGGCTCCCTCGCTAGATATCTTCTCGAGCGTGCGCCTTGCTGATATTCAGACCTCCGATGCACCTCCCACTCCAAATTCGCAATCTCCGCAGAAATCTCTGCATCAAGCTTCCTATCCCCAAGATGACTCAAGTAACACACCTTCTCCTCTGCTCTGTCCCCGGCGCACGTTCCTCGCTTCGCTCATCCTCGCCTCAAAGTTTATGCAAGACAAGTGTTACTCAAATAGAGCTTGGTCAAAACTTTCTGGACTTCCAGCAAGAGAACTTAGTTGCTGTGAACGTGCTTTGGGAGATGCCCTTAATTGGCGTCTTTGGGTGGGCAAAACGCCTGCTCAAAATTCCTTGGCCAATGTGTCTTCTCCAATAGGTACTGCCGTTTCTAGCAGCCAGCCTGTTGTACGCTCTCAGAGTGAGAACAATGTCCTGAGTATGTCTGTGGCACGATCGTCATTATTGGTCCGTCACGATCCGCGTCTTCCAAATACTACGTACATGAGTCGTGTCCTTCATCGGAGTTCAACTCTACCTGCTGAAGTCTTCGCAATGTTGCCTCCGAGTCGCACCGGCTCTTTTAGCCACCAGAATTCCCAGGTAATTAGACAATTACAATTCCGTCTTCCACATTCATTGCTAATCTTGAGCTAGGAAATTTCCGAAAAACTTGTCCACTCTATTGCAATGCCGAAACAAGTGTCTGCTGTTTTGTCCTTTACTGGCAGTACCAGCCAAAGCCCCAGCCCAGACATCCCTGGCCTCAGTTATTCTCCTTCAACCGAATCCTCTTCGGGTGATCGTACAATCCAGATGAGCACCTTCTTTGATGATCCAATAGTCCATTTGCCTCAGGTTCCTGCTGTACCGGAGTCCTTGTCGGAACCAAACATTAGCGGCCTTCGAGATTTTCAAATTTCACCCTTAGACTGTCCAAAGATTAATCAGCTCGGGAAGACACTTATCGGTAGTCTCGATCTTCTTGCAGTCCCCTCAGTGGTTGCCGGCATCGATCTCAGGGTCAACACCCTTCCTGCATCAAATTTACCCAGGCTGCTGGACGGCGAAATTGGTCTCATTGCCCAATAGCTTGCGTGGACATTACCGGACATGTAAATATCTAATTTGCTCCTTTCTTGACTCTAATTTCTTCTACATTCATGTGTTCCTCAAAACACTAGCTTTTTCTCTTTCTTCATACACCCGATGCTGTTCAAGTGTGTGTTGCGTGTGCTTTTTATCTCCCTTTTTTTCTTCCCCATTTCTCTTGTCTCTCTTGTCTATTTTTTTCATCTTGTCGAGTTGCGATGGTAAGAGTTTCTGTTCTCAAGAAGCTGTCAATCAAGAACTTGCGCTTCATCTTCAACGACCAGTGGCCTATGATCTGGATAAATCTCCGAACCTCGAGAGACTTTGGATTTGGCTTTCGCTGTCGTTCTTGGACAAACTTCGGATGACAATTTCTCGAACTCGCCATTCCCCTGTATTTACCTTCTGTAGTCTTCAATTGAATAGTACGCTCCAGTTTCACTGAGGTGTGTCCACATTCTGGATAACAAGACACTGGCCTATCATCAATATTACTATTTTTTCTGCGTTTCTGATGCGTGATGTCCTCGGTGTTCTATTGATACCCTATGATGTCTGTTACTAGAACACTTTCGAATAATTTGACTATATCGATAGAAATAATATACCACCAAACAATAGATATCATAAAGAGCTTTCAGAAACAAATTTGACTGGGCAGTTAGAATCTGAATCTGAATTACAATGGGCAGTAGGTTAATAATCAACCAGAGAACATGAAAATATGTAGGATAGACTCCCTGCTGAACTCGTTCTTAAAATGTCAAGTGATTTCATGCCCAAATTAAACATCACATATAGCTTTCAGCTATTTATTATTATTATTATTATTATTATTATTATTATAACAAGTTCTTTACTACAAAACACTATTTACTTAATGATTGAAATGTATTTAATAATATTTTTTCTTCCATGTGCACAACACAGCTCTATGATATATTCATTCTGGGATACTTGCACACTAACTGTGGATTATTTATATCACTGATGGTGATAAATTAATTATGTAATATCATGATCGAGTTCCAAATAACAAGCTAGATGGTCCCCTGAGGACCACGGACTGCGACCGAGCACGTTACAATGTAGCAAACTACTAGATTACTTCTTCACATCCTAGCTCCCAGTCTGACAATCAAACGCACCCTATTTCCCATTCCCTTCAAGCACAAGTATTCTTGGTCTGTGTCGAGCCGAGTGCCAACGGATTAGGGAACACTCGCAACAGATATTCATTATTTCCTTTCCAGCAGAGACACACTTAGCTAGAGCGAGATCCCCTTTTGACTTCGCCAAACGCAAACTCCTATCATTCAATGATTTGCTTATCTTATGAACATAACCAAAATTGGTAACTCGATTTTGCATCAGCGAAGCTTCGAAGCAGGGTCTGTTCAACAGTACCCCGACTTGCTTCTTTGCAGGCATGTGGTGGCATGATTAATTATGCTTCGAGTGTAATTCAACATGTTCAATGATATGGCGTACGACAGGGATTCATACAGTAAGTTCCTATTCTATTAGCCTGGGGATCGTCGGAAATAACCAGCAAGTAATTCTAGAACCAGAATCCGCATGTCCGCAGATAAAGAGTCAAGATCCCTCTCTATGCGCGGGCAATGGCGGCATCTATTACCAGGGGGGGTTTAGCAGTCCTGCAACCACATGCAAGGGCGTTAAAGCCTAGACATGAGGAAAGGACATCTACTCAGACATCACATTTGTCTCACCGTAAACTGCTCCTCAACATAGGAAGAGTGGGGCAACTTAGATAGTCATCACCAGTAGATAATTTGTAAAAGAAACGATATTCTTAAAAAAAAATCCAGTGAAGGGATAATACATGAGTTCTTAATGATTAATGCACAGTCCATATTAGTAGATATAAATCAAACTGACAGCTCGAATGCCATCATTGAGCTCGTAGTTGGTATCGACCGCTCATCCACTCAGTAGTGAATGTTGAGAACCCACTGTCAAAAGACAGCATCATTAGTATCTATGAGAATCACTTGCTGACACATGTGCTACTAGAGCACGATCTTTAGGGGTGGGTACTGCAACACAAATAGCATCAAAAGGCGTAGCACCACTTCATAGATGTTCCAGACACACATAAGAATTCATGGGGTCTGGAGAACTCCACTGAGCAAGATGCTGGTGGGTCATAGAGCGATAGGAATGAGGAGCGGTAGTTCGTTGAACGGGACTGGGATAAGGGTTGTAGCAAGATTGATAGGAAGCTTCTGTGATCGTCGAGAACATATTGGAGGAGGGGTTGTATTGTGAGGGGTATGCTGGAAGGCGATCACTTGACCTGGGTATGTCCCTCCTTGATGATTAGTTTATTATGACATTATGATCATGGTATTGGACTTACATCGAAGGAGGAACGACCTCCAGGTCCGTTTGAATGGGCTGGAGTTGTAGATATGCATCGCTGAGCCATGCTTAGAAGGTGTTTAGGACAGAGATAAAGGATATTTACTTGAGTCTCTTTCGTGTCGTAAGAGACATCAGATTGAGGTCGATATCATGTTGCTGATGATGACGCGGGGATGGCTCTCGAGTGGGAGGAGTGCCAGAACTTTCTGAGATGGAAGATTCAGCGGTGGAAGACCTTCCGTCGATCGAATTCTTCCGAGCGGAGGTTTTCTTTCGTACAGGGACGCCATTAGGCCAAGTGCACTAGAAAGTTTTCAGTGTCCGTTGAATTGACCGTCGCGATGTGACTCACTTCTCTCTGGCCATGAGTACAGCGCATGCACTTCGGTTTTGTCTCATCGCACTAGATGCGTAGTTTAGTATCTCAATCAAATCAGATAGCTTCACGGTCGATAACTTACCTTAATCTTTTTAACTCGACATGTCAAACAACCCGTCTTACTGCGAGTGTACTTGGGACGTTTTCTGGGAGCAACTTCTGGACGAAGTGGTTCAACATGATGAACATGGTTATGACTGATGGGAGGCATCGAATAGTATGGTGCATGAGGAAGATATTGGACAGCTGCAGGACTGAGATGAAGGAGTTAGTAGCAATATGAGGGGAAGCAGAAGCGAACAAACTATGAGACGCTGTCGGCCATGGACAAAGAAGGAGAAAGCCTTTGACTTCAGTGTTTTCGCGTAGCATTTATAAATGCTTGGGAGGGAGATCCAAGGACATTCTGAACAGGGTAGATCACCGAGTTCATCAGATCTGGGGTCCCTGTAATTGTTGCATATCTTCCAAATTCCTAGGAGATGCCATGTATGGAGGGATCTTGTTTGTTCTGTGACACCCCATATATCAGGTACAGTCAGATCGTAGACTATAAATTCATCGGACGCGAGGAGTTTTGCTCCTTGATAAGTATGGCATGATTAATAATTTTGAATTTATGTCCATGAAATACCTAGATCCGATCGAACTCGACTCGCTCAGCTTGGGTCTTTTACCGGAGCCGCCGACTCGTTCCCATCAGTTATCTGGCTAAGACTAGTAGCAACATCTAATAAATTACTCCGGAGTGACCAGGGCTTGGGGACAAAAATGGAGCTATCTCCGCCGAAATTCGGGAAGGCTCAAGCAAAAACGGCCGACCTTGATCACAGAGTTTCACATAAAACACCACCTGACATGTGGAAGTGATTTTACTTTGACCTCGTCTTCTGCTGTCGCATACGGCCCATAACAACTCTGGATGAGTGCTGCTTGTGTCATTGATTTGAGATAAACGAGGGACCAAACACGGTTACGGATACCACTCTCTGGAGGGGAGTATTTTTGGCCCCCATGACACGATTGTTGTAAGAAGTCCGCCCCACCGAGGAAATCACTCTTTGATGACACCGAGGATTTCCCTTTCAATGCATTTTTTTGCACATCGCACTAATGGGCCTATCATTCAGAGTCACATGAGTTATATTGTAAGGCATCCACTTCCCCCAGTGGCGGGACATGAGCACTGAGTTCTTACTCAGACCTGCAGTCAGTCCTCTGAACATTAACTTGAAGTATCAGATTATGGTGGCTACAGAAGGAAAAAGCAGGAGCAGAGGATCAATGGCCGTACTCAGAGAGATTGGGGTACTGACGCAGTACAGTTGTTGCTGTTATGACAGTTGGGCTAGCATGCATATTACCGTTGGAATCCCTAATGTGAGGGCCAGGGGTGACTGCTCCTCTGCTTTGTACTTATGTACTTTCTGCAGATACTGGACCGTTCTCGCTTGGTCCGCTTAGCATAATCGCAGACATACCACAACGCGTGTATCTTCGGTGTATCTTCGTCGAGGCAAAAAACTATTCAGGTGTGTCTCCAATGTATTTGCTAGTAATCTAAGCACAATCTAAGCACGTCCTCGATAAGCTTGCGCCACCTCTGCTTAAGCAAACTATCAAGTAAGAACCTAACTATGTTGCCTTGACAAGGACCGAAAAACGAAAATCTTTATCATGGTCGCAAGCATTTAGCAGAAAGGCATGTTCCTCATCCTAGGTAGGTTGTCGGATCACTGACGCACTACTGAATTCCTGGAAGCATACACCGGTTTGTTTTGACAAAAATGTCCACAACTTGTGACTACGCAGTGCTTAACCGCCACATCCCGCGGAGCGAAATGAGGATGTCCTCGCAGTTATTCAGTTGAAACTCTGGACCATAGTTGATCTGTCGACAGTGTTCCATTTTCCTAGCAACCTTCGTCTAGTTTTTTGTGTGACAGGCCATTTGGCAGAGAAGGCTTCATCATTGATACGCGTAGGATCAGACTTGTTGTTCTCAGATAGAAGAGGGCATTTCCTGTGTCATGGTCGTCTGGGACTCAGAAAATGCCTTACATTTTTTTGAATCGGTGAACTCGCGCACACCTCCACGTCGAGATTGAAGCCAGAAATTTCGGATCCAATGGATCCCTGAATTGAAATTATAGGGCCAACGGAGAAGCAAATCACCTATTCGACAACCCGGCAGTGATCCGTTACTTCCTAATTGACCTAAGGGAGTCAAGCTTGTTAGGAGGCTTTTGTCGTAAAGGAAGACAATTATTTGACACTGAGACGAGGCTTGAAAAGCAGACTGTAGCCTACAAGCTGGCAGTTTCACTGGAATAGATATGATCGTCCTCGAGGAAGCAAGTGATTCGGCAACTTACGCGTTTATTTGCCACGAATTCTGCCAACAGTAAGGCGTTGAATAGTATGATCTGATTCTCTCTATTAAAAATGGCACCCCTTCACTACACATTAATGGACCAAATTACCCCATACGCCATAATCAAAGGGCACGGAAACCATGAGTTTTTGATGAGCTATACAGAAGTTCCATCTCTCAGATAGTGCGGAGATGGGAAAGGGAATCACCAGACGTGAGACCTCTATGGCAAACAAGGCCCTGTCTTTTTCTGTTGAATGGATCAGATAAAATATTCTTAGTTGGTCCGAATGATTTCCTCGGAGCCTTACTAGGACCCCGAAATTCATTTCCGATCTCGGACACAAAAGGGGATAACCAAGACCAGCCGGAGGACTGTTACGGTCTCAGAATCCTGTACTAGTAATAATGAGATATGGTATTGACCAGGTCAAAGCTCAGAAACCTACCCTATGAACAACTACGGTATATACAAAGGCACGTGTTCTCGACCACTTGTGTCAATTTTGTTGTCGTTGTCACGGATGCAAGAAGTGTCAACAAACCATTACAGGCGATATCTGTTGCTTACGGGTGGGAGTAAACAAATCTTCTCATCTAAAGCAGCATCTGGCAGGATCACTACGCCGAATGCTGAACTTGTCGCTATCTGACTTGGCAAAACCCAAGCTGCAAATATGGATGCCAACCACATCGTCATCATTCTCTATCAGCTGGAAACGCTATCAATTCCTCCCATCATTCAGGACAATCACTCGTCATCAAATATCTGCTTTTTTCAATCGCAATTTCAAATTCCATTAAATTTTGGGATTGCCCGAGTAAAACTAGGAGGTCTCTCCATGAAAAAATATTCTTGTGTCTAACAACCACGATCCGTTCACTTCGCCTGATACACTAATTCGTTTATCAACCAATGGATCACATCCTTTAACTATGGACATAACAAGGGCCATCATTTCTAAGGGTTAACAGGAAAAAAGTCATTCGGCCTTCGTACCTCAAAGGAGGGAGATGGTCGAAACATATCGGTGTTTCTGTACTTCTATGCGCCAGAGCCACAAGAACTATCCTAAATCACGTTCCCATAGGAGATTATCGGAAGAAGTCCATCTCAAGCAGAACTCGTGTCCATGTGGCTTCGAGACTAAAACCCACATAATAATAAACGATTGCCATCGGTTCACATACAAGCACGAAGACAGGATGATTTCAAAGTACTATCTTTTTCTTTTCTCTTTTTTTTCTTTCTCTATATCATCTCCCTCCGTTCAGTTACGAGTGACTCGGTTGTTTACATGCATGTTCAGTAATAATCATCGTAGAGTACCAATGTACTTTATCGCGGACTGCGATCGAGGACCACATTCTAAGTGTCAGAAAAAAACAAAGGCACATGTTCGAGCATGAGGTAATATCATAGAGAAATCGTTACAGGGACGTTCGTAAGGGAAATACGAAACATTCAACAGGGTATTTGTTGAAATACGAACGGGGGAGGGTACAGACGGATACCGAATACAAACTACTTGCACTACTTATATATCTATCTACATCGTGTAACGTAGCTACCAATATCAATATATGAAATTGATCCCATCATGTGCATCGCACAGGCTCGCATAGAATCCAACAGTATTGGTGAATCTTATCCACTCTCTTGACCTCAGTCTCTGTGCTATCATTTACGTCGAACAAGAGCATGCATCCTTGCATCCGACCTGACTAGATTGCCAGGGTGCACTGCTGCATGTAAAGAATGTTTGTGGGGTTATCAATACAAGCAAGGAACCAGCCATCTCAGCTGAGGATGTGACACTATCCAACAAAGTCGGAGATATCTAGATTCAGATCAGTCATGCAGACATTGTGAGACATCATTCTACTTTCCCTTGGAGTGTGAAAAGACAAGCTCGGACCAAAAATCTGTTGAAGAGTCTTTGACGAGGATCTGTAATTCCTTCCTTACATCGTTTGGTAGGCTACTCCGTGGTGTCCGTCTTCGTAAGTACCGAGTAAAATTTAAAAACACAATCACCCTTGAGCAATGCTGATAAGTCCATATTTTTTTTGTACATTTCAAAGAAATTTCTACATAATCCCTGCACACGACCTCTCTACCACTGTCGGCCTGGAGTAAGGATTCTAGTACATGCTGTATATCCAAACAGAAGCAGCACTCATTACGCAACAAACAGATCATGAGTAACAACGGTGAAAAAAGTTGGACAGTTGGGCTCAGGATGTGGGTATGCAAATATAGAGAACGGGTAACAAAGTGGCATCATCACCAGTAGTGTGGGAAATCTGTGTTGAAAAGAGCTAGACAGAGTCATTTAATCACAGCTCGCTATGATTTGATAGAGAAGATCCAGTACGACTTGATGAGAGCCTGGATTAAGAACTTAAGATCAAATGGGGCCACAGCAAAACACAATCCACTCACTGGTCGCTTGGTTTCCTCTTCGGCCAACCGTAAACCTCACTAATCCATTTAGCCATATCTCCTTCTTTTCTCATTTTCATAGTATTGACAATCCAAGGATGCTCTAGCATTTGCCCAGGAGCTGGACGATATTGTGGATCAACGACGAGACTTGTGGCAATTGATATCAACGCTGATAGGGAGGAATGAAAAGAACATACGCTTGCTTGATGAAATCCTTCATGTCGTGAGTCCACTGAACATTTGGTTCATCCTCGAGGCGGGGAGGCTGGATATGAAACAAGTATCACTGAAATAGTCCTAGTATGCTGAATTAACATACCTCGTTTTGAGTGATATAAACCATCAGCTCAATAGGGGGTAGATCATTTGGAAAGGGAAATCGGTTTTGAACTAATTCGAGGAGAGTGATACCAGTAGACCATACGTCAGATCTAATTGTATATTTCTCCCCAGATATCCTTTCCGGCTTGAGAAAACAAGATCAGCATTGATTTTCAAATTGGAAAGTGAAAATACTGACAGCCATGTAAAAACTCGTGCCCGTAAAAGTATTCGCAAGCGAGTCCACGAGTTCCCCAGAGACACCAAAATCGCACAGTCTTACAATACCCTGATTTGTCATGAGAATATTCGAGGGCTTGATGTCACGGTGTATCGTCTTTTTCCTGTGGAGATAAGCAAGCCCTTGAAGAATCTGAGAATGAGATTAACAAGATACGAATTTGAATCTGGGATGCAAACTCACTCCTTCAGCTAAGCGACCAGCAATCTTTTCGCCGACGACAGCGCCGTGGTCGCGGAGCCGTTTCCCGACCGCTTCTAAACTACCTCCCTCACAGTACTCCATGAGGATTTTGACCTCACTCGTGGATGGAGAGATGTAGGCACCATAAAAGCGAATGATATTGATATGCTGAGTAGTGGTCATGATGTGTACCTCACGCAGCAGCTGCCTGGGCGCTTGGCGTGTAGTGATGGTTTTCCTCGCTATGATTTTTCCTGATCTCTTATCTTTAACCTTGTGAACCGCGCCGCCAGCACCCTCACCCAATCTTTGCAGTTCCTCAATCACTTCATCCGACCAGTTGCCAAGATTTGCAGCCGAAGGATCGGGCTCGAGGTCAGGGTCGTCGTGGGGGGAAAGAGGCTGGGTAGTCAAGTTGTCAATCCCTTTGATTAAACTATCGAGACTGTCCAAGGGCTCAGAGGCGGTACGATTCGGCATAGTTGTGTCCTGAAAGGCCCGTAAGGTGGGCGCATCATCTGGTGACCTGTAATCAGGGGGCTGGAAATCAGGGCCACCAGTGTAGTAGGGGATGGGAGCAGTCTCATCAATTCTCAGACGAAGACCGCCAGGCCTCTGAGGAGCAGGTCTTTCAGGGGGCTGGAGATCAGGGCTACCAGTGTAGTAAGGGATGGGGGCAGTCCCGTCGATTTTGAGTCGAAGACCAGGAGGCCTCTGAGGAGCAGGTCTTTCAGGTGACTTCAAACTAGGGATTGAGAGTGCTGGGCGCTGTGGTTTGCACACACTGGGCGACCCTGTCCTCATGGGACCACGGGGACCGGCTGGTCGTGAGACACCGGGCCTCTCCATCCTTTGCCTTGGATGAGAGGATGTAGAGGATGAGACTATGGACGACAGGATGGTAATTTATGGAGGCTCAGCGGCAGAACGACAGACGTGGACAAGAGTATAAGAGTAAGAGTATGACCAATCTATCATTTGTCCTTGTTTTGTCATCGTTTTGTCATCACTTCTTTCTTTCTTTCTCTCTCTGATCCCATGACCTCCTGCTCTCCCCGTTCTACAACCTCAAGCGTCTCCTCCACGTCTTCCTCGCCCACTGCCGTTCGCAGACGGCCGGAGGCGTTGCGACTCAATCATGTCGGGTGCGTTTTCATGCTTCACTGTCTGATTACATTCATTCAGCTCTGTCCCAGTATTGACCCCAGCGAAATCATTGGCAAAGTCCTTCGGAGAGCCCGACAGTCTTCTACGCATCCTACGCTCACTCTTGACTTTGCGGATCATACTACCGTTCAGGTTCTTGTCGACGGGTATGATCCCGTCCATCGCGGCATCCCCAAGCAGCTCGAAATGGATTATGGCTTTGATGCTATCCTTTCTGCTAACAAGCCCCTCAACCTCGAGGTGATAGACTGCACGTTTGTTATGCTACAAGACGTTGCATTTGACTGCAAGCACACCCTTAAGACAGTCTCTTGGCACCAAAATCATCTTGGTCTCGCCCTCAAATTCTCGGAGAAGAACCCGCGCTGGCACTGCGTATGGGCTATTATGGAAGAGCGCGACGAAATGATGGCCACTTGTGTCTTTCGTAGTTATGATGATGTTTACTTAGAAAAGCTTCATCGGACTCCGAGGAAAAAAAACAGGTGGCCAAAATCTTCACGTCAGGATATTCCACTATAGGTCTCTCTGGTCGGGTACGTGTCCTTGCACAGCAGAGAAGTCTGGTCTCACAGTCGATTTTATTGCAGATTGCCTTGCTCATATCTGCGTCTGCTACCTGCACTATCTTATTTGTACTCAAAGGACTTCGTTTTTTGCAACCTAACTTTGCTTTATGCCAGGAGCTTTTTATTACAGCTAGCTGTTTTGTACTTGCCTTGCACTGCTATCCTTGCTGCATTTTCTATGTATCTGTCTCCTCAGAAGGTAGCGTGCTGTCAAATATCCCGTATTTATCAAAGCATTCGATGCCCCTTAATATATTGACATTGCTTTGATATGTTCTCATATCTGTCGTAGATGTTCTTGTTTTTTCTGTCATTTCCTATGGCCAAATCGCTTCAAAGCAATCAGGATGCAATTTAGCTCTATTAATGCCACTCACTGTATCCCGCAGCTATCGGACGAATTATCAGTCGGTAACTTGAAAAAGCAAGAGTCTAATCACATCGTGACGACCAATCAACTTGTGAACACATCCATAGACAGTTGCGATCAACCAAAGTGTTAGTTACCACTAGCAACACTAGCAACCCTTTATTGACAAGGCCATTTAATTTTGCGGTATGATCATTGCTTTATTCCCAACCTCGTCCGCTTCCTTATGAAACGGACCACGAAGGCATGTCTAAAAACATCATCATAACATCTCAACACATTCGAATTGGCATCTCCCGGTTGTTTAATTCAGGTGGGCCAGTTCATTACTCGGTCCATATCTTGACTAATATGATCTCTGCCAAAATCAACTAGGAGATTCTACCAGAAGATGAACGTCCCTAGTCGATTTCTGAGACAAACTTTTCACGGGGGAATGCGGCGCCAGCTAATTTCAGTTCCAGATTTACTAAAGACACGGGCGTTGATTTTGTGAACCAAGAGACTATACGAGGAAAGAAGCCATCTCATGGTAACCTAGTGTGAAAACGAAATAACACCAGTCAACGCCCGAGACAGACAGGTTGTCAAGATGTTCGGATTGTCTTTCCCATTCTCTCGGGCTCTCGGTGCGTACGAAATTCGAGTCGAGCAGAAACTGGAGCAACACCAAAACTTTGGCGCCGATGAATCTCTCACGCGATTCACGGCATTGTCTAAGAAGCACTAGAACAAGTATCCTATCTTCCAAAAGATAGCTTACCGACGTCTTCAATGATTCCTATAGTACACTGATTTTCGAGGGTCCTCGTGCGCTGACCCATTCCCGATTAAGCGATGCATATCGACGGGCAAAACCGAAAAACAAGGCAATGTTCCAGACCATGCCCAAACATAGATCTGAGAGTATGTCGAGTTCGCAAAATTGACAATAAGCTCCAAAGTAGACCGGGAATGACCTTGCAAGTAGTGACTTAGAACACCTGTCACTGCTACCAAAGGAAAACAGACAAATGAATTACAGTCTATTCGACAGGTATCCGAGGAGCAATTTGAACAAAGGTAACATGAGGCCACGGGATTCAGGAGTGGAGACCAATAATTTCATGTATGAGTCATCGTAAAGGGACCCATGGAGTTGAAGTGGTCCCAAGAGCAAACGTTAAGCTGTACTCTGTTGCCCACAGGAATAGAAGGGTCACTGCACAAAATACAGTTCGTGCACGAGCCGATACTGGGCGGTTATGTACCAAGAGAGAGTGATACACTTGGCATAGGGGGTGATCCTATCCCACGCTTTGTTTGGCCCTTCATCTATGTCGACAATAACAACTAAGACATCCCCTCGCATATCCTTCGCGTCAATCACGCCCAACAACCTTGGAACTGTTCGTAGACTCAACTCAGTACTCTTCCCAATCAAGTATAGTGAAAAATTCTATCGTGACATCCTCAAACCAGAAGTGGAGGAGTTCTGCAAGCTCAGTACGGACTTCCAACATCGTTACTGCCACCTTCGCTGACAGAATCATTTCAGTCTATTTTAATGACATCCCAGTATGTTGTCCATCCCTCATGGCTTGTATATTTTTATGTACCTCTGTTTGCGAAGGTTGGAATTATATGCTGCCGGTTAGAGAATGAGGATGGTCAGACGAGTCTGTATATCATGACCATGGGCGTCTTGGCCGTAAGTCGATTCTTTTCCTCAAAGATGATAGCAGATCCCTGATTGACCCAACTAAGCCATACAGATCCCGAGGACTGGGGTCACAAAGCCTTCAACTGGTACTCAAGACCGCGGAAAATCATACTAAGCCCAAAATCTCAAAAGTCTACCTCCATGTACAAGTGTCCAATGATCCAGCCAAAGCCCTCTATGAACGTCATGGATTCACGGAAGTGAAGATACACGAGGGTTATTATAGGAAAATCGATCCTCATGACGCCTGGGTGCTCGAGAAAATGCTTTGAAGGTCGAGCTGAAGAAACCATTGAAGGTCGATACAGACCATGCAGGTGTGCACATAATTATATAGATGTTTCTATGTACAGTACACTAGTCACAGATATCCAAGCTGAAGATATTAACCGACTTATAGATAGTCTATTGAATAATCTATGAAGACCATGGCTCTTCCGGCTTTCCACATGCCTTGACAAGCTTGAAAAGTATATCAGCGATTGCTTACACATAGTGTAATTCCTCTCACCTGATGGCGCTTTAGTGCATCTTTTCTTGTGAAGGTTTTCCCGCAGCCTCCATTACAAAAAAAAGGCTTTTCGCCAGAGTGTGTCTCTCTGTGCCTCTTGAGATCATGTTGGCGATTGAATGACAATGTGCACAAATCACATGAAAATGGGCGTGAGGGCGATGCTGAATATTGGGATGACGATGTTGGCGCTGGTGTCAGAGGAATTTGGGGTGGATATTGCGGTGACGCCTGATAAGACGTCGGGCTCGACGGCTGCGAAATGTATGCATCCTGTGTTTGAGAGTAAGACCTCTCCTGTGATCGCCCCTCCAATGATGAATAATGTGAATAGGCATAAGACTGTGAAGCCGACCGGGAATAGGGCGAGGGATAGGGACGCGTTGATTGCGGTTGGTGAACTGATGGGTGATGAGTGTGGCGTTGGCCGTGTAAAGTGGCGTTATCTTCAGAAGCCTGGCTCGGGGTAGATGAATAAGTGTGGTACCCTGCAGTCAAAGCACTTGTGTGGTTATTTGAGCTCGGATAGTACGAGGACGAATATCCTTCGCCTCTGGTTGGTGAATGAATTTCCCCATTGTAGATCTGGCCCATTGCCTGAGCAGAAGCCGAAGGCGCAATGCCCTGATATTCGATAGGGGAATAATTGGCTGTAGGAGAGTAAGGTGCAGAAGCATTGGTCCAATGCATATTTGAGTATTGGTAGGATCGACGGTCAGCCATATACAACTCGAATAGAATGAGAGTTTTCCGCCCAGATCCTGGCATAAATATCTCGAAGAAACGGGCGCTTGAATCTCCGTTTTCGTCGCCAAGTTTTCGTTGTATTACCAAGGCTGGTCATCAACTAGTTCTGCAGTCAAGTATGTGTACCTGACTTCAATTGATGTCCTCGACGTCAAATCGCGACCTGTCGTTTGCAGATACCCCGTCTCCATGTTAATTTGGGTCCAGAATTGGTTAGTTCAAAAGGGCGCAGCCGCTATCCAGAACGAAATATACAACGCTTGAAGTCATCATTCGGAGATTTCCCGTCTCCCATCAGTATATGGGAACCCCCACACAAGTGCTTCATGAACTACATCCCGGGGGAGATGCCGACTCTACTGACTCGAGGACCGCAATACTAGTCGCCAATTACTGCTTTATCGCGGTTTGTCCATGGAGGATACGGTTGTTGAGTCAGGCGATTTACCATACAGCCAGACTACCCCTTGGCATGATCAAATATAGAAGTATTACCTTATTGACGTGGCTTCACTACGTTCCTGGTCATTCACAAATAGTAGCTTCCATAAACTGTCTCGTGTTCCAGGAATAGCTGTGCTGGCCATTCGGCGCATGCTAACAGTAAAAAGGCAATGTGAAGAACTTGAATAGAAATCGTCTTTGGAACGACAGGACGTAAATTTTATCGGCTTGAAACAATGATGGATAATGGGATAGGTACTGATGCGTCAAATATTTTGCAGCGTACCGTACCTTGATGCGTAATATAATCAACGATTCAAATGAATAGCAAACAGTAATCGGTGTCAGAAGAGAAGGTTACCGATCAAGATTTTCCTTACTGCAGTTTCAGGGTGGCAGTGCCATGCCAGGTGCTGCGCCAAACACACTCTGCTCCCTAGATCGCTACCGCCAAAACCGTTAGACACAAGATAGTCTGTCTGTCTATCATCCTTTCTCATTTCGTATCTGTACTATTGTACTAAAAACTAAGCTAGTGTTACAAAAATGACCTTGTAAAGATCTAAGGTGACTCATCATTGAATGTAATATGATAATTGAGCGACATCATGAAATTGAATATCAAACTAGTACTCAGTAATCTAATCGTTCGTCCAACCTTCCGTGAATCGGTAATGATTTGGATACAATCACGTCGCATCATTGATCGATCAGCACGTTCACTGTTTAGTCAGGCTCAACCTACGAGAACAACGCCTCGGGGCCAGTCAAGTCCTATTCAACCAATGCTGGACATTACCTCCGTCGGTCCTTGATCGGTTGTTCTGGAGAATCGAGCGTTAATCTGTTGGGAGGCAGAAGTTCAAGAGTCTTGATTGGTTCAGTTTGGAGCTGATCGTTCAATTGTATCGTAATATAGTGACCTGAAATTAAACACAGACACTTATCAGTGGGGTTCTGTCTACTCAAGGTAGCGAGCAATCACCAGGCAACCGTGACTTTTTTGAAAGAGGAAGAATGTATTCTCCGCTTGCGAAGCCAGGTACCGTGAAGTGCATTGGTAAATTCTTGAGGACAGGCAAGCAACTGCCAGCCAGTAGTGAAACCTTGGTGATTGCGTCTCGCTCCAAACAGTTGTACTGAATAATGCAGCCCATTGATTTCGTTATTCTGAACAAATTCCAAAATACAGGGTTCCATTCAACGGGATGGAGCAATCGTCTCTCAAAAATATCCCTTTAAATAGCTCATCTCCAAGTTCTGCTTGTCCAATCTACAAGATCCATCGACCAGATATGGATGCCCGGTCTATTTCTTCCGTCATATATCCATCAATCATCAGTCATCAGTGAAGAAGTACCCTGCGAATTATTCCTTGTTTGGCAATTGATGTATACTAGGCCATGTTTCAATGTCAAACACTTTTCAAACACGACAACCTAAATTTTACGCTCTTTGAATGAAGAAACGCGGTCACTCTGCCGAAAATTCCCGGGCCCCATCCAAGAAGCGAGCTAAATTGGGAATGCAGGCTCGACTGGACACATTTTTTGATGCTCCTCCTACTAAATTGTGTTTGACGCAGTCAAATGCCACCTTATTGACCGAAGAGCAACAAAAAATAGAAAACATAAGAGGATCCACCTCGCGACCATCTGTGATTGACGTTGATGAGGATGACATAGATTTAAAACCCATTCTACTGGATCTTCCCCCGGAATCGAAGGGAAAGGAGGTCCTACGTCAGCTACCTTCCAAAGAGACCAAATCACTTGAGTTCAACCCATTGGATATTGACCCAGTTAATTATTTACCACATGAACAGCCTTGGCTCCAAAATGGTGCCCCATATGGATTCCTAGCCCATTGTCTTTCGATACTATCACAGACACGATCGCGTATTGCCATAGTCAACACTTTAACCAACTGTCTACAGACAATCATCATCAAACATCCAGGATCCTTACTCGCTTCTCTATATCTTTTGTCTAATAGCCTCGCACCCGCGTATGCACCCGTAGAACTTGGGCTTGGACCTTCAAACATTTCTCGTGCTATCCAGAACATCTCTGGAGTCACTCCTGCTGTTTTGAAGCGGCTTTACAACACCTTGGGAGATCCTGGGGATGTTGCAATGTCTGCTAAATCGAACTTACGGACATTGGTTCCTCACCTTCCCTTGACAATATCTGATGTGTATAATTCTCTGCGCGGAATCGCTCACTTAAAAGGTCAAGGGGCAGCAAAGCAGAAACAGAAGGTTGTCGAGAAACTTTTAATATCGGCTCATGGAGAAGAGATTCGCTATCTAACGAGGACTCTTTGCCAGAATATCCGAGTAGGGGCAGTCCGCACCTCTATACTCACGGCCTTGGCTCGGGCTGTCGTCCTCTGCCATGCATCGACCAATATATCAGATCTCAATATGGACCTACAAGTCCCATTCTCTTTGCTTTCCAAAGTTCAGTCGTCCTCTCTCGACGCCAAAACCAAGGCTATGGAACCTGCACGGGCTAAACTCAACGCCGTCTATGCAAATGCTGAAGCATTGGTCAAAAGGGTGTTTGTCAAACACCCCAATTTTGACGATATTGCTTCAGCAATACTAGATTTCGGCCTCCCTGACCTCGAAGAACGAGTACCCCTCACGATCGGTCAGACCTGCACTAGCTATACTCGCACCCTCTTACTTTCTTACTAGGTATTCCTTTACATCCTACTCTGGGGTCACCTATTCATTCACTCGACGAAGTTTACGAAAGAATGGAGGGCCAACCCTTTGTTGCTGAACTCAAGTATGATGGGCAGAGAGCTCAGATACACGCTGCCTCAGAGAATGGAACAATTGTCCAGTTCAAGATATTTTCACGCCATTTGGAGGATATGACCACCAAGGTGCCTATTTTTACCAATTTTCTGATCGAATCTTCATATCTTCTCTTTTAGTATCCGGATGTTCAGGCATTGATAGCTTCTGTTCTGAAAAACACGTCTTCAATATCGACCTTTATCATGGATTCCGAGATTGTTGCCGTCGACTCACGTACTGGTGCCCTCAAAAGTTTCCAAGAGCTATCCAATCGAGCCAAGAAGGATGTCAAGCTGAAGGATGTGCAAATATCCGTCTGCGTGTATGCGTTTGATCTGATGTACTTAAACGGAGAGGTGTGTGAGTCCAATATGAATTGAAAATGGTGACCTGGTTTCATGGCCATGTAGATACTGTTACAGAAGACCTTTAGGGAACGAAGAGCTCTTCTGCGCACCCACTTTGCTCCGAAGAAATCCGATGACTTCGAAACTGCTCGATTTTCTCACGTAGAAGGCATAGAGAGTGAAGCAGGTAGAGATCAGATCCAAGAGTTTTGGCAGCGTTCCGTAGAAAGTCAGGCTGAAGGTCTAATGGTCAAAGTTGGTGCTCTCGGTAACCCGCATTTGTGGCTATTGATCACCATTCCAGCTTCTCGATAATCTTGTAGTCCCTGAAGAGAATAAAAAGGGGTCCAGGAGGAAAAAACCCCTGCCAGCGACATACGAGCCAGATAAACGGACGGCGGCTTGGTTGAAGCTCAAGAAAGATTATGTTAATGGGGTTGGTGACAGCTTTGATTTAGTGCCGATTGGTGCATGGTATGGCAACGGACGGAAGGTGAAATGGTGGAGTCCCATACTTATGGGTCTATATGATCCGATTAGTGGTCGGTTTGTCGCTGTGTGTAAGTGTATGTCTGGTAAGTATTGTCATTAATTTCTTTCAGACGGTCGCTTATCAGATGTTGGCAGGCTTCACGGATAAATTCTATCAGGTTTGTGGGCCCAACCCCTGTCTGGTAATTCTCTTCTGAAGATAGTCAAGGAACTGAGAGAGAGATATACACCATCAGACGAGGATGGAACGACATGTTCCGCGCGACCATTATGGGATTGTGACTTTGGAGGCGAGTGGTGGTTTTTCTATCTGGCAGGGTCTTTGAATGCTTGCAGGCTTCAAGCCTAATGTCTATTTCCAGCCACATGAGGTATGGGAAATTCGCGGGGCGGAGTATGTCCATATGTCATAGCCATTCTTGAAGCTTGTCTAATTTTAACCACCAGTATCACTCTAAGTCCCGTGTCTGTGGCGGCCAAAGGACTGATATCCTCATTTCGTGGTCTGAGCCTACGTTTTCCTCGGTATTTAAGGAGGAGAGAAGACAAGTCCAGTGAACAGGCTAGCACGCCTGAGTTTATGGCTTCCATATGGCGGAAACAACAAGGAAACCGTCAGGAGATTGATGACGGAGATGAATTGATAGATGCAGAATTCCTCGTCTCCTCTGCTGCATCTGAAGAAGATATCTGATGCATGTGTAGTTTATCGTTGTAGTTGTACTTTATGTTCATACTTCACTCCCATCATGTGGCACATCTGGTAATTGTACTCGGCCTAGACCTATCAGTAGAATCAGAAGAACAGTCCAGAACCCTCTCTATGTGGAAAATGAGCACACGAATATACTTATTCAATATTTCTGGTTGCGGTTGCCTACATGCGGGAAGTCGGTTAGTGATTTCTTGTTCAATTTTGTATGACCAATGCAACTACCTTCCCTCCCCGCCCCCTCGGTAATCTAATTGAAAAACCGTCTTCCTGGTTCCTTTACAATTACGCCTTTTCCATGCCTTGAACATTAAGTGAGAACCATCAATACTCGAATGTTTAGTGCCCCTGTCTATTTACAAGCCGCTATAGGGATTTATATTATTGTTTCTTTATCTCGACTACCTTTTGCTGGCCACGCTGCTTCTTTATCGACGACAAGCACAAGCCTGATACATGTCACTCTGAAATATGAGAATTTTCAGGAACAGCGCCGACGCTCCTGAGCTCCGATGTATTCATCGGTACCATCTTTCGAAACGCCCTGACGCTCGATGATAGCTACCAGATGATGATACGGTGATCCGTATATCAGAGCTTTCAAACTTGCTGTCTGTCTGAGCTTCTTGGTTTCTTGGGCTTACTGGACTCATTCCGACTCTCGTGTAAGTATTTTGATCGATCCATTGTAGTCAAAAAAAAGCAGGTGGTTGATTTAGCCGGTGGTTTCGCAAAGTGAATGCGTCGAACCATGTCAAACCGCCGAGGCATGTATTTGATCAAGACGACGACTATGATGAAGCAGATTCTGAGATAATCTGCAGGTGAATGACAAAATGCAACAAGGCATTTTGATCTACAGGCCCTCATCTAGAGCTTGTCTCCAGCCAACAATCTGACTCTCAAGTAACCGTTGATACATGCTTGCCTCAGTCCCCTCCTGCCCAAAGATCTCACGATTGACGCGAGGAAGAACTTCAGTGACTACTTTAGTCCATTGTGGATCTCGGTCTTGAGGATCTAACCTTATTTGCAGGGTACCATAGGTCAAAAGGAGCTGAAACTTGTACATGAGGGGAACCGAAAATCCATCTTCTGCGACATTCTGAGGTGTACGAGTTTCTACTAGACGTAGTACCTCAAGCGTAGATGGAATTGATGGTCTGGCTGTCGGCTGAAATTCCCTGTTAAGGTCCCGATGGTCTGAGTCTAATAACTCCTTCGCTGGTGGCCGTATTCTGGGCTGTGGTTTCTGAGCCTTTCCTGAGGTAGGAAGTCCTAATCCACTGATCACCATTTGATGAATTCCAATCTTGAATTTGAGTGCTTGGACATTGGTGGAGTGGCCAAGCTGAAATAATACTTGATGAAGCCGAGAGGGCGATGGAACGCGGGTATACAAGGCGACTGCGACCTTATTCAATTCTAGCTCCACTGTACTTGTCAGATTTATAAGCTACGAATAGAACAGTGATGCATATACTGGTTCATACAAAGCGCTACGTACAAGAGACAGGAGGCGACCTGCCAGCATCTGTCGCTGGAGCAGGGTTTGTTGGAGACAGAGCGCGATGATATCAATCGGGGATTCGAGGTGAGTCTTTCCATCTTGGTCAATTAGTTGATCAGCGAGCAAAGACGAACATGGAACTTCAACGATAGAGTGAGATTGAAGCGATCATATTAGGCGTGCAGTTCTTACTAGCTGCTGTAGTTGTCTGCTCGTCATGTTCAAAAAGACTAACAAGCCAATCAAGCAAAGGCCAAGCATTTTCTTGCACTGCTATTGGTAAACCTGTCTGCAGGTCAGCATCGAGTTTGACACAGCTGAGTCGTTCCGACTGGTGTTTTGCTTTAGGTTTGGCCCTCATGGTCAGGGAAAGTGCATTCTGTCGTAAAGAAAAATCCTTGCTCAAAAGTTCCCAACAATCTTGGGATTGCATGATGCATGAGGCTCGTCTTGCAACCATTGATTCTGCCTCATCGTGATCAAGTACTAGATCATGCGGTGATCTACGGCGAGGTAGGGCGCGAGATAATCTATCAGGTTGACTGGTATGAAGGTATTTCAAGAGGACCTTCTGAGCATCAACTACAGTTTTCATGGACAATTGCGATTGTTGTTGCTTGACAATCTTGGACGGTGAGATTTGAGCCGAGGAGTCGACCTCATCTTGCGAGCTCTCCATCGGTTGTAGTGAGAGATAAATCAATTGGCGTATATGAGGGCTATATGAGTTTAGAGTGATGATTGATGCTTCGATATCGAGTGCGCTCACGGCCAAGGGTTGAACTCTGAGGTGCACAACTGCTCAAGGGTAGCAATAGCTGTTTCATATTGGTGTTCTTCGAAGCAATTGTTAACGAGCTCACGTTGAGCTTTAGTGAGTTGCCATGTGTTTCCCTTGTACACCATTGTCGGGATTCTAAAGCAGTCACGGATAGCAGTCACGATCAAACAGAGACCCCAGGCACGACCCATTATCTATAGACCCCAACTCAAGAGGTAACAAATTAAAGAAAGTCCAATGTCTCCGGCATCGTATTGTCGGTCTGGCTACGGTAGGAGGGAGCCTGTAGTGTGTATCAGCAGTTATGATACCTTCAAAGATCTGGAACCACATTATGCACTCCCCAGACAGAGTGGGACCCTGTTTCCGAAGGTTCTTTACGCCAATTTCTTGTGACTGTTGAGACCGATTGCTGAACGGATATTTCTGGTTAGAATTTTTCATGGACACTTTGTATTAGGAAATGTGTAGGATACCTCAGTTACGTTCCACATTACCGATGTCAGTTATCATAATCATTCAGACATTCACTGGGAATGTAGCTGGATATTCTTTTCAGTTTGGAACCCCGATTTGGATCATGGTCAAACGAAACAGTATGTCAGCTTGGGAGGCTGCACTATTGTCGTAATATCAAGTACAGTATCAGACTCCTTCTCCGAATGCAAATCTACTGCATTTGTGAAGGGCCATGGTTATATCATCTTTGGCTGTTAGACTCCGCATGATGTCAACAAGTGGCAAAGTAATGAATTTCAGGCAACCGGGCCAAGGTTTACATAGAAAACTAAATCCTAATATTCCTTCGTTGAACGGCTGAAGTAGACAGGATGATGGCAGGACATTCTGTATGTATTGGGAGGTTTCACCCTATCTCTGATTCAATTTCAAGTGGAATTGGATAAAGCTACTCACCCTGTACCAAACTGTAGCGGAGACGCTAAATATCACCGATAGCAAGAATTCCGGAGCCAGAAGTCTGCTATCTGACTTTTTGGGTGCATTTCTGCTCAGCAAACTCGTTCTGTACGGGCTCACATCAGTGTTCCATTGAATGTAGGCCTCTCTAATGCTCTGCCTGGCGCTGTACCTGCAGACCATTAAACTCCCCTGTCTAGACACAATATTCCCTAGGTAAGAGTCGTGAGCATACTCTCATATCACTATCGGTCTCCTATCTGAGAGACCGCCTGGTTTGATGTATCGGCAGTCACCTTAACCAACCAGGCACAAACAAAATACTGGGAAATTTGAAATCATGTTCGTCTGAGAAAATGTTTGTTCGTTTGGTGAACCCATTTCGATTCTTCTGGCGAAAGGCTCATTCAACTATGTCAGAGGGATTGGCAACTCCGGGTCCAGTGGAAAAATCTATCCACAGGAAGGTTAGACCGCTCGTTGATCGTTGTTACAAGGGTGTCACTACTGATACTTCTGGGACTAGTTGACCGACCTCCTAAAGCCAACTGACCTGACGATTGAAAATGACTCGTGGAAGCATTTTCATCACGCTGCCATGCGAGAACAGACCGGAGGTAACGGAGAAACTCGTAAGTACGAGAAAACATCAGCTCTTCGGTTGTAACACATGTCCTAGACTTCTCAATTCGGATTGTCTCCAATGCTTTTGAAGGCAAAGTATGTCTTCCAGCCTAATTTTCTTGGAATTATCGTGACTTGGTCCAATAATTCTTTGTTTAGAGTCCCATACAAAGGCATCGAATGATTAATTCGGCATTATCGGAAGAGTTCACTCAGGGACTGCATGCTTTGTCACTTAATACCAAAACGGAGGCAGAGGCAAAACGGATCGTATGATAATTGTCATGCCTAGTTACTCAACATTGGTTTGTGCTCCTGCCTTGGACGCTCCCACACTGATCTTCCCCGCAGTATCAAGGCCTGACACTATCAGCAAAGAATGTGCATAAAATGACTTTTTGTTCATTCTCAAGTTTTCAACGTGGTGTTCGAGTGCAGTCTGGGGTAGCGTGCATGATACACTACAATGTCCTACTGTACACAAAAACACAAACCAGATCACCAACTGATCTGAAAAAACACAGACGAAAGAGCGGAGGGAAAAAAAGAGGAGGAAAACCAAAAAAGATGTTACAGAAAGCCCAATAATGCCTCCAATGAAATACTGCTGGACCAAGAGAACACAGTCAGATCATCCAAAAGAAATGAAACAAAGTGTTTTGATGTCATTCTAACTTCACCATGAATCATTGACAATCGTTGAGAATGTGCGTTCTTGTTGGAACAGACTATCACACTCACTGGATTGCAGAGCAAAGAATGATTAGACTCAAGATTTTGTGAAAAGAAACATGTCTTAGACAGTGGATGTTATGATTTAGAATTTTCTTCATCCTCTTTTTTCCTTCTTTCATTCTGGATACTAGATAACTCAACCACATGCCTTCCATAATTTAACCTTGTACGGTGTCCTCTGACTATTCTCTTCTGCCACACTCCTGGTTACCTTGATCATGAGTACTCATTACTTCTTTTCTTTGACATATGGTCACCTCTTATGCTTCTGATGACTCATTCCAAAAATCAATAGGTTACTCAACACTTGAATCTATTGAACTTCTCCCTCCACAAACTGCTTTACCTAAAACTCTAATAAACCACAAAGAGTTGTACCTTAGGTTGAAGGAAAGGCTATAACTGGTAGCTATGTTGATATATGATACTATCTGTACTAACTAACCCTCAGTTGCCACACCAACAATTTTAATGCACGTCAGATGGGATGACAGAGCCAGGGTCAAAATATACAATGTCTTCGGATTTTTGCAGCTCCGGCTCGTGAGTTATTCTCCTAATTGAAAACCAAGTCTTGTATACACAACTTTACATGGTACGACATACTTTGCTGAGCTCTTGTCCGTTCATGCTGCTGTCCGTAGCGAGGGATGAAACCATATCGTCGAACGGATACGTCAGGCTTACTCACCGAAGTTGTTTGAGAGCCTAAGCGACCCTCGGGCTCGCAGAGGAACTGCTGCATGAGGTCCACGCCTTCATGTGAAACGTAGAAGCAGCTTGCAGTCGATGTTATTCTGCCTGGTGACGTTTTGCTGCAGTAGAAAGAATTGATGTTCATACTGAACATGAAACGAGCAAAGGAGGGTGGGAAACCGGCCAGGAAATCACGACGGAAATCACAACACAGACACCCAGTCACACTAGTGCCTTGATAAGATTTTGCAAGATCTGCAGCTATGAAATTGAGGATCTCCGTATATCAAGTTGTGTCGTATCTTGGCCAAAGGATCAGCATTCATGGATACACCGATTGGAGGCTAACAAGTCGCACTTCCTTCCATGTGAAGGTAGTATCTTAGTCGTCCTTCCCATCAACTTCTCGCAGAGTCATTCGCTTCGTCTAACACTTGCAACACCAAAAAAATAGCATGCCTATGCAGTAAGTGCGATGTGAACACTATCCGCGCCAGCGATCAGCCCGTAACAGCATGAGTACCAACAGGAAGTGTTTTGGGCCCAAAGTCAATTGTCCTGTAGAAGCAATGGGATGATCTGAGATCGACCTAACAGAAAATGTGTAGAATTTATAGAATTGATGGGGGTCGATCTCCAATCGTGCAACTCGTGTCAGGTTTAATATTACGATGAATATAGCCACTTCAATGTCAGGTCTCAAAAACCAATATTAGCCGTCGTTAAGGTGTAGGATCACGAAAAATTTCAACAAGACACACTCTTGCGATGTAGAAGCGAGCAAAGTCTTCTTCGAAAACATCCCAGTCTATCAATAAATTGAGAAGGACTGAGAAGGCCACCACCGCCCATGTACTAGAGATCATTAATGGAATGAGTGCGGATATGAGAGTTATATGAAATCAATATTAGCTGTCGATAACATACTTGATTGGAGCTCCTCAAGATATAGATTATCGCTATCTTGGATGATTTTTCACAGCAGATTCGGCATCACCCATAAGTGCGTGGATCCTCGGGGCATATATCATCCTTTCGCAGCTGGAACGCATCAATGCATTTTGGTTGCGAAGGACCAAAGAATTTGACTCAATGTTTGGCATAATTTCGTTTGTCAAGAAAAGTCGTCGGGGAGTCCTCACGCCATGAGACAGGTCCCAGAAAAGTGCTCGATATATTGAATGAAGATGATACTGGCATCAATCTTTCTCCGTTCACACAATAGTTTGATTCATTTCGTTGCCAACGAACTCTGCTTTAAACAGGCATCCTTGATCACCTTTTCTTTGGTAGAGTGGCAAGATCCTTGCAACTACTGCTCTTTCGAAGGTACTCGGTCTTGAAGACGGTGGAGATAGCTCTTCGTCAATTGGATCGAGGTCTTCTTTTCTGTAAATTTCGATTCCAGCGTCCTATAAAGCTTCTAGATTTCCCCTGATGTCCGTCGATGTTTAATGGAGCTACTTAATTTTCTTTTGCAATAGTCGTTAAGAAGATGTGTTAGTACCCAGACCATCTTACATTTGCTGAGAAAACCTGTGGTCCTTTATCGCTAGCGCCTGGTTGGTCTGCCCAACACGAACCTCAACAGATTGACCCAGAGTACATTCAAAGATTGCCGTCTAGTAAAAAGAAAACAGTGAACTTGTCCGACTTCTAAGCTTCCTCAAAGTGTTGCGTTCCCGTTCAATAGGACTTTCAATTGGGCCAGCATCCGTCATATTCGAATACGTCTTTCAATCACAGTGGAGACACACATGAAGAGACACAAAGCCCTGGATTGAGACAACGCTACCTTTTCCTCCCCCGTGACAGGGCCCGCTTCAACAAACTGGATTGATGAGAACTTGTAGCAGGTATATCTTAGAACCACTTACAATGCCGATTGATGTGGTACTACTTGGTTTATCAGGCTAGCGTAAAGAAGTCTTGTGAAGGTAGGGGCTGTTCACAGGAAAGGGCCCGGGACTGGAGGCACCTACTACAGTCCTCTAACAAAATAGCGGGAGCTGGTGAGCTGGAACCATTGTGGGTGCACGTGCTTGGTTACTTCCAATTCTCGGTTGGTTAGAAGCTTTCTGACATACTCCACCATAATGTTCCCTCTCATTGTATAGATGAAAATCCTATATATCTCTGCCGGTAGCAGAGTGTTGACAGAAACGAGGGTCTGCTGTTCCTCACCGAGATCGCATTTTGAGTGGCTTCTTCTCAGAAAGAAGGCTCGATTATCTAAGTTCTTACCTTGGCCAAAAGTTATCCTTATCCTCTCCTCTCTGCACCTGGCGTTTACGGCAGAGGATAAGGCCTTCAGGATCTATGCCAGATCGATCTGTAAACCAGATGCAAAAGCTGGTTTCGACGAAGCCGAGGCCGTCAGAGAGAGCAACCGTATTGGCCGACGGTGGATACAGTGGAACACGAGGCTTTCATTATGGATTATGAACATGACAACACTAACGACACATGCTAGGCATTGACACCGCTTTCTCAGAGCTCAGATCGGGCGAGGATTCGGCGTACCGGCCTCCTGGACTCTTCTCTCTTCTCTTACGCAATGGGCAATCAACAACAACAAAAATTAGCCTTTGTTTGGATGCTGCTTCCTCCTCTTCAACTCCCAGCTCACTTGCACCTCCTGCCCTGTTTCAAGTTAACCCTTACCTGCACCCGATCGCCTCCACGCTACCTCGTGCGCTCCTGAAGTGCATGCCATCCGCATTGCAGGGATCGCCCACCCGTTGCAATCGACTAGCCAAAGCATTCCAAATCAGCGTGGTCTTTGATACTTATATTGAAGTTCTATCCAGTTTTGTTCCGTTAATAATCTCCTTCTCCTCTCTCCCACCTATTACTATTTGTTTAGTATTATGTCGAACAAGGGACAGTACTATACCCCAGGTAATGTTGGGAAGCGTAGAGGCTCTCCAGAAGAAAGCAGTGTATCCTTTCAGGGACAGGGTGGGCGAACTGTGCTCCCTCCTATTTCTTCGTTTTCATTCTCACCTTTTCCAGGTCTGTTATTCACATCGTGTTCTAAACACTGCACTCAACATTTCTTCCTCGCGCACAGTGTCCTCGTCGTATAACACACAATATGCGCAGCCCCGTTCTTCCCCGAGTAGAACCATGCTGAATCAGTCTTTCTACACCCAATGGCCCCCTAGCAATAGTAGTATGGATCTTTCTTTAAACATCTCCTCTAACCTTATGGAAACATTTATTTTGGTAGCTCTTGCACTGCCTGAACAAACGCTTGTCCCTAATTACGAACCACAAGATCGCTATGGTGTCCAACCGTCTTACCCGACCTATCTCTCCCCACGGCCTTCGCCGCCGATACTTCAAGGTCCGACGGATTCCAGGAAGCTTCCTCCGCTCTCTATTACCTCAACCGCAGGCGTGGACAGGTGGCAGCAGAGTCCTTATCAAATCTCTCACAATTACGCGACGGCGGGGATCCACTCTCCAACAGCGTCTTATCCTACTTCTTATACTACCTATTCAAGTGGAGGAGCTTATACATACTTACCGACAGACAATCTTGAGATGAGTGCTGGTCTTTTTGACCTTGAGACACAGGTCCACTCGTCTTCCCCGGGTCCGTACCGGACACCGGTGGTGGACAGTAGTTCAACCCCGCCAGCCCCTCCCATTTCGCCTACCACGACAACTGAGGAGCCAACTATCAAGAAGAAGCGCACGCGCGCAAACCCCGAACAACTCAAAATTCTCAATGAGACCTTTGAACGAACGCCGTTCCCATCGACGGAAGAACGCATGTTTTTGGCTAAACAGCTCAAAATGTCACCGAGAAGTACACAGATATGGTAATTGCCATCCAACTTGCCAATGCAGATGAATCTCTATCCAGAGTACTGATGAACGATGGTTTCCTTGTAGGTTTCAAAACAAAAGGCAGTCGAAGCGCTTGCCCCACCGCCATTGGTCAAATGGCCACACCCATTCAACAACTGCTCACACCCATTCGGCCCACACCCAATCGACAACTACCCCTAGCCATTGCCAGGCATCATACTCTGTAACTCCACCTGCAACTACCCATTGCTCCTCAAGGGGACATGGGCCCATCAGTTCGTCTACAGACCCGACGTACATCACTCCTTCGCCAGATCAAGGTCGGTCTCATCAGTCTTCCTCCCCGCACCACCAGCTTCCCGGTCAAGACGATTCCGTGGGACCTTCGAAGTGGCCTTCTCGAGGCTTCTAAAAAGAAGACAATGTTCCATTCTTTTCTCCCACCAATCGACATAACTACAGCCGTTCTCTGAGTTCATTATCTCGCTTCTTATTACGGTAGAACGTCCTTCAACTTAGCACCCGTTGATCAATGGCTATCTCATCAACTCTCAATACCTCTGCATTCTCACAATGCTATCTCGTATGCTTTTCTGTGTATATTGGTATCTTTTAGGTATCTATCAAATTATATTGTCAGCTAGATATTTTGTTTTAGTTTGTCGTCTGTATACATTGTCCCTGAAGGTCAACGTTTAGGAGATCTAGGCGGAGATCTGAAGACGCGAAAGCAATCTTTGCCATTACTCGTGTGTCATCTCACACTTAAGCAAATAATTCGAGAAAGCGAAAATCACGTTTTCGAAACCCTGATTCACATAGAAAAGAAACCAACTAAATTAGGTGGCACACTCGACAGAAGCATCATCTCGAAGGTGAGCAGCTAGAAGGGAATTAGATCGACCCGATAGATAAAATTTGACCGCCCGCGCTCATACTGACGACAAATGAAAGACCAGTTTGGAGAGAAGTGCCTAAAGACTCCGTCTCCATCCTAGTGGTCAGTGACTATCATGAGAAAAAGATAAAAGTGTGTACCTCGTTAATAGTTGCTCCTGACCAGGCGATTCTTGGCGAGACTTCGGGACTTAAGCCGGCAGTGGCCGGTCCCCGTAAGACCTGAGACTGACGTATTTGAGGGAAATTGACCTCCAGAAACTCCAGAGCCTGTCGGAGCTGAGACAGGAGACGAATCCGAAGCAGAACGCCGTGGAGTTATCCCACCAGAATCTGTTCCAGGGTTGTCACCGAGAGTAACAGGCGGAGGTCCAGGGATAGTGAATATGCCAAAATCTCCGTAGATGAAGGGCCATTTTACATCAAGATATATATCCTGAAGGGTTGCAAGATCGCTATCGGAAGGTGTACCTGTTCCAGACCCGGTCACATGAACTTGCCTGGAGCTCAATCAGAATAATCTTTCTTCTAAAGCGATCTAGCGACATACGTGCAGCTGGGATAGAACTGGGGCGTTTGAGACTGGAGGGCAACACTAGACTCAAGCATTAGGGTAGGAGCTCGCCCAAGATAACAAATAAGCGCACATCTCATGTCTCATCAACTGGTGATGGTTATCAGTACGAAGAACAAGAAATCTAAACACCGCTCACATATTGGCCAGCCTTCAACTCAGCTGGAACCTTGGAGGTCCATGTGTATTGGTCTGAAGATATCCGGTCAGAAGATGTCTCTGGATCAGAGATGGAACACCCAACTAGCTCTGAGTTGGTCAGCAGCCCATTGCTTGGTATCCGGATCGTAGCCTCCAGCATCGACTTTAAACCACCTCGTGTTACTTGCCGAGAAATTGGTACAGTCATTATCACATGAGGCCATATATGTCGAAACTGGGCCTTGATGATCTTTAACAGCTGAAATGAGCTCACAAGTAGGAACGGATGACAACTAGTAAGCTCACCCGCGGGCCACTATGAACACGAAGCCTGTAAGTTACGCGGACAGAAGCCATGGCACGTACATATTCCCATTTGAAGGTAACCGCAGACCCAGCAGCGACGTCTGCAACTACGGATGTACCGGAGTCACCTCCGATGCCACAGTTCATATCATTACTAGAACCTGGGACTGTTTGTGTCGCTCATCAACACAGAATGATCTACAGACCGTTTACACCTCTCACCGGGACCATCATCCTGGATCTTGCGTATAACACGCTGGGGTACAGGATTCTGATAACTACAGGTAGATGAATCAACTTTCTTTGTCGGATTGCTGCAACCTCGCCACAAACGGATCGTCAAATGGATTCCAGCCAGGAAAGTCCTTCCCCTCAATGTTGACTTCGTGAACAAAGCCATGGCCAGCCACGCTTTGTGTGGCAGAAAGGAGAAAGAAGGGAAGGAAGAAGAGAAGGAGAACCATTGCAGAGTAACAGGAGATGTTAGCCTGCAGTCAAAGAAAGAAAGGCAAAGGTCTTCTACGACGGAAGATTTTATAAATCATCCGCACGAGGCTAGTTGAAGGTTTACTCGAGGACGATGGCTGGCCCACACAACGAAATGATTTTCGCGTTTTGGCATGCAAGAGTATACTAAGATTAATCAAAGGTTAGTATGTACCTTAACTTTTCCCTGGTTAAAAGAGCCGTATTATTGTTGTGAAGCAATACAAGTGTGGAAAGCGGAAGTCGAACGTTGAGCATGCTGATTATTTGATGCGAGGAAGACTTGGCGTGTACATAATGAGATCAGTTCCGCCGATGAATATTCGATGCCTGGTGGAGGGGAATATATCCAACGCGGCGGCACCCCTGAATATATGCCACAAATAACCCAAGCCTGTCAATGACACGTGCAGATAATCATGATGATATGATAATTAGTATATGTTCAAATGTTCCTTTGCAAGTCGGACTTCTCTCACTATTCATAATGGTACTGAGGATTTGGGGCTATCCACTAGGGCGATAAAATTATGATTTGAATTTCGCTCCTAAACGATTCCTTCGCCAGTGTCAGGGATTTCTGGGAGAACCGCATAGCTGTGAATCTTTAGTGAATAATTTTGACCAATTTGAGCTCATCAAATTTTTCCCACATATAGATACTTTCACTATCAGGGCGGA
>Ga0153959_1000134_pt1 | contig 49633 bp, 56 predicted proteins | sample TSFL043MetaG_FD_104685 | JGI IMG/M metagenome (GOLD analysis project Ga0153959, IMG submission 104685) | Attine ant fungus gardens microbial communities from Florida, USA - TSFL043 MetaG | ecosystem: Host-associated > Fungi > Mycelium > Unclassified | place: USA: Florida, Wekiwa Springs...
GATGTTTATTGATCATAGACAAGAACAGTAGTCAGAATGGCTGGAAACGGCAGAATTCGCATATAATAATAAGGTATACATAGGAACTAAAGTGTCACCTTTCCAAGCAAATCACGGATAGGATCCCAGAATGGGATTTGAGCTGAGAAAGAAGAGAAGGTATAAAGAAGCTGAGAGATTTGCTGAAAGAATAAAGAAGGTACAAAAGAAGGCTAAAACGGTACTGTAGAAGGCACAGGAAGATATAAAGCGATATGCAGACAGAGAGAGAGGGGAAGTGGAGGAGTATAGAGTAGGCGACTTGGTGTTGCTCAGTACTAAGGATCTAAAGTACCAAATGGTTGGAAGATGCACGGATAAGTTCACGGAATGCTTTGTAGGACCTTACAAAGTAAAGGCAATCATTTCCAGTAATGCAATAGAATTGGATCTGTCTACTACAGTTAGAATACATCCAGTAGTTAATGTCAGTTGAGTATAACAGTACAAGTCACAAGTAGAGGGCTAGAAAAAGGAAGTGCCACAACTAGTGGTGATTGAAGGGGAAGAAGAGTGGGAAGTGGAGAAAATTATAAACAAGAGAAAGGTGTGGAGAAGGGATAAATACTTAGTATGATGGAAGGGATGTATAGCAGAAGAAGACACATGGGAAAGTAGAGAGAACCTGAAGAATATGATGGAGTTAGTCGAAGAATTTGAGAGAGAATATCACAGGGAAGAAGAAAAAGAAGTCAGACAACAAGAAGCTGAAGAAGACAAGAAAGTGTTTAGCAGGGAATTACTGGGAAGATACACTGCTAAACTACTCTATGGATGGGGTAATAAGTATGACAGAGAGTACTGGAGGCAGTGGAAGAAAAATCTGTTCTCCAGATATAGTAGAAACCTGTTCTTGAAAAGAATGGAAGAAGAGGAACATGAGTACAAGGGAGGAATGATAGAAGAGTGGAATGAGGAAGAAGACGAGGAAGATCGACAAAGAATAGAAGAGGATAGAAAGTATCTAGAAAAACTAGGGGATGAAAACCTTGATATGGGTGACCTAAGGAACCCATATGATGAACTATGAAGAAGTCCTTGGGACGAGGACCCTTGAGAGGGGGGTAGTGTTATAAAACGGTAGGCGAGCTAGACGATCTGTGGCAGTAGATTATTTTATTTCTTTTTCTTTTCTAATAATTATGTAATAGTAAATGCGCATGGGACATCATGACTCAAAAGAAATGTGCAGGATAAAATAGTTAGGCAAATATTTGTAAACACATATTTGTGTATAAGTAGCCAAGCAAATTAGTGGGAACTCTAACGAGTTCTCTTTGTCAAACTCTGACTTAGAGTGCAAGTGAGGTTAAGGTTACCCAACTGAGACTTCAATCGTTACAAGAGGAAAATAGGCTTATGTTAAAGAAAGAAAAGATGTATGTGCTAAAAGACAAAGAACTGAGAGCAGAGATAATCTGGTTACATTATGATACATCAGTAGGAGAACATGGGGGACAATGGAAGATAGTGGAATTGGTCACAGGAAACTTCTGGTGGCCAGAAGTAATAAAGAAGATAAAGAGATATGTAGAAGGATGCAACTCGTGCTAACAGAACAAGAATAGTATAGCAGCACCTGTAGGGAAACTAATGCCAAATGAAGCCCCTAAGAAACCTTGGACACACATAACAGCAGACTTCATTACTAAGCTACTGCTGGCCCAAGAATATGACACAATATTGGTAGTATGTGATCAATTAATGAAAATGGCACACTTCATACTGACAACAGAGAAGACATTAGCAGAAGGACTCACAAGGTTGTTCAGGGATCATATATAGAAACTACATGGATTACCTGAAAGCATCGTCTCAGATAGGAGAGCGCAGTTTGCAGCAAATCTAATGAGGGAGCTAAACCAGATGTTAGGAATTGAAACAAAGCTATTGACAGTCTTTCACCCACAAACCAATGGACAGATGGAATGAGTCAACCAAGAATTAAAACAGTACCTAAGGATGTTTGTTGACCATTGACAAGAGCAGTGGCCAGAGTGACTGGGAACAGTGGAATTTGCTTATAACAATAAGGTAAATACCTCAACAAAGACGTCGCCCTTCAGAGCAAACAATGGCAGAGACCCCAGAATGGAATTTGAAATGAGAAAAAAGGAAAAATTGGAAGGAGTAAGAGAGTTCATAGAAAGAATGAAGAAAACATAGGAAAAAGCTCAAGCAGTGTTAAAAAGGGCATAGAAAGAGATGAAAAGGCAAGCAGACAGGAAGAAGAGGGAAGCAGAGGAATACTAGGAAGGGGACTTAGTATTATTAAGCACTAAGGACTTGAAGTGGCAGATAAAAGAAAGACAAACAGAGAAGTTGACAGAGAGATCTATGGAACCCTACAAAATGAAAAGGGTCATATTAGCTAATGTAGTGAAACTAGAATTACTGAAAACACCCAGTAGTAAACATAAGCAGGATCAGAAAGTACAGAAAGCAAGTTCCAGGACAGAAAAAGCAATCAGCCTCTTTGGTTATAATAGAGAGAGAAGAGGAGTATGAAGTAGAAAAGATAATGAATAAGAGGAAAAAATATGAAAAGTAGGAATATCTAGTAAGATGGAAAAGATATACGGTGGAAGAAGATTCATGGGAGAAAGAAACAAACCTGAAGAGCATAAAGAAAGTGGTAGAAGAATACGAGAAGGAATATGGACAAGAATCAAAAAGAATAAAAGAAAAATAAAAGAAAATGCCAGGGAGATTTATGGCAAAATTACTATATGGATGGGATAATAGAAAGTTTGATAGAGAATATGTGAAGAAGTTAGAAAAAAACTAGAGAAAGTGGAAAAGAGCAAAGTTCTTTTGGAGGAAGAACCTTAAAGAGAAAGGTAATGCCATAAACTAGCCTAGTCCAAAGATTGTACAATTAGAGGGATGGGAAGAGCAGGAACTCTTCTCTGATGGATTAGATCAAGGATGCTAAAAATAGAATAAAAAGATAAGATCAGATAAGATAAGGGTCATATAATGGAACCTTCTGAAAGGATTGGGAGAAATTACTTAAGTGTATACATAGACAAATAATATTTGTATATAAGTAGGTAGAGCAATCCACAAAGGGACTCTATTGAGTTCTCTTTGTTCCCTCACATTGAGTGTGATAAGATAGTTGTCTCGACTATACTTGTCATTACACATATTCTCTATATTCCACAAGAAATACTATCTTCTATTTTATTGTCTATTTTTCTATGCTTATAATTACTTTTTTTGGGAGCAGTCTCTTTTCTCCATAATATTCTCATATCTTCTTCTATATCTCTAATAGTAGTACCTTTTCTTTCTCTTTACCTTAATATTTGAGCATTCCTACTTCTTATGTTCTTCTTTTTTATATTTGAAACATTGTACTTCTCTTTCTTTAACCACTTGTCTCCTCATCTCTCTTACTTTACATTATATCACATGATTCTCCAGTACTTTAGATCTATTCTGCAGAGCTGTTTTCTTCTTTTGCTCTTTTTTATTTCTATACTTTCAGGCAAGAAGGTATCCAAACTTTCTATATTGTCTATACAACCTCTTCTCTTTTCCTTCTAACTCTGCTCTTAATTTGGCTAGGACTTGCCTTTGATTAAGCATACTATCTATAAGGTTGTTAAATTGGTCCAGAGATATACTGTTTATATTCTGGATAGGTTATACATATATGTGTATAAGAAAGGAAATGTATTTCTTGAGGATATGTTGTCTTCTTTTAAGAGTTCACACTATGTCTGCTGGAGTGCACATATAAGGATTGAGAACTTAAGTTGAGTTACTTAAGAGTCAATCCTATTCTAAGTCAAAGTTTGATAAAAAGAACTTGTTAGAGTCCTTACTAGTTTGGTTTACATTACTTATACATATTTGTTTGTTTGTACTTATTTACAAACCCAAAATTAAATGAAAAGAAAAATAAATAATGACTTAGAGAAAGTAGTGATTTATAACACCACTCTTCTTTTAAGGGTTTTTGTTTTGAGGACTTTTTTTATAACTCTTTATATAGGTTGCTTAGATTACCCATTTTTTTCTCTTTATTTTCCAATTCTTTTAGATACTTTCTATTTTTTTCTATTCTCTGTTGATCTTTATTTTTGTTCTACTCTCCCTTGTATTCTTTTCTTTTTCCTACTGTCTTTTTTAAGAATGGATTCCTATTGTATCTGGAAAATGGATTCCTTTTCCATCATCTCTAATTTTCCTCTATTTATTTCAATATTCCCTGTCATACTTCTTGTTTCTCCATCCATACATCAACTTTGCTATATACCTCACTAGTTTAGTTTACACTACTTATACATGTTTATTTGTACTTGGTTACAAACCTGAAATTAAATGAAAAGAAAATAAATAATAAATAAATAATAACTTAGGAAAAGTAGCAATTCATAACATTCTAGAGTAGTTAGGTAATCATTCAACACCCTTACAAATACAGAGCAAGATTCTTCTCCAACAAGAGTACCTTCTGCCTTTGCAACAATACCCAGCTTGAGACATGTCATCACATTCTGTATGAGTATTCTCTATATAGCAAGTATAACTGAGTAGGGTGTGTTCTCAGCCTCATTATAGACTTCTTACAGTGTAATCTGAGAGTATTCTACTTTATACTGGCATCAAAACCCTATCTTTTCTACACTAAATGCTTATCTTTTTAATATGTAGTCATTTATTTAAGTAGATTTATCTACCACAGACTGCAAATGAGCACCATATAATAAATTGTTGATCAAAAAAAATGCTCTAGAGGTCCTTGTATGACCAATTGCATAGCACTTTGTACATTGGCTTGGAGCCTTGCATTGGATTACTTGAGTTTGAGCCAAAGGACATTTAGTTGCTTAAGTTGTTCTTCTCTACTGCTCTTTTGATAAGTTAAGTGGATGGTAGCTTTGACTACATACATAAACAACTGTTAAAAATTTAAATTCAAGGCTTTCTAAGAACATTAGAAATTAAAAAATTGTATTCTTAAGTTATAAAGGCACAGTCTCTTGTTGTGTTAATTAACTTGAAAGTATTTTGTTGGGAGTCAAAATAATGCTCAGGAGGGAGACAATCATCTGAGAAAGTAGCCATGACTGAGAAGCTGGTGTTTTTTGTAGGCATAGCTCATTCTGATTTTTTTCCTTATACTATTTCGAGTTTAGCCTGTCTGACATAATCACATGGACCCGTGGGCCTAGTGGATCCCGGTTTGAGGTGCCTATCTAAGTTCATATACCAATGGATTCTCTTCGCCCGGTCATTGTTCTTCGGGACCCCTTTTACTCAACTAAGGTGCAGTACTTGTTTTCACGTCCGAGAATGTCATCTTACGGTCCCCAGAGAAAACTTGATGACGCATTTTTTGAACTTGACAATTCAGTAATTCCTCCAGAACTAGTCGACGATCCTCGTCCATTGAAAAGAATAAATATCTCGCGGTCCATCTACTCTACTTTGACGAAATATGGCATACCTACCAACTCTTCCTTGTCGCCGTCGTATGCATGATATCTATTCTTTAGACATCTAGCTAATATCACTTTCAGGGCAACCACACCGATTAGTTTGACAAAACCTATGCCGCACTTGTCTGCCATTCTTACTCGTGAAAGTACAAAAACAACGCGTCTGATGTCGTTTGGGCCGGAGGACAGCGTGGCGTTGTCTACCCCAATATCATCTTTCGGCACTGAATATCGCCCGTCATCAGTTGTGTCGTTTCTATCACGACTTTCCACATTCAAGCTCTCTAGCTACGCGAACAAACCGCTACTTATTGATGCTGTTGCTGCTTCTAAGTGTGGTTGGATAAATACTGGAAAGGATCGTTTAGCTTGTGGTATATGTGGAGCCTCCTGGGTCGTGGCTGGACGAGACGGCATGTCTCGAGATGCTGGTAAATGAGTTTTTTGATTCTTATCTCATGCTCCTAATTTTATCCTCACAAGCGAATGCTCTTGTCGAAAAACAGCACATCTCTCTGGTCGAGGCTCACAAACAAGGTTGCCCATGGAAAACAAGACAATGTGACCGTGAGTCCCACCATGTGGACTTTTTTCAGTGCTCACCTAGAATGAAGCGTCGATATATCGCATTCCTCTGCAACCTCCAACTGCTACAGTGAAAGGTCTCAAGGCGATTGCCGTTTCTCTACCGGGACTATTAAAGGACGTGATCGTTAAGCATCCTCTTGTATGTGGGACACCACTAAAAGCTCCTCTTTCGATCTCACGGTCTATCACTTTAGACCCAAGCGCAGGTAGACTCAGTGAAGGAGGCCATACTAGTGTCTTCTCCATCTGCAGGTTTAGAGGGAGAACAACCAATTGAAACAGGACCTCCATCCGAACAAGCTATTCTCACTTCTCTGTTTGGTTGGCGTATCGTCTCAACGACAAACCAAGATTCACCAAGATCCAAATTGTCTTTCTCAAAATCCTACACTCCAACACCTGGCAGTCCTGGGTGTTCAATATCTCGTGCTTCTACCCCATCGTGTGACACATCTGTCAAATTTGGCCTCTCTTCCAATAGACGAGATACCCTTCTCCACTGTACTCTATGTCAGCGCCGTATAGGACTTTGGACATTCCTTCCTGATACTATCGGACTAACCTCTGGTGGTAACACCGATCGTCCAACGTCCACATCCCAAAAGACCATTCGACAACGCCAATTTGATTTAGTGTATGAGCACCGCTCTTACTGTCCCTATGTTGTCCGTTCTACCGCTATTCCAACTCTTCCCGTTCCGTTATCACATCCTGAACTGCCAGGCAGTGATAATCAATACCGACCGATACAACTTTATCATGACGGTACAATGGAGGGATGGCGAGCAGTTTTGACCGTGGTTCTCCGCTTTAACTGGGGTCAGAAACACATATCTGATTACAGTATTTTGGCCACCGAAGGTGAGTCAAATAAAGAATACGAGAGCGCGATGGAAGTTAAGGAGGTGAAGGCGATGATTGCCGGTGTCAAATCACGAGGGGTGAGCTGTCATTGTGATATATCTATCAACTTTTCAATTCATATCGTATGCAGGGGAAAGACTTGTTAAAATACGTCAGGGGTCTTTTTGACTAGATACAAATTATTACATTACTCCTATTTATTTGTTCGAGCACAGATGTCTCTCAACTGTCCGAGAGCGACCTTCGAGAGTGTCAGTGGCGATTGCCATAGCCAAAAAGAATTACCTCATATGCAGGCACAAGAGCAGCGACATCTTTTTCACCAATACGTAATTGTTTTACCTGCTCGAAGTGGTCTGCTTCTTTGAGCATGTTCTTGAAGAAGCGAGCCTGGTACGAAAGGCAGGTGAGATTTGACTGTCGTTACCTAATCAGCTCACCTCTTGTTCTTCGACCAATGTCCAGGCACACCCTGTCCTCCCCGCTCTCGCAGTACGCCCAACACGGTGGATATATTTGCGCATGTCAATAGGAACGTCGTAATTGACAACGTGAGAGACGTGACTAATGTCAATACCTCGAGCGATGAGGTCAGAACAAACGAGACTGTAAATTGGCTATAAAACAATGGAAGAATGGTAACAGAGACCTTTGCTTACATGTTGATTCTTTGAGCCTTGAACCGCTCCAAAATTGCTCTTCGGTCACTGACAAGTAGATCGCTAGAGTATGCAGATGCGACGTAGAGTGCTCGATGATCGTGGGCGCCATATTCTTTCTGAAAGAAGTCGAATAGGCGGACTAGGCGAGTGGTGGATTCGGTTGATTTGGTAAAGATGAGAGCATCGGTGACATCATGACGCAATACAAGGTGAAAGAAAATGAGAGGTTTTCGTGATGAGTCGCAAACAATCATGTGCTCCTGTAAAATGCGTAAGATAGCAGCATCACCCAGGTCTTGAGATCATACCTGTAAAGTTGAAGGCACAGAAAACTTCTCTGTTATAAAATCAGATGCTGGATTTTGAGCTTCCGCGCTTTTACTTCCCCGTACAACGAAATATTTCGGCTCTCTTAGTCGCATTGCCGCAATCTTTCCCGGGTCTTGAGTCAGAGTTGCCGAGAAAAGCAGTTTTTGACACGAACTGTTGGGGAGCTCAGCTGGGAACGTCGATATATGAGGATAGGGTAATTCGGATAGCATGTTCGGGGCAACGGCATCAGGGCGCGGATGGAGATTATTGGAGGTAGTGGCTGTGCTCAGGGCAGATAGGACTTGTGTAAGCCAGTCCTGGAAGGACTGCGCCAGAAGACGGTCTGCTTCGTCAATCACCTGCAAGAAATGGATTTGGACATCTACTAAAACTCTTCAAAAAGTATACACACCAGGAATCGTAAGTGTTGCAATGTGAAATTGGGAGTACCATGGAGGTGATCAATCAATCGACCAGGAGTACAAATAAGGACATCTAGTCTGCTCGAGCCACCTAACAGACTTTGCGAGTGAATGTTGAGGTCGATCCATGAAATACCTAATATGCACACCTTGGGGAAAGATCATTTACCAGTTGCGCTTGTTCGTGGGCAAAAGAATGTTGTCCTGTGACAGTACCAACCTTGAGCCATGAGCAAATGAGGAGAAAGATGAGATGCTTCAATCAACGTACCTTCAAACCACGCCCTTTCCCCAGGACCTCAAAGACTTCTCTGACTTGGACAACCAAATCTCTCGTAGGCAACACTATCAAAGCTCGAAGATGGGTGACTATCCGAGATGAAAGAATCTACTTTGTTATTTTGAGTCCCGTGACAGAATGCCCTTAAAATGTTATCACCTCTATGATTGGCAAAACGTATGCAAGTGTCTTTCCGCTACCAGTGGGAGCAGATACACAGACATCCTGAATAGGATGATGAGAGAGATAAAGCTGACGTTGGACACCGGAAGAGGCGATCAAAAAAGGAAGTAAGGCAGTCTGCACTTGAAGAAGGTCAAGAAAGTGCTGGGGCAGATAAGTGATGACCGACACACCTGCAAAAAGTTCCGTTATCTCAGACTCATGGAGTCTCTTCCTCATCTTCTCACTCAGACAGCTCCCTCCATCATCTGTACCTTCCAAAGGAACAGGCAGTGTCATGTCAGGGTCAATGACCTCTGCATCTATCAATGCCTTGCCAAGACCTTGGAGAGCTGGAGCTGATTTCGATGGAGCATTTGAGAAAGTAGAAGGAGGGGAAATGGGAAGGGGAGATATTGAGGTATGATGTAGTCGTGACATGGGTTATTCTAGTAACTGATGTCACATCTAAATGAAGAGGACCAGTGTCTCCTATCAAAAGCTGGGAAAGCCAAACAGTGAAAGATGTCAGACGAACGAAATGGCAGCTACACCAGGAAAGGTCTAACAATAGCACCTTCAAGGAAATACCACATTTCTTCAGCGAAATGTTCCTGCTATAAACATGTCAAAACATTTTTGGAAATCCCCATCTACCCACATTCCTCAACATTCTCATATACAAAGAGTTTTCGCCTCCACACAATGCAAGCATCCTCTTGATTTTGTCAACCAACAGATCATCATACATATCGTTGTGGCCTGTTAAAAACTGATTTGACATCTCAATTAATTCGAGCATACAGATATTATAAATAAGCTGATCTTCTAGTTTCTATCTTTGATTTTCTTATAGTTGATATGTGTATTCTTCATAACTTGACTGAAATTCCGTCTTGAGCCTTTATCACTTCTAACCTAGTGAGCCTATACTTTCAGTCTACAACGACATTAATAATCTGGAGACTTGGCATTCTGATATCTCGAGAGTTTGATTATACAGTCTGAACAGAATTCAACATCCTGCCCTTGCCAGGCACAGCAAATGTGACTCCCCACAGCTGGAGGTGTATTGAGTACTGCATTCAAAACAAGTCAGGCCCATCTCCTGATGATCAAGTTTTTTATATAGAGATAAATAAAGATAGTCGAGACGAGGCTAGTTGCGCGTTTACACCTCCCCTTTCTGCTCGATCTTACCTAACGATCCACGATTTTTCCGTCAGCAGATACTCAGTTCCTTTGATGCACTTTGAATGTCTCTCTCGGTCACGTTGCTCCTTTCGCAAAGACTACGAAATATGCCATCTTTTTTCCTGAAAAGAGTCTCTGGTTCATCGAACTCCTGTCATTGTATCTGTTAGAGGGTTACTGTAGAAAGCCGTAAGGGTACTCACTGCGACCCGACCAGCATCCAACACAAGTATGCGATCATAACTCAGGATTGTACGAAGTCGGTCTACCAAGCATAGTTCACCTGTTAGGCTCAGAGGCAGGATATCGTAGCTTACGTGCAACGCAAAGAAGTGTGCGATCGCGAAATTCATTGGTGATAACGTGCTGGATCTTCTTGTCCGTTTCCAGATCAACAGAAGCACTGTCTCGCAAGATTCGGGTCACAGATCTGTTGGAGGAGTTGGGAAGGCTTACGTTGCCTCATCAAGGATTACAACCTTAGAGCTTTTAACCAGGGCACGAGCGAGGCTTAGAAGTGATCTTTCGCCAACACTTAAATTTGCTCCTTCTGGTTCAATTACTGTGTCGAGAGTGATCGGCACTTTGTTGCCAGACGTATCAGAGAGACCAAGAAGGGAAGACCGCCGGAGTGCATCCCACAGCTGGGCATCGTCATACAAGCTAAAAGGATCCAAGACGGTCCGCACACTTCCACTGAAAATCAGTGGCTGTCCTCAAATCTGTCGATAAGTATGTCTGATGTGTTGATGGCAACTCACGTCTTGGGGAATGATGGATACCTTCATACGAAGGTCGTGGAGCCCCAGCTTGCCGATATCAACTCTATCACGGCTTCAGTACAGACCGTAATTCCGAGTGAAACTTACCCATCAATGTTGATTTTCCCCTGGTATTCTACGATGCGCAACAGAGCCATGGCAAGTGACGATTTACCAGCTCCAGTCCGTCCTACAACCCCAACTTTCTCACCGCCTTTGATTGACAATGAAATCCCGTGAAGAACATTTGGTAGACCTGGTCGGTAGCTCATCCTAAGATCTTCAATTTGAATTGTTCCTTGCTCAGGCCAATCCTCCGAGGGTTTGTTCTCTGGTATCTCGTGAGGTGCTTCTTGTTCAATCAAATCTCTGCGGCTGTAATGCACGACTATACTAGTGTCACCAGTAAAATATCGACGATCGGCTTTGCCAAACATACCTCTCTCAACGGAATTCATATAATTCTGTTTGAGAATCGTTTCAAGATCTTACTAATAATTTATCAATATACTTGCCTCAACGTCTGCACTTTGCCTCGTCAGGAGGCCGCATAGTTGCGTAAGCGATGCTGAATGACGCAGGACGCATCAGCATATGCCCTGAAACTCAAACGAATCCAACACACTGGTGTAGGTCAAAACCAGGCCGATCTGTGCTGGGCTGCTGTCAGACACTCCGACAGCAGCGAAGATGGCGACCTAACTCCATGTTCAACACGAAGCGAATACACTCATGCGTCACATCTGACCCTTACCGCGAAAACCATGATTGCTCCACAAAAATCTAGGCGAACAGCTAACCACCTGACAATTATCAGCATTCCATCATGCGTGGAGATTGGCCTATGCACACCCACCGTTGATTAGATACAGTCAACAACAATGCTCGATTCTCTAGATCAATGTAGTACTTATTCTCCTGCAGAAACCTAGGTGTTTCATCATAGCTTCGTATTATTGGAAGCCCTGCGCGATGTCAATCACAGACCAAGGGGAAAACATGAAGCGTTTACCGGTGAGAGACTCAGAGAAGTGAGCGTAGAGAATGGATCGAAGCATAGCATCTGCTCTTTTAGAATCAACCAAGATTAACAGGAAATCAGAAGACTATTAACCCAAGCGTTTGACCTCTCGTGCGCTGGCACGGTAAAAAGATTGAAAATGTTGATACCCAAAAAGCACCACAACGACGACAATTACTTGAAAAATTGCCTAAGCCGCTAGCAGATTGCGCATAAATGAATCTCACTGAAGTAATTTTCCACGACAGTAATAATCACTATGGAGCCAACGACACTGGACAAGGTCAGCATCACTGTCAAAAGAGACATTAGGCAAAACGTGAGCAATGCAAGACTAGGTACTAACAAAGTCTCATAGAGACTAGATGACAGATAGAATTAGACAATCAGCTCAGTCAGCAGGTGGAGAAGAACCTACTTGGCAGTTGGTTGTCGATGGCTAGGAATTTCATGAGAAAATTTATTCTCTCTCAAGAACATGATTACTTACAATCGATGTCTTTTCCAAATATACCCATGATACGACCGACAGGCTCGCATGACCGAAATTCAGCATCGTTGATCCAGAGGGACCGAAGTAACTCACTGTTGTATCAAAGAAGGACATAGGAGCATTAAAGATATTGCAGATGGCTTCGTAGTGAAGATTCCCAGAAACAAACCAAGACATCGTATCCATTGTGATTCCGCTGAGTAGGAATACTGATAAGCTGACAAGCAAAGGAAATGGAATGAAACATACAGGATAAAAGTGAAAACGGCTTGAAATATGCCTAGACCTGCATAAAGACTTTGATAGAAGGAGAACGGGCGGTTAAATGTACTAAGAGGACATCATCAATACGAAAACAAGTGGAGACGCGACGGTTAGTTTACTTCGCCTTCCACCAGACCAGCATATAGGTATTCGTGATTTGGCTTCCTTGCATGAAGAAAATAGATAAGATGAGAAGCGGTACAGTGATAAATCCCCGACCGGCACTCAAGTACTTCCAATAAACTGACCATTTGATCAATGTCCATCGATTATAGAGAATGAGCTAGGAAATTGCACCTTTCCTAGAAAGTGATCCTGTCGTACGTCTTTCCTTCACGATCAATCGCCCTTCGAGCCTTCCAGTCCCAGCTGCACCTTTGATTTTCTCCTTAGAGCGGTCCTTTTCTACGTCGATAGAGTCATTTTGGAAGGTTTCTGAGCTACCATCAGACTCGGAGTCCGAGTCAACAATACCCCCAAATTTCGCCGTAAGTCGAGCAACGTTACTTTCCTTGGCCATCAAGTCAGAGTAAGTCCCACGTTCTTTAATGCCACCATTTTCAAGCAAATAGATCTCGTCGCAGTAGGAAAGGAAGTGAAGGGCATGAGTGATTAGTAATCCAGTTTTCCCTTGAGTCTGGACAGAACTCAGGATTGCATTGTGGAATAGAGATTTTCCAACGTCAGCGTCAACTAAAAATCAACCATTGATACATTAATAGTGAGTTTCAGACCTGAGAACAACTAATTTCCTACCAGCCGAGAGTGGGTCATCAAAAAGTATCACGTCTGCATTGGAATACAGCGCCCTCGCAATGTTTATCTATGGTTGAATTCAATCGAGATGCACAAAGGGCGTTAGTGCCCCTGATGCTCACGCGCTGTTTCTGGCCACCACTCAGGTTAATACCCTTCTCTCCGATCTAAATAAAGAGTCTTGATGAATACTACAATATCTGTCATGGGTGTACACACCTCTGTCAAATCACCGTCCGTGAGAAGCCGAAGATCCGGTAATAAACAAGTATCATCGATAACTTTCCAGTAACGTTCTTCGTCAAAGGGGCGACCGAAAAGTATGTTATCTCTCTATATATCTGTTAATATCACCCAAATCCAATGTTGAATTCTCTTACTAAAGTCGCATTTTGAATCCAGGCTGTCTGGGAACAGTAGGCAAGCTCACCACCAAAACTTACTTCCCCAGAAATTCTCCGCATTTCACTGATCAAACCCTGCACCAGACTCGACTTTCCAGACCCAATGCGTCCGACGATGGCTATTAGGGACCCTCGCTTGATTTGCATTGTGATGTTTTTGACTTGGAATGGTTTTTTGGTTGTCTCCCCCTGCGTTTCTTCCCACTCGAAAGTAGCATCTTGAACATCCAATGCGTATTGCTGACTCCTGTCCACCTTGACAAACTCATCAGGCATCAGTTCCGCTTCATATACCTTTGAGAGTCTTTGGAACGCATTCTTAGAGTCCGTAATGGCCGTTAATGCTCGAGGAAGCAACATCATAGGTTGGCGAAGTAGCTGAAATAAGCTCAGCGATGCGAATATGACAGAAACATCAAAGTCAGGATGGAGCCTGGTATAAACCAATAACGAAAGTGTCGCGGCAAGCACAGGCGTAGAGTAAGCGAATGCAACACTGTAAGCGGTCCACTTAGTGTGATAGAGCATCAAACCGTGAGAAGCCACACCTGCCGGACTGAGAGTGCTGTATTTGCCTGATACCTTCTAGTTCTTTTTTTCGAGCCTCGTTAATCCCTGATCATTATCCCCAGTCATTCCATGTCTGAGAACAATGCAATCACTTACTTTTGAGAAATGGTATTTCATAGGAGAAATATTTTACCACTCGCATACCACCTATCAAATGTTCGTGAGCTTCCCATCATTTCTGCCACAACTGGACAAACCTAGAACTTCTAGAAAAGTTTTTGATCGTTGATCTGTGTATTTCACAGACTGTCTACGAGCTCTAAATTGACGGGATGCGATAACAGAGGATATGGGTGCCATCAGAACAAACAAGGCAAATCCCGCTAATGAGGCTGGACCAAGCTACAACAAGTTATAAGTTGAGCTTAGAAGTTAAGCAGGGATATTGGTGATATGGTGCTTGCCTGCACAAGGAGAATTGTCAAGCAAACGAGGACCTGGATAGGTGCTGTCCAAGCTGTAGAAAATGACCGGTATGAGCAATATGAAATTACTATCTACTAGTGCATACCAGCATGCTACGAACGAGTCGGCATCAATAAGCTTATTCAAGATCTAAGACTCACAAACCATTGTGCTGCAGCATCAATTCTACTGACCTACAAATCCATTTATGATCCTTTTGAAGATATTGATAGTTTCTCTGGACGTACGTCACTAGAAATGAGGCTGACGATCTTACTATTCGGCAGTAAGACACGGGATTTTCCCGTGAAATGGACAGCTCGTCTATATATCGAGCCTATAAGCGCTGTCCTTGAAAGTATTCCGGTCATCATAGAGCGCCAGAAGAACTAAAAAACAAAATTCAGCGGAGGCCAGACAGTCGAACATGGAAACAAACTTGATGTTGCATAAGACTCGTAAATATAATGATGAAGAAGAGCCCTATCGCCATTCCAATGCCACGTCCTATATTGAGCGTCTCTTCTCCGCGAGCTCGCTGAGCCCCTCTCTCCTGAGAAAAATTAATGAGGACCTAGGTGCCGATCAACATCCAATCGACTCCAAAGAATGCAAGAAAAAACCTTGACTAATAATGGTCCCATCAATTGGGATATATCACCAACAACCTTTTGAAAGATCGTTCAACTGATCCTTGATTCGAAACGGCAGCATACCTTGATAGCACCACCACTCCAGAAAAACCGGCCCAAAGTGTCGTTCAGCGCGAACGCCAGGCTGGGCTCCTTGAGGCCTGTTTTCTCTCGCCACTCCCTTTCAAAAGAATTAATCGTTTCTTTAAACCCGGCACCATTTCTGAGGGAGCGAAGACACCAGATAAATTTCCGAAACAAGGTAGGTTCGATTTCTCCTCTACGAAGTGCCTCATTCCATTCTTCAGCTGCGCTTTTCCTTTTCCGCCAAGACTCATCAAGCTTGGCAGAAAGTGTCGCAGCAGAGCACGACTCATCCACTGTCCACAGATCAGAAGCTTGCAAGGTACGTTGATATCCAAGTTTCTAATTCTCTGATCGAGTAGCCGACAAATTGGTCAAGAAAATAACATACCATTAGGGGAGTGACCCACGTGTACGTGAATATCGTGAAAATATTTGCATATGCAAGAGGTATAACCTAGTCTTGGCTTCAGTGACGGCCTCCGTATGGCTAACTGCCGACATACTGGTGCGCTGTTAAGAGAGCCTGGGGGAGGAGGTGGAGGGTCTTTGGGAATCCTAGCTCCTTTCAACACAAGGCATGCGAACATGGACTGACGACTCACCAAAATTGCCACCAATGCTTACGACAGCGTATAAGCTCTTCACCTGCGTCTAACTCGACTGCATAGTTATTGCCAAGTCGTGATGGTTCGTCCGCTTGATAGGACTTGCCACTGCTGTCCTGTTCCTTCGACATTCGCAGGACGCAAATACGAAGACCTGCCAGTAAAAGGCATATGGCATATGTACAGCAAATATACCAGAACGTAAGGCATCGAAGATCTCATAGTGACAGGCGGTCCAAGAAGAAACAGCAGAGTATGGCAATTCCATTTTTTTCATGATAGCCCACATCAGTAGCTTGTAAATGGAGATGACAGTTGAAGAGAACCAAATGGTCAGGACATTCTTGATTGATTGCCGACAACATCACAGGTCATTCCTTGTGGTCTGATCCCCAACGTCCTTAATCTGATTTGGTGCTCTGTTTTTACTCCGCAGTGCCCCGTTTGTTGCGTGAGTTCCATCTTCACATGCGCATCTCGACATTTTTCTCGATGTGAATCCTGGGAGAAATTTAGATCCTTATTTTTTGTGAACCCCATTCGGCCATCTCCTCGAAAGTGTTGGTATTGTAGGTAAGCTCCCAAATTGTCATTTGAACTTGGTGTATTGTCTCTACCTGTTCTCTGATCCAGTTATGTCGTTATCTGAATTTACGATCGGTGCCCGCGCTTTGCCTCCTGCTGAGCGTGCCGCTCTCGCGACCACCGCTCGTTTATTATCTTGCCTGGTCACCGAATCCTGTGTACGGGCATTGTACTTTCCTCTGGTGGGCTTTGAGGCCACTGGTTTTGGCATAATCCTCAAGCCTGAGACTCCTACTCGTCCTTACACCAGCACAGATGTCTTAGCCGTTCTCCCTCTTCGCCATATTCCCATCTTCAAATATGATGGGCGGGATGTTGGAGAAATTGGCCTTCTGGACCCCTTTGATATGATGCCATTCATTCTAGAAGTTAATATTGCTCAAACTGAAACTGACAAACTCACCCCAGTAAGTTTGCACATATTGTACCCCTTGAGCCTCTGCTGAATCCAAACTTTGTCAGCATCCTGAGCTTACCACTGCAATCATGGACAATCTCCAGGCTGCGGGTTGGAATATACAAAATAATTTAGTCCTCGTTTTGAATAAAGGTCCTTTGAGTATATGGAACGCTTTTGCGGAAGCAATGAATTTAGACCCCAGCGTAGCCCTTGATATCAGCCAGGAATTTATAAGTGCAGTGAAATGGCAGAGTGAGTACTCTCTTTATCTCTGACCGTATTCTAATGACCTTCATCTAAGCTTATTCGTTCGAAAATCCCCCTCCCGCTCCTTCATTCGAATCTCCGAGCATCGATTGGGAAGAGTCCATTGTAGAAGGCCATCCTACGCATCCAGTGAGACTTGTACTGACAGGTTGACATTATCCACACTCGGCTCACGTCAGGACAGATGCATAAAACACGTCATTTCTTACCTCCTCTTCCGGACTTTGTTCCAGGTGCCTATGATCTTTACAATCCAAAACTTAGGTTTGTCGCGGTACCGAAAAAAGATTTGAAAATCACCTTCAATTTTGAAATCCTGAGCAGTCCCTTATTGCATGCAGCAGCAAAAAATGCCGGAAAACCCTTGGTGATTCCAGAAGGCCATATCGTAGTACCCATCCACGAGCTCCAGGTCCCTCATATAAAAGATAAATTCCCAGATCTCCAAGTATACCCCAGTGAGTATAGACTTGATCTTCGAGCCCAGCAGAGCATCCGGTGAAGTGCAGCCTCCATGCACATCGTTCGCAAAGCTGATCAGTGCTTTAGCTCGGTTATAGTGCCAGGTGTCCTGCACGATATCTCCCTCAAACTTGGTGTGGGGATCAAGCTTACGTCTGCAGTCCGTACCATTTCACCAGAATCAGCATACTTCGGCCCTCGTTTTTCTTCTACAGTTGTACCTATACTGGAACTCGATCCAGAAGTTGTCACTGTAGCTAAGGAGCTCGCAAGCATTGTTCATAACCATTCTGATGGAGAGATTGCGAAACATTGTGCGGCCATTATCCGTGAATGCTATGAGAATACCAGCGAAGAGAGGGGGGAGAGGCTCATCGTGTGTACTTCTCTGGTTGAAAGTGGGCACGCAGGGGAAGGAGGCGATATTCCACCTGTTATACGCGTTTTTGGACTCGACACCGAGGATAAACGAGTCGAATGGCTTGATAAGTACGTTATCTCCGACAATGATCAGATAATCTGCCCATGGTGTATAGGTTTGTGTCCGTATTCTTCAGGGCTTTCCTACCTCCTATTTTAAAGAATGGAGTCGCGTTTGAATGTCACCCTCAAAATTGTGTGGCACGTTTCGATTTGAAGACCAAGGAACTCAAGGGGTTTATCATTCGAGATTTCGGTGGACTCAAGATTCACCCTCCCACTCTTTATGAAACCACCGGGGTTGAACTAGACGTTGTTGCCGGACACTCAATCGTCTCAGAAAGCCTTGATGCAGTGTATGCTCGGATGTACCACACAGTTTTCCACAATCACCTTCAGCAGCTTATCCGTGTCTTGGGATTACACTACAACGGTAGAGGCTGGGAGATTATTCGGAAAAACCTAGAAATTGCTATCCCAACCTCACATCCTCTTTGGGAGGCATGGATGTCGTCAGAACGAAAAACACTTCCCGGAAAATGCTTCATGAGAATGAGGATGTCAAGCATGTATAGATTCGTGAGTATTCTTCATTGATTATTTAATAGACAACCACGCTCAGAGATCTGAACCAGCACCTACATGGCCCATTTCCGAACCTCATACATTATAGGGGTGTGAAAGAGAATATTCTTTCCCAATAAACGATTGTTCGCTGGGGTTAAAGACTACACGCCAAGAGAATAACTGTAACTTTACTTTATTTACGTTAAGACGCTTATAACGTCATTGGTCCAGTTGACGTCCAGTTGACGCACTGTGGCTCTCAGAGAGCAGGTCGTGTACACGAATGCATTGGGTCCGATTTGTTTCTGATGAGTACCTTTTTTTCACCATTCAGCTTTCAAGATTCAGGTAGCAGTTCTCGATACAGCATCGGCCTCAAACCGGCCTCAAACAGCTGTGAGATAGCCTCTCTTGATTTGGGATACATTTCTCTTGAGGACATCTTCATCAGGTTCAATCGACTGCTGCTGCATTTCTCAAGTCTGACAAACTTATGTCAACTGTCCAGGCTTATTGGCTACAGGTGCAATGAATGGAGATGTAACTGTGCCAAGTGCACAGATGACCAGGGGGGCAATTGGACTTCCATCGCACGTTTTGACCAGAATATTCGATGACATGGCAAGTGCGACACAGTATGATGTCTCCAGTAAATCTGATAACATCCCTCACCGAACTTTTCACGACGAAACCACTCCATGAGCGGTGAATGAGAATATTCTATCCTTCATAAAGCACTGACATCTGCTGCTGTTAGAATCAAACTTCCTACAAAATTTTTGAAGGTAGTAGGATCTTCAATCTACGTCCCATATGGACCACTCAGCTGGGTGGGGATTGTCTATATAGAATAGGACAACTAGCAATAATTCTTGCCCCATGGACAGGCCTCCATGCTAATGTCCCACGGTCTGTGCTAACCAGTCTCACGGTACCACGAATAATGCAACCAGTCCCACGGGTGCTAATTGGGTGTCTCGCAGCCGCATGGGTAAACACTTATGCAATGGACAGAAGAAGTGTTTATTGTCAATGCGATCAGTCGGAATCGAAATATATAACCGATTTCGGTTACCCGTTGTCAGCGCGATAGATGTTGAGTCTTATCAGATAAGCCTCTCCACATCTAAACTCTTTGTCAGTCTTCTCAAGTTGTAATCCACAGTAGCGGCATGGTTGCGGCTAAGATACCTTTATTTTCTCAGGTTTTCACAAGCCAAAAGGGGCTCAGGCTCCCAAGCATTTTGGTCTGTTGGTTCATCAATTTTATTTATTGAAATGAAGGTTGCCGTTTTCAGAAGTTTACAATCTGACTTCCACGCGAATCGTCATACGATTAATCTGAATAACTTGGTGCTGGTGCTAGTTTCAGTATTGCTGATCGACCTGAGTCATCAAGTAGCCATTTCTAGGTCATATTTTGTCCGCCGAGATAACTCCAACGCTGCCATTGCTCGTTCACGCATCTATAAAGCACTGCACATCCATCCTCGATATTCAAACTTGTCACCACTTCACATGTCTTCAGGCTATCATCTTCCTCCACCTGAGCATGCTACATTTGCGGTCATCTCTCGCCTTCTATCATGCATGGTCACCGAATCTTTGTTAAGAGCATATTACATCCCTCTTCCAGGAGCATCAAACGTTAGCGGCTTTGCCGTGATCCTTTCCACCCACTTGATATCAGAACAGCCTGTCATCAACAGATCCCTACGACCCCGTGATGTTTTTATTATTGTTCCACTGCAGAACCCTCCTGCATTCGGTGAAGGCGCTCTTTCTAGGCATGGACATCCCATTGGACTCCTGGATCCTCTCGATATGTTTCCTGCATTTTACGAGTTGACCGAACAATCTCCTAATACCAAACACGTACGTTTTCTAACGTCAGAGTACGACCTGGATACTGACATAGGTATCTTCATTACTTGCGTAGGATAACCTCAAGGTGGCTATCATTGATTCTCTACTCCCATCACCCTGGGAACTCGGTAAATGTCGTGGTCTCCTTGAAGTCGATGATCCTGTCCACATCTGGCGTAAATTCGTGGATGGCGTGATTATTCAAGAATCTCTCAGTGATATCATTGAAAATGAATTGTTGAGCTCATATGAATGGCAAAGTGAATTTTTTTATCGCAAATTTTGTGGTGTATTTCTCACCATGATCTTTCAGAGTGTTCTTTTGAGTATCCTCCCGCCCTACCAAATTTGGCCTCAGCGCTCATCGAATTCGAACAAAGTTTAGTCGCGGGACATCCAACCCATCCAGTAATTAACCTTGAAAGCAAGTCAATCGTCAGTATATTCTAATCGTCCCAATAGATGCATCGCGCTAGAATGTTGGACTCCGCATCTTCTGGGTACGACTGGCTCCATCCGAAGATTCGCTTTGTCCGAGTACAGAAATGTAATCTCAATTTACACGGTGACTTTGAGGAGACCTTTCAACGATTAGCGGAATTAGCTGCATTTAGAGCCGGCAAATCACTTGCATGTGACAGACATTTTGTATACATGCCAGTCCACGAGCTACAACTCAGCAATATCAGCAAACGTTTCAAAGACGTAGAAATTTTGCAATCCAACATATATTTGCCGGCTTTGGCGCAATCCAGTATCAGGTATGGTCATCCTTGAATCCAGATAGACCTGGATATCTGATGGCTCGTGTAGGACGGTTTCGCTTCCCGATCTTCCCGGGAAGTCTCTGAAGCTTGCTGTTGGCGTGAAGATTTCCTCTTCTCTCCGTACCATATCTCATTTCACGGCCGATTTTGGCCCTCGGTTCTCAGATCAGGTTATCCCGAAGCTTGCAATTGACCCCGAGATTCTTCACATAGAAACTGAACGACAGAGTGCTGTGTATCGTGATGATGATCCCGAATTAGTCAAACACTTCACGGCAGTCGTTCGTGATGAATATATACCCAAGGAAGGAGAAACTGTTATCGTAGTCGCTGCACTCCTTGAAACAGGCCATCGTAACGTTCCAGCTGGCAAACCTGCAGTCGAGCACCTCTTCAAACTTGATACCCAAGAAAAACGGGTAGCCTTCCTAGATCAGTACGGTAGTTCAATTATCTTCAGAATCCAGCTGATGGTTTTTCCTCAAAAGGTATATCGACATTGCATGCAGGGCACTACTCCCAAGTCTCATCTGGAATGGCGTCGCGCTCGAGGCTCATGCACAAAATGTGGTGGCTCGCTTCGAAACCTCCACTGGAAAGGTTTTAGGTTTCATCTATCGTGACCTAGGCGGTCTCCGCATCGATCCACAAACTCTCAAAGAGTCCACTGGTGTGGACTTCCAGTTCATTCCAGGGCATTGTGTCGCAACTCGAACTTTGGAGGAAACGTTTCCTAAATTCTATCACACCTTCGTTCATAACCATATGCAACGTCTGATCCGGCTTCTAAGACTTCATACCAACGGCATTGGTTGGGAGTTACTGAGAAAGCATATGGCTTCGGTTATCCCACGGGACCATAAATTATGGGATCTCTGGATGGATCCGGAGCGCAGGCGAGTTGATTCAAAGTGCCTGATGCGGATGAGAATGAAGGACTCCTATCGAGATGTAGGTCATGTCATTGCTGCACTCAGGTCCTCCAAACTGAAATATCACAGATGGTTTACAGTCCATACGTCAATATGATTCAATACCGTCCCATCACAACCACGGACAAGATTGCCGTTCATTAATCAGAAATTTTGCACATCAATGTGCAAACTATCGGACCTTTTCTTGTTAATATTTAAGAGTATATATGTAAAGTAGCAATCTATGTAGATAGACTTGAAACCCTTGGTTAGAGTTCCAAATTTATTTTGTTACCATTGTTTGCCAACTATACTGTCATCTGATCTCATCTGATCTCTTGCCACATTGATATTGAAGACACAATCACGTCTGTCAGCGCTCTACCTTCAAAGCAAATAGTTTTCTCTCCCTATGCCATTATGTCTCAAGAACTGGGAACTCTAATCGTCGTAGTTCTCAAAGCTAGAAACCTGATTGACAAACATTCCTTCTATAAGCAAGATGTCTTTGCTCAAGTGTCACTCAATGGCATGCATCCATCTTGTTCTTCTAATATTTCGTTCTCATTGTTACTGTTAATAGATACAGTCAAGAAGACCCCTGTCGATGTTAAAGGTGGCCAGCATCCTGTTTGGGATTCAGAACTCAGATTCGCAGTACTGAAGGCGGTATCTGACAAGTCAAGAATTATTGAAGTTTCCTGCTTTGCTAAGGAGCATCGGAACGATGATCTTTTGGGTAAGGGAATTGTGGATATCACAGGAACTCTGAAAGTAGGAGAATTTGATGGTAGGCTTGCATCTGTGCCGTAAGTCCCCTGATGTTGAATATCTAGATCATAGATTGGGTTAGTCTCAGCATTGATGGAGTAGTTCGTGGAGAAGTCTATCTGGAGATGACCTATTTCTCGTCTGCTCCAGTTCCACCTGCCTCTCTGATGGATCGTCATGGGCAAGACATATCCAGGCGGCCTTCCAAAATGTCTCGTTCAGAACGCTTAACTCGTCCCCATCAATCAAGTATTTCTCAACATATCTTACAAGCTGACAACCATGCATCTAAATCGGCTTCTCCAGGAGGGCGTTCTATCCCGACTTCCTACTCAACGGGCGGAGATCCTGCCCTACCACTCTCAGGGAAGAGTCAATTGTTAACGCTTCCCAGCATTCTGAGGCCAGGAGGTACTTCCAAGCCGCATCAAGCTCCACGCAATCCGACAAATTCTAGACTTCCCTCAGTCCTTAAACCGGGGGATGGAAAATCACCAAAACCTCAATCTCCGAATCCAGCTTGTATTGTAACTCCTCCCAGGTCCTACCAACAGCCTCCACTCAACGAATTTTCCTCTCTGAATGAATTTGCTGTTGCAAACCCTTACCTTTCTGCACCCCCTGCAGCTCCTTCATTCGTATCTCCTGTTAGAAATGTCACAGTCACATCGGCAGACTACTCTCCTCCTACTATAGTGACCTCTCCTGCTTCTTGGGATCAATCAGACCTGGCTACACCCAATTTATCATTTCCTCAGCCCATGGTGCCAGTTGTACCTCAATTCCACATTCAGGCCGAATCTTATCAAGATATCAGGTGTCAACAAGCAGCTCAATTCTCTTCTGCGGTAGATCGATACCCTTCTCCCCGTTATCAGGTTCCTCTTCCCCTACCTCAAGATATAGGTGACGATATCGGACCGAGCCCTCCTGGTTCCCGACTGCCAGAAACAAACTCGGAGGCACACTCGGAGGCACACCGAGAAACTAAGGAAGACTCTGCTGAACGTCATGAGCAGGAACAAGGAGACCTTGCATTGGCACTAGAATTAGATCGGGAATTGAATTCTTAAATCTTGATGCTGCATGAACCTCGCCACCAGAATGAATTCGACTGACTAGGGTAGAATGCCAATAAATTATCATAGATTATTAAATATCCTAAATCATATCTGAGGTTCGTCACAGTGCTGTAAGTTTCATACCCGACCATGCGCCAATGAAGGGTTTTCGCGGAGTTTTTCCCTCTTGAGCTCACCATCTGCAACCCCCTTGGAGAGCCGCAGATCATAAAAGAACGTAAGAAGATAAAATGTGAAGCCGAAAGCAATCACCCATTCCAGAACAGCTGTTCGCAGCATCATAAGCGAAACAATCTCGATTGCAGGATCAAATTGTTACCTACCACCAACATCCCTACTTTCATAGAGTGTTATTCCAAATGCGATAGCCAGGCAGATCAAGGTAAGGGCAATGATGGCCTTGGCGACATAGGCATACCGCAGTTTTCGCGCTTCAACGAAATCCTTGCTTAACCAACGATACTAATATATTATGAGATAATGCCCATTTCATCGGATAGTAGAAGCTCACTTCCAGGATGGTGAAAATGGCACTCAGTGCAACGCCAATAATGAACACCAGAAGAAATGCACGATGCGCACTTGAATATCGTTTCGTATCGAAGACAGAAAGGAGAAGTAGACCGAGGCCTCCAATAAAGGAGCCTACCATGGCAAGAATGCCAAACACTGTTTCTCGTCGGCGTGTGTGGGCCACCAGACTGCATGAATAGAAATGAACGTAAGAGGACCGCTACTATAGACTGAGATTAATAATTTCACCGTCCTGTGTGTCTGAGGATCCTTTCCACTACAAGAGTGAGAAAGAAGCTCAAAGCGGTGATTGCACATCCTGCGATAAAAAGAGGCTTGAGGCCGCTTGCTCCAATATCGGATATATAGGCAATAGATCCTTCTTGTGACACATATCGCGGTCGACCCTGGGCTAACCAGACGATTAACATTGCCCAAAGCATCCCTTATACTGAATGAGTTCTGCAATTGCGATAGAATGTCAATCGGAGAAAACCGACCAAACCAGACGGCAGCACCAACAAGAGGTAGCCAAACATATTTCCAGTGCCTATGAGGATGTACGACGCGACTAGAGTTCAGGCTATCCTCCATGCCGAGTTGAGGGCAAGACTTTGTGTGTACCACAAAGCGAAATTATCACCTGAGCTTCGAATTCTCCTAATCGACATTGACCTTATGAACTTGAAATTGACGTCATCGCCAGAGTTAAGGAGAGAAATATCCACATGAGGTTTCAAATCAAAGAACATATCCTGCTCTGGTCATACCCAAATTGGCAATAAATTTATTCTTACCATGTATTCCGTTTCCCCATACGGAAGACATATCTTGCTCGAAGGTCAGGATCTGTACTCACAACTACCAGACCTGCAATGGACCTACATCACCCATCTTCACGTGGAGTTGGCTAGAGTCTTGCTGTAAGGTCCGGACTGATGCAGCCACCCTCAAATGTTCAGTAATCGTTCTTATACCTCAAATGTGTCCTGCCCGATAGCTGATAGTCTATTTCTATCTGGGAGCTTGCACCTCAACCAATTACTCAGCCTGACTGAGTAATGACGAAAGTAAAAAAGACAGAAAATCTCATAAAATTCAACTACCGTGTTAGTATACAACATAAGGCAGACAAGGAATAAAAAGGAAGCTATCAGGATAAAAAAAGACGTGGTATGGGTCGTGAGCAGGATTCCAATGGACCCGGGACCAGTGATTTAAGCATAAATCTGGGTAGGTACTGCTAACCCCGGCAGATGGTAAGGTGAGGAGCCTGCACCAGTAGCAGCTAACTTTTTGAAAATCTGGCAATACGTTCAACACCCGACTAGTACAGCAAAATCGGTCACAAACCTGTACAAAAACATCGGATGATTGACCACCACTGACGGCCCACTTGCCATCAATGACAGTGATAGGCACGCCCGTAATGCCTTTGGCACGAGCGGCATCCGCAACCTTGATGACTTCAGCTTCTAGTTCGTCGGTATGGAAGAATGTCAAAGCCTGCAAAAGAAATAAAAATACGACACAAGTTTATAGGTTGTCATAAGATAATGAAGGATCTCCACGAACCTCATCTGCTGCCATGACCCCAACAGATTCTGCGACCTCTGCAAGGACCTTAATATCTGATATGTCCTTGGCATCAACCATGCTTGCATAGAAAATCGCTGTGATGAGTTTAAGCTGGGAATCCTGGCTACCGATTTGCGCTGCCTTATAACACAGACGATGCGCGTTAGTCGTGTGGCCAATCATGCCGTTCCAAGTTCTATCCACATGTTAGTCGGTATGCAGCATTGAAACAGGAATAGGGAGAATAGAACACACATCGGAATCGATTTTTCTTCACCCCATTTTGTGACGCATTGGCGGAGACTCGTTGAACGCTCTTCACCTAGATGACAATTGTAGAACCTGAGGCGTTCGGTGGTCTCCCCGAGTGAGAGGCATTTGGGGCCGATGAGGCGAAAGGGCATGTGCTGAAATTCGAATTCGAGCGGAAGCTTCAAGGTATCTTTGCAGTAGTTCATAGCGGTAGTGAGTTCATGCTGGACAACGAAACAGCTCGGACAGGTCTAAAGGTTAGAGCAAACATAAAGATTTCGAAGAGTGATAGGAGAAAGATACTTACAAAATCTGATATTACTGCAAGCTTAACCACGCGAGCGGACATGATAGTATCAGATGCAGGAGGGTGAAAGAATGCAAAACGAGAACGAAATATTGGTTATTAAATACCGACCGGTCAAATGCGATACATGGAGCTTGCCTGAGCTTACCCGAGATGTTTGCTCAATCACGCTTATCTAAGCGACCTCAGACCTCAATTAATCAGCACTGCTCCTGCTCTTTGCATTACAAGACTAACATGACTACCATCTGTCGTGTGCAGTCCCGTGACCCATTTCTATCAGTTGCCCAGAGCTAAATCAGTAGTTCATCATAGCCGAGGCCCATTGGCCACGTCTCCAACTGATCATAAACTACTACTGACATCTGCTCCTTGAACCAGTTGAAGCAATCTTTCTTCCGGAGCATTATCCTTGTCCGTTGGTCTATCCGCAGCCTCTGGATAGCATGGTGATATAAGCTGCGAGTAGTAACCATGGCTGAGAGGCAAAGAATTTCGCTTGTGCCCAGATGGCTCAGGGTAAGTGTGCGTAGACAAGGCCAAGGAACCCTGCTATCTGCCATGTCAACGGATATCGTTATTATCCGACAGATGGCTGGAATAAAGGGGTCCATGGTGAGTTCTGTGATGGAGGGAAATGCAAGGAGCATGTTTGTGGCGGCAACTTCATCAAATGAGCAAGACACAACTGTCAGCTCTTCGACGGACGGGAAGACAGGTGAGTGGAAATTTTCAAGTTCATATAGAACAAGGGACCTTAGTTTTGGGAGTAGAACAAGTGAGAGGGGGATATAGGGAGAGGTGCAGGGACCACAGATGCAAAGAGACCGCAGTAGTGGTAGCTCGATCTGCTTTGTGACTTGAGAAGGATCGCGTGGATGATGGATGTGAAGTTCTCCAAGAGAAAGGTTAATGAGGGAAGGGAGCATTTCCAAGAAGGAGACGAATTGAGAGGGCTCCATATAGTATCTTTCGAACCCGTCTAGGTCCAAAGTCGAAATCGCCCCAGTGGGTGGGGCCAGGTTGCCCAGAGCGAGCCCTCCAAGACGAACAAATTGCAAGACTGGTGCACCCTCAGAGAATATAATAGGGCATTCTCTAGGATATTTAGACCTTGGAGAGTTATGTTCCTGCGACGTTCCGATCACAAGACTGAGATGCTCTAACTTGGGCACCGAAGAGCAGCGGAGACATTCCTCAACTGTGATGAGATGGTCATACTCTGTCACCAGCGAGAATCGACGCCAGCGTTCGGAGTGTCCGGAAATGAGGGCCATAAGAGGTTGGATATCTGAAAGGAGGGTATCAACATGAATGTCAAGGAAACAGTCGTATGAACGTCTGAGGTAGGCTTCTAATCGCAACAGGGGGTATCGGGTTTGCTTGAAAATCCTGATATCGTTCCACAGAAGAGGTGTTGCAAGAGAAATTGTGCGCCAATGATGTGAAACATGAGATGCAACTACGCCAAAGGAAGGGCAGAAGCTGGGAGCGCTTGCAGCCTGACACATGAGAAAGATATGGCTCAGGAGCTCAACTGGTAGTATGGAGACCGATGCACGATGATTGATAAGTGTGTTGTATGCCGCTCTTTGACCACTTAGCCGTAACTCTATGTCAGAAATCTCGCGAAGGAGTTCCTCTCTTCTAAGTTCCAGTTTTGAGATACACTCAGCAGTCCTATCTAGTTCGAGAGGCAATGACTCGATCAAAGCGGGGAAAGTGGTCCTGGATACCCCAGTCTTTGAGAGCCGGTCTTTAGAGTTCAACATACAATTAATATTCATCAGTTTGTCGAGCCAGATTCGTGCTGTTTATCATTGACCGAGTTACCAAATACGCGGGCACAGTCTGGATGACTGTAGAATTTTACTTGAAATTAGCTTGCATTATGGATTGTATGATAGCCCCATCTATTGACAAGAAGCTATCCTGATTCACATTCATTCCTGGTCATGAGATTAATAATCATCAGAAATTTTGAGAACCAAAGCTTCGAACATTACCTGTGAATAAAGGCCACGAGATACTCGTATCAGAGCAACAACCGTCAATGGTTGTTGTTCCTTGAAATCCAGGGATGGCAATTCATAAGCAAGTAGGCAGCTGTCTATGTCACAAAATCAGGGTCATGACGACAAAGAAAGTTAATCAGGAAAGTAACCCTAGATGTCACAGTGTCATCAGGACATACTATACCTTACGGTCGTTTCGGCCACATTTTTGTCATACTGTTGTTTCAGCCATAGAAGATGTTGGTCTCCTGTATCTCCATGTAAGGCATGTTGAGCACATGGCTAGTTACCTTCCTTCAAATTGAATGATTGTGTACCATTCACGATGTTAAAGGCAACATATCGGCTCAATTTGGTAGTAAGCTAACTTATATTCTTCCTAAGCCGTTCCTGAATTTTAACTTCGTTAATTCCAGTCCACCCGTCGAGGTAATGCCGCAGGTCAAAGTGTGTGGAGTCCTGGTAATTGCTGATAACTGTACATTTCCAGACAATGAGTTCACGTCGGTGTATCTGTTTTCCTGGGTAGGATCCTCATCAGGCAGCTGCTAGTATGGTCTACTGAATTTGATATTATCGCTATCTTATACACGGCCACTATAGAGTTCCAACTATCCTGATTAGTACACAAGCGTGACTTCGACGAATATCGCCTGACCCGATTTTAGAGAGAATTCAAAAGCCTCTATTCCTGATATGGGCCCATTCACACGACATCAGCCAATTGCCAATGACATGTCCTTAGAAGATATTCCACCCACATCAAATGCCCCTCACTACAATTTCTGTGCACTGGACATCGGAACAGTCACGTGTCTAATTTTTTTGAATCATAAATTTGTAACGTGGTGCTCGATCGCAGTCTGCAATAAAAGTACCCTACAATAAGACAGCCCAAACTACAAAGAGAAACCTAGCAGTAAACATAAGAACCCAGATCACCCGCAACTGATCCAGACAAAAGTGAAAGCAGAAATCACGTGTCTGAATCAAAGTCCGCTGTCCAGGCCCTGGTTGACGTCCGTTTCCGTTTCCATTTCCTTTCTAGCTGAACACACTGACCTCTCTTTCCTTCATACCTTTTTAGACTGGCTAACAACGCCTCTTTTCAGTCTCTCAGCCTAATCCGTCATTATGTCGACTCCCCATGTCATAGCATCCTCCTCGTCACATCCCGCACAGTCCTCGACTTCCCATGGCATCGTTGGAAACCACTATCGAGTAGGAAAAAAGATTGGTGAAGGCTCTTTTGGTGTGGTTTTTGAAGGTTTGTACTTTCTTTTCCCGTCTGGGTTTCCGCGGCTACGAATCGGATAGACGCCCAAAGGAATCTTATTGTATCATTCGAGTGCTGTGACTTGAAGCACAGCTGAATGTCCACCTGCCAAAAGTGCAGCCCAGCATGTCTGCTGCTCTTGAGAATCTCCACACTGTCTCACACTTCTTCTAGGAACAAAAATCTCGTCGGCTACACCTGTGGCTATCAAATTCGTCTGTTCACCTTTTCTTAATCCAATAATTCGATTAACGTCTAATCTAGGAACCACGAAAATCAGATGCACCTCAACTGAGAGACGAATTCCGATCTTACCGAACGTTGAATGGCACCAGTTGCGTCGTTGTTCATGCTCCCTTACTCCATTGTTTACTCATTTACTACTAGTTGGTGTGCCTCAGGTTCACTATTTTGGTCAAGAAGGCCTTCATAACGTCCTTGTCATTGATCTCCTTGGTCCCAATCTTGAAGACTTGTTCGATATGTGCGGTCGCAAGTTCACTGTTAAAACAGTCTGTATGGTCGCCAAACAAATGGTCAGATTAATATCTGCTCTATCCCCGCATGCCCTCATCTGGTCCGGCGACTTCCAATTTGCCGCCTGAATAGTTGGCAGCGATATTGCTCCATTCCACAAGTCAAGTTGCTGATTTCAGGGATATAGGTCACCCGTGTACAATCTGTTCACGAAAAATCTCTCATATACCGTGATATTAAACCCGACAATTTCCTGATTGGTGTATCTGGAAGTAAGAGCGCCAACATTATTCACCTTATTGGTGAGTATAACACTACCTTTGATCATTCTTCCTCTTCAATAAACTCCAGCGGTCCTGAATTGTAAAAAATGATCTATCATCTGATCCTAGCTCCCATATTAATCACATTTAATGTCTTTCTTGTCTCCTGTCTGAACGTAGACCCTAACTCCTAATTTTCTAGATTTTGGTATGGCCAAATTCTTCCGTGATCCCCGGACGAAGGTTCATATTCCCTACCGAGAGAGAAAGTCTCTTTCAGGTACCGCTCGTTACATGTCAATCAATACCCACCTTGGCCGTGAACAATCGAGACGGGACGATCTCGAATCTCTCGGTCATGTTTTCATGTATTTTTTGCGTGGAGGTCTCCCATGGCAAGGTCTTCGTGCCGCTACCAACAAGCAAAAGTACGAGAAGATTGGTGAAAAAAAACAGTCGACCTCTATATCCGAACTCTGCGAGGGTTTCCCTGGTATGAGTTTAACATACCCAATGTGCTGTCGCTTATCGTGGTCCTTAGAAGAATTCTCTATATATATGAATTATGTCCGTAAATTAGGCTTTGAAGAGGCTCCAGATTATGATTTCCTCCGAGAGTTGTTCACCAAAGTTCTGAAAACGCTTGGTGAACAAGAGGATGGCTGTTGTGATTGGATGCTACTTAACAATGGCAAGGGCTGGGAGGCCAACACTGTATGTAACACCTGTGTATTTGATGGTTATTTTTATTCATATCTTGACAGCAGAACAGTGCTTCCGCTGGGCATCATCGTGATAGGCGTGAACGCGACCCTGCTCACCGGCGACCCTCTCGGCCAGTAGCTGATGCAACCACCAATGGCATGGTGCAACTCACTCCTGTTCCTGCCGCACACATCGATCAAAAACGACGGAGACCAGAAACGCGCGAGCGTGACGTCAGCCGTGATTTGAGCGTCCAGCCCATTGTATCGCCTAGTCGCAGACAGAGCCAGCGGGATTTCAATCTGAGCAACCAAGCTGTCGCTTCTCAGCATCCCTACGCTTCGGCACATGCAGGCACGAATTATCGAACAAGTATTGGTCCGGGATATGGACGTCAATCTCCCAACGCTCAGGTTATGTTGAATGGCAATGGACTTCAAATGAACCAATCAGAACCTTATCACACCTCACCAGCAGTTAAACTTCCTGGCAATTCACGAGAGAATGTCATAAACTCTGGAACCAATGCGCTGAATGTCAATGGCACAAGGATGGGAATGTATGGCCGAGATCATGGTGATGATGGTGGCCACGGTCGTAAGAAGGGCCTGCTGAGTATGCTCTGTTGCACAGCATGACGTGTACCTCAAAGTGTGCCTACTTGTTGCATCCAGGCCAGTGCAATCCGTCGTCCCGCAAACCACCTACTTTTCGAGGACCATCAATACAATCAGTCTTCACACATAGACGCCAAGACTGGACATTATTCTCCACATTTTTCATCGATTCTACTTTAGGCTCAAAATCTGCATAATACCTGCCACGACCTTTGATGCTCATGTTCTTCTCAATGTCTATATCCACACACTGTTATTTACTGTTCATTCTTTGGACCTGCATTTGTAATGCAGGTAGGTTTTGTTTGTGTGTCTAACTTGATTTCCCATTGTGATTGTTGATACCTTGCGATGTACTATGTAGTGTTTGCGTTTTTAATGCTATGACTTGACAAGGTTTTTTGTTGAACAAATGTTTATTTGGCATCTCGTGACGACATTGCGTTTCCAATGCCACCAGTTATTTGTTTTCTGAATACATTCAACCGTCCCGTCGACCTTATATTTCGTCCAAGTATCTTGCTCATAATTCCATTATGACCAGTGCCGATGAAACTCCCATTAACCCTTCCCCCAAAATTAGCCGGGATCTGATGCGCGTTGCTGGTGTGCTTCAAGATATGCAAGACGCAGGGGAACTCCAGCCAATGTCTCTCGGTGTCCCTGTTGCCTTTGTTGCTGGCGGACCAATGTGAGTAGCTTTTTCTCCTCTTGACCCGCTCTCCAGACTTCTGTGACTGGTGAGGCATATGTGATTCTTCACGGACACTCATTAGTACTCCTAACCTAATGTCTTGGGTTTCACTAGGCTAAAGCGTTTCGATGAATCGACTATTACAAGTAGGAAAGGATCTCAAGCTGCTACACCCCCCGTGGCAGTGAAAGGAATTGGAGGAAAAGGTGTGTCGAAATCTTTAGTCCTATTGCAACCCAGCATCCCGAACGTCGAGTTGTGTACTCACACAGTCGCTAAACCGGATTACTCGGATAACAAGATTGTACTAGCTATGGTATGTGGATTTTTCTTACTAGCTTGATCGACGGTTTCAACAGCGTCTGGATCGTCATCTTGCTCCGGTCCGATGGCATACAGAAGCATTGACCTCCTGTGGGCAGTACGTGGCTGATTTGATTATCCCAGGTTGGGTTGCCTGCCCGAGGCAAATCTTACCTCAGTAACAAATTACAAATCTATTTGAGTGTGGGTTTCCTCTTTACTGACCATCAATACCGATGTCATAGAGATATTGACTCTGGGTAACCACACAGTGGCTTGAATATGATGTGAAGGTAGATTTCGGGTTCCGTCGTTGTTTCTTGGATTGATCTTTGTTCCTCTTTGTCTGAAAGGTGTTTAATGTAGGCCAATTAAGGCGCACGAGAGCACGACAGCAGGTTGCTCAGTGCGTCCCGATTCTGTGGTCAGACTTTGGAACTGAGATCGGTGTGTAGAGGTGGCGTAAAGGAAGAGCACACAGCTTCCTGGTTCAGCCATGATAATCCGCGAGGAAACGAGTCTCGAGAGAAATTAGCTCAGGACAGTCTGGAGATGTTAATTCAGTGGTTGAAGGAGGGCGGAAATGTTGGGATACATGGTGTGTCTTTTCAATATGGATCGACGATTAACTTTATAAGTGGTATAGATGCTACAAACAGCACTCGAGCGCGCAGGTAAGATCCCTCTAGCTCACACGTGTCGATTCAATCGACCCATAATAACGCTGACAGAGCTTCGATTGAAGAGCGGGTGAAGCAGGAAAAAGGTCTTGAAGTCATATTCTTGGAATCTTTCTGTGATGATCCCGCCGTTATTGCAGCTAATGTTGCCTTGAAAGTCTCGTCTGGAGATCCTGACTACAAGGACATGTCTCCTGAAGATGCTAAACGAGACTTCTTGCGTCGAATCCAAGAATACGAGAAAGTTTACGAAACTATTACCGAAGATCACCTGTCGTACCTTCGCATTGTGAATGTGGGAAGTAACGTCACCGTCTCGAATATCCATGGATACCTGGCTAGTCGAATCGCGTTTTATCTCATGAATCTTCATTTAAAACCTCGGAGTATATACCTCTCTCGTGTAAGTGGGATGATCATTGTTTCTGCACTATGTCCTGACCCAAGTACTGAAATCAAGCATGGTGAGAGTCAATTCAACGTGGAGGGGAAAATTGGAGGAGATTCCCTCCTCTCGCCACAGGGAGTGAAATACGCAGATGCACTTCCTGATTTGATTACCGACAATATTGGAGATGCCCCTCTGACAGTGATATTTTCTTTATTTGGAAGTTGTTTTTGCATGTCTCATTCCTAATCACAGATTTGGACGTCGACTCTTAGGCGTACGATCCAGACCGGCTCAAAGCTTCCTTATCCAAAGTTGACTTGGAAATCTCTGGATGAGCTTGACGCAGGTGTGTTCTCGCCTTTGCCCGGTCATCGAGCCACTGATTGGCTAAAGGGGTTTGTGATGGTATGACGTATGAAGTAAGCTAGAATTCCAGCTTCCGAGAAACGTCGGTCGATCTAACGACATTTGGGCCACAAGGAAATTGAGGTATGGCCGGTTGCTTACTGGAAAACTATTTTTACTACAAGTATATCCAGCAAGCCTACCCAGATGATTTCGCGAATCGCGACGAAGATAAATTCAATTATAGGTACAGGGGAGGAGAATCCTATCGTGACGTTGTCGTACGATTAGAACCAGTCATTATGGAGCTAGAACGCCAGGAAAATATTTTGATCATTGGACACCAAGTGAGTCTCGAGTGCATATACGTTCTTTTGGTTAACGCTGTGCTTCGATAGGCGATTCTTCGCTGCCTGTAGGTGAACTACATGTCATATTATCTGGCTTGCATGTTCACATCATTTGAACTACAGATACGCCTATTTCCACAATTTACCTCAGGCAGATTTACCATATATCAAAATACCCCTGCATACCGTAGTCAAATTAACTATGAAAGCCTATGGTTGTGATGAAGAGAGGTGAGTTGCTCGGGTTTCCTTCTGTTACCCATCTGATTACTTTCCAAGATATACACTGCCGATCAAAGCTGTCGACACACATCGGCCGAAACCGAATGGACCGACTGTGAAGGCGCAGCCCAAGATAGCTCGCCAATATTTCACGGAAGAGAAGGCAGCTGCCATTCTCGACAAGAAAGAGTAGACAGTAACTCTATAGGATGATAAATTTCTAAATACAACCAACATGTAAGTCACCACCAAAGTGACCTAATGAAATAGGAGTCATCTATACAGAGCTAACCCACTTATATATAACAAGACGTGTATTAGACAGATGGAGACTAAGAGCTGTTTCTAGGAGAACTATATTTCATCCATAGGAGCAGAGAGCTATGACGGAGCAGTATAAATAAAATAGCGAATGAAAAACTCTGTCATGATCGTTGATTCAGCGATTTTTGAAGATGTTGATTTAATGAATGGTTACCACTAGCAATGTACCGATGTTTTCTGTATCTCAGTGGACGATAGTATGAAACGTCGATTAATGTAATTGTTTCCATAGAATCTTCGAGTATCTCATCAGGCAGCTACTAGCATGGTCTACTTGTGGCAAGGACTCTGAAAGTGGCCGAAGCAATCATTGGCACAGGGGTATGACTGGCCAAACTGAAAGGTTAAGCGAATTGTCTGGAGAAATGATCTGTCAGCACCAGGTAGTGGATCATGAAGCACCAAGCCGGGATCGGTGGAATATGTGGATGTCGGTTTCAGCTGTGTACGCGGAGGTGGAAAAGACTCAATGCTGATAAACTGACTGATCCGAAATCCACCTATAGGAGTAAATTGTTGACTCTCGTTCTAACGAAGGATCATTGAACTATCAGACTTGAAGGCGCTGTTCGGACGACGGACGGCCTCAGGGGAAGTAGGCAGATAAAAATCAGCTGATATTTTAAGACTGTGATCGTACGAGCCAAATGTTTTGGGGAGAATGCGAGGACAAGAGGGTCACAATGTGTGACGAACCCCAAGATATATATCTAGTTATGCACTAGTATATAGCTCATTCAATCTTTCTGAACCCAAGCATGTCGTCTCTGCTCGCCAAATATTCATTAACCCCCTTTGTGCAGGCGACAAAAGTCACTCGCCAACACACCCCTATCCGTACACTCTTCACCCCCTTCAACGCTCTCAAACAGTTACATGCCCGCAAGACTGAAGCACAGACGACACCTTTTACATATGAAAAGCAATATGACTTTTCCTGCGAACCACTCGCAAATTCGTTTGGCAACCATACCTACGTCGTCTCACAGCCTGACACGAGTGCGAAACATTTTGAGGTGCCTTGTGGGGCATATCCTGTATCGTCGCCCTACCAGGTGAGTTTGTGTCCAATGGTACTGCTCGCGGGGACTGATGGCGAGAGCAGTAGTGAAATGATGTGCAACGATTTGTGATGTTGTAGTTGCATTCCAGTAAATTCCTTTGTGTATTTGTAGAGAGGCTCATTGGTTGGCTTAATTATATTTGTAATGTGTCGTTGGTCTGTTTGTCGATGCATCTGATCCGAGAACATTGTGGTAGACGACCTTGTGAAACAAAAAACATACAGCCACTACAAGTCTCAGGCTCAGCGCCTTGTCTCTCTACCATGACTCTTTTCATTCCTCTCCACGCCTCTTCCCCCTGTCCACAAACACCCCCCTTCCTCACAATCGCTTCAAATCCATCCGCTCAGCTCCAGAAAGTCATCCAGTCCATCCTCAAGGCGAAGCGCATCGTTGTCGTCTGCGGTCAGTGCCCCATGTTTTTCACTCAACATCTCGGCACTTATCCTTCTCCCAGGTGCAGGTATCTCGGTGCAGGCTGGAATCCCTGATTTTCGCTCCTCTCGAGGCCTCTTTCAAACCCTCAAGCGTGACAACCCCAGAGAGAATCTTGCATCGGGCAAAGATCTTTTTGATGCCTCTGTCTTCAATGTGTGCCAACACTTCTTTTGGTGTTTCCTCGTAACCTCGTTATCGTCCTAGGCTACGCATACCACTTCGCTGTTCTGCCAAATGATTGCCCAGCTGTCTAGACTATCCCACGACGCCGAACCGACAGTCTTTCACCGCCTTCTACGCACCCTGGACGATCATGGAAAACTCTTGCGAGTATACACTCAAAATATCGATGCCATTGAACAAAAGACTGGTCTCTCCTTTGGTCTGCCAGAATTCAAACACAGACGGGAAAAGAACAGATCCAAGGGCAAAGCTACAGACAATTCTCTGTCCAAGTCTATGACCACACCTTCAGGTCCGACAAATTCAGGTTTTACTCGACTACCTTCACTTCTAGCGGAAACACCTCGGTGTATTCCTCTCCATGGGACTGTCAAGTCCCTACACTGTCAGATCTGTACATACTCTTTCCCACTACATGACCACATCGCTTCTCTTGCCCTCGGCCGGCCTCCATCATGTCCTGAATGTACATCATTAGAGAGAACACGGCGGCTGATTGGGAAGAGGCCACGTGGGATAGGAAGACTGAGACCAAGTGTCGTGTTGTATAATGAGGAACATAAAGATGGTGAAGGTTTAGGTGAGATGGTGAGAAGGGATTTAATGGGTTCAAACAAACGAAACGGGGCGGATTTGTTATTAGTTGTTGGGACGAGTTTGAGGATTCCAGGGACAAAAAGAATGGTCAGGGAGTTTTCCAAAGCTGTCAAACTGCGAATGACAAAAGAGAAGGAGGATGGTATATCAACGGTGTCCGGATCATTCACACGTTCTTCGAACTGTAGTACCGATGGCGAAGAACAGTTTCCAATGAAAGCCGTCTATCTCAACCTTGATTTTCCCGTACCGACACGGGAGTGGGAAGGTGTCTTTGATGTATGGTTACAAGGAGATGTTCAACATTTTGCTCAATTGTTACACCAAGAACTCGAATTTCAGGCTAAAATCAAAGAGCTAGCTGTCGAGAAGAAGCGGAAAAGAGATGAAGAGGCCCCGTTCGTTGTTGCTAACACGGGATCGTCACAGCCATTTTCAGCGTCTATCTCCGACCAGATAACGCCGAAACCTGAAAAACGCAAGGCCCTGAAACGCCGCAAGGTTGATGTTGTTGTCCCTGCTGTCAGCTCGCCACCTTCACCCGAGTCACCACTGACAAAGTCTCGTCATTACGGTGACTTTGATGTTGACGTTGATATAGATGGCACGGATGTATCGTCTACATCATCTTTGCACTTCGCAGGAGCTGCTTCTGGCCAGCAAATAATTCCCATCCCATCCCGCGGTCAATGTCATGCCAACATCCCTCTCATGAAAACTCCTCGACCTCATGCCCGTACTCAGACTATATATCAACTTCCTCCGACACCCGAGGATACACCTCCTCGACATAATCGGCACAAAATTCCTCGTCCAGAGACCCCTCCGTTCGATGCAATACTATGACTCGCCTTACTCTTCTGCCCCTTAACATCGACGAGTTACCGTCCACTGATGTCATTGGAATTAGTCTGATGGAAGGTGAGACGGACGGCTGTAACGGGTCACCCGCCTCCTATACGCGCTCAACGCAGGTTAGAGTGTCCTAATCTTTGATCATAAAACCTTTTACGTTCAAGTTTGTTCCATAGATTACTTATAGCATGATGTTGTAATATTAAATTTATTGTACGTATTTACTGTACTGCTGTAAATCATAATTTAATTGCATACTTTATACATCGTTTGTGGCTCTTGAGGCTCACATCGATAGATAAAGAATCTCAATTGAAAGTGAGTGTAGCAAAGCTGCCTTCGGGGTTAATGGAGAGGTGTCCGGTTGATGGGTATCAGGAGGAAGGAACCTCAACTTTGGATGACACCCTCTGCCCAAAAGATGTGGAATGCTAAGAAGGGATGCAGATGATACTTTGCACAATACATTGAGATATGACGACGCAATTGCCGTCATTCGAGGTGGAGCCCCAAGGTAGTAGACAATATGATGTGGAGGTCAGTGCTTTGAGGCACGACACCGGGAAAGCAAAGGACTATATATGAGCATGAGACACCTTTCCAGTTCATAGCACTTGTTCAACTTTTTCTTTTCTCAGATCCAGACCTCCCAAATAATAAGCCATCAAGCTTGATCGGATACCCATGATAGTTGAAGTGCATGGGTCTATTCTTTGTTCAAACAACATGCAGAACGCAGAACTGGTGCTCATCGAGCGCATGGGGATGGCTGCCTGTATTGTCGAAAATCATAAGATCTGTCACATTGACTACGCTTAAAGTTGGTGTTAAAGTTTTATCAAACACCTGTGCGACTTGTAGGGTTGAGTCCTGAGGTATGCCTTGCCTTGACAAGTGTGCTCAGAGAGAATCTCAATGGCCCTTGAGCACATGAAAATAGGTCCCACTGACATATGTCATCCAGAGTGGTGTCTAGTCTGAAGCTCGTCTGGGGAGAAGCTGCGAAAGGTTTTCGTATCACTGGCAATGATACAGTCACCACTGGGGTAGGTGTAAGGGGAGAGCGTATGTAGCGATGACTTCTCAAAGGTATATAACGACTTGTGTCATGCAGCTCTCTTGTGATCCTTTTTCATTGGACAATGGCTTTCACCCTGGAGTGTTCGGTAGAACATAACCTTTAAACGACTCCAGTTTCTGATTGAATTTCTACCTGCACAAGGCGCAGAACCTCTTGAACTGGTATGCCATTGTTCACGAAATCGATTTTGAGCACCATAAATCTTCAACCATACTTTAGGTAATCTAAGTGCCCTTTGTCCGTTTGAGCTTTTGGTCAAGGTAACTGATGAGAATCAAAGGAGCTCTCGATGATCTGTCCTTCAGGATCGTGTTGCGAAACCAATGAGCCTTTGAGCGTTCAAGGGAAGATGACCGGCTACTTGACGGTGGGCTTTCCCGTACGAGCAACGTCTTGTATCACACGAATTTGATGGCCTGGGAAAGGGAAGCAGCAAGGTCATGTCACTATTTGACGACACGGGTTGGTGTCCATACCCAAACGGGATCCTAAATCTGTTGATATGTACGATAGGGAGTATAGCACCAGATTAAGCAGGATCAATGTACTTGAATTCGTGCCGAGCAGTCGCAGTGAGTCCAGTTTCAGCTTCGCGGCGTAAATAGCAATAAGGTCTAAGCTATCCATCACTGCTCTCAAAGCAACGCTCAACGCGGAACCTAATTCACCACCCTCATGAATCGCGCCTGGAGTTTGAGCATTGATATCATTGTTCACCACGTCAACGAGAGACGTGCAGAAGACTGGAAGACAAACCCGAGGAACACAGAAATGAAATATGAGATTGTGTAGACCTTCAGGATCTCTGGACGATACTTTAACCAAAAAAGTGCTCAGAGGATCCTCGAACCATAGAGAAGCGAGAACGCTATATCCCGGTCCAACAATATTTCAGCGCCAGTATCTCAAATAATCTGAGTATGAGTCCGGGACAGATGCCCAATGGCCGAGAAGACGATATTTGATATCGTCAAAAGTGACCTCGCAGCCAAGGAGAATATTATCCTTGAAAAAGATAATTGCTATCAAAGGTGACGTCCTGCATACCAGAAGAGTCAAGCTGAGCACCTCTTGCTTATATTGTAGCATGGAGAGCAAGCAGGTCGAGAAACCCTGGGTGATCAATCCAGACAGTGTTTTTGTTCAAAAGTGAGTCCTAGAAGCGGGGAGGGTTGCAGGTCAGGTTTGGCTAGGCAAGTAGCCTGGCATTAGTAGAGGACATCACTGCAGGATGACAAAGTTAAAATAAATGCTTAGTAATATGCTTGCCCTTGTAATAGACAAACAGAAAATTCTGGACTGTGATCGAGCACCATGTAATAAATTGGTGACTAAAAAAAAGACAAATAGAAAACTCTGATCAGTCTCTTTCTACCTTGTTGTCATCATCACTTGTCTGGGAGGCTAGTGTATTGTTATACTTAGAGCTCACCAAGGGTAAATCAATAACTACCCTTGTCCTCATCCCTACTAGTATACTCTACTTGGTAGACTTTAACCTCATCTCTAATGGACTTGAAAGGTTATAAAAGGATGTTCTGTGCTCAAGGCTATGTTCTATCTTTGGTTTAAAGGCAAGGGTAGAGTCAAAGGTAGACTTTTGTTATTCTTACTCCACCCTTACCCCTACCCCTGCTAATACTCTGAGGGTATATCCTATCTCTTGTAGGCCTTACTCAAATTCCAGGCCCTTGGGATCATGAATTCTATCTTGTCCAATAATATTCCTTAGAATTACTTACATAATCAAATACAGATGTATCTCCTTTTTAAATACCTAAACTCTGAGCTAAAATAGAGTACTGCATCAGTACATCATATCATGTTCATCACTCATTTAGTCTCTTTCTTGTCTGTGCAGGTACTCAGTATGTAATGACAAGGCTGGTTAAAACAACTTCCTTATCACACCCAACATTTATGAGAGAACAAAGAAAACTCAATAGAGTTCCTTTGTGAATTGCTCTACACAAATGTTATTTGTCTATGTATATACTTAAGTAATTTCCCACAATCCTTCTAGAAGGTTCCATTATGTAATCCTTATCTTATCTGATCTTATCTCCCATTCTATTTTAGTACTCTTCATTTAATTTATCAGAGAAAAGTTCCTGTTCTTCTCATTCCTCTAGTTGTACAATTTTAGAACTGGGCTGGTTCATGACATTACCTCTCTTTTTAAGGTTTTTCCTCCAGAAGAACTTTGCTCCTTTTTATCTTTTCTAGTTCTTCTCCAACTTCTTCAAGTATTCTCAGTCAAACTTTCCATTTGTTATGATTTGCTTTGACACTTATCTTTTTCTTTATTAAATTACTTAATTAACAACAGTATGACTTAATGAACATGACACAGGAATGTCATGATCATAAAAGGGACAAGCATAGGAAGATCAAATGATGATCTAAGGTCAATCACATTGTCATGAACTGCCAAATTCCTCTAAGTCATTATTTATTTTTCTTTTCTTTTTTTCATTTAATTAGGTAATTACATTGGATCAGTTAACATATACAAATAGTTGGACTTATATAAGTATTGCACACAATTTAGCAAGAACTCTAACAAGTTCTCTTTGTCTACTCTGACATAGAGTGTGGCTCTGGTTAGGGTTACACACCTGAAGCTAAGAAATGTTACACTAGAACTCATTTCCATATTCCAGACACTGATTGCCTCAATCCCTGTTTAACTAACTCTCATTGCTCTCTCGGTGTGTGATCAACTCTAATCACTCCCAACTTCCTTATAGCTGGGCCACAGGCTTAAGTGGACTGACTGGGAAGTTTAGACCTCAGAGGTGGATAGTTAGGACCAAACTCAGGTACTAGCCCAGACCAGACCTAACAATTGAGTGGGCTCTGTAGTTTACTTGTATATCTTTCGTTGTAACTACCTTGTACTACTGGTCTATTGTGATTAGTCTACGTAGAGAAATATTGTCGTATCCTTAAGAAGGTGATTAGAGTAGGGATCTTCTCTATGAAGTGATAGTCTACCCTAGTATTAGAACAGTAGTCAGTACAGTAGTAGATACCTGGCTGGGTGAAGATTGTACGCCCCAGCAGATATAAAAGTGAGATAGGAGAAGAACATGATGAGTCCCTCTACAAATATATACAATCTTTTTCTTTACAAACAACTCGCCCTCTAAGTACAACACACTATGTCCTTAGAGGTGTATAACCAACTCATGAGCGACATGCTCAACCAAAGGTGGGCCCTTGCCAAATTAAGGGCAGAATTAGAAGGGAGAGAAAGGAAACTGTGCAGGCAATGTGGGAAGTTTGGGCATCTCACCTGGAACTGCAGGAGTAAAAAAGAGCAGAAGGAGAGGAGAGTAGCAGGAAATAAGTTCGAAGTGTTGGGGAGTCAAGTAATGCAGTGCAGAGTAAGGGAAGTGAGGAGGCAAGAAGTGGTGAGAGATGTGGTGAAGTATTTTGGATGTGGAGAGGAGGGGCATAAGAAGTGGGAGTACCCACAGAAGAAAGAAAGGAGGAAAGAAGAAGCAGCACCACTGCAAGATGTATAGGAGAAAGTGAAAAAGCACAGTGGAGCAAGGGGGCTGCCCCCAAGGGGAGTGGCAATGTGCATGGAAGGATGGATGATGAGGAGGGAGGTGGTAATCTTTGTGGAATGCAGGGGATGTGACTACAAGGGAACCAAAACTCAGGAGAACCGGGGACAAGGGTTCCTGAGTAAAAAGCAACTCTTGTACATGTGGTGTGAAAGTTGCAGAGAAGCAAAGGAGTGGAGAGAAAGGGAGGCACAGAGTGGAAGAGCAAAAAGAGTAGTGTGTAGTGCATGCGATGTGAGGGATGCGGTAAAGGAAAGAGTAGAGAGAAATGAGAAAGGAGAGATTTTCTGTCTGTCCTGTAGGACAGGAAAGAAAACACCATGGTGGAATTGGGGAGGAAAAGTAGAATGGACAGTGCCTAGGGCCCTGGAGGAGAGAGCTGGAATCACTGATCCAAGGAGAATGGCAGAAACTATTAATCAAAAGGCAGTGCAGAAAAGGGAAGCGAGAGAAGTGAAGTGAACACTCAAGTCTCTAAGAGAAGTGTGGATGAATATGGGAATAGAGAAGATAGATACCCATGAGGGGAGAACAGTGAAGGAATTGCTCAATAATAGGGCAACAGGGCTATTCATAAGCAAAGGTCTAGTCCAGAAAGAGGAATATAGATTGATTAAGCTAGATCGACTGCTACAAGTGAGAAACATGGATGGCACTGGTAACAGTGGAGGTGCAATAACTTATGAGGTGGAAGTAAACATGTTCTATAAAGGACATGTAGAGAGAGTACGAATAGACGTCTGTGAGTTGGGAAAGACAGACATAATACTGGGCATACCATGGTTAGTGGTCCATAACCCAGAAATAGACTGGGAAAAGAGGGAGGTTAGAATGATGAGATGCCCACCATTGTGTGGTAAAACAGTAAGGATGAAAGGGGAGAAGAAAGCAAGAGAAGATGAGAAGAAGATTGTGAGATGGGCAGTGGATGAGAAAGAAGACTAGGGAAGAGAGGAAGAAATATAGGAAGGTGGAAGAGATGGTGCCTAAAAGGTTCCATAGATGGCTAAAGGTGTTTGGGAAGGTGGAGTCCAAAAGGATGCCAGTTAGAAAGATATGAGATCATGCAATAGATCTCAACAACAACTTTAAAGCAAGCAAAGCAAGGGTATATCCTCTTTCTAGAAATGAAAAGGAGAAGGTGAAAAAGTTTGTTGATAAGCATTTAAAGAAGGGATAAATTAGACCTTCTAAATCACCTCAAACCTTACCAGTGTTCTTTGTAGAAAAGAAAGATAGAGGAAAATGCATAGTTATGGACTACAAGAGGCTCAATAAGCAGACGGTTAAGAATAATTACCCTCTGCTGTTAATTACAGATCTAGTAGACTCTATGGGAAACAAAAGAGTATTTACTAAAATAGACCTTTGGTGGGACTACAACAATGTGAGAATAAAAGAGGGAGATGAGTGAAAGGCGGCCTTCACTACTTATGTAGGGTTGTATGAGCCAGTGGTGATGTTTTTTGGAATGACAAATTCACCTGCCACATTCCAAGGCATAATGAATGAAATTTTGAGAGACATGATCAACGAAGGAAAAGTGGCGGCGTTCGTAGATGATGTGTTAATAGAAACAGAGACGGAGGAGGGACATGACGAAATAGTGGAGGAAGTATTAAAGAGGCTAGAGGACAATGACCTGTATGTGAAACCAGAGAAATGTGCTTGGAAGGTGTAGAAGGTGAATTTTCTGGGAGTAGTAATGGGTCAGGGGAAGATCAAAATGGAAGAAGATAAAGTGGCAAGGGTGTTGAACTAGCCAGTTCCTAAGACGGTCAGAGATGTTAGAAAATTCCTGGATCTAGCCAATTATTATAGGCACTTTGTAAAGGATTTTACTAAGCTAGCCCAGCCCTTAAATAACTTAACAAGGAAGGAAGAGAAGTGGAGTTAGGGAGCAGAGCAGCAGAAGGTATTCGAACAATTGAAAATAGTTTTCACAAGTAGACCTCTATTAGTTGCACCAGACCTAGACAAGGAATTTAGAGTCAAAGCAGACGCTTCAAACTTTACAACAGGAGGAGTGTTATCTATTAAATGTGAAGATAACATGTAAAGGCCAGTAGCGTACATTTCTAAGTCATTAAATGAAACCAAACAAAACTATGAAATACATGACAAAGAAATGTTAGCAGTAATACAATGCCTGGAAGCTTAGAAACACTTCCTGGAAGGATCCAGAAGTAGATTTGAAGTCTGGACAGATCATAAGAATCTAGAATACTTTATGGGCAATCAGAAGCTAAATTGTCGACAAGCACGATGGGCTTTGTATTTGTTTAGATTCAACTTTGTGTTGAAGCATATTCCGGGAAGTAAGATGGGGAAGGCAGATGGATTGAGTAGAAGGCCAGATTGGGAGAAGGGAGTGGAAAAGGATAATGAGGAGCAGACATTGGTGAAAAGGGAGTGGCTAGAGGCAAAAAGAATTAAGGTGGTGGAGGTTGTGATAGAAGGAGTCAACTTACTAGACAGAGCAAGGAAGTGTAAAGTAAGAGATGACGAAGTAGTGAAAGCTGTGAATGAGATAAAAAGAGCAGGAGTCAGAATGCTGAGAGATGAGAAATGGTATTAGGAAGACAGCCTAATGCTGAAAGAGGGGAAGGTGTATGTTCCCAGAGATGAGAAATTAAGAGCAGAAGTAATCAGGCTACACCACAATATGCCTGTAGGAGGACATGGAGGACAGTGGAAGATGGCAGAGTTGGTAACAAGGAATTTCTGGTGGCCAGGAGTCACTAGAGAAGTGAAGCAGTATGTGGAGGGATGTGATGCTTGCCAATACAACAAGAATCGAATGCAACCACCAGTAGAAAAATTAATGCCGAATTCAGTTCCAGAGAAAGCATGGACTCATATTAGTGCAGACTTCATTACGAAGTTGCCTTTAGCACAGGGTTATGATTCAATCTTAGTAGTAGTAGATAGGTTCATGAAAATGGCACACTTCATATCTACTATGGAGAAAACAAGCGCAGAAGGATTAGCATAATTATTTAGAGATAATATTTGGAAGTTGTATGGGCTACCAGATAGTGTTATTTCTGATAGAGGACCACAGTTCATGGCAGGTATCATGAAAGAGCTCAATCACATGTTGGAGATCAAAACAAAACTGTTTATAGTGTTCCACCCACAGACAGACAGCTAGACAGAAAGAATGAACCAGGAGTTGGAACAGTATCTCCGGATGTTCATAGACCATTGACAAGAGCAGTAGCTGAAATGGTTAGGAATAGCAGAATTTGCTTACAACAACAAAGTACACACAAGAACTAAAGTGTCGCCCTTTAAAGCAAATAACAGGCAAGATCTAAGAATAGGATTTGAGTTGAGAAAAAAGGGGAAGTATGAAGGAGCAGAGAAATTCGTAGAAAGAATGAGAAAGGAAGCCAAGACAGCGCTGTAGAAAGTGCAAGAAGATATAAAGTGGTACGCAGACAGGGAGAGGGAAGAAGTAGAGGAGTATAGAATAGGTGACTTAGTACTACTCAGCACTAAAGACTTAAAGTATCAGATGGTTAGAAGACAAATGGAAAAACTCACTAAACGCTTTGTAAGACTATACAAAGTGAAGGCAATCATTTCCAGTAATGCAATAGAATTGGAGTTGCCAAGTACAATTAAAATATATCTGGTAGTCAATGTTAGTAGGGTACGAAAGTATAAGTCACAAGTGGAAGAACAAAGGAAGGAGATATCACAACTAGTAGTGATTGAAGGAGAAGAAGAATGGGAGGTGGAGAAAATTATAAACAAGAGGAAAGTGAGAGGAAGGGACAAATACCTGGTATGATGGAAGGGATACATGGCAGAAGAAGATACTTGGAAAAGTAAAGAGAATTTAAAGAATGCAATGGAACTGGTCGAAGAATTTGAAAGGGGATACAGCAGGGAAGAAGAAGAAGAAGCAAGACAACAAGAAACAGAAGAAGATAGAAAGGTGTTCAACAGAGAATTGCCAGGAAGGTGCATGGCTAAATTGCTCTATAGATGGGGCAATAAGAAATATAATCGAGAGTATTGGAGGAAGATAGAGGCAAATTGGAGACAATAGAAGAAGAATTCATTCTCTAGGTATAACAAGAACCCATTCTTGAAAAGAATGGAAGAAGAGAAGGACGTATATAAGAAAGGAAAGATAGAGGAGTGGAACAAAGAAGAAGATGAGAAAGATTGATGGAGGATCGAAAAGGATAGAAAGTATTTGGAAGAATTAGGGGATAAAAATCATGACATGGGCAACCTAAGGGACCCATATAATGAATTATGAAGAAGTCCTCAGAATGAGGACCCTTAAAAGGGGGGGTAGTGTTATGAACTGCCAAATTCCTTTAAGTCATTATTTATTTTATTTTTATTTTCTTTTTCATTTAATTAGGTAATTACATCGGATCAGTAAACATGTACAAATAGTTGGACTTGTATAAGTATCACACACAATTTAGCAAGAACTCTAATGAGTTCTCTTTGTTTACTCTGACATAGAGTACGGTTCTGGTTAGGATTACACACCTGAAGCTAAGAAACATTACACACATGCTGATCAGGCAGCCATCATGTGTGGGAAAATATGTGGGCAGAAGCTGTCTGATGTGGGGAATTACTCAGGACTTGACAGATGGTAGTTAATAGATATCTTGATCTCTCTTAGAATAGACTAGTTACAGCCACATATAGTATTATAAATAGCTAGTCAATTCATAGAGGGAACTCTGTTGAGTTCTCTTTGTCTTTATCTCATACTCTCTGAGAGGGATCTGGGATTGTTCCATAGGTCCTGACACTATTGTTTCATCCATACAATAGTTTTGCCATAAATCTTCCTGGCATTTCTTTCTATTCCTTTTTTATTTTCCTTTTTTCTTTCTTATATTCCTTTTTGTATTCTTCTACCACTTCCTTTGCATTCTTCAGATTTGTTTCTCTTTTCCATAAGTTTTTTTTGGCTATATACTCTTTCTATTTTACCAGATATTCCTACTTGCCATATCTTTTTCTTTTGTTCATTATTTTTTCTACTTTGTATTCCTCTTCTCCTTCTATTATTACTGGAAGGGCCAGTTGCTTCTTCTGTCCTGGGACCTGCTCTTTATATCTCCTAATTTGGCTTACATTTATTACCAAGTGGATTTTGACTGTTCTTAGTAGCTCTAGTTCTACTACATTTGTTGATATGACCCTTTTTACCTTATAGGAATCTCTCCATTAGCTTTTCTGTTTTTTTTCTTTATTTGCCATTTAATATCCTTCGTACTTAGTAGTACTAAGTCTCCTTCTCTATATTCCTCTGCTTCTTCTTTCTTTCTATTTGTTTGTTTCTTTATTTCTTTTTGTGCCTTCTTTAATGCTGTTTGTGCTTCTTCTTGTGTTCTTTTCATTCTTTTCGCAAATTCTTTTGCTCTCTCTGATTTCCCCTTCTTTTTCATCTTAAATCCTATCCTTGGGTTTCTTTCATTATTTGCTCTGAAAGGTGATACTTTTGTCAATGCATTCACCTTTGCTGTCCCCAACTATTCAGACCACTGTTCTTATCAGTAGTCAATAAACATCCTCAGGTATTGTTCTAGTTCCTAGTTAACTCATTCTATCTGTCCATTAGTTTGTGAGTGAAAAGCTGTTAATAGCTTCATCTCAATTCCCAACATCTAGTTTAATTTCTTTATTAGGTTTAGCCGCAAACTATGTTCTCCTATCTGAGATAATACTTTCAGACAATCTATGTAATTTCCATATATAATTTCTAAACAGTCTTGCTAGTCCTTCTAGTAATGTTTTCTCCATTGTTAGTACAAAGTGTGCTATCTTTGTTAACCAGTTGTATACTATTAAGATTTCATTATATCCTTGGGCCAACAGCAGCTTGGTAATAAAGTCTGCTATTATATGTGTTCACAGTGTTACGTCGCTAATGAATTTGCCATAGAACTGTGACATAGGATAAGCATTATAATACTGCTTTCTAACTGGGATATGCTCTTAGGACTCTCTTACAAGCCCCAGACATACCCTAGATTTCCAATAGGGTACTCTTATCAGATAGCTTCCAAGCTGTCATGGGCTGAAATAACCTATTACCTCGAGAGGCAAGACAGATGAGCTGGTAGCAGGATCTTTGGAGTTGGAATATCTTACTGGGCTTCTGGACACCAGAACTTTAGAATCTTCTCTGGAATGCTAGCTAACCTTAATCTAAAACAGACTTAGACAAGCTTAAAACAAGTGTGACAGGTCAAAAGTCTACTATGGATATATGAGTTTATCACATATGGCCTAATATTTAGAAGCGGACACTACATATGGCTTTTGAGAGAGAATCAGCTCTCTAGACATAACCACTAGAAGTCTGGTTGTGTACTTGTGAACACTATCTAAGTAGTAGAGTAGTAGCCATAATTATCACTATCAGTACCTCATAACACTTTCTGGATGGTCTCATATTATATCTAC
>Ga0153959_1000137_pt1 | contig 48738 bp, 48 predicted proteins | sample TSFL043MetaG_FD_104685 | JGI IMG/M metagenome (GOLD analysis project Ga0153959, IMG submission 104685) | Attine ant fungus gardens microbial communities from Florida, USA - TSFL043 MetaG | ecosystem: Host-associated > Fungi > Mycelium > Unclassified | place: USA: Florida, Wekiwa Springs...
ACATGTCACTGTCAAGAAGACACTCAGTCTGATAATAACAGAACTATATTCATGCTGTACCTGTCAAGAAGACACTACCTAAAGTATTAGTACATCATATTCTATGATTAGGAAAAAACAAATACCTCAGTCTGATAATAACAGAACTGAGGAATATAATGCTAAGGATGGCATGTTGCAGAACAGTGATTAGTAAGCATGACTCATCATATCATAACTTGCAAAGAAAACTATCAGTAGAGAGATAAGAGAGGAAACTTAAGCTGCAGGAAATGAATTCACAACAGCTTATTGTTTCGTTCTACCCTTTTAATTTTTTTATTGGCTTATTATTTTTTGTTTTCTTCGTAGGCGACCCATTACATCTAATCCCACTACACTAATCCCACGGCATTTGCCTTCACACCACCCAGAGTCCTGTGTTACAAGCTGAAGCTTGACAGATCCCTTGTTCCAGTGGTACATGGTCGCATCTCTTGGAGGGGCTGCAAATTCAGTTTATATAACATCTTTCAAGTTCAGTTCCTCAGCTAAACTTCTTAAGCCCCTGCAGGTGAGTTGCTCGACGTCTTCTGGAGGTGCATATTAATAGATCGCTTGAGGTGCGTTGTCATGTTTTAAGACTGGAGGAAACTTGAGAAGGACCCTCTTGCTTGTTAATTATCTAATTACAGTCGGAACCTGTGCGACTAGCATGAATTACCCACATCCAAGTACCTCCTGGCCTATCGAAGTGAAGAAAGAAATCTAATAGAGCTTCAGCTCGTGGACAGAAGACAGTTTTTGTTCACTTGGCTGCACACCCTTTGGTGAGTTGATCACAGAATCTATTCAAACGTTGAATCGTATGAGCGTGATTTTTTTCCAGGGAGTAGGATCACTCCACAAGTACTTGTGGAGATAATCTTATTTCTCCCGAAACCCCCCAAACTAATCAGTTGCCTCATTCTCATGTTAGCTCAACGTGATTTGGAGTGCTATGTGACCTTCACCATCTGACCCACAGAATGAACTGTGCGACGCTCTAGCCGCAACTCCTAAGATTGTACAAGAACCAACTCTTTCGGACGAGAAAGCCGATCTGGTAAGTCTAGTTTTAGAAGACGAAGCACAATGATTATACGTCTGAGGGAACAAACCCATCGTGGGCCCCAGCTTACCCTCTGACCTCTGATTAAGAAATTCCTTTTGGAAAACATGCAGCCAAGTTGACATTAACCAAGCGATTCGTTTGTAATAGCGCCAGGCCCGTCTTTTGGTATTGAGTGATGACAAACAGTACAACCTGTTTGTGAAGCCACGTTTAGTGAATCCGTTGTGGCTGAAATCATCCTCATATGATTTTGCATGGTGGGATCTCATGCCGCGAGGTTTCATTTTAAACTTGGATACACACCATATTCGTAGAATCAACTCACAGGGATTTTTTTATCTCTTGGATCAAGTAGGGCGTATCATCCAGTAAGATGTGTTCTTGAGTGACAAACGACTACAACCCTGACCATCTCGCCTTGTCTTTACAGATCCAACCAGTCAATGCCGAGAGCAGCCAGCAACACAGCTTTTCATACCATCAGGCCCTCCAGTTGGCACTGAAGTCGATTGAGAATCTCATTGGAACTAAAATTACCCATGTAATCGTCTTCTCCCATCCCGGTGGCTTCATTGCGGCAACTCAAGTACTTCTTTTCACATCTCAAGGACTTCCCCAGGTTCGTGATCGAACGGAGAGCACCATGGAGTATAGTGGTGCACCTGACCCTTCCCTTCCTAGGCGCCTACAGCAGAGTTAAAAGGGTGCTGACAGAGATCGTCTGTAGTTACAGTAATTGAACCGCGATGACTTTTGAAACACAATTACCCTCAGTTCCTGACTTCACTCATGCTGCACCAACAAAAGAGAAACGTACGTTCCCCTTACCATACTTACCAGCATACCACTTATCCTGCAACCCTCGCAGTTGACTGGGCAAATTTAGCTGTTATTGATTTGTCCAAAGCAACCACTCTTGAAGGGCGCAAGGCTCTCGTAAAGCAAGTTCATGATGCCATCAAGGATGATGGCTTCTTGTATCTCACCAATCATGGCATCAAGCCCGAGCAGGTCAGCCTCCCAATTGGATTGGAAATCCCAGATTTACCAGTGACCATGCTTAGATTACTCGCATGTTCAATCTTTCTAACTATGCTAGTGAATATGTGAGTGATGAAGAGAAACGGCAGTACGAGGGCCATATGAGGGAGGCAGGAACCTATCGTGGTTACAAATTGCGCCAATTCTGGGTAATTAATTACTTCCTACTCATACAAAATATATTGACCCTTATCTCGACAGCATATTGTCGGGGGCGTCCGAGACGAGATTGAACAATATAACAGTACGTAATCGCTCTCTCTTGTTTTTGAGATCGATACTTATGACTTATGATGATTATAGTGAATTTCAGGGAAATCCTAGATGCTGACCATCCTGTGCCATTGAGGCCATTTTTGCCGGAGATTGATTCCTTTACAAGAGAGATTCACTCAAAAATTATCAACACGTTACTTCGGTCTGTGCATTGTTTTGGGTGACAATCGTGGTTTGAAGGCTGAAAAATAACAGTCTCCTGGCATTGAGCCTGGAACTTGATGAAGATTACTTCATCCAGATGCATGATTTTTCTGCTAATGCTGAGACATTTCGTGAGTAGTCGGCAGTAAAATCCATGCCCGTAAAGGGTAACAATTTCTTTTTGTACAGTTCGTTTCGTGAAGTAGTGGGTCTCCTTTATCACCTTTAGTCTGGAACAAATTTATCGATCTTTTTTTTAGCTTCCCGCGCCCAACAGAGGCAGAGAACAAGGCAGGAGGCGTCTGGTTGAAAGGACACACTGGTGACTGCCTCTGACAAAACCATCCAATCCAGATGTAACATCAGTTGACAGATTTCATGACCTTGACACTCTTATTCAGTCAACCTGTTTCTGCTCTCCAGATTTTAACCAAGGACGATGAATGGAAATGGATCAGGCATATAGAAGACGGCGTTGTGAGTTATATTCCATTGAAATAGGTTACAAGGAAAAACTGAAATGACATAGCTTGTCAATATTGGCGAAGCCGTTGAGTTCTTCACAGATGGATATTACAAACCAACGATTCATCGGTAGGACCAAGTATCATCTTTGTTTATCGGGCCGTGATGTTAACTGATGGAAGGGTGCGCCAACCTCCCTCCGATCAACAGAACAAAGATCGTGTTGGGCTCCTGTATTTCTGCAGTGCACATGATGACGTTGTCCTCAAACCTGTAGCAGAAAGCCCTGTTTTTCAGCACGCCAACGTGTCAGAAAGCCGTTTGCTTGATGGGAAATTTCCAACAGCAGGAGAATATGGCAAGGCCAGGGTTAGGGCATATGGTGGTACACAGCCCCTCAAACAGGGTACACAAAAAAGGGTCGATGAGGAGATTGTTGGCGGCGTCTTGCTTCGTCATTACAATTGATAGCAGCCTCCCCCAGTATGCACTTGGTTAGACACGATTCCTTCTTTTCTCGAAATTCCATAAGAAGAAATTTGTCTATGTGTAGTCATGTATCTTGTCGATATGAGTAGTTTTTTTTGGCTGACGTGTAAAACTATCATTAAGATATGGATTACTGTCCAACGTAACATAGTCCACCTTCGCGTGTGCAAACGGCCTGTGCCCCATCATTTATTCTTACTCTTATAGGTTACCAATCATCTTGCAGACACACGCCTGATCCTCCATAACCAGGCACGTCAGTGATTTAATCAAACGTGAAGATTTTCAGAGGGCAGTTATTTCGTCAATGACGTACCTTCTAGTGATAGGATTAGACAGAACCGATACACTCACTGGAAAGATTTTGGCTATGCTTGGATCGGACAGGTTGGGAACTAAGCAACAAGGAGTAGCCTAAGGGAATTGGACAGCGGCGAAGTTACTTACTTTCCTGACTGGTTAAATAGTGCAGCTATCTAACCATAAACCTCAGTCGTTCACTGTAGAGAAGACACTGAGGTCAGTACCATGCCGCTTCATCCACTAATCTCTAATACTCATAATGTATCATAGAGATACTTGCCAGATAGTCATATCATCCATAAAACTATACAGAATTTGGACAAGACATACAGGTTATCTTAGGCAACTCTGATAACTACTTTGCCAATGTGTTCTCCTGATTCTAGGTAGCCAAGGGCATCGATAGCTTGATCGAAGGAAAAGACCTTGGAGATAATGGGTTTCGTCTTCTCTGGGTTAGCAGCAATTAGGCGGTTCATATCTCGAAATCTAGATTTATGGGGTTGGATATGTTTGTGTCGTTAAGATATAGAAATTGCTTACTGGGAAACAGAACCAATCAATATTCCTCTCAGAGTAATAGCTTTTCCAATCACACTAGCAATAATGTCAGCATCATTTGTATCCTTCATAGTTTTATGGTAAGAAACGGAGCATGCTCAGGATTATGATTAGATTTCCGGACCTTTGAGACGAAGCCAATGATGTGTATGTATCCGGCAACTCTAACGGACTTGATGCTGCGTGAAAGTGTACCTTGCCCACCCACCTATGGTTTATGACTTCAGATCTCTGTCCTCACTCTAGGCACTGGTCACACGAACCTCAATGACGTGATCTACGCCCACCCCATTGGTCTGAGGTAAAAATAGATTAATTTCTCCGTAACACAACTATTGATACGAACAATGCTCAGCACTTCTTCATCCCAATTGGGAGTCTTCCTGTAATTTATGATATATTTGGCACCAAGGCTGGCCGCAATCGCTAGTTTTTCGTCCGACGAAGAAGTTGCAATGACTGTGGCTCCTGATGCAACGGCGAATTGGAGAGCCCAGCTGAGGCACAGGAGATGAGTTAAAGCGATGGTTTTTTTGTCCAGAGATACACACGTGGACACTCCACCAAGGCCGAGGACGAGAACATAATCTCCAGCCTTGAGAGGCACCGGACCCAGAAGAGCATTATATGCAGTCAAGGCAGCACAACTGGATAACCATCAAGATATAAGACACCAAATGAAGTCTGAAAAAAACACGCACGGCAATGTAGATGCTTCTTCGTAACTGTAATGCCCAGGTACCTCCACAAGGGACTAAAATTTGTCAGTCGTAAAGTAAGGTCAAGAGATAAAGGTCTACATGTGCAGGAAACGTTCGATATTGGGTCAGAACGCCGTGTGCTTGGCTACCAAGAGAGGTGTTAATAATTGCAGGTGTTGTGTCCCCATAAAGATGATCTGGAGAGAAATTAGCGCAGACGCGGTCGCCAACTTTCCAGTCTTGAACATCTTCTCCCAATGCGATGATCTCTCCTGCCATGTCTGAACAGGGAATCACTTGATCAAGAGGACTAGACAAGCAACATCAAGAGTGGTATGGGCGGTTCATAAAATACTTAGATTCACTTAGACAGATATGTTCCGTTCGCAACAAGTAAATCACGGTACTATAATCCAAATTAAAGGCGTTAAGACCGTGAACCAGAATATCTTACATTCAGAGATACTGCATGAACCTTGACGAGAACTTCATTCGCTTTGGCAGGAGTAATAGATGACTCTCTGATTTGAAGGTTTTGATATGAGCCGGTCTATAATGTGCGTGAGTTTCATTGCAGGAGCATATAAAATGCATGAAACCTTGGAAAGCTGGTACTGGCGGGTGGTTTTAGGCAGTGTCATGTTACTGTACTAGTCTTCTGGTTGCTTGCACTCTGACTCTGGTTACTCGCACTTTATATGTCAAGCTGAATAAGTCTGCTAGACCATTGTTGACGTCATAATTCTGTCATGACTATGCTGACTGAGATTGTTACTAATGTCCTTGCCACTAAGCGATGGGCATTCACACAGAGTGCAAACATATTCTTCAAACATATTCGTGTTATCATATTTGGCGATGCTTGCCTAGGTCGCCATCAATTGCAGATCACAAGTGTCTGCGAGTTCTGTATAGTGGGTGTAATCCTATTAATGATCGTACTTTAAATAACATTTAGATATTCTGCGCTAATGCTTGTGCGAAAGTCACCTTTGCAACTGATTATAAAGACACTCCAATTAGAATTCCATGTTCACAAGAAGGGTATCTTCTTCATCTCTGTCGCAGCCAACAAATCTTCATCCATAGCTATCTCCCTATACAACCCATCGTCATATTCGTCTACATCATCATCATCATATTCTCCATCCTCATAATGTTCTTGATCCTCCGAATGCACATCCTCATCATCAATAGTAAAGTCGAGATCATCTAAGCTTCCAGGCATACTAGTCATACTCCTCCTTCTCATCTTCTTTGGACTATCAGCTTGATTTCTGTCGTCGGCCTCACTTTCCGAATCCGAGTCGACAGTATACGAAGACCTTGAAATGGAACTTGGACTGACACCCCTCCTCAGTCCACTAACGAGTCTTTCAAACGACGACATCTGACGCAAGTCGGGATCGCGGTTGGATTCAAGGATTTGATCATTATGAATCGGACATTCACCGATCCTTTCACTTGGAGGACCATTGATACTATTGACTCGAGAACCTACTAACCGGAAACTACGAAGTTTTGCCAACGTACTTCGATTTGACGTTTCGGATCGTGCGCTTAGCGTTGGTGAAGGAGGTGATAGGTCCGGCAGGGGATATTCAGAAACTGGTATCTTCCAGTAATTGAAGTCTGCGTACTCGGACGTCCACTTCTTATGTATGGGAGGGAACATTTGGTCAACGAAATCCGTCATGTGCATGTACCTGATTGGTTCCTAAGTTAAACATTGACATCGGAATGTATAGATGGAAACAGACATACGAGGACTTATAACCAGCCAATTCAAGTAGCTCCATCTTTACTTCTCCACTTGAGTCAATCGTGAAGATCCTGGCACTGGGCACATTAACGCTGCGATATGAAAGTGCGTCTGTGATCCTATTTCCAAAACCAGCATAAAAAGGATTATTTGCATGCTCTCCGAATAGCCTTTGTATATCACGCAAGCAGGCCATTTTGAAGACTTCTGGCTTTCGCATGATAACCTCTCTAAAAGCCCATTTGTCAAAGTTGAAAGTTAGTCCAATCAGCGAGAATTTCTTACCTATGTAGAGATGCCATGAGACGGTCAGGGCTCATAATTACCGGACCTTCAGGAAGTTGATAGTCGTTCTGTTTGATTCCCTTCAAGTATCCTCGGGTTGCATCCGCTTGGCCAATAGCACGTGAGGTAAGATACATTATTTTGTACCCATTTCGCACGATGTCGGTATAGAGTTTGGCTACACCAACATGTGTCCAGTCGCGCCCAATCATAGCAAATACATGCCCTAAACCATCGGATCTAAATAATATATTGATCCTTATATGTATTTGGTGAACAATAGAACTTACTTGGTAATTGTGCCATCAATATCAGAAACAACGACCAAGTCTGTGTGTTTATAGACGAAAATACGTGCAGTACAAGCAACAACCCCAGATGAAATCGAAAACGTTATCAGATTTGCTCCCGGTTTGAGATTCAGTGTTTTCTAAGGTCACTTCCGGTGATAGCGCAGTATTGATTGACGAGGACGTACAAGCTGATCAGAAGTCAACCTCAGAGTCTTCGCAAACTTCTTTCGGGAATTGTTTTCTTGTTTCTCTTCAGGAGAGCGAGGACTCGTCGACAGTGGCACCTGAGGGCCGGCTGATGCTGTCGAATCCATCTGCATGACACTCTCAAATGACAAATCTGTAATCGCTTGATCACCCAAGACAAGCCCTGCAGACGGTATTTTTGATTTTAACTGGGCTCATTCAGTAATCAAATCAGCCAAAACCAAGGCCATGATAACTCACAACATCAATCGTTGAAGGGGCACTCACAGTAGATTTAAAAGCAGGTCTCTCCCTCACAGACACGCCTCTATTAGATTTCGTGTCTTTCTGTCGACTTCGATTCCACCATTGAACCCAAGATGAAGTGCGATGTCCTTGTTCTGACTCATCCTCAACCTTGGTAAAATGAGCTTCCGCCCGTACTCTCTGTTCTGGCGTCGGGGGTTCGGATATGGACCGATTATGGCTTGAACCATTTAATGAGATGTTCTCTTCCATATGTCTGATCCTGGAGAGAAGACAATTTGTCCGCCACATGACGAGGGCACTGAAAAGCAGAGGATAGTCCTGCCGTGTCATGTACTTGCCATCGGACCACTTGATGACCAGATTAGCGTTATCAGCGAGATGTTCATCCTGCATGAATCTCGAAAATGTGACTCTGCCTTTTGCAAAACAAGCATCGTCATCAAAACTCGGGAGTACAGAATTCTGCTTGCTCTTCTCCTTCGTGCCCGACAATAGTTGTGGAACTAGACTCAACTGAAAGTCAAATGACTGTTGCTGAATCGTGACCACAAAAATCGAGTCATCCCCCTCTTTGGCCAAAAGTTTTCCACGATCAATCAGGACCGTGTCCTCACCCGCCACCTCTCTCTGAAAAAGCTCATCGAGGTGTTTCGTTTTGCTCTTCCAAGGTATTGCATCAAGTCTTCCACCCTTTGCAAACGTAGTCTTCATCGGAGAGGGTGTAGGAAATGCACCCCATTCCCAAGAATATTGTTGGACATCAGACGACGATGCAGAAAGAGGTGGTAGTTTCATTCCAAAGTTAGTCTTTGTTTTCGAGCTCGATGATGTATCATGTTCATAGATAAACTCAGGACCAGGAAGTGGCCGCGTATGGTCATCTAGGTCCGGGGGAGGTTCGGATGTGGCGCGTAACCGAGGAGCAGAATGTAATGATAAGAGTTCTCTTTCATCATACTCATAGTCTGTATTGTAAGGGGATGAATTCCGAGTGGAATGAATGACAGACTGAGTTCCTTGCAAAGGCATTTTGACTTGTAAGAGCCTCGAAGGGGCTAGAAGCAAAGGGTGAGGAGGGCTCAGGAAGAGAAATAGTCGACCATACGGATGGGAATTTCAGAACCAAATGATCGAACAGTCGGGCCTGACGTATCTGTTACATTCGCATGGTAGCCTTCAATATCAAGTGCAACATCTGAAAAGAGGACAAGTTAGTTCCCTCCCGACAGATGTATGAAAATCCCGACTATGGTGGTATTCCACATCCGGAGGCTTGACTTCTTTGTTCAGATGCCTCAAAACTTCGTCTACTCTCTTGTCCAATTCATGAAATTCCGGTGTATGGCTCCGCGAATTTGGGGCAGATAACCCAGGCCGAGGGCAAGATGATTCGCTTACTGGACGGTGCCTAATTGTACTCCGTGATGCAGAATGTCGAAGGAATGAGGGTTGGTGAAACTCTTGTTTCGGCGTGAGATTGGCATCACGAAACCCCTCTTCCTTGCTCCGTATCTTTCCATTTCCGGCACTCAAATCAAGAAATTCCGGTTCTTGATTGTGAGTCTGTGCTTCTTGGCCGAACATCTCGGTAGTCAGAGGTTCTGGCAATGGCTCTGAAGCATTCACGTCATCGGGACAATGATTTCCTTTCATACCAAAATGGACAACAGTAGCGTCTGTCTGAGTACCCAAGTCTTCTTCTTCAGGCTTTGTCGGGAGGAGAATAGGGGATGTAATAAGATCTTCTGGAACATCTTCATCTGTCTCGAATACGAAAAAAGCCTCACCCGCTTCCCCGATCTTCATGTTAAATGGTATTGGCTGGTCATTGACCGATATTTTCACCTGGGCGGCGGTATGAGCAATGGCGGAGAAATTTCGAGATGACTCAACGCACCTGCTTGTCACTCGGTCGCAATACTTGCCATTTTCCAAATCGAACGTGAAAGGGCGAACAGGCAAGCTCCGTTTCTCCATCGCTACCAGGTCGTTGTATAACAATAACATCGATTGCACCGGTGAGAGTAGAAGGATTAATTGGGGGGAGCTCCTTGTAGTATTGGTATGGTGCGCTGATGGCATTGACCGCTCCACGAATATAGTTCATGGTCAGATTATGGTGAGGAGAGGAACAAGAGGTTTTAATCTATTTGAGACGATACTACACGTGCAAATAAATGTCTCCAGCATGTGATTTGGTGATGATCCTGTACGAATTAAAATGGCACGTTGCACACTGACAAGTTCCAGTGTGTTGATAGGCGATGGGCATGCAGAACAGCCTGAAAGATGTCAATGGCACGTTTCCAAAGAACGTTGATCAGCATAATCATTTTCCCACAACAGACTAAATTTAACCATGTCCACAATCTCGCTATCCAAAGCTGAAAAATCATATATCACAGCTGGTTTCAAACAGACCACACCTCAGCGAGCAGATGGCAGAGGCCTCACAGACTATAGATCTATCGCCCTCGAGACTGGTGTTGCACCCCTTGCAAATGGCTCAGCGCGTCTCTGCCTAGGCCGAAATCTGAACGATAATGGTGGAGGAACCGAGATTCTTGCAGCTACAAAACTCGAAGTTGAAAATATATCAGTAGACGGATCAGGTGAAGGACAGGAAGGTGGACGATTTGTAGTTCATGTGTCTTGGTAGGTATGCTCATTCTTCCTCTAAATCACTCAAAAAACATATAATAATCTTCTCCTCGCAATTCAAAGTTCGCCGGCGGCGTACCCACATTTACTGAGAACGGAAATCGAAGATTTACAGCACGATTTGACAACAATGCTCCACACGACACTTACACATCCAACCTTGCATCCCAAAAACCTCACTATTGTTCCTCGCAAAAGATCCTGGCTCCTTCATCTCGACCTCTTAATCCTAGCCGATGCCGGGAACACACTTGATGCATTATTTCTCGCAGCTCGCGCTGCGCTTTGGGATACTAAAGTCCCCAGGACACGCAGCATCGAATACAAAGCTCCTCAAAGTGCTACCAAAGGTGACAGAGGGTTTGCAAATGAAACAACGCAAGGCGGAGATATGGACATAGATGAAACAGTACCCAGTAGTTTTGATACACGGGCGGAAATAAAGCGTGCCACGGACTTTGAACTGCCTGATTACTGGGACGAAGGAGAGAATCTGGACGGCCGAGAAAACTGGCCTTTGTGTGTTACGCTGAATTTGGTGCGGAGCCTCTGATAACCTATTTGTTGGAACCTTATATCTTGGTCTGCAATCTCTCAGGCCTTCCCAGTACATTTCCTCGATGCTACACTACAGGAAGAAGCCACTATCCCATTTCGGTTCCTCTTCGTATTCTCTTTTCTGCACTCCGCATCCTCGAGCAAACCAATATTACAGGGAATGAGGACACTGGGAGCAGGCGAAATCATGCTTTCCCAAATCAAAGAACTTATCGAGGTGGGCCTTTCGGCTTGCCTCTAGTTAAATCGCTGACGCCGGTCCTTGTTGATATCAGGTTGGCCAGAAATACGCTCAGGAACTCTACACAGCTCTCAATGCCAAACTCAAGGATGAGGACATAAGACGAACACAAGTAGCACAGGAGATGTTTACAAACAGCAGGCGATGAATTTCATGTTCAATATAAACTCGTGCTAGGCAATGGAGCCGTGTTTTATCGTCAGCACCGATTTCCAAGTGACCTCTGCTTTCCCTTTGGCACCACTTATATCTACTCTAAGTGTCTAAAACCAAATTCTCCGATGATGAACCGCTGCGCCATTATAAGCATGGCATATCCTAATTTTCACAAAAACTCATACGTAGTCTTATCTGCTTTATAAGCGTAACTTAATACTACACTGCCGAGATCTTACCTTCCATCATCCAAACTCTCAACTTGGTGAGCCCTCGAGCTTTGACATACCACTAGAAAGTGTTGTCCTTTCACGATGTATATTACTCGAACGAACTGGCCTTCAATCCTCCTAAATTTTCACGCACTTCTCGTTACCAAGATCTGAAAAGCCGAGGAACCTTTGTTCTGTGCCAATCTTAGTTTACGACATGGTCCTCCTGCCCATTCTTCGGCAGTGGCGAATGTTCGGATATTCAAAGTTATGGTATATCACACTCAGCGTGATTTGTTCATATGGACACACGACAATGTGCTGAAGGCTCGGGTGAGAACGAGAGCGGCATATCAATGGTGTTATAGATGCACTGAAACCAGATTGGCTTTATGAATTACAATAAAATTTAAACAACAGAACCCATCATAACAGACATGACTGATGTACCCGATACCTTGGGACTTATACTTATCTGTTCTAAGCTTTCGCCAAGACCTGCTGCGATATCATGTCTACTGATGACATTTGTCTCCTTGTACCGTTTCCTGGGGATGGGGAGGGATCCCTCTTTCTCTAGGGATGATGAATTTGACACACCAAGCTCATCGAAGTCCTTTTCTGCATCACCATCGTCTGACTCGTCATCTGACTCGTCATCGATCGCTACACTCGACCATTCCCGGTAAATATCCTTGATAAACACCGCAGATTTAGGAAGTCGGTAGGGGTCAAACGGGAAAAAAGCATTCAGCTCAGCTCCAGTACTGGTAACAGAATTTGGTCTATTCAGTAGGATCGTTGTCGATGAGAGTGTGGAATCTGAATGAGGATTCGATCGAGCAGAGTATTCAGCACTAGAATGCTCGAGGCGCCTGTTTGACTCAAGGATCGGATAACAATAAATGAAGTCCGTCGCCCGAGCCACACGAGCGAATTGCATAACAACATTGAACGAACAAATCTAGAAGAGTCAAGTGAATCGGAGAATAATTTACAGCCAGCGGATCGATCACATACTCGAAGAGGGTTGAGCACGCTATTGATAGCCCTTTGGAGGACTCCAAGCTCGGGCATCCACTTCCTGCTATTCTCACTGAGTCTAAACTCATCCAAACATGAAACCCCTGTAGAATGAGTGATATGATCTGTTTGTGCATTCTCTGCAAAGTCAAGGAGGTCTCGCCATCGAAAGCAGAATATCAGAAACACAGCTTGTATAACAGCATAAAATACAGTATGCTGTCCACCACCGACGATGATTGTGGGAGAACCATCTCGAATCAACTCTTCTACCTCATTGAGATGAGCCTTTAGAAATTCGCAGAGAACAGCCACGACATTTCTAGTACTCTGTGCATCAATAAAAACGGCACGGCTCACGAAAGAACCGATATAGGATGCTGCCGCTGCGCGAGTAATCGTGCTTTGTTGTCCATTGTTTCTGCCATCGCTTTCGTTGAAAGCTTCTGCAGAGAGCTGAATCATCATAGAGGATGGACCCAGTAATGCACGCTCTACTAACATGCCCTGAAACACATCTGCGAATTCTGGGTCAAGAGAAGTGTACCAAAACATGAGAAATTGAGTATAGCGTGATTTGAATGTTCGTAAGATAATTCGATCAAAGATGCTGAGTAAGGCATTGAATTGGGTACGCGTAGTGTGAGCAACCTTTGGTGGGAAAGCAACTGCATTGAGAGCAGTGAACGATGATTCAGATAGATAAGTTTGATTGGGAGTGACGGGCGGAAGAAGAGGTGATTCGGATGGCAGAGGTGGCAAAGGCGGCAAGGGGTACGGTTCTGAGGACAGAGGAGATCTCGAGGTACTCTTACTTGTCAGCCCAATAGCCGGGTGAGCTGAGGCGGTTGAATGACGCTGGAAATGCTCGAAGAGGAGAGTTAATATTGCATCAAGTTTCTTGACCATGTCTTGGATATGCCTCATATTCATGGGGATTTCGAGGGGTGTTACATTATCTGAACCACCGCCACCATCCGAGGACAGGTCACTGAAATCATCGCCCACCTCGTCTTCTTCGTCGTCAACATCTGACAAATCTGAAGAATCATGTTCTTCCTGTCCAATTACAGCATCAAAGGGATCAAAATCGAAGATCGGCTGTTCTTCTTTTGTTTCCTCTTCTTCAAGCTCCACCTGAATTTCTACCTGGAGAAAACATGAGGATAACCCCACCAGTCATGAAATTGCTTACATCAATCTGGATGGCTCTATCCACAATGGTAGCCAAGATATTTTCTGAAAGTTCTAGGCAATAAGATGATACCCTTAAAAGGTTCCGTATATAGGTCGTTTGGGTCAGCTGGTTTTGCCTCTTGTGTGGAAAGTGGCGAACCAGGAGAGGCTGGAGAGTTGCAGGAAGCGTTGGGATGAGGGAAAATATATGCTTCAAAAGACAATGTAAACGGTCGTAAATTACACGTCGCGTGATTGGACTGGCAGAACTTTCGGGAAACGCCTGAGATAATGTTTGGACGCCGGACTCTGCACAGAACCGGAACAAGATAAGCAGACATCATCAACCTTAACCGAAGAAGTTCATAGGACAATGAAAACACACGATAAGTGAAACCTTGAGCAATTTTTCCCAAGACCAAGGATAAGTATTCAGGTCGTGCGGAAAGTAACATTCCTATGAGAACAGTATAAGATTTTACGGTAGCAGAGTCCAATGTCGTCCATGGCATGTTAACAATGGCCTCAACGAGGCTGAAATGCGCTCTTTCGAGCTGAGACACTACATGCGTGAGGGCAAGTATCCAAGTCTTCAATGATATATTTGCAGATGATGAATCTGTGCGGCGTTTGGGGTTGAATTGGTCTACGAGCTCGTCAAATGGCTGAGAGTTTCCCTAGAGAAACATTAAGTGAAAAGAGGCTAGCCAAAGGAGATGATGCGCGTACATTTAACTTTTGTTGGAGGGCATTGTTAACGAACGCAAGATACATGTCTTTGCGGTAGTTCTCATTTTGTTTAATTCTTGAATTTGTAGCAATCGGACGGCGAACCAGAAACGTAGAAGCTTCAGGTCCAGGTTTTGGCTTTGTCGCTGGTGACAAAGTGGAGGGAAAGTTTTCCAGGGAAGGTTTGAGGAGCATGTTGGTCAGGAAGCGAGAGGCTGGAGGAGGTCCAGATTTTGGTGGGCGCTGGTTGTACTGATTGAGCCGAGAGTGAGGATCCATCTCTGTAGTTAATGTCAAGATTGCTTCAAGTTTTCTGACGTTATGTAAGCAATGCTTATGAATGTAATTTTCAGAATAAATCACTACGCTAATATTCCACTGATGAGTTTCCAACCAAGGAGGATTGTCAAGTCTTTCAGAAGTCATTGTTTTAATGCACTCATTCAGCCGTGAGGAGTGTCATTCTCCCATTAGTGACATGGTTTACATAATCCACCAGTTAAACCTGTGCTGTGAACCACTTCCGAAGAACTCCAATGTCTGCAAACACTGCTTTCTCTTCAGCTCACAGACTCTATGTCAAGTCGCTTTACAAGCGATATCTGACAAATGCTCTTGACTGGACTATCAATAGGCCGTTATGGCGAGAACAAGCCCTCCTCATCCGGGCAGAATTTGAGAGGAATCGGTATGATAGCTATCCCAGCAATTCCTATCCAAAATTATCCCCAACTCGATCCTAAAATTTTTCACATTATCTCAGTAATGTGTCGGATCCTCGTGCATTGGCAGAAATTTTAGGAAAAGCTGAGAGAGACCTGGTTGCAAGGAGACATCCTGATCCATACATTAGTGAGTAGTTACAACCTTGTTGAACTACCTCCCTGACGTTTTACGATTCTATAAAGCTCCTTCTTACCCTGGTGGTACCAAATGGTATGCATTTCTTCAGTTTTCTGAACCTACATTAACCTCCCTACATAGGGAACGCAACACTCCCGTATGTATTCAATATCTGAACCTGTGTATTTATTTACCTGGTACTAGCCTGACATACGCTCCCCTTATGATCACGAAGCTGCTGGAAATCATCATTAAGATTACTTGCGATTAATTGTTGTAATAGAGGATACAGGTAGTTGTGGATGTGTTACAGCAATGTAAGCTGTCACAATTCATGTAAACTGGAAACATTACCAAAATAAACGTTTGCATATCCATATCCATTCATGTTTTGACTGAAATAATACTGAAAAATTATAGAAGGTTTGATAGCATCCCGATACTACATGTAAGATACCAATGCTGTGAGCAAGAAGATGGACTATCATTCAATGCCTTCTCAGTGCACCACATGAGCTCCTGCACCCGGTGTCCCCGAAGAATAAGGTACGGAGATCTGAATCTGAGGGTGGTGGGTGGTTTGTTTGAAGATAAGATCATACCTCATTTTGCCATGAATCTTTTATATGTCAGTGAAAACTAGGTCAATCTCTCTCTTTTGGGTAGACAACATTCTATGTGTCACGCTGCTGCTCGATCACGGTTATGAGGGCCGGTACGAAGATAAAAGCTCCCGGACAGGGGCCCCAGATCGGCATCTTTCTTATCGTGGAGAAGTATTTACGATCATGGAACAATATTCGAGCTAGACGATTTCGGGAAAAGCAAGTGCATTCTCTGCAGCTGACGAAGGATACGCAATTACAATTGGTACGAGAGTCTCCAATGATCAAAGAGACAAATTGCTAATAAAGCTCACCTTACCAAATTCATGATACATGCGGGCCGTTGAGATCCGCCAATTTCTGTACCATCACTCAGAGTGGTGCGAAGCCAGGCAAAGGTGTACGTCTGCGTCAGAGTCGTGCCTAGATGAACCGCCTCTTTGTGTGCACGTCGGGATTCATCCATCATCAAGCAGTAACGAGAGGCTAGTCGTCATTTCCCAGTCGAACGACAGGTACTAGTACAAGGAATTCGAGGAAGGACCAGATAGTAATGAATGAAAAGTAGTCGTGACAGGCAAACTGCGTGAAGCAGATATTACATCAGAGTGCTTAGTAAGCGACGACGGTGGAACGACTGAGTCATTGTGAACCAAGGTTGGTTTCCTCTCTGGAGATTTTATATTCAGTACGCATAATCACCTCGGTTTTAGAGCAGCAGAATGACTTTTTCCACTAACCTAGCCAGGGAAGTTGACTCACTCGTTGCAAAACCACACATTTACCCGCCGAGATCCCATTTTCCACCGCGCCAAATTTCTCGTCTTTTTGGATCTTATTCCTTCCATGGCATACTCTAAACCGTTTCCACTTGCCCAGCGCAATAAACCTGTTCAGCTTCATGCTACTTACGGTCCTGATCTCTCAGTTCGCCTCATCTGTCCAGACTGCAGGGATCCAAATCCAAACATTGTCGAGGAATTTGGTAGCGGAGATCTCGTTTGCGGTTCTTGTGGCTTGGTCCTCGGTGATCGCATCGTAGATACAAGGAGTGAATGGCGGGTAAGTACTTGGGCCGTTTCGAGCCGCACGTTGTTCTCTTTGGTTCTCTTTCCCCTTGATTTTCTTCCATGTAATTATGTATTGAATGCCTGGGTGTGTCTTGCAGACGTTCGCCAACGATGAAGGAGATGACCCTTCCCGTGTTGGTGCGGCTTCGGACCCCTTGATGGAGGGAATAGAGCAGCTGGACACCGTCATCAGTTTTCGAGACGGCGGTTCTGGAATAGCCCGCGAACTGCAACGCGCCGCCTCACGTTCTCAATCTTCGCGCTCAGAGCGTAACATCTTAACTGCATTTCGTGATATATCGAGCTGGTGTGACCAGTTCTCTCTTCCCAAAACCATTAGCGACATTGCGAAACAATTATACAAGAGGAGTGACGAGGAGAAGTTACTTCGTGGCAAACCACTTGATGCGGTCATTGCTGCTTGTATCTTCATCGCATGCCGACAGGCTCACGTACCACGGACATTTCGTGAAATATGCACACTAACACATGTGTCGAAGAAGGTCTTGGGGCAGTGCTATAAGGCTCTTGAGCAAGCCTTTAATCTCTCCCCTGGTGCATCTCACAACAACAACAACAGTCGTACAGTACCTACCGGTCCCGAGAACCTTTTGGTACGCTACTGTAATCACCTCGATCTCTCTCCCAGTGTCCAGTCAATTTGCGCCGATATCATTGTCACTGCTAGAAAATATGGTATTGCTGATGGACGGAGCCCTGTCTCGATCGCGGGCGGTGCTATTTATTTTACCTGCCTTTTACTCAACTTACTCGACAAAGAACGAAGGAATGTCAGGGATATCAGTATCGTCGCTGGTGTCAGTGAAGGCACCATTAAATTAGTGTATCGGCTATACTATGCGGAGAAAGAGAAGTTGATCAAACAGGAGTGGATTGACGAGGGCAAGGCTGACATGAGTAGATTGGTGCAATATGATTCTACAAAGTGATTGCTATTTTCTGATACTTCTCCCCTCCATCTACAGCAAAATAGCAATATTCTTGTCCTTTCTACATATTAATAGATGATCCTTGTCTTGCAACGATGCAGATTCAAGAATACTGGATACCATGATCATCGGAGTAAATGTAGTAGTGACATGAGAAACACCATAGGATATACTAAGCATGCCAAGAGTTTACCGCTTTGACTTCTTGCTATTCTTACCGGTCTCTAGTTTCCTGGCAAGTGCTACCCCTCCCTGTCCCTTGCTCACCGACCGAATGGCTTTACGAACATTTACTAAGCCGTCATCATTCGTCGATGGAGCGCCGCGCATCTTCTTGGTGTCGCTCTCCATACGGGATAGTAACGCAAGTGCACTTTTCTTTTCCTGCTCAGCAGATGCTTCTATTGGATCAAACTGACACGAAGAGATTAGGAGATAAGTTGTTAACTGAGTGCATCATGGATACCTTGCGTTTGAGTCCTCGGGGCTTCTTCTCACCATCCAGCTGACGATCAAACTTTCCCATACTCGCTGTACTGATGCGAGTAGTTGCAATAGTCTGGTCAATCTCTTTTTTACGGTCGGTCAAGGGGCCAGAGGTATGTGCCAGATTCTGTAATCTTTGCCGCTCATTCTTTGCCGTACGAGATTTGCGTTCGTCTTTTGCAGTTTTACGAGGATCATGGTTGACGTCTGTCGAGTTCAGTGGGTTTCGTATGTGTGTTGGTCAAAGGAACTGAAAAACTGACCAGCATTTGCAGGAACTTCGTGCAGCCATTGCGTCTCGGTTTCCTTATTTTTTCCCTTCCAACCCCACCTCTGGACCCATTCTTGTTTCTCCTCGTCCCAGATTTTCTTTTCACGTCGTATCTTCTTTATGCCTTTAGCAGCGGCAAATTTCTCCCATTTTGTGGGCTCTTTAAGTTTCGGAAGAGGTTTCTCACGAGGAAGGAGGAAAACAGCAGGAGGCAGAATGGCAAGAGGACCATCTGGCGAGGAAGTCGTAGGGAGACTAAATAATGCACCTATAAGCTTCTGAGTAGAGTCCCGGGCACTTTGCTCTATCCAATGATCAGTGTTCTCACTATAAAGAGATAAAGTAATGAGGTGCATCTACTGTTTTGGGAGCTTGACGACTCACTTGTATAAATCCACATCAACTGGGACAGTGTGGGTGACTGTAAGATAACCAGTGTCCAAAGTATAATCTCCGTCAACTAGCTCATCTTGACGACTCAAAAGAAGTTATAAAATTGCTTTTGAGACAAAAATTAGTAACATACCTTCCATCCTGAATCGAACGGAGAACATCCGTAACGTCCATTGGGAGAAAGGTTATAGGTTATGTTATAGGTTATGAACGAAGATCCTAGAGTGTCATTGTTTGGTTTTATCCCTTGTACCAAATCCAGCGGCCATCAATTACAATGGTCAGATTCTGAGAATAACAATACTTGTCATCATGGTCGAACAAAGTGCATCTACCACTCCCCAGGCATCTAGCTCGACGCCCCAATCCACACAGTCTACAGGTTCTACATATAATGCTGCCACCCAATCTGCTACTGCAGCCACCACCACACCCACTCCTTCAACTTCTGCGCCTACAGTACTTAACAATGAGATGCTTGCAATTGTTCAAGCCCTAACAAAGATACAAAATGGGGCGCAGCCTGACCCTGCATTGAGCCAGAATGCTGCTATTCAAAATCTGTATACTTTAGTCAAATCCGGAAAACTCAATCAACAACAATTGCTTCAGGTATCTGCCGCCTTTTTGTAATGACCCTAGCACCGCTCAAAAACTTGTCTACATCGTAGTTTGCACGCTTTGCGACTGCAAGACAACCTGCTGCTGGGACTACCAATGCTGGTACATCCGCGTCAGCGTCAGCCTCTACTCCAACCTCAACTACAGTATGTTTGCTTCACTACAAGATATCTTGAAAGCAACTATAGACATCACAGGCGGCATCAGCGACTACCCCCGCTACCGTTCATCCTACCACAGCCTACAAATCTGTTGAAGCTGCCGCCTCTGGTCCAACACTCGTAAATGCAAATCCTGGGGACCACTACCCCGCCATTAGTCAGACACTGAATGTGACCAATCCCGGAGCAGTGTCGTGGATGGCAGCAAGACCTACTTTATCTGGAGGTCTCGCAAGCGGAAGAATGTCGGGTACGCTGATAAGCTGTTCTTCCTTCTGAACAAGGATCCATGGGATGAATTAGGTACCCCATCCCAGGTATTGCGATCGTCGGAGGATACAACACTGCTCAATCTAGATGATCACCGGGCGAGAAAACGGAATACACCTGGTGATCAAAGTATGCGAAGAACAATACAAGATCTCGTCTCTAGCATTGATCCAAATGTCAAAATTGAACCCGAAGTTGAGGATGTATGTCATTTTGTAACCTCATGGAACTATTCTGAGCAGACTATCTCAGCTTCTGTTGAACATCGCTGATGAATTTATCGACACCGTTACCAATTTTTCTTGCCGACTAGCCAAACATCGTGGTGGTGATTCTCTCGAGATCAAGGACTTGCAGCTTCACCTTGGTGAGCCATCCAACATTACTGCCATCGATAATCTCATCATTATCCACCAGAACGAAATCATAACATCAGAATACCAGGTTTTGCATCAGATGAGACGCGGCTATCGCTGTCTCAGGCAACACTGGCACCTTCTATACCGGCAACAACTAACAAAAAGAATGCACAGGGTTCGCATACGAGTTTGAGAGCTCAGCGTCTCGCCCAGGTTCAACAGGCAAAGCGGGAAGCCAAGTTGGTGTAATTACCGACATTGGACTTACCAATCGAGTTATCTCCAAGCAGCCTTGCATTTATCTTCTTGTTCTCCGCCTCAGTTGTCATTTCATGTTTTTACCACTATAGACATATGTATACTACAATTTTGTCGGTAAAACGACGCACTATATTTTGTTCTCGCTACTGCCTCTGAGAGCGACTATCTCACGGCGTGTGCCCAAACCTCTCCAACCTGTTTTTGCGCCGTCGCCTTGCGATAAAGAAGGAGGAAGATCAGTCAAAATTTTCGCTATCCAGGTTGGGTCCGTCAGCGGGGTGAGATCATTCCGCCTGGGGAGGAACTAGACAATGGAATGAATTTCACAAATTAGATGCGCGTGAGCACTTACCTTTCGAACCCGGTCGTAGGGGGCTTCCCAACCGCTCATCTCTCTGACTACTAAACTAGGGTTTGAGACGAATGAGTGATAGATCCTAGTGTCGAAGGTCCGAAATAATACGCCATCGACTCTCAGGGTGAATCTAGATAGAATAAAGAAGCATGTCGGCATGACACGCTAAGAATACCAGTCGTCGGTCAAGAATTAATTTGACAGCTGAGAACCTTTCACGGGATTGAGAACCTACAATCCTGACAAGCAAAGTTGAAGAACCATTATCATGAAGCTCATCCTCAAAAAGGGGGACTTCGGCATAAAAGAGAATGGGATCTGGTCTTGTCAACTCAGCTATCGGGATTAGGTGCGCTGGATTGGCTGGGTTTCCTGTGTTCCAATTAATAATTTCTGGAGTAACGGGAAGTGGAGGGGGCTCATAGTCTTCATCAGTACTCAGAACGGATCCGCTGGGGGATGGAGGCTCTGTTATCTGATGTCCTGGATACATGGTTGTATATGTCCAGTCATACGATTTTGTTGGGACAGTCTCAGGCATTGGGTAGTCAGACGATGGGTCTATTCTGTCCGATATCGTTGTAAGTTGTGTATGCTCATATATCAAGGAGGTCAAGAAATAAGCTCGCCTGCTCTGGAGCCACTTGTCTGCATACCCGACCTTGACACTTCCATCTCCGTCCCCCAACTCGCCGACTTTGACGGCCCTCAAAGCATTTTCCGTAGAGAAGGTATATACCCATGCATCTGTATGGTGCTCCAATTTCAAGAAATTTCTGCCAAAAGTCATTTCTGGTATAGGAATCCCCACTGTAGCTTGAAGCAGTTCGCATTCATGCGCACTCGAGATCGGATTGGTCGAAGCAGTTATTTTCCAAGGACCGAGTTTGATTGAGCGTGAATTAGGTGACTCATACAGCTGATAATCAGGCATTGATATTGTGGTTTCTTGATCTTTCTGTGCTGTCGCCATCGATGTGGATGTTATCAAATGCCTAGGAATAACATTTTCAGGAATCACCTGATTCGTGACCAAAATTAGCTCAATCTATCTAGATAAGCAAACATGTTCTAGTGCGTGCTCGGCAAAACCACTGTAGATCTTTGTAACTTATACGATCGAATAACGACTTGATATAGCATAGGCTCTAAGCCAGAAAGAAACACTGCACCCACTTACATCCTCATCAGGTTTTATGTGCTCTCAATTCCATTGCCATTGCTCAGGATCTGAGATCATGGGCCAAGAAAATGTGGGGTGATTCAGAAACGAATATTTCGGATCATGTGTCAATCATTACTAGTAACCAGACCAGTTCCGGTCACCAAATATTGTAATATCCCGAGATATCGGCCCTGATAACAGGTCGGGAATGACCTTGGGCTTATGTGGTCAGCAGCATTAGCATACAGTGAATCCTATGCCATCACCAGTGTGCTTTTGCATATAGAGAGCGTTGACTTGTTCTGGGTGTGTTCAAGAGGGAAACTCTGCTCTTTAACAAATCATAATAGGGGATGATCGCCTTGTATCTTCCCGCGGGTGGATACATGTACTTGTTTCCGTACGACATCCTCACGTGATTATAACGACTGACAGCATTTCAATCACAACTGCGTCGCTCACGCTCTCTGCGATCGATGGTGTCTTCTAAGACGACAACCCGGGAGAATCTTTTTTGAGATCTTGTCTCTGCATTTGTTCGTTCTCGACAACGTTACACAGTCACCCAGAACCGAACTAGGTCTGATGGATCTTTTTTGTCGCATGAACCAATTTCCATTGTCGTGACCGAGCCCGTTATGGTCAAATTTTATGCTGGATCGCGGCCCGGATGATGCCGAACACCCTCATCTGCGGCCGTTAGCCAGACGTTCTCTCCTATCTCTTTGACTTCCATGATAACGTGGGATATCCTCGACCTGAACTCGATATTAAGACCCACATGAACGCCATTTGTGATATAATTGGACGGATTCTATGGCTTCCGTAGGTGATGCGAACCGTCACTTGTGTTGATCTTGTGCTGATCTAAAATTAGCCACCTCAAACCGAGTCACGTAAGGTTTCGGTATAATGCTCATAGAAAGTAATGATTCTGTAAAATGAAGTAATGTATTCTAAATTGGGTGTGGAGGAGGTCTAAATTGAGTTTCAATTCAATTATGACAGCCGTGACCAATTTCATCATGTGAGTCTGCCACTACTACAATTGAGAGACTTTGACAGACAAAAACAGAGAAAGGAAAAAGCTACAAAATGTATGATTTCATGAGCATCGGTTGGGACACGACCTATCGCATTATTGAGTCCAAATAACAACTTTTCACATACACCAGTAGTACCATCTACGCATGCCAGGTTACTAGAAAACTTACACGAATATCAGTTCTGGGTCAAGAGATAGGGCACGATGCAAGAAGAAGCATAGATGGAAGAACAGGAGGAGGGGAAGGCAGCGTAGGAAGGGCGGAGTTGGATCTAGCGGTGTTTTTGGTGCCAGCCCACAAAGGGAGTGAGGAGGCCAAGGATCAAAAGCTTTTTGGGTACGTCTTTTGCATGAAAGGTAATCCATGAGGTTAAACAGACTCCTCTGCCATGTGTCTCAGGGACGAGAAAATGACGATGAAAAATTCTAATCGACGATTTGTTATCCATCAACAGCATGGTCCTTGGATGTACAAGGGTGTTATGGTAAGCGTGCTATATTTCTCGGTCCAAGTTTGGCTCACAAAAATGCAAAATCAACTGATGAGGTCCTTTCCTCGGCTCCAAAAGTACATAGAACAAAGCAGTGAAAGATGTTGCTGCGGAAAAATTAGGGTCATTTTCTTGTTGAGGCGAGTATGTAAGAGACGCCTACCTCATTCGGAACAAAGGACCAAAGGACTTGTGAGCGCTACGTCCAAATGGGGTTTTCAGATTGACCAGTGAATGGATGAACTTGTGTCTGATCGCACCAATATGCGTCTATAAATGAAGACACGACAGGCTATGTAGCACCATCCAACCCTCTCCCACATTGTCTTCGCCCTTCTGTCTGCAACTCGACATCGGCGATGTCAGATACATTTTTGGAAGTCTTCGGTGATTTTTTCCATTACCCCTCAGATCCGACGGAGGAGTCACCTGTGGAGGGAGAGGCCCCCTCTTCAAACTCGGAGTAGGTGATATATCTAAATCACAGTTCACTGTGATCTGATGTTCCCAGTCCTCAACCCCAGCCCTCATCTGCGGAGGGAGAGGCCCTCTCTTCGGACTTGGAGTAGGTAATATATCTATATCATAGTTCATTATTATCTGATGTTCCCAGCCCTCAACCCCAGCCCTCATCTGCCTTGGGTGAAACAACCATAGTCAGTGGGTCCTTAGGCGATCCTCGAGGAGTTCCGGCAGATACTTCCATACCACGATCTCCAATGTCCTCGCCTCCATCTGAAGATGCCGATGAACTGTACCGTAATCAGGCCCCTGAGAACGTGGAACGTACACACGAAGAGGGATCTGACTCGGGTGCCGAAAATCAGCCGTCATTTGTATCCAATTGTGCGATCTCATTGATTTGTATGCTCCCAGATCTCACCCATCCGCAGATTCAAATTCATCAGCTACATCGTCATCCTTAACCCTTGACCCTCGAGAAGACCGGGGTGAGCATTACAGGGTGGTGGAACAAGGCTCTGCTGTGAATCGCACCAAGGCGAAGCTGCAGAAGAGCAGAAAAAATACACGAAGAACATCATGCTCGTCTCCAGGAAGCTACAGATTACTAAGACTCAAGGAACACGACCAAGATACGCTAAGTCCCGACGAACTCTCAAACGAATCTGTGAAAGCTAGAGGTGGTAAAAACAAGGCTAACCGCTATACATGTGAGGCGTGCAACAAGACTTTCGCGAGACGGGCGGACGTTCCTCGACATATGAAATCTGCGTGTCCCATCATAGGGAAGAAACATCTCCTATGTGAGGGATGCGGCAAGCAGTATTCTCGCCCTGACGCCATACAACGTCATCGACGAAATGGAGATTGCGCTGAAAGCAAGTACGCTTCCATGTGTGGCAGGAAAGGATCACGATTCTTGTAATTTAGCACTCTGTTTCGTTAGAATTTCGGAATCCATATTTGAGAGACTGCACAGAATTTTGATCTCTATCGGGGCGTCAAGGCTCCTCAACCCGTTTGGATGGATTTCATTTCCACAAGGTATGATGACGCACGTGGTATATTCATTACAATGCGAACGCTTTTATCCTTGTGAAAGAGACTTGTTGGCCAAGTGATCAAAACAGATCCAGTTCAAGATCCAGAGCTCAAAAACTATAATTGTAAGGCACTATATTAAGGTTGTTCTATTGTTCGATGAAGTACACGTCATTGACAGGAAGCAAGCTGTTGTGCACTGAAGTTGTAAGCATTCTCATGAAACTCAATCCATTTCTTGATATTCTTGATTACAATCAATTTTGGTGACCTTAGTCTACAACCATCAACATACACATACAATCAGAATACAATCAAATGTAGACACAACTCATGGGAAGATCATAGTGCATGAAAGGACCCCTGATAATCCCTGTGACTAGCCTCGTCATCAAAAGGGAATCAAGAGTAATTTTGTTTGATTGGACCTAATTTCCCTCTGGACCTTCTTTCCTCCGGACCGGTTGCCTTATGATGGGAAACTATTTGTGTTCTAGCAATGAACCAATCAAGTTCATGAGGGCAGGCACTCCCTCAGGTGTTCTTGCCTTACATGCTACAGAGCAAGCAATTACTATAATAAGGATTCCATTTGATTACTTGGAGACTACCTAACTCAATATGGTTCCTGCTGTAGTTGAATATTATTCAAACATTAATGAATTTAGTTCAAGCACATCAGTGGTATGAAAATTTCCTATCACTATATTAAGTAATACACAAGATAAGAGATAGCAAGATCAGTCAAGATTCTTATCAGTAGAAAATATGCCAGCAATAGTGATTTTACCAGTATATTGTCAATCCAAATCTTAACTGATCCTACTATCTCTTGTCACAGTTAGTACTGTGGCTGAGCTGCCGACTACTCCTCCTGAGACTGTTCTATAAGTCCTTATTCAGATCCTTGAGTCTCTCTTCAACACTCTCAGACTATTACACATTGTCTGTTTCTTTCCTATATCGGCATGTTAGAAATCTTCAAGGGGCTACAGATGCTCAAAATTTTGTCAGCAAAAACCCACCCAAATGGTGGAGTTGAGAATCATGTATGGATCAACTTATCCAGGCATCTTGCCAGCTAAGATCAACCAATAAAGTTCTGAGCCCTGGTTTTGTCTTCCCCAATGCCAGATTATGGTTTCATAGAATTTGTCGTCTTGTTCTACCTTTGAACTAGGCTATTTAGAAGCCTTAACAAAGGTGACTCTGTACCATGTTCAAGTACTTGTGCTTTTGTATCAATAAATAAGAGGGTGGCTCAACGCCTCGGGAACCGGCACCTGCGGGGCCCGCATCAGGGCCTCATGTAGAGAGACTCATCACTGCACCTTGGCGACGGTAAGTGTCAGAGACAAGTTGAGAGGTCACACGAGGCTGAGGCTGAAATATCAATGATGTGGGCCAATCGGGTTCAATTACGCGGAACGGTGTGGCGTCGTGACAATGAAAAGACATAAAGGGGTATTACACGGAAGCACTGTCTCAACAGGTAAGTTTCTTCTTCAACAACATTATTCAAAACGCCCTGGACAACCTCGCATCGTCTATTTCTGACTGGGATCCAGGCGAAGCAATACAGAAAAAAAAGCTTGTTGAGGTACAATAGTTCTTCCTCTCGGCTGACGACAAGAAACAGTACTTCCGGGCTTTCGGACCACTATTTTTTATCCAACCATCAGCGCCATTTCACACCACATTCTCATTCTCTCCGCACGTGCATCACTGAGATTTCTTTTTTCCTCTGTAAAAGTCGACGCTTCGAGAGCTAGATGTCTTCAGAACAACCAACATGGCGCCTGGTACGCAGCTTTACTAGTTATCATCCGGCTCCAACTTCTCAATTCTTCCCAGGCATACAGCCCGGCGCCCGAATCCGGAATCAGAAGTACCCTTCAGCCCGACTCGCCGATCTACCAGACCACCGCTGGATACGAGGAAGAGCCAAGTCAATCCAATTCTCCTCTTGCTCCTCCTGCTCCTCCTGCTCCTCCTCGTTCTTTTCCTGTCCAGGGTAATGGCATAGATACCACCACACCTTCTGGCCCCCAGCCCTTCTCACCTCTGCAGTCTGTAGAACCTAGAATATATCTCAGACTCCCTCCATTAGACACGGCGAGAAAGGGAAAGTTAGGCAAGCATACGCCCAACAGTCGAAAGAGGGTGTCAACTTCAACCACCCCTTCGGCTATCTCATCTCGCCAAAATTCACAAAACCGGGATAGCCTCAATGTTGGAACATCGATGTTCCAGGGCTTTATTGTAAACGAGCAGGGGGTCAAGAAGTTTCCATGTCCCCAATGTGACAAGCAGTTTGGAAGGATACATGACCGGAAGAGGCATATGGAGGAGTCGACAAGTTGCAGGGGAGGATTTGGGAACTCGGTGGAGATCGAAGCGCCCATGTGGGTCTGCGAGAGGTGTGGATACTCATTCTCCCGCCGAGACTCCATGAACCGCCACCTCAAAAACCCAGACGCTTGTAAAGCGCACAAAAATCGATAACATACATATGTGGCGTCTTCATCGCAGCTCGTCAACTGTGCTATATCTACATTGTTGAAATCACACATGTACACATAGGGTAAACTTCATTAGTGGTTCAACTCTGGCATCTGCAACCTCCTCTAACCCATGTGGACATGCTTCTTAAATCTCTCCATGACCTAGCAATATTGGCATTCAATTATCACGATTGAGTCTAAAGACAGACGTACCATCTCGTCAGTCGCCATCTGATTACGTTCGTAGTTTCGTCGTCGTGGAGAGTCTTCTCGAGGAGGCAAACCCATAGCTTCCAGTTTCGCATCACGCAAGATATCCGCATCAGACTTGGCGCGATACCCAGGCCGATAAACTTTACTTTTTGGCTTAGACAAAACGCAGTTTTTTCAAATGAGAGTGTCCAGTACGCACACCGTTGGGCAACCAGGTGTTCTTCGTCGTCTGCCTTGGCCTTCTTCTTTCTCTGCTGCCTATTCTCGTCCACAGTTCTCTTGGCCTTTTCAGTTTCTTCAATATTCTTTAAACGATTGCTTGAAGCAATTTAAGCACCGTAGCACTAATTGACCATATCGAGGATGTATTGCAGCACTCACTCCAAACCCAGGTCAACCTCTGGAATCGCAGTCAACATGGTCAGGCTATTTGTCACGCTTCCTTCTTCTCCATTTGCTTTCATCTCCTTGTTGACTTTGAACCTGTCCACGATGCGATATAATGCTTCTTGAGGATCCGAGAGATTTGTGTGTTTCTTCTCGTTCCCTTTGGGTCGACTTCGGACCTTTAGGTTCTCTTCAATATACGCTATCCTAGAGATTTATCTAAATTTGCTGCAAAAAGAGATGATCACACAGTGAGGTGTAACGCACATATGTTTATCCACATCCATCACATTCGTCTGTTGTGTGAAGTTGTTCGTCCGGACGACCCTCCTAGCTCTAGCTTCCTTGCTTGCTTCTTCGCTTCAATAGTTAGCAAAAAAAAGGAAAAGTCCACATCTCATTCGGAGAACAAAATCTGTACATACTCATCTTCATCCACAGCAGCACTGGTGATATCTTTCTCAGGCTTCACAAGTTCCTCTTCACCTTCCTCGCCTTCCCTCACTCTCTTTTGTCTCCGCTTAGCATCGCCCTTGTGAAGTTTAGTTACATCGATACCTTGTCGTGCTCGTCTCAACTTTCTAAGCTCAATAAGATCTGAAATTCTAAAAGTTGGTTTCAAAATGCTTGGAATTGGGAACCGAAGATTGTCGGGACATACGGTAGACCTGCCTCTTCTTCATTCTCGGGCGTTGGTTCCACCACTTCCTCTTTCTCCAGAGAAACTTTGCGAATACGAGGTTGAGGGCGTGAACGCTTCCTGATCATAGGAGCAAGTTCAGCCGTGACTATATGTGGCTGTGCTCAATTCTTGTGACGCACAATGAAACAGTACGAACTACTTCAAACTTGAACACTTGAAAATCTTTATGATACGTTTCCGTGATGATACAAACAGAATTTCCCGAACTAGTAAGATGATAACACACAACATAGTAAAAGAGACGAATGTCTGTAAGAAAAATATAGATATATAGAAATTACAGGATGGGGAAGCAAACTCTACACTGAAGTAGGTTCATTTTCGATGGAACCGGGGGTCGGATACCCGTTGGGTTCATTCAGCACGATTCCTGAAGTCGGGGGAGACAAAGGATAGGGCGGTTCCGAAGGACCTAGTGAAGGTGATCTTGTCAACGACGAATGTGCGTTAGTACTGATTTGTTCCGAGGGCCTTGAGCTAGATATAGGAGCGGACCAAGGGTAACGATTGGGGCGAAACATTTCTGGAGGACGTACTCCGCCTCGCCTAAGTCCAGGCAAAGGACGATCATCCGATATTGCGCCGCTGCTCCCTGAGCTTGAGTGCGATTCCGTTGCTCTTGTAATCACAGATGAAGATCGTTCACGATCCATCGCAACACCAGGAGGATGCACTCTTCCCTCTTCTCTATACTCTGATGGGTGAATTGGACGGCGAGAAACAGTTGGAAAGAATCTTCGGACAGTCTGGGAAGAATCACTACCACTACCCAACGAGAAGGGCGAATTCCCATCAGAACCTTCACCATGGCTGGCATCTCGAGTAGTTGACCGTCTACGCGTTGTCCAATCATTGAAGTCGACCATACGACGCGTAGGTCGACGGATGGAGGGATGTCTTGCGATAGACGTTGCAAGATGACCACTTGCACCAGGGGTCGTGGCCCATATTGAAGGATGACGGACTGTACCAGTAAAAGTTCCAGGAGAACGCCACATAGATCCATCCTCGAGTGGCGATGAAGGTGTAGTACCGAATCTCCGGGGGACAGGCGGCCAGCCGTTCAACCCATAGACATCAAAGAAGTCATTATTGTACCCTGTACCCTCGGTAGCATTTGAGGAAACATCCAAAAGATTCACGAAATCCTCTTCCTCAATGTCTACTTCTGCGGGCCGCAGATACATGAACTCGGCAAGGTTATATGTCCTCCGCCCTGCATGGTTGCGATTCCCGAGTCGCTCTCCTCGATACACTTGTCGTGGGTTTGCGAGGGATATCAATCGCTCTGCAGTGCGCGGTGCGATGAGTTGCCGCTCGTCGTGTTGAAAGGGACGTGTACGCCGTTCAGCGAGCTCCTGTTTGTGTCTCGTGAGCTACCGTACGGAAGTGGAATACAAAGGGAAGGTGACCTTGACCAGAATGTCAAGAAGAGACGTCGTGAAGGAGTCTCCAGTGTCTAACTCGTTCACAAACTCATCATATGTGATAGTCGCTTCCTTTTCGACCGCTGCACGATTGATGGCACCTGTGCTAGAAATGCAGGAGACATTGATACATAAGCAAAGGCAGAGAGAATGAAGACGAACATGAGAGCTGAGACCTTTGTATTGAGTACGCTGTCGACATAACTAGGGGTCCTGATTGTGAACGTGAGAAAGGGACATAAGATAAGATAGCGAAAGAGAAAACATGCCATCTGCCCATGGTTGAAGCTTAAGACAAGAAAAACAGGAAGGTGTGAGCCAGCTATGGATCCTATGGATCCTATGTCTGCAGGAAAGAAAGTTTTCCCACCAGACCAAACAACTGTCAATATTGGTTATATTCATACTCTAGAACCAGAACATATCGTATGAGAACACGAAATAACAACAAAATAACACCATGAAATCACAGCACCGGGGAAAAACTACGTATTGGCCTCCTCCCTTCGTCCGTTCGTCCTTGCAGAAGTCTGTGGAGCTGCAGCCGGAGCAGAAGTCCGGTCTCTCCCAGCCGCTCGGTCCCTGGAACTCAATAAACTCTGGAAGAAATTGTGTAGGACTTCGTGCTGTGGCTGTGGACCACTTGGAGGACTTGTGGTAGCCCCCGGATTTGAGGAAGGCGGAGGTCGATTACTCGGAGCCACATTTTGCTGTACATTGAGTCCTGCAAGCCCAGTCGGCCTTCCCGAAGGTCGATTTGGGTGTTTCCGATGCTCAGGTACAGGGTTGGTAGTATTTGAAGGCGAATTTGTCGAGCTTTCCATCTCGTTGAGGACACGTTCGACATTAGGCATGCTGAAACTACTGCTGCCAAGAGGTCCCACAATACCAGCTGGAGCACCCGTCGTCAGATCAGTTGGATTCCGGAATGAAGCCCGCGGGTCTCGATCGGCCTTCTTTGAGTTCTCATCATAATGCTTAAGGAGGAACGTTTGTTCTGGCATTGGGTTGCTGATTGGCGGCAACGGACGTGGCTTGGAAAAATGGCATCATCAATGAAAATCCTGAACCACGGTTCAGTGGAACTTACTCTTTCTCCTTGGTCTGGCACAAGGACACCGAATAGTTTCTTTGCTCCAGCTTCCCCAGTCCCCTGACCCTCTGTTTCTTCGAGGTCGCGTTCCCAAGCCTCGCCCCAGGATTTTGCGTCGAACCCTTCTCGCAGGACAGAAATCTTCCCCCAACTGTCCCACCCGGCTGGTACCACAATGCGATCACGATCAAGGGTATTGGGCTTGTGTTGAAAGGGAAAAGGATTTCGCACTGGTGCGGGAGCCTCCGATCCTCCAGACGTAGCTGGGGAAGGCGGAGATGTCATGAATAAAAGGTGAAGGGCGTGCTGCCGTAGGACGTGAAGAGTGGCGGGCTGCGATGTCGTATAGAATAATGATGCTCCATCTAAAGAACAAAACTGGGGTCAATAAGCGGGACATTAGATGGTGTGGGGTTGCATACACTTGAGAGAGATCGTACGGAGAACTTGCATAATACCGTCTGTCCGTTCTTCGCGTTCGCCACCCTTCCCCTTGACCATGCCGCCCATACCTGCTGCAGCGGCGACAGTATCGGTTTCTTCATCAATCAAGTCGGCTTTACTACATACAACAATGATCGGGAGTCCAGCACGATTGTGTGTTAGAGTACCAGGTCCAAGTGGCAGTATTGTGTTATTTAGTGCAGAATTTGAAGCAGGGAGAGCATCTGTATCTGATTGTGGCTCGAAATAGTGCTGTAGGTGGGACTGTACTAGAAGCACACTCATTGGGTACACAAAAATGGAATGAATAAAGGAGACTGACGCTTTTCCCGGCATTCCTCGCGAATAACCTCAAGCTCTCTGGAGCCATCTCCCTTGGTCCACCGTTCTGTCCACTGCAGCCACATGAACAGTTCGTCAACAAATGACCAGGGTCGTGTCCAGTCCAGGACGATCATGACCAGGGTATGGGGCAGCACTGTAGCTGGGGGCAAAAAGTAGGGCAACAGTGCTGTATAGGATGAATTCGAGGATGGAACGGTATAGACGGAGAGACGGGCAAGGATATCTGGACAGATGGCTGAGAATGACTGCTGGTGAGATTTGTGTGCGCGTACGCACCCTCGTCGCCGTCGTCTCGGACGTCAGTAAAACCATAACCGAGAGCAAAGTCTGAGTGTTTATTCTCCTCTGCCCTCTGGAGCAAAGCAGAGGCAATAGTTGATTTTCCAGTGGATGGCTGGCCCAGCAGGAGGATGTGTTTTGTGGTCAAGGAGCGGGAGGAAGAAACGGAATCGAGAATTGAAGACCACAGATTCTCGGGAGTTGACGAACGTGAGTTTTCCATATCCAAGCCAGTTAGTCCACTCAGTCACTCGGTCTTCACTTATTTCCACGGCCCAATACAAGCAAACAACTTAATTTCTGACATATCATAGCTACTGACTCTCAAGTGTTCACGCAGTACCAGCACCTTTGCTCCAAGCACTAATCGGCTTACTCGGTGCAGGAGTGCTCCTACCCTGAGACGATAATATCCCCACATGAATTCGGACATTATCTCCGCCATCGCTGGCAACACTTGGTTTCCAGTCAGCAATCCAAACCTTCATTGACGCAAGAGCTGCCTGCTGAACGGCAAGGATAGTAGGGTCTGCCAAGCCACTCGCAACCGAGAGATCAGAACAATGGAATCCATTACCAACATAGATGGGTTGGTCTTGAGTGCTCGCAACATTCAATCCTTCTGCAGAAATGGTAGCATCTCTCCAAGGATCGCCTTTGATTGTGATTTCGAGTCAATGATTGTTTTTTCGAGTCATCAAGCACTTACGCATGCCATTTGCAAAGAAAATGTTCTTGATGCGGACATCCCAGCCTTTGTATTGCTTGTTGGTACCCACTGTGTCAACTTTCGGCGGTTCCGGGAAGGCATCTGGGAACATCAATTGGCATTGTCGCTGCAGAAAATGAATAACGTGTCATCAGAGAGATATTTTTACATACTAGATCATATGGCGGTTGGATCAGGCGACTGACAAGTGAGGGATGTCCATTTGGTGCACTTTCCTATAAGAAGTTATATCAGCTTATCCTAATCGAAGAGAAAGACTTACTTGGAGGAATCCGACTTGATTGCACCTGAAAACATGAGACCGCCTTTCACAGGACCGCATGCTGTTGGACTCACACAATCCAGAACCATGAACGGTTGGAGTTGTCGATGGCGATGTCTGTGTAAAAATCTTGAGAGGCATCGTAGGTTCCAAGACAATCCCTAGGACGGGTTCAGCAATAGCACTAGCTCATTGTGGAAGCGAATTACTCCGCTGAATGATTGCCACATACTGCCAGGGAAGGCACATGAGTTTGGAAGCTTGGAACAATCACGCCTACTTACGTCCTTGTAGATATCCACCCTTCGTCCACAAGTTTCCCCAAGCCTGAATAGCATGTGTCAAGCCCCAACCTTCAGCTGGTGCACTAATGCCATCTTTAACTTCAAGCGCATCACAGAATGCATAAAACTGGGTCTTGGGTCCAGATGTTGGTTGCAACGATTGCCAATCCCAAAGATTGTTTCTTACTATGCAGGGATTATTTGGTTCTGAATTTTTTGAGTGATGGTGTTACATACGTGCACCGGCGACATCATCCAGATGAGTCATGTCGCCCATACCAAAGAGTTCTTTTATTTCCTGAATTGCAGTAGCATTCTCCCCAGAAAAGACCTCGTCGATGTGTGCAATAACAACTTGAACATCAGCTGAGCAATTTTGAGGCATGTGTTCCCTTTCGGGTTCAAAATACTGCCAGAAATCACTACAGGGGTTCATACACATGTTGAGAAATTCAATGACAAAAGGCTTACAGGATGGCCTCAACGACAGCTGAGGAAGCATATCCAGCAGCGAACAAACCAGGTTTGCTGAAATCAAATTAGCATCTGATTTCAACGGAGATATGAGATACCCCTACTTAACCATTGTCCAGCTCGTCAGGGCGCCTGAAATTTGTCGTCGGTTACATGGATACCACGGTTTTGATGTGGTTTTGATGTACGCACCTGAGTAACTACCACCCAGAAGAATCCAAGGTGTTTTATCTGGGGTCACTTTGTCACCATCAGGTTGAGGAAGCACAACATTCTTTGCAAAGTATTCGAGGTCATCGATAGCCTGTTGAATTGTGTGAAGTTTCAAGCTCTCGGTTTTCAAATTGTCAATAGGGTTGCTTAAACCGTAGAAACGATGTTCTAATATGATGGCACTCGCGTTCTGCTGTTGAGCTAGGGAAATAAGCTAAAACCGGGCTGATTTACCTGAGCACTCACCAATTAAGCCGTTGATGGATCTGTTCGAGAGGTAGCCATCCGCATATCCTGAGCGAAGGATAAATATTACGACATAACTGAAGACTCATCACAGACCGTCAGCATTGACTTCTCCTGGTGTCATGAGGACGATTGGTCCGCCTACGATCTCGTGAGTAAAAGACACTGCGAAGTGAGTTCGACACGTACCGGGCTCGTAGTACTCGTACGTGTGCCAGAACCTTTGCTTGAAAGTACCTCGACTTGGGTCATTGTGATCAATTAGTTGGTCAAACAAGTAAGTCTGGTTGTAAGGAGGGAGTACAGTTCCATTTCGGCTGACAACTGTTGGTTGTTGTCTTTCCACCTCAATAAGAGGTATGCCAGGAGATTTTATCATGTTGCCATGAAACTGTCCACCAGCTGTGACGGCGTCTGCGAACAAAGCGCTGACGAGAAGGACAGCGACATGGAACATGGTTAGGGATTAGAATGACAGAAAAGTAGTAAAAAAACGACCCTTAAATATGGAGAACTTCCATGTGTTGGTGCCAACTACATTATACAAATATCTGAAATCACAAGGAGATAGAAAAAAGCTTACACCACCTTCGCAACGTGCGAATGGCTCATCGTAGAAATGCCTTTCCCAACGATGAGAACAAAGCACCTGTACCGAAGCTCTTTCACGCGAAGGCTATTCCTATCTTCGTTGCGAGATGGGCCTCTGAAATCCCGACACAGATGTTTCCGGCAGGAAGGCTAGTGATACAGCGTGGTTGCGAGAAGAACACATAGCTTGATATAATTGTGTGACAGGCACGTACTTCGTGAAAAGGGATAGTACTCATGAACTAGTATTAAGTATATCATCTCATGATCTCTGCAGAGTTGAGTGAGATGTGTCGAAAAATTCCGCAAGTCCGCTTCAACTTTGATCCCATCATTAGGTATACATATCAAGAGATGGACTGATTGGGTGACTTCCCGTAGGCATTCTAGGGAAATCTGTGTACACAGATTTCCCTAGAATGCTCCATGCCGAGATGCCGAGCACGAATTTCAAATTTGGGGGGTCTCCCAGACTTCCCTAGATACCGTGATCTGGCAAGCCTCCCTTGCCTAGATATTTTCTATCCTTTTATGGATAGTCGGATCAAAGTTACATACCATATCCAGAATTTCTCCTGATGGCATCTATTGTGGGATGGAGATGAATATAATTTATTTTGCTGACAACTTTCTACTCATGAACTACAGAAGGTTACAAAAAAGCACAAGAAGCCAGAGAAATCAGGGCTAACTCAATTCGTCTGGCTGCAGGTGGAAAAAGCAATCTATGATTAAACACAACTTAAAAATCTTTTCTCAGAATGTAAGGAAAAATAAAACGCTCATGGATATAATTTTAGAAACACAAAAAAATATTTTGGACATCATCCTCATTCAAGAACCTTCTCAGTCCCTATTAAGACGTGTCCCTAGCCACACAAATTCCGAAGGCAATCCATACTATGGCTCTCCGAATCACCTGGACTGGTCACTATTCATACAAAATGACGGCAGTATTGAGAACTACCCTAGGGTTGCAACATACATCAACAGACGTATTTCAAGAATGAGGTTTTCCCTTAGGAAGGACCTTATAAATCATCGAGACATCAATGTTATTGATTTTCACAATGGACAAAATGTTAATTTCATCATCAATGTGTATTCTGATAGCAATCAAACAGCACTCCAAGTACTACAAAACAATACAAGAAATATTGGAATCACGGTAGTCATGACAGGCAATTTCAACATCAGAGATAGTGATTGGGATCCAAATATCCAGTATCATTCTATTCATATGGAAGATCTTATGTCCATTGCTGACAGCATAGACCTTGAACTTGCTTTGCCTATCAACCCAGGCCCCACTAGATTTGCAGACAACTAGTGCGACACCAACTCTGTTCTAGACCTTGTGTTTATGAACCTGAACAACCCAGGCTTCAATAAACATACTCTCAACCCAGACATTTGCCTACCTTTGGATTATGTCCCTCTCATCATAGAAGTAGGCATAAAAGAAGAAAATGTTGACATCACTTTCAAAGCAATAAAGAAGGACAGCAAAGAAGAAGAAGCATTCATTAGAGACATCATAAAAGGAATTAGAAATATTGACACTTCTGAGCTGAAAAATCAGTCGAACATACAAAGGTGCACCGTTACTCTTGAGACAATCTTCAAAGATGCGTGGTCCACACATTCTATGACCAAAAGAATCACTAAACACTCCAAGAAGTGGTGGAACGAGCAGTGCACCATCTGTATTAACAAATACCATGAAACAGGTGACATCAACAACTGGAAGGCCTTCAAATCAGCCATGCGAAATGCTAAAAGATCATTCTTTGACCAAAAAATCCAAGAAATCGCGACATCTAACAAGAGACTATGGGACCTTATGAACTGGATAAGAAAGAAAAGTTTACTGGCCATCGAAACAATTTACCACGATGGTCAACCCTGCAATAACCTCACAACATTATGGAACACTCTCCACAACTCATACAACTCAGCTGAAAACAGGCCAATCAACACAAGGTGTCTAGACGGAATCAACCAATGTGATGACATAGATTGGCCTCCCTTCACAGGTCAAGAATTCATTGATGCTATAGCTAAGTGTTTGAACACATCTTCCCCTGGTCCTGACCATATCATATGGAGACACCTCAAACCTATAATCTCGGACAAAACATGTCTTGGCAAGATCGTAAACATCGCCAACATATGCATTTTAGTGGGTTATTGGCCTGAACACTTCAAGGAGTCGACATTAATTATCATCCCAAAACCCAATAAAGCATCATATAATATGCCTAAAGCCTTCAGACCAATCGTACTTCTAAACACCATGGGCAAACTCATAGAGAAAGTTATCAGCCATAGGCTCCAATTTCACTTATCAGCCAATGGATTTCTCAACCCCAACCAATTAGAAGGCATTAGACAAAGATCAACTATTGACACCGGAATGTATCTAACACACCTTATTCACACAGGCTGGGCCAAAGATTGTCACACAAGTGTAATAGCTTTCAATATAGCACAATTCTTTCCATCGCTTAACCATAATTTCCTTTCACTATGTCTTGCTAAAGCTGGTCTAAAAGCTAATGTTTTAAAGTTTTTTAGAAACTATCACTCCAACAGATCCACCACGTATGTATGGAATAACTTCGCATCACAGAAATTCGCCACAAGTGTAGGAGTTGGCTAAGGATCTGCTCTTTCCCCCATCTTATCCGCTATATATCTTGCACCAATCATAAAAACATTTAAAAAAAGAATAAAAAATCTAAAAGAAAAAATTCACACAGACATTTTATTTTTTGTTGATGATGGTCTTCTTATTTCTCAGGAGAAGAGTTACAAGTTGTCTTCTGCTTTCCTCCTCAGTAGTTACAATATGATATCTAAAATATTTGCAGATGTGGGCCTCGTCATGGAACACAGCAAATCAGAAGTGTTCCACTTTACTTGAGCCCACAATCTACCTAACCCTTCTATTGACCTCACTTCTGTCAGGGGCCCCATACTGCATCCCAAGCCTATTTGGAGGTACCTAGGATTTTTCTTCGACAGGAAACTTCTATCATCACATTCATTATTATACAACAAAATGTCTCTCAACCCTTAATGCCATGAAGATGTTAGGCAACTCATCAAGAGGGCTCCTACCAATGCAAAAACACCTATTATACAGGATGTGCATCATTCTGATAGCCTTATACGGGTTTCAATTATGGTTTTTTAAGGGGGCCCCAACGGTAAAAAATGTCATGGAATTAAAGAAAATGCAACGTAGGGCTGCCTTATGGATCACTGGGGCCTTCCATACGTCTCCGTGAGGGAGTTGAAGCTATAGCTGGCCTTGTCCCCATAAATCTCTACCTCAAAAAGCTCAATGGCCAACATCATCTCAGATATGTGACTGTTCCTCCATCACATGCCATCAATGCTCTCCTTGACAAACATCAAAACAGAAACCAAAATCAACATAAATTTGCACTAGCAAACCTCACTAATAAGCAAAAATTGAAGCTGAAAAGCCCTATCAAGGACATTAGTGAAAGACTCAATGAAATCAAGGACGAGTTTGATCCCCATCATATCATTTTCCATCCTGGTTTACATCTAATAGATCATTTTTCTGGTAGAATAGTTTTCTATTCTCTTGATTCATCCAGTGATAAAGCTCTTTTCAATCACTTTACGAAACTTAACCTGGCATTTGAAAAAACACAAAAATCATCCAAAGACATAGCTGTTATCTCAGATTGTAGTGTCAAAGCAGTAGGATCAGCCACAGCTATTGCTCACATATGGAAGGACAACAAAGTCATTGCACAGCTCAAAGCGTATGCAAATAACATTATCCCACTGGAGGCAGAATTAATGGTTATACATATTGGTCTCATATCTGCTTTCGAGAACTCAGAAGCGCACCAAATCCTCATCATCACAGATGCACTTGAAGCAGGGAAGAAAATCATCTCTTCGGGCGATCAATACCTCCAAAAATTCATCATTCCCATTGTGGAAAAAATACAAAATTTCCTCAGCAAAGACGGTTGTAACTCAATACACTTTTGGCACTGTTCTAACAAACTAGAATGGCCTTGACATGCTCTAGTCAATAAAAAGGCCAAATCATACCATATTCCACCCATCCTCCCGGAAAAAAACTCATTCCTACTTAGCAAAAAGAAAGAATGCAATCTTATACTCAAATCATGGCAGAAATCGTTCAAAGATAGCAAAAAAAAAGGACAACTATTTCTCAAGTTTGAAGATGACAATGAGAAAGTCATTAAACCAATATATACCAAGGGAGGATTGTGGCTTTCACATATAGGGATCTCAAACTCTGTATGTGCGAGATTCACTCGCATGATGCTAGGGCATGTACCCATAGGGGAGTATTGGCAAAGATTCTTCCCCAACACACCAGTTCAGTGCCCTTGTGGAGAAGCAGATGTTGAAACAAGGGAACATATTTTCATGCAATATAGATGATACAAAGCATCACTTCACCCAAGAGATATATGCATATCAAGTTTCGTTGAGTTTGTCATTGGCAATCCAACATCGTTCTGCTTTGATAACAGCTAAGAGACACCTTGGATACCTACAAAGATACACACATGTCACCAAAATGTGTTTGGTTTCCTTCTCTCTTTCCTTCTCTTTCTCTCTCTATGTATTTAAGTAGATACAGTGTGTCTACCACGGCCTGCCTACGCGCTCTGTGTAATAAATCGTTGATTTTAAATAATAATAAAAAAAAAACTACAGAAGGTTACATGATGAAAGCTATTATGATGCAGGTCAGAGACAATGGGAGTCCAAATCATTTTGTGGCATTGTCATTAAGCATTGCATACTGGTATGATATATAATTACAAGCTTGCAAGTAATAGCTCATTCTAGGGTGATTCAAGAGAGGTGAATCCATGATTCTTAAGATGTGGGTGTGACAATGTGATGTCACATCTAGGGACTGTTGCTACGGGAATTGCATTTTTTCCTCAGACCATAGAATAAGGTTTGTGTAACAGATTCTCCCAGATTCCTACGGGAAGTCACCCATTGTTGTGTCGCTGCATGAATTCCCGCCGTAGGAGTTCTCAGGGAATCAAGAAGCGGTAAAATTTTGATTTGAGGAAATAGTTCCTGTGATGCGGCATCACAATGTCGCGTGCACGTTTCGCGCTACATCCACTAAAAATCTCGAAGCTTCCCTCTCATTTGATAGGGGCTCATGAAAACCACTCTCTCCTTGACCTGCGCTATCCTGGGGAGAAACTTCATTATACGGCCTTTGGTAGAAAATCGTCAGCAAAATAAATTGTGAGCCCACATTTGTCTCCATACCACACTTTGATCTGTCTAGAGGATATTAGGAAATTCTGGCAGGGCTTCCTGACTCCTTGTCAGATCATCTAGAGAATACTCAAATTTGAAATTCAGGCCTGGCATCTCGGTATGAAGCATTCTGGCAGAATCTGGGTACTCAGAATTGCCTACGGGAAATCCTTGGCTGCCTGCGGAGAAAGATCACTTGACATGGATTCACTTTCGGTCCCGACAAGGACTATCCGATTTTGAGTGGACTCTTGCAGTTGACCTATTGTTTCCCATCTTGTTATTTGTTACACTTCCGACAGGCAGGCGCTGAAAACATCTGGCGCTGCTGCACGCCCCTAGTATTCGGAGATTTGTTGCTCTCACTGTCTCAAGATTTTGATGTTCACAAATAGCTCTTATCAGTTCATCTATCTCCATTCACGCCTTCTGTTCATGTCGCTATCTAATGCTCATTTGTGGCACTTTTTCCTTCTTTGGACCACTCAGGAGAAACCCTCATTGAATTGGCTCAATTTCACTGCTCTGATTCGTCCAGACAGCTCTCGAAGCCGCACTTTGATTGACAATTTTAACAAGAGAGGTTATCATAGTTCATTGATGAAGGTTCGAAGGAAGATGCAGGATCAAGAACAGGTTACGGCTTGCATGGCACAAAGTGTCAGCAATGATATTCATGATACTTTGATGGCCGATCATCTAATGGGATAACCGATCGATAACCCGGTCTTGGCACGTTCTATCGTTCTATAGTTGCGTCAATGGTGAGTCCTGGTCTAGACTACTTCAGGACCAGCCAAAGGTAATTCTGGTCAACCGTGGGCAAGTTTAGAAGTATAACTTGGGTTTCTTTTACCTCCTTCCTGCCAACCCTTTTATACAGCTTCAAAGCTGAAGATTCCCGTCTAACGAAAACCTTACGCCCTTTACGCTCACGCAATTCACGCTCTCTCAAGATTTGACGATTCATCATAAGCATGATGCCTGCTGTTGCAGCACTAACTCTTGCGTTTTTGTCCTTTGTTGCTTCTGCATTTGTTATTTTTCGTATTATTATTCCCATTCTTCCCCCACACCCTTTGAGCAAACGTGTTGCCCCTGTGAGTCTGTCTATAGGTTTTTCAATTTACATCCCTTATGCTCTCAGGCCGAATTCGGGCTGCCGAACTTTCGAAAGTTATCTCCGGCGGACAAGGCCCACGTATGGTTAGCAAGCTTGGACGTGGTTGCACTTGCCATCTTCGTTTGGCAAGTAGTAAACGAGGCGAGGGGAGGTCCCTCTGGCCTTGCAAGCGCTTCAGACACGACCTCTTCAATCAGGCTCTGGACTATTCTAACAATTCGTCAGACCATGCTTTTGGTCATAGTAGTCCTCACACTTATCCACGTTCGCCTTGGGCGTCCCATCTCTTTCGGAAGAAAGCATTGGGTCTTGTGGGCACCGAGTCTCGTTCTCGTCATTACATCCACTGCTATGACAGGAATCTTCTCCGGTATAGGTGTTAGTAGTCTATTTTTTGGACTAATTGCCTACTCATCAACTGTCACTGCCATCACCTTGACTTCGTTTACATTCCTCCTCACTACGTTGTTTGTCATCAAGGGCAATCTAAATGCCATCAATGAAGAGGTGGATTCTTGGCCACCGGTTCGAGAAACCTTCGAGAAGCCACGTCCATCATTTGCTACCGAGGATATCGATGCATTACGCGAAACTGGTTCTTGGATTTCATCGAACTCGAGCACCAGTTCTTGCCATTGCTCCATCTCGGCATGGTCATTTTCCACACAGCACTCTGCTTGTCTTTCATCTAATGGTCATGGATGCCCTCAGACTGGAGGTCATCACTCCGTTCTCGCCAAGTCAGCCTATTGGTTCGGTGCACAATCGCGGGAGGAAATTCCCCCTGTCCCTCCCTTGCCTTTACCATACAGTCGGGCTTCACCGTGTATCGCAGACCCGGATCCATTTCGCAGGGACACACCCCGTCCTCGCCTGGGATCTCAGACTTCATGGTTGACATCGAGTGATGGCTCTCGTAGCACGATGTCCGCTTGGTCATTCCCTACTACTACAAAGGATGAACCCTCAATTTATGCTCCAAGTATGCGGGACTGTCACACATCATCGACCCTGGTATCGCAGTCCATTAATCCTGCTTTAGGTGGTGCACAAGTCCTCGGTGGATGCGGCTTTAATCCAAGTCAGGCGGAAAAAGCAGTCCCCCTTTGCTCGAGCCCACCTAGTTCGACTCTGGATGTCTCTCTCATTCGTAATGGGGGCTGGTTCCTGTTCATATTGATTCCTTACGTGAGTTTCACTTCTATACGTTGGCTGCATCAAATGAATACACCTTTGCTAGACATTTTCTTTGCCTTACCTTGTCATTATTTCTCAAAATCATACTTGTCCCCTGGTTGTTAGCACTTTCTTCATGCTCTCAGTCTTGTTGTCCTCTCCCATATTGGCTTTCAACATTATATTCCGATGTCCTTTCCCTATCCCTACTGGTCTCTTTGACGCCTCCAGTCAACTTTCGCCAGCTTTAGGATTGCCTAAGCCCGAGAACTCCATCACTCGTTCTGGTTCTTTTGACCCTAAGTGCAGCATGACCGCCAGTATCACTGTCGTGGAGGGTAGTCGTAGTGGGGACGTCTGGATTGCCCAAGGTGACGCAGTTGATGGCAAGGGTAAACTCGGTCGTGCAATCGAGGTTCTTAACCCCTGTCCCAAACTCTCGGTCATTCCCCCACAGGAATGCACAGACGAACCTGTCGCTCCGCCATTATCCATGTGTAATGAATTTCCTCTCTCAAAAAGTAAACCGAAAAATGCAGAGAACGACCGAAGGAAGACTGAATCCAATGCTAGCTCTCACCTTTCTGGAGATGAATGCCTTGCTATCACTAGCAAGATCATGATTGCTCAACGTCATTATTCTACACTTGCCCAGACCGTCATTGTTCCTAGTACCCCTCCTGAGAAGGGAGAGGTCATGGCAACGGGCGCAACCACAAAGAGGATATCTGGGCATCTTCGTTCTCGATCCACCGCTTCAGTCAATGGGCCAAGCACACCAACCCCTACTGCAAGTTTCAAGATCAGCCCCACTCCTCCACCCCCCTTCCCCTTGCCGCCAACTCCACCTAGCGTTCGTCGAGCTCTTGCTATCACCCACAAGAAGTCATTTTCTTCTGGATTCAGTTTCAACCGACCCGGCGATATAACCGAGGTTGAGACAATGACTGCTGGAGTCTTCCCTCTCTTTGTTCCCAGGTTGAAGGTTGGAGACGACGCCAAAGCGACCGATGAGTACTCCATCTGTAGTAGTCATAGCAGGAGCCATGGGACGAAAGCATTGAAAAAAATAAACGGGCTCTGGCTCGACTCCCCTTCACCTCATATTGCATCGACCTCAGCTCGAGGACTCCGCAACAAGAAGTCTGGACAGCACCAAAAACATTACAGTCTACCCAGGTATCTTTCACACACATTTTTGCTGAGTCTATTCATGCTGATGAATGCAATGTAGCCTGAGTCTTGGAAAGGGTGGTATTCACTCTCCTTCAGTGTGGAGTGCGCACACTCGCGGCGCTATTGAGGACAAAGTTGCTCGTTACAAGTATTCCACTATCCCGAGTGATGTTGAAGTTGGGTGGAGGAACACGATTTTTGGTGCAGAGTCTGTTCCCAGTACAACTCCTCTCATTCAGGTCCAAGAGTATTTGGAAGATCAAGATGATGTCAACTTTTTGAACCCTTTTGGCGAGGCTGACTTTAGTCGTGCAACATCTGCTTGCACACTTCGTGTCGACATTTGTGACGAATTAGACCATGCTCGTAACTCTCTAGTCGGATCTGCTGCTTCCGCTGTGACGCTCTTTGAAGACGATGATACAGATTTTGCCTCGGGCCCTGTTGCCGAGAGTACCCCCCACAATAGCTTTACTGAGAAGAGAGCTCACAGACAACCGTTGTCACTGCGAAAGCATACTCACAAGCGCTCGGGCATTGTTTATATCAAATCAGAAAAATCTATGGACGATGTTGTGACACCTCCTGATGCTGTATCTACCACTGCAACTCGGTGGCCTAGTCTTGCTATCAAGCCACTAGCACCTAAAGTCAATAAACTTCAACGCAAAGTTTCGAACGTGTCTTCCATTCTCACTGGCACCAAGTCTGACTCGCATAAAGCTAGCTTACATCCGCTTACGCTGCTTCAAAATCGAGGTGCCAATGCTGTCATAAGTTCCACTACGATGAACGAAACTCGACCCTTGAGTTGCGGGAAGAAGCAAAAGCAGCCCAAAGCAGTGCGAGAAAATGCGGATGAAAACTCGGATCCCAGTTCTGGCTCTCATCGCAGGAAGCTGAAGCCGTTGAAATTGGCAAGGTCTGAGACCTCAAAGATACGAGGCATTTTACGCCAGACTGAAATCCTACCCCAAGTCATTGTTCGTCCTCCCTCTGAGACCGAACACGGTGGATTTGAGTATAGCTTGCATTGCTATTGACTTTTTTCTGGCATTATACCCAACAATGCTTCAAGCCATCCATGGTCTTGTGTCCAAGATCTTAATTCGCCCGTCAACATTATTATCCTGTTCTCTTTGCGCCACCTTGATTCCTTGTTTATCATGATGAACTCCTTTTATTTTATCAGTCATCTATATTCTTCACGTTCATGTCTCATTCATGACCACTCATGACCCATTATGACTCGTAATCGTCATTGATACAGACTTTCTGTTGCGCTCTTTTGGTAGCGCTCGGAACGCACTCATACACGTCAAGCCATTTGCTCATCTACTCATCTTCTTGTCATGCCCAATAGAGACACTCATATTCATACACGTCTTACGTCTTTCTTGCGTTCAAACGTATCAAACGTAGCATTTGAACTTTTGAATTTTTTTTTTTGATATCTATTATGCTTGCTTTAGTATTCGTAGACTACATATCGCCATTTTTTGTTGTTCTGCATTGACTGCTTTAATCATTTTATGCTTTCTAGATATGTTATGTTTAACTTCTTTTTCGGTTTTTCTATCATACGTTGTGTCATGATTAGGAAATCCCTTGATCATGAGCAGCTAGAATTGTTGTTTCTTGTGACTCGTCTCAAAATACAAACGATGAAACAATCCACCCAAAACTTGGATTACTCTACAGAACCAAAAACACTGACGATAGCAACGGGTGGTGGGCCGCCTTCTCGTGCCTTTATTTGTCCACAATAGGCAACGACATGTTTCAAAGGATGCCAAGATACGGTAGGAGATGGTGTTAGAGCAGAGATACGATGTACAGGAGCACCTGTCTCTGTAGCACACTTAAATTGATTAGTTCAGAAAGTTCTCAACGGGGTTTTTTTTGGTATGTTGAGGACTTACGATATCGATGTAAGACCCCGTGCTCGCGATCGCAAGGAACTCGCCATCATAGGAAAAGCTTAAATCATTGACGCTGTATCTGTTTATGAGAAAATCAATAAGTAAATCAGAATGAAAGTGAGAATATGAATGTCGTACTCGCAAGCTGTCAGAGTTCTGGCGACTATCCAGTCTCTCATATCAAAAAGGTTGACTATGGAATCCAAACCACCCGAAGCCAAATATCTGCAAAAGAAAAATCCAAGACAGTTCATATGGGAGGCTTTTTCTTGGTTTACCTTCCCCTTGGATCCAAAGCCAAAGCCATACACCCACCAACGTGAGCTGCTGGAGAGTCCCTGACTTCCAAACTGGGGTAATCGATCACTCGAAGGGTGTGTTCCGAGTGAAAAGCGACAACGAGACCATCTCCTGTGTGGTTGAAGACTGCTTTAGAGCCAACCTGAGGATTATATCAAACAAGAACGCTGAGTCGCACACAAAACCTAACGAACTGAATCTTTCTGATTTGGCAAAACCTTGATTTGCCATTGTTCTTTCGCTTCTTCAGATTCCTTACCATAAGACATGAACATCAGTTGATGAGCGGCCGTGACGAATAAAAGCGACCGTCCATCTGGAGCATACTGGGTGTATGTAGGTGTGACCTTCAGAGAGCATTGTTGGATAAAACGACTTTCTAGCGAGATGAGAGTGGACTGAGTAAAAAAAGGTGTATGACAGTCGGTAAAGTAACCCACGGCGTGCATCCCAGAATACAATTCTCCTGTCCTTTTGACTCGATGTGCAGAATAACTCGGGGTGTGTTGGGTTCCATGAAACGTAATCAACATCATCTGAATGTCCACCAGAGTAGACCTGAGCAGATCTGAACTCGAGCTGCTGCATTAAACCAACCGACAGGCATGACAGTCAAACCTGAAGACAGAGACAATAATTTTGTATGGCAGAAGACTTACATTTTTCTCCGTGTTCCAGACTTTTGCTGTTTTGTCGATTCCAACGCCTGCAAGTTTTTTTCCATTACAATTCCACGCGACATGGGTAATGCCTTGAGAAGTCGAATGACGATAGTCTTTCTGCTTGAATGTAGAAAAGTCTGGGGGCTAGCGAGTGACAAAACGGGACATGATCATGGTGGCATGATATATGAGCAATGAGTTTTTCTGTCGAGTGGCCGAAGGACGTGACCATACGTGAATACCACGAACCGCAAACGTCGTATGAGGGGGCGACGGAGGTCTCTGAGGTTGTGTGAGTTCTTCGTCTGTCGGTGTTGAAGTCATGATTGGTCGAGGATGAAATACTTGATGGGTTTCCAAATTGATAAAACACTCTTATCCATGTACCAGAAAATATAATTTCTTTCATACCGCTTCTTAAACTCATACCTCCATCATGACATGGAAGCGCCTGAGTTGAATTTAGTGAATACAATGTTTGAGACCTCACAAAACCCCTATGAGAACTGAATCAACCCCAAAAGACCTCCAGACACCGCCGTCAACATACAGTGGGGCCGAATGCCCCTAAGAAATAATTTCAACACCCCTCGCAGCCCATCTGCGTTGACTATGGATTCTTCCCCCCCATCTGAAATGGATTATGCCAAAAGAGTAGCAACTCTGAATAACCGCATGGACGTTGAAATGTCCAACTCGTCCGTGGATTATACAAGAAATATTGTGCTCCAACAAACGCATGGCGACAATTGTTGATATGGACTGACACAACCATACATTCTTACAGCTCCACTCTATCCATCATCATCACTATCATCATTTCAGATACTCCAAAAGCACCTGAACAATTACCCGAAGCATGGAGAGGATGTCTATATATATAGTGATTGTCTTTTCATCACACCTCAGCCATCTACACTTTACTGTGACATCTGAGGTATGATCTTCTCAACATAGTCCTTAGCAGTTAACTCATATTATACTCTAGTAGCCATTGTCTGATAGGTAAATACAGCTGTCTACACTTTACTGTGACGTCTGAGTAGCCATTGTCTGATAGGTTATGGGCCCCATGCTCTAACCCTGTACCAGAGAAGAAGTCCACTTTGCCAATACACCCAAACATCACTCAACCATGTCATCAGGAGGAGCACCACTCATATTCACAGATGATGATAAATTCAATGGCACTAACTGGGTCACCTGGAACAGACACATTAATATAGCAGCTCAACTTAAAGGAGCAATAGGATACCTTGATGGCTCAATAGTACAGCTGTCACAAACTTCATTCGGCCATAACTCCACGGATACTTGCACGATTCCCACAGTCTAAGATGCGTCGGAAAGCCCTCAAGAAGACCTTTTGAACGATGCCCAAAACATGTCAAAGCAATCAG
>Ga0153959_1000144_pt1 | contig 47123 bp, 38 predicted proteins | sample TSFL043MetaG_FD_104685 | JGI IMG/M metagenome (GOLD analysis project Ga0153959, IMG submission 104685) | Attine ant fungus gardens microbial communities from Florida, USA - TSFL043 MetaG | ecosystem: Host-associated > Fungi > Mycelium > Unclassified | place: USA: Florida, Wekiwa Springs...
AGATAAATTAGTACCATAGGCTACTAAACTTAATTCTTCTTTAATCTCAAAATTACTCATTAATAATTTAATTTTCTTAATTTCATTTAAACCTTCAAAAGTAGTATGAACACCTAAATTAATTAAATTAGCAGCTTCTTTTCAAAAAAGAAAAGCTTTTCTCTTAGCTACAGTTAAACCGCCTATTTCTTTTTCTAGAAAGGGTATAATTTTTTCAAATATACTTTTAAAATCTTTTACTGTAAGACAATAAGAATTTTTTTTAGTCTGTAGGGTAATTTTTCCACAATTTCCTGTAATATTTAATAATTCATATAATAATTTTTCATCAGAAGAATTAAGAACTAAATTTAAAGAAATTCCCTCACCTGATTTATGTTTATTACTTTTAAATACTGTAATATAAAAACAGTCATTATTATTAAACAATTCCATTATTGAATTATTATAATTAATTAATCCCTCGCTTTGCGCACGAAGGTACTCTTGACCCACAACTAGGCCCGTAGGCTTAGACTGAAGGGTAGAATAATATCTACAATTACTCCGAAGGACACCAATACCTTTACCTACCTTGGCCTGTAATAAAGTACCTGGATTTTTAGACATAAAAATACAATTAGTATTAAATAAAAAATTATTTAAATAATAAACAAATTCAAGATTTAAAGTACTAACAATATAAATAAACCTTGAGATAGTAAAAATACTATAAAATAAAATTCCAATAATTTTTAGTTTTTTTAGAAGTACGTCTAAAAAAACCCGCCCCCTATTTTCATTTTCGGTGCCTTGCAAGAGAATGTTTAAGATAGGCGGCGAGCTTACTCCGCCAGGACAACGGAGCGAATTATTGTTAATATCATTTCTGGTCATAAATCTCTTACTAAAGGAGAACGCTAACCAGGAGAAAATTTTAATTCCTGTAGGTACAGCTATAATTAAAGTAGCAGCAGTAAAATAAGCTCTTGTATCCACCTATTAAAACTTAGATATTTATTTAATCTGTAAAATATATTTAAATTAAAGCGAAGGGCTTCGACCCTTCGGGCCTAAAAAAAAATCAAAAACTAAAATCTTTAATAATATAAAAAAAAAGACTTTCTCTTTTATGATTTTATTTTTTATTTTTTTTTTAAAGCCCCTTCGCTTTCTATATTTCTAATAAAATAAATGCAAGATATCTTAATATGGACTATGTCTTAACCCCTAAGGGTTTTCCCGTGTAGTCTCTGAGGAGCCCGATTAGTATAAATATTATTATAATTTATACCAGACCCAAAAAAAGGGTAACGGTTTCCTGCAAGTTGTATAAGATTAGTGATTGTTACTTACTAATATAGTATAGTGATGGTTACTTACTAATATAGTATAGTACACTAATTTAAAATAGTTTCTCGCATATAGGGAAATTATACTCCATATTCTTTCAAATATGGACGACATGGATAGGTCTAGCTATATTCCCAACTTATAAACCATAGAAGGATGCATATAAGGTAAAATTATATTTTTAACTGTCTCTACAGACTTTACTAAAACATAAATACGATGTTTACCCCCAGTTTTATGTATTGAGCACTTAATGTTAAATCTATCGCTTAAATATTGAGTAAGCCGTTTAACATCCTCATGTGAAAAAGCATCTGTACAAATATAGAGCCCTTTTGATGAACCACGAGCCCCGTCTTGCATAACTAGGTGAGCTAATGCAAGAGGAGTTAACAAGGATAAATCTGAAGGAACTATTTTAACTTTACCATCATAAAACTTAGTATAAAACTCATTTAACAAAGGTAAAGCTTTACTCCAGAAATTTAGATTTTTAGAAGTTTTATTTGTTCTTTTGTCAATATAGGAACTCTCTCTATAATTCCCAAGGCCTAATATAGATAAAGAATCAAATACACTTACAAAATAATCCTTTTTTGATTCAGCTTGTGTGAAACCGAATCTAGCATTCACACTTCTAGGGGACATTTCTAATCTAGCATCACCTAAAAGACTACCAAATATAATCTCTTTAGTCTCCGAACTAAACGGTATAACTTTACCTTTGATACCTCTTCTTTCTATTTTGGTTTTGTGCCCTTCTGGGGACTGTTGAGAATAAAGAATTAAACCTTCTAATTTATCTAAACCAACTGTGTACATGTGCAAACTTAGATAGATGTTTTTTTATATTCTCTTCTTCCTTCGACACTTCGTAAGGAGGAAGCGTGGGTCCTACATACTTCTGCTATGAAGTAGAAGGATGCATAAAATGATATGCACGGATATCTGGAGAAGAACGGCAGCCACCTAGGTGTTTTTTTTTTATGTCTTGATCATTTAGATATAAGTCGTAATACGTTATATCAATCCCTTTTCACCAATCCATTTTTGTATTAGTATAATAAATGGACTACTAAGTCCCGACTGTACATTCGCGAGCATTTCAGCTCTACGTAGGTGAACCAGTCTGTAGCGATGATCCTAGTCACCGACGGTCTTCAACTAAGGGCATTGTTAACCGTTTTCACCATGTCCGGTTATTATTTAAAACATATTTATCAATATATAATGCATCGTGTTCCTCTTGCAAGTTGCCACGAATAATAATAACTAGGTGGGATTAAACCCACAGCACCTAATCAAGATTTTAATGACTTCAAACAATAAACCCTAATACTCCAATAGACATCATGGCGTAGCTATATTTTTTATAAATAAAATTTAATCTTTTAATCTATTAGAGTTCATTTCTAAATTTAAACTTTTTACTCTATTTAAACCATCTAGATTTAAATGTTGTTTTAATTTTAAAATAGTCATACATTCATTAAAACATTCATAATCTTTTTGTTTTAAATTTAAAAGAGGATAAGTATCAAAATGAGGTATAATATTTGCAATTATATTGGTTGTATCTTGTACAAAATAATCACATCTAGGAGTAGAAGTATTAGATCTTACACTTACTGTACCACAACCAAAAAATGCAATAAATAATTTCATTAATTCTAAATCTTTAGAATGTTGCGTAATATGAAATCTACAATATACTTTTTCTCCTAAAACATAATCCTTAGCTGGTCTTACATATATAGAAAACCCACCATCACCTGCTACAAACCCTGAAACTCATTGAGGATTAAGATTATCAGGTAATAATGGATTAGGTTTAAATGCTGGTACTATGTTAGTGTAAATTTTAGATACTTTTTTTGAAACCCCTCGGCTCTGCCGGTCCCAGGCGCCGCAGGCGCCGCCAGGGACTAAATTTATAGAGGCGTATAAAGATAAAATTTCTAAAAATCCTTTTTCGGTTAAATGTTCTTTATTTAAAATAAGATCTACGACTTTTGATCATAATATAAAATCCGAAGATTTTTTACTAATTAAAGGATAATTTCTAAAGTGTGGTATTATAACATTATTAATATAGTTTGCATTAGTAACTCTGAATATGGATTTCTTTCTATCTGATCTATGGTATACGTTACCTACGCCAAAGAAAGATTTAATTTTATATAAAATATCTTGATCTTTTTCATGTAAATTTATTTCAAACGAAATTCGAACTTTTCCTTTATCAGGGTTTGTAGTATCTATAATCACAGAAAAACAACCCTCAGCGTCACAAAATCCTGTAACTCAATTAGGATCTAATTTATCCAAATTACTACTAGATAGATTTTTTCTTAAAGTTTTATTTATTGATATATTACTATACATTAAGTAATTTTTATCTTTTAAAAATATTGGACTATATCTTAGTCATATAGTAGTTATGACTCCTCTCGTAAAGTCTCTGAGGTTGTATAAAAAAACTATTAAAGATAATATTAAGTTTTTAATACTTACCTGCTGATTACTCATTGTTATATCTTTAATATTTTCACTGTACATATTTATATTACTAGTAATTAAAGTATTAGAGCTTCCCAGCATATAGAGAGATGGTACATTAATATTATTTAATCTAGGCCTACTTTTGACCATACCGATGTAACCGAAGATAGATTTATTGGAATTAACGGAGATAGTTGTACTTATTATCCCGAAAGCTGGTACAATTAATATATAACACGTATTTTGATTAATTTAATTTAATAGTCGGCACTGAGTTAGTCTTAGGTTAATTTATCCTTAGTGTAACTTGATGCATATCGATCTATTAGAATTAATACTCAAAGACTTTCATCTTTGTTAGGACTATGTCTTATACTGAATTTCTATTCATTAAATTTTTTAGTTTTAAGATTAGATCTAATCTTTTTTCTAGCGGAGCACTTAAATGTTCTTTTGATTGTATAAGTAAATAAGCTTTTCTTCATTTAAGATAATTAATATGTTTATTAGATTGTAAATGAAAACGATCAAAATATTTTATAACCTTTTTAGCCTTGCGCACACTTACTCAAAGACAGCGCGATTGCTGGCTCAAGGAGTGTGCTAGGCCCCCCCCCCTTAAGGCCTAACCTACTAGGGTTTGGTATAGGTGTTAGCTATATTTTCGTTTCGGGAAGTAAAACTAATTATATAACTGAATTATATATAAATACTGCATTACAGCCACACTATTTCTAATTTTAAAGGGCTTAAACTATTTAGTTTAAGTTACTAATAAGGCTTCTCCTTTTTCACTATTAGTGCGCCGCACTAAAGACTAAAGTGGATTATTATAACAAATTATAATTTGATATAGTATTTAACTTAAGAATACTGTTCACTATTCTATTACTTAAAGCATACCTATAGCGAAAGTCTATTAAAATAACTTATATACTTTTTATAACCTTGGGGGGGGGGCTCCTTCTTTACGAAGTATAGGAGCGCCCCTCCTTTACGAAGTATGGCGGGTTCATCACCCCGCTCTTTAGTCTTTATAAGCGGGCATATTTAATTAGAACCTTCTTGAACTATACAATAAGTTTTTCTTCATTTTAAGTAGTCTCTATACTTACTAGATTGTAAAGGATAAGTACTAAAGTAATTTATTATATTTCTTGCTGAACTAAAACTTCCTGAAGAATAAATATAATTATTATTTAATTTATCATAAGATAAATAACCTCCAAACTTTTGGATTAATTGTTCAAAAATTACTTTATTTGACTCTAAAGCCTCAATCTTTAACTCAAAGTTTAATTTAAACTTTGAGTTACCCGCGAAGCTGGTTCCAGCCACGCAGTGGCGGCCGTAACTATCACTCTTACTATTAGAACTAGTAACTAATGTATTATTATTTAAAAATTTTATTTGAAAGATCTCGCTACCTATATTTTCACCTAAAACAACTAAACTTTTATCGGGTGAGATTTGTGGAACAGAATGTTTAATTTTAGTAGAATTACTATAACTTCTATTATCTTTATTTAAATCTCTTATCTTACGATAAGAGTAATTTAAATGAGAAGCTATACTTAGTGTGGCTGTATTGTGGGCTGCATCCGAAAATCCTGCAATTCAATGGTTATAAAAATCATTAGATTGATTCATTTGAAAATTTACATTTTCTTCTGTATATACAGGATAAGCTAATATATTATTAATAACCTGATGAAATTTATTTCAAGTTCTTAATTTACCATTAATTAAATTTATTACTCTAACTATACCAGATTTCTTAGATATAATATAGAAACAAGCATTTTTATCTTTAACTTTTTTTACACTACCAAACCCTATTATTCCTTTTATATAATAGGCTAATGTAACATCAAGAGAGCTAAATTCAATTACTAATTGTTGTTTAGAACTAAAGTGTCCATCACCATCTATTAAACCTGCTAAATAATGTCCAAATTGTTCATCATTTAAAGGTTTTAAATGAGTAGGCACATGAACCGATATATTTTTTATTCTTTCAGTATTGTTGCGTATAGTCTCTGAGGTTCCACTCTTTAAAATAAAGGTGTTACCTGCTAATTGGCTTCATGGTTTGAACTTTTTAACTATATCATTAAAGAGGGAGTATTTAAACCTTAATATCGAAGCTTTTCTAGCATATAGCAACATTATGAGGCTTATATGATTTACCTCTGGATGCTACATAATGTTTTATGACAAAATTAATAATCTTAGGTCAAATTATAAATAAAATATTTAAGGCCCATCCCATCGCCTTAAATTATCAATAACCAGCCCCCAGTGCGCAGTGCGCACCAAAAATAAGGGCTTGCTTACGAAGTAGGGCTTGCGCCTTGCTTGCGCCTTAAATAAGAAATGGCTTGGAGCTTGCGTCTCTCCGGAGGAGTAACGCGGATATCAAGCCCCTTTTATCTTTTTTTTTTATTATTGCCTAAAAACATACTAAAGCTTTATTTTATTTATTTAACAAAATGTCGGACTATATCTTCAACTAATTTCATTTTTTTAAAAAAGCTTCTCAAGCTTTATGATATACACTGGTTTTTTTAAAAGCCTTAAGGTCACGCAAAGTAAAATACTCGTCCATTAAAAAAAACCTACGTGATTTATAACTACGGCATTTACCTTTAAAATAAGGCAGAATTGTAAGAAGATCTTCCCGAGCAAGAGCTGTTCAATGATAAATTCCATTAGACGCACCACTATAATGAATAGTACCCCCAAATATTTCTTGAAACATTTTAACATCAACAAGATACTTATTTACAACCCGTACACGTAAAGAAACCCGTTCTTTATCCTTATAAGTTAATCCTATTGAACCATCAGCGTCAAAGAATCCTGCAAATCAAGAATTTTTAGTAGTTAATTTTTCGGGTTCTTGCATTGGTATACCAAAGTGTTGACAAAGACGATGTAATTGTAATATTCTAACACTATTCCGGATATTCCCATTAACTTTACATAATACCCCTGAAACACCTTCTCGGTTATGTAAACGATAACGATAAGCTTTCGCTCCACTACGTTGTTTTACACTTCCTCCTAATTTATTTTGAATATAACGTAACAACGGTAAGTCTTCTAAACCCATAGTTATTTCAAGACTTGCGTAACCTTTTTTACTTATTAAAAAACACCCGTCACCATCAATGACCCCAGCTAATCACTCATAAAATCTTGTATCAGGCTCTTCTAAATTAGTTGTTACGCGTGTAGTCTCTGAGGTTCCTACTAGACTTATAAATGTTCTAATCCCTAGATTCTTTTTTATAAGTCGTTGGTTACCTGCTGATTGTTTCCGACCTAAAAAGGTTTTTACCTGAGGTTTAGAGCAGATAAACCCTGCTATATCCTCATTAAAATATTTCACATTTTTACTATAAAGGGATTTGCATAAATAAAAAAATAAACCACTTACAATCATAGTAGTGATAATACAAAAAAAGTCCCAGCATACAGCGCAAAACAAATTATAACTCACGTTATAATAGGGCCAATTTGTTATTTGACCAAAGAATCCAATTTCATATTATATAAACATATTTCACTCGTTATTTATATAACCTTTTTAAAAAGCAATTTAACACAAATATATCAAATGTTAAACCATAAACCCGACTGTACATTAAGCAGCATTTCAGCCACCCGCCTACGAAGCAGTCTGTAACGGTCTTTTAAGAAACCAACGGTCTTGTTTTGAGTTAACATTGACCATACCCTCGGCATTGCTTATATACATCTTTTATTACTTTTTCTTAAAAATTGCGTAATGCGTATATAAACTAGGATTTAGGTATACTGATAAGTATTTATTAATAAAAGTCTTATATAGTTTTACATCTGCTTTTATTTATTCCATAGTTTTTACTAAACCTGATCCTTTTTTCCTTTTATGAAACTTTTTTATTTATTTGTTTACTAAGATTTATTAATTCCAATCTAGTATTTTCTTTCAAATGATCCTTTTCTAATAATCTTTTATACATTGATTTTCATTTTAAATAACTTTCTTTTTTTTTGTACAAAGTATAAAATCATCAAAGTAGTTAAACATATTATTACAATTTTTAAGACCATTTATTCTTAATTCTCAGATATTTTCGGCATGATGTGGAACTACTGCACCTTTAGCTCCAATAGCTTCATAAATATTTTTTATATGTTCCAATACTGGTACATTGGCCTCTCATTTTTGTGTTAATATATATCTAAATCTGAAAGCACTAGAGTTAGATAATATAGAACAAGTGAAAGAACCTTCTCCATCTGTTATTCCAGATATTCAACCATCGTTTAAACTAGGTAAAACAGTATTGTATAAAGGTAATATTACTTTTTCTTTATTTTTTATAACTTTTTCATTAATTTTTTTTTGTGTTTTCTTTTTAGTTTTCCGCTTTCTTTTTTTTGGCACAAAAAAAATAAAAGAAAACTAAAAATCCAAAAAAAAAGAAAGCAAGATGACAGAAAAGTTATAAATCTACCATTTCTAGTATTTTTTTTAGGATAAAAAAAAGTTTTCATTGCTGCTTGCAGCAATAGAAAACGTACTTCGTTCGAAAACGGCCAAACCATATTTCCATTAAATAATAAACATATTAAGGTGCAGGGGCCAAAGAAATGGAAATTTTAATAAAAAAATTTTAAATAAAAGGCGCATATTTCGTTATTTATATAACCTTTTTAAAAAGATAATCAATTTAACACAAATATATCAAATGTGTCAACCCGAAACCCGACTGTACATTAAGCAGCATTGGTTCAGCCACCCTAAATGAAGCAGTCTGTAACGGTCTTTTAATAAACATTTAGGTATACTTATCAGTATTTATAAAAAAAAAGTCTTATATAGTTTTACATCTGCTTTTATTTATTTCATAGTTCTGACTAAACCTAACCCTTTTTTCCCTTTTTTATAGACACGTACTCTTTTTTTTATTTATTTGTTTACTAAGATTTATTAATTCAAATCTATTTTCCTTTATAAGTTATGGATTTTATTTACAGCGTAACTTCCTAAAATGATTAGCGGCGTTTGGCGCATGGTTTTTTTTTTCAGGGCTCCTTTGATTCCCTACGAAGTCAGTCCTTCGGAGAGCACCTTCATTAATAAATTTACACTATTGTAAACAAATATCTTTCTTTATAAGCTTTCTTAGATTTTAAATAATTTCGAATTGTGGTGTGATTAGTACCGAGTGCAACAGCTGCTTTACGCACAGATTCATAGATTACAATTTCATTAGAATTAAGATCAGTTACAGACAACTTTGTACCAGGTACAGGCTGTTTAACCCTTGTAGATTGGTAAGTTGTAATCTTATCAATAGTCTCCTTGGTACGTTTAATTCCTAATTTAGCTACAGACATCTTAGTTATAGTTTCTAAGGATAACTTTTTACCTTTACGGCTTTGACTTAATCTTGCCCGAGTAATATCAGAAAAATCACGACCAAGGGCTAATTTAGACATTAAAGCTTTAGTTTCCTCAGAGTGAGTAAAACCTAACTTACTTTTTCCTATTTTAATTCTAGTAGCTAGAGAAAATACACGCCCTAAAGGTGAACCTGCTATGGGTAGTATGTTATATATGGGCTTTAATAAATCCATATAATGCTGTTCTCTTTCTATATTCACATCCCTACCACAATATTCAAGTATATCTAATGTGAAATTTTTATGACCATATTTTAATATAGCTCGACATATTCAACTAGTCTTATTATTTTCTAAATTTTTTCCATAGTAATTTCGAAGTCTCGGTCCTAGATTTTTACTACTACCTATATAACTTTTACCATTAATATTATTAGTTCAACGATAAACTCCTGATTTAAATTTATTGTCCTGAATAATAGACAGCTTTTGAGCCTTAGGGTCTGTATAAGTAACAACAACATTTACTGAGGGAGTAGAATAATTACGTATAGAATTATAAAAAGAATGATTTTTAACCGCCGTCGTAGAGATTCTTTTGTGTGTTTTATTTTTATAATCTTGAATTATAAATCTATGTGTTTTTTGCTTAGTTGACTGAGATATAACTTTACCAAACCCTAAATTATCCTTTATATAATATAAGGATGCAACATCTATAGTAGACTGAGTTATAACAAAAGACATATCTCCTCTTTTAGCTACTATAAAGGAACCTTCTCCTTCTGAAAACCCTATTAACCATTCTAAAAATCTTTTATTTGGTAAAGGAGTATTAGGATAACATTCTTTAAATTTAGTTAAAAATAAAGAAAAGTTAAAACTCTCCTTTGGCAGAAATTGACATAGAATTATAATATAATTTAGTAAATAAATAAATAAAAAAAGATTCTATTATTGGTAAGAAAAGATGCTGGAAAAGAATAGGATCTCCACCACCAGCTGTTTCAAAGAAAGATGTATTAAAATTTCTATCTGTCAAGACCATAGTTATTCCCATTTGGTAGCGCATTTAAATAAAGGTAGTAGTTCACTAAACTATTGCTTCATGAAATAATCCTTTATTTTTGGTTGCGCATTTTACATTAGTTCACTAAGAGCCATTGCTTCATTAAATAATACTTTAATTTTGTATTATTTATCTAACACTTACTCTACCTAAAACTAATATATATACACTAATATTCAGGTAAGTTTTAATAGGTTAACGCCCCCCATCCTTAGCGTAATATTTATTTTTGTGTAAGCCCCTCGGCTACGCCGGTCCCAGGCGCCGCAAGCGCCGACAGGGACTAAATTTTTGAGGACCCGGACTGAATAAAAAAAAAATGAAATGAGCCCACGCTAGCGGCTCCGGTGTTTATTTACATACGGTGTGGGCCTACTTTGTAGCGATTTTCTTTCAAAATATAATTTTTTTTTCTTTGAATATGCTGCCGGGCAGCGCCTTTAAAATCCTCAGGGCTATTATTAACGAAGGAAAGGGTAGGGCGTTTTACTCCTATATAAAAATATAAGTATCAGGTGAACACTCCTCACGTCACCGTAAGGTTTGGATTATATCTTACCTGTCAAATTTGTAAAATTTTAATAAATGATCTCAATTAAACTCGGTACGTTTATTGTTCATTTTATCCTTAATTAATTTTATCTTATCTTTTCCTGTAATAGTTTTATGTTCCTTTTTCTTGATAATCTCTACAACTCTTTGTCAATCTTTAAAATTAAGATATTTACTAGAGTATAAACTATATCGCTCTAAGTAAGAAATTAATTTTTCATTACTAGCTAATTTACTAGTTCTAACTATATACTCTAAATACCCCGGATATTTCTTTCTTTTTGCTTCCAGAACATTTACATTTAGAAATTCTGATAAAGAAATCATAATATCTTTATTACTTAAATTTAAATGGTTAACAGAACTTTGAACTAAATCAAATCCACAATTTATGCTTTTAGAAGAGAGATTAACAAAAAAATGCCCCCTTCGGACAGCATCGATGAAACCCGCTAATCAAGCGTTGGAATCTAATTTACTATTATCCACTTCTTTTTGCTCAGATAATTGTAAAGTAGGAAATTTTTTGTTTAAAAAATCAATTAAACGATTAAACATAACTATTTTCGGGGTTCTCATGTATCCGTTCAGAAGTTCAACCATAGTAATAACCCCCTCAGAATTATTAATAGTTAAACGATAAGAATTAGTCCCTTTTGTTTTGCTAATACTTCCAAACCCTAGTTCTTTTTGAATAGTAATCGCTAGAGGTAAATCTCTTGTATCAAAAACTATTTGAATAGAGGGGTAATTAAGTACACCTTTTGGTGATCTTTCTGTTTTTGGTACTATTATTGTTCCGTCACCTTCAATTAATCCACATAAATAAGAACTAAATAAAGGATTATGCGGTTTATTTTTTTTTTCTAAATCTGACCCTATTTCAAATCTTCGCATACTTAAGGGTTTTGTAGGAAGTATAAAACAAAAATTAATTAATTCAATATTACAAAATACAGATTTTGGCGTATAATCTCTGAAGAGCCTTAATGGGTCCAAACCAAAAAAGTTTCCTGCTGATGGCGCTAAATTAGTAAATAGCGATTTCCAGCATAAGGCCAAATTTAAACCCGGCAGAATTCCCAAATATATGTTGATCTACTAGACCAGGTCTCATGACAATAACGTCTCAAATTACAATTAAGGTAGATACTCAATATGTTACCATATTAATCGGACTATATATTATTTGTATAAGTTATAAAAATTACCTAAATGATCTCAATTAAATTCTGTTCTTTTATTATTCATTTTTGATTTTATTTCAATTATAGCTTTTATAGATTCTGGTTTAGTATTTTATTTGTTTTCAAAATATGTTAATACTTTTCTAAGATCTCTATAATTTAAGTATTTACTTGAAAATAACGGATAACTTTCTAAATAATCTACTAATATTAAATTTCCATTTAAACTTGTAGTTCTTACTCTGTATTCAGGATTAGGTTTATCACCTCTAACCTCTTTAACAGTAGTAGATAGTAAATCTGCAATTAAACTTAAATATTCATAATTATTTTCATTATTATGATCATTTTGTCTTGGCGAGACTTCAGGGACGCTAAAACTAACTGACTAAGCCTATAGGGGTCTGTGGAATATTTGTCTCGTTTTTATACTTTACGTTAGCTTTCATACCCTGATTTTTCAATGACAGGTTTTAACCTCCCACCCTCCCACACCTGTCACCGAAAGCTACATTATCTATAAAATAGATCAGCAAGCAAAACTCGGGATTACAAAGTAGTTATCTAATGGTAACCATAACAAAATATCTTTATCCGCGATCAATATCCTTAGTTGTTAAGAATCATTTTTTTTTTAATAATTTATTTTTATCAACATATCTAGATAGACTCCGTGTACTACAATTTAAATATTCTGCTGTAGCAGAATAACTATCAAATATTTTAAATAGTACTTTTTTTTCACTTGAAGTAGTATCATTTGTATAAAGATATAATTTTCTTCTACTTGATAAACTAATTTTTAATTTAGCTTCCTCTGTCATAGAACTACCTTTTTTTGTTTCACTTATCCTTAGTTTAGTCTCTTGTAAATGAACTTTACCATACATAGGGTTATTTATACTTTTTTTGGCTAATTTAAATTTAATTATTGTAGCCTCTGAATGCTTAAATCCTAATAAAGACCCAGCAATTTTTAAGATATTATATTCAGGTAAAATATTATCCATATAATATTGTTCTCGTTCTACAATAAAATTTTTTATTTCCTTAGTATCTTTGGCTAAATTTTCCAAATCTATAAATTCAAGTATAGTTAAAGAAAAAGCTGAATAACCATAAGTAAGCAAAGCATTATATATCTTACTATTTTTATATTTAACAATATTGCTGGAAAAATAATAAGAAAACCGTCGAGACAAATTTACAGAAGAACCTATATATTTCTTGGATGATTCTAAATGTGTTCACATATAAATACCTACTTTATTTCTATTATCCGCTATAATCATATGTTTATACTCTTCAGCATTGTTATACACAATAGATGAAACAAATGTATTATTCTTATTAAATTTTAAGTTATCAAGATTATCAACATTAATTTTTAAATTGGTAGAATAACTTCTAACTCCACAGACCCCTCCAGGATTTTAATAAATTCTCTTTTTAGAGGAAGGATTGCAAATTTTACCTCCATCGAAATGAGAAGAACAATTTAAACTATATAAATTATTTAAATGATCTCAATTAAAATTTGTTCTATTATGATGCATTCCTCTTTTTATTAAATTAAAGTTGCTTAAATCGCCAGATGAAACACTCGAATTAGAAATATCAAAATTTTCTCCTCCTGCGCAAGCTATGGATTTTGTGGGACCACACTTTAATTTCTTATTTAATATAGATTTTTTTAAGATTTCAAAGGCTGATACAAAGTCATTAAAATTTAAGAAATTACTTGAAAATAACGGATATTTATTTAAATAATTAATTAAAATTTCATTACTTATAATACTTTGTGTATTAATAATAAAATTTACACCCTTTTTCATATCTTGTTGTTTAAACCTATTATTTTGAATTTCTAAAAAGTCAACTATTTTTACCATAAAATCTATACTCTCTTTAATATATTCAAATTCACTAAAATATGATAATATAAATTTACATTCCATTTTAGCCTTGCGCACACCAATACTTTGTGGAGGTGTGCAGCGCGTCCTCTCCCCAGCTAGCGCGGGAGGGGCCGGATATTTTGAAACAGTAATAGTTCTAACTGAAAAGTGTCCCCTTCGGACAGCATCTATAAATCCTGCTAATCAGCTATTATCTTTTATATTACTTTTATCTTTTATTTTTTTCTCTATACTTAAATCAAATTTAATATTTAAGAAATCGATTAATTTATATAAAGCATTAATTTTAGGCGTTCTCATATAACCATTTATTATATTAACTACAAGAATTATACCAAGATAGTTATTAATTGTTAATACATAAGCATTCACCCCTTTTTTTCTAGAGATTGACCCATGACTTAATTTTTGTTGTATTATTAAACCCAAAGGTAGATCTCTTAAATCAAAAACTATTTGTATCGAGGGGTAGTACAATTTACCTTTAGGCGATCTTTCTGTTTTAGGTACTATTATTGTACCATCACCCTCAATTAAACCAGCTAAATATGAAGCAAATGTAGTATCAAAACTATTATTTTTTAAAGAATTCCCTTCGTTCGCTTGCGTCTGTACTAGGCAGCTCCGCTGAGTAAATAATCTTTTATTTAGGTAAAAACATACAAATTTTGGCGCATAGTCTCTGAAGATCCTTAATAAGTCTAAACTTATTAAGATTCCTGCTGATAAAGATATAATAAATGTAAATATGTATAACTCTTCCCAGCAAATAGCCAAATTTAAATCCGGCAGAACCTTACCGGCCAACACTGGAAGAGATAATAATAATAATACAGCTGTAATAACTACAGCTCATCCAAATAAAGCCAACTTGTGCAATTTAATTCCTGGAGTTCTCATATTACCTATTGTAGTTATGACACTAAATAATGTAATTTCTTACATTTCGTGGACTATCTCTTCAGCAAACCGAAAGCTCGGTTTGGTGTAAAACGTTTAGTCTCTGAGGATCCTACTCATAATAAGGGTAATTACCCTTGGCTTATTTTGGTTTACTGCTGATTGTCCATTGTTACATTCATTAAGATTTTCACTATTAAAAGTACTTAAGACTTTAGGAGTTCCCAGCATACAGTTTTAACTTTATATAAATCTCATTTCTTTGTTGCTAATTAATATTTATTTATTTATTATTTACAGTTTTACAAATATAACCTTTATAAGATAGATCTGTATTTAAACGTTTTGCTAATGTCGTTTGAGAAGCAGAAAATCCTTTACTTTTTAAGAAATTAATACATTGTCCTAAACTTTCAAATAAAAGTTCTTCCTTACTTAGTACATCTATTAATAAAACGGATTTACTTCAACTACTGAGAGGTTTTTCTTTATTAAAATTTACTCTATCTCTTTTTAACATTAAAGCAATTTCAGCTAAAGTCATATCAGAAGACCTAGCAGTATAAATCCTTTCTCTTAAGAATAAATATTTACCTAAGTAATAAGTACCTTTTGTAAGGTGTTTAGTGAATGTAAAATGACTTATACTAAGTTTAGATATAAAATCCTTTTGTTGTGTAGTGGAAAAATAAAGTATAGATTTATCTCGGTTATATAAATATAAAGGTTTAGAATTAGACCCACTAGGATTATTTGCGACTCTTACCGTATTTAAACTAAAAGAAGGATCTAGTAAATAGTATTGCTCTAAGACTATTTCTGGTCTGAACTCAGAGTAATAAGGTAAACTTATTACTTCTAATTTAAATTTGGATAAACCTATTTCTTTTATAAGGGGAATTAATTTACCAGTATTTTTATGAGTTAGATTTAAATAACCATCTTTTTAGTTTCTAAAAAGACGATAATTGTGAAGATGAACCTACATATTTTTGACCTGTAGTTAAATAAGTAAATATATAAACACCCTGTGTTTGAACCTTACTATGAGGTGAACCCAATTTCTCATAAATTAAATCTAAGGTTTTTTGTTCATGTAAATCCGAAAAGACTAATTTAGGTATAGTTAATAAGGAATTTAAAGTATCTTCACTAACTAAAATATTAGAATATGCTAATATTTCATTTAATACTTTTAAAGTTACAGCTTTACCACTATTTACTTGAGCATTAGCTAATTGATGGACATAAACCATTTGACCTTTTCTTCCTAAAATAAGACCTCAATCCTGTTTTTTATTAGAATTGCCCTTTTCAGCCTCTTCTTCAGGTTCTTCTTCAGGTTCTTCTTCAGGTTCGAAGGGATCTTCTTCATTATCATTACCGTTACCACTATTTAATCCCTCTTCATCGCTTTTTTGTAAAGAGGATTCCTCCTCTTTCTCGAATACACCATAAGAATCTTTCCCTGCTTCGCAGCAATAATCCTTAGATTTAACTAAGAATGTAAAATTTTTCTCTTCTGTTCATAATAAAATTAGAATGTAAATAAAGTAAATATAACATAATATAAATATAACTAATAATTGTAAGCGCAAGCCGAAATTTATAGCGCCTAACAACGAACTTACACCTGATCGGACTACTTAGCCCAAAAGTGCATACTCCTTAAAACTTACGTCTATATTTTTCCCTATCTCTAATTAAAAGAAGATTTAACTCAATAACGGATAAAAATTTAATAACTGAAAGAGATGAACTAAGTTTATTAGAGAATGAATATTTACCTAGATAGTATGTTCCCTTACGCAAATGTTTATTTAAAGTATCTCTATGTATTTTTAGACTTACGGAAAAATTTTGAACATTTTCAGTATAGTGATACAAAATAGTTTTATCTCTATTATACATATAAAAGAAGGTGCTACGAAGACTCATCATTTTCAAAACCATCTTCATTACTTTCATTTAATACACGATTACTATTCATCGAACTTCTAATTTTAATAATTTTATTCAAACCCTCTGAAATTAAATGCCCTTTTTTTTCCATTATCTCCGCTACTTGGCAATAATCTGAAAAATCTTGATATTTTACTCCTCCTATAGGATATTTTTTGAAAAATGGAATAATGACTCCTCAAATATTAGAGAAACCATAAACATTGTATCATACTGCGGCCCCATCCGATTTAACATAGGTAGCTCCACATCCGAAAAATTCAATCAAAGAATGTATTAAATCAGTATCACGACTGTGTTGACTAATCTGGAAGCTTAATTCAACTGTAAAACCTTTAGGGGTTTGCCGAAGCCTAACTCCAAAATAGCCTTCCGCATTGGTAAACCCTGCTACTCAGTAAGGATCTATAATATTTCGCGTGAAATCAGGTCTAGTAACAGGCTTACTGAGAGGAAAAGCAGTCTTTAATTCATCGGATAAACCTTTATTTAGAGTAGCTCTAATATTAACAATTTCTTGAAGTCCTTTTGTAGTAAGATGTTGTTTATCCCGCATCATTTCAACCACCTGCTTTCATAATATATAATCCTTCCTCTTTTCAGTTATTAAAGGATATTTATCAAAATGGGGTATTATTATCTCAGTTAGAAATTTTGCATTATCTACTACGTATTGTAAACCCCCTTCATGATCATAGATAGCACCAACTTCTTGACCATTAGGTCCACTCCGTAAAGATTGTTCTAGGTGAGAAGAAAAATAAGATTTAATAAGTTTTAAGAGATCTAAATCTCGTTTATGCGCAACAATCGCAAATCTAGCTGAAATCCTTCAACCTAAACGCAATTTAGGATATTTTCTAACTATAATCATAAAAGACCCGTCGCCATCTGTGAATCCCGTTATAAATCCGGGATTTAGCTGGTCTTGGTTAGAATTGTCGTTCCCCTCCTTACACAGTGGTATAGTTCCATATGAACGATAGTCAGATACCCTAAAGCAAAAAGAAGAGGGAAATCGAGCTAATGCACAATAAGGGCGTCTGGTGTTACGCAATAAAGTACAATATAAGTTATATCTATAAAGCCATATATCTTGATTTGCAATCAATTTAAAATGGGGTTTTAATAATAATATTTCAATACTAATGTAGCTAAAGATCAAATTTATGGCTCCAAGTAAGCTGCTAACCCCTGATAAATGAAGAGCAAATATAGCTAAGTCTACACTAGGTCCACTATGACTTTGTACTCCTGATAACACGGCAATAAAATTTATCATACAAATTCTTAAAAGTATAGAAAAAATTGTTTTTTTTTTTATGAGGTACGTCTAACAAACCCTAACTAATAAAGCTCTTTTTGTAAACCATTACCCTTTGATGAATCCGTACCTTTGGTACGGAGGCTGAACAGGTTTAAAACAAGGCCCCAGGTATCTAATAAAAAAACTAAACTTATTAAAAATAAATAAATTACTAACCTATTAATTACAATAATCTCCCTACTTCGAAAGAACCACACTCTTAACCTAAAGGGTATTATATCTCTAAGGTATTGCGTAATACGTATTGCTACCATCCTTACTACTAGAAAGATGGAAAATAGAGAGCTAGCCTGAAAAAGGGGAATTATATACCCCGCCTTCACCACCCTCGGACTACACACTTATAAAAGAATGCACGAATAGTTGTTTTCGCCGGGCCCTACTCGGTATAAACTCCCCAAAATAGTAAAGTAAAACTTTACTAATAAAAGCGTAGGGCCTCGTACCGTTTACGGGCCGAGGCCCTACGCCCCTCGGCTACAATGCGATAATAACAGCCAATAATCAGTCAAATACGACTAGAGTGATCTTCCTTTATTTATACCAGATTTAAGAGAAATAATTTGATTTAACCCTTCTTCAGTTGTATGTTGCTTAGCTTTTATTATTTCTGAATAAGGAGGCTTTACATCAATCTTGGAAATTTTTCGCTTTCACACCAAAAATATTATGTTTTTCAAATAACGGAATTATTTTTTCATAATTATCTAAAAATCTGTAGACCGCAAAATTTACGCTAGGCTCTCTAGAAGATGCTTCTAATATTCCACACCCCAAAAAACCAATAAAACTCTCCAGTAATTTCTCATCACGAGAATGTTGAGTTATTTGGAATACTAAATAGACTTGATCTATCTTTCTATTAGGCCGTTTGACTAAAGTTATTTTAAAACAACCTTCAGCGGAAGTAAATCCGGCTATTCATTGGTTATCGGGTACTCTTTTATTTTCTACTCTAGGTCTCAAAGAAGGTATAACGTCAGGAAAATAAACCTGTAATTCATCTGGTAAACCGAGATTAATAACAGCTTTAATCGATACAATTTTATTTAATCCCCCCTTAGTTAAATGCTCTTTATTTACCATCATGTTAACAACATCTTTAAATAATAGATAATCTGCTAGCTTCTGAGTTATTAAAGGGTATTTATCAAAGTGAGGAATTACTTTATTAACAATATCTTTTACAGATTCAACTCTAAATTTGACTTTATCATTTACGTCTTTTCTTATATATCCTACCCCGAAATATGATTGAATTTCCTGCAAAATTTCGAGATCTACTTTATGTAGAGCTATAGCAAAGTTAGCTTCAACTACAAACCCCAAACGGTACTTAGAATTTTTTTTTATTCGAATCATAAATGAACCCTCTCCGTCAACAAACCCTGTAATAAATCAAGGATGAAGCGCACAACTCTTTACTTCTACAACTGGATTTTCAATTGAAGATTGAGAAGGAATTGAAGAGAATCCTCGAGATAAGGGTAAACAAATTTGGTTAGAAAGGATTTTTATTTGAGAATTTCTTTCGAAACCCGTTAGAGTACATCTTAATTGTATTCTATTTATACAATAACTACCATATACTCGTTGCTCTTTTACAGCAATATCTTTGGATATTGCTGACTTAGATCCGCGATTGCCCACCTTTTTTTCAGAATTCTCCAAGCTTGTTACCATACATGAGTGATTAGTTCATCCACCGATCCATTTGCAAAGACGGCTTGGTACTTGAAGTTTAAGGGTGTCCCCGGAATTGGGTAGTTTAACCCACATAAACGATTTCCTAATTCGTTCAGCAGGAGGATAACAAATATGTTGATAACTTCATTCATATATTATGAACTAATGTTATACGCAATAAATTTATTTATTGTTCGGACTATACCATCATCCTTCCAAGGACTTATTTGTTAGTTTGTACTTCTAGTAATTGTTTTCTTATTTTTCTAATAATATCTCTAATACTAACTAATTTTTCATAATTACCTTTATCTTTAACGTACGCTCTAGCTCATATTTTAAATTCTAAAGATTTTACACCTTTCATGGTGTTTTGAAAATAACCTATAATATTTTCAATCGCCCTAGAATTAGTAGTATCTAAAATATGATGATTATACATTTCTTTATACTTAACTGGACTAGGGATATGAAGTATTAATCTTATACTTTCTAAAACAATTCTATCCAGTTTTTGAGTTAAGCCAAATCCATGAACTATTCTTTTAGAATCTTTAGAAACTAAATAAAAACTACCTTCAGCTTCTATAAATCCTATAATTCAAGGTTTAGTCATTATACCTTGTATTATATTTATATCTGTTAAAGGAAGAGATATATTGTTTCATACAGGAGATAAATAATCATCTTTCTTTTTGCTATTTTTAAGTCTAAGTAGTTCTTTATCTTTTTGTTCTTTACTCATTATATCAGAATTAAGTATAAATAAAGCGGAGGGGCGAAGGGCGGAGACCCTGAGGGCCTAAAAAAAAAATCAAAAACTAAAATCTTTAATAATATAAAAAAAAAGACTTTCTCTTTTATGATTTTATTTTTTATTTTTTTTTAAAGCCCCTTCGCTTTCTTAAATCTAAGGTAATCAAAATATTTACTAGTTAATAAAGGATATTTATCAAATATAGGTAATATTATACTTTCTATATATTTACGATCTCTTATAAAAAATTGTGCTTTATTATTATCCTTAGTTACAGAACCTACTCCTAGCTCTTTTTTTACATAATAAAGTAATCTAAGATTATATCTAGATTGTGCTAGTTTATAAGATAATCCTCATTTACCATTAGAATAATTTATAGAAAAATTTCTGAATAAGGACACCATCTGTTACTACGAAGTACAACTAACTAATCTAATGACTCTTTTTTTTTTTAATGGCTTGTTATATTTTTAATCTTCAATTTATTAAGTATAGTACAATTTTTTGCTACTTTATTGATATTTATATTTATATTTTTATAATTAAAGGCTTTTTTCATATCTTAAACTCAAGTGATTTCATACCCTTAAACTTGCAATTTCCAGATGAAAATATATCAATTATCTTTGAAATAGATCTCCCGTGTCTTGTTTTTAGTATTAAATGCCCATTTTCTTCTAGGATTATTTTATTAGGTATATGTCAAACCCGTTTTATTAAATTTAATAATTCCGCCTCCTCTTTTTTAACTAGTATAGAAAATACTATATTAAAGACACCCTGTTCGAACACAATATCGAAATTAGCCTTACCTTCGATGAAACCTAATAATCAATATATTGATACAACAGATTTTATCATTTCATGACTACATTCATCTTTATTTAAATGGGATATGGCTGGTGAAACGTATCCTTCAGGAAAAATTTGACTACTTCGTAAATTTTCTATACTTTGATTTTTTTGTTCAAAATTAAGACATTTATTATCTAAAATACTCCAGACTTCCTTAAATTGCAGATAGGAATAATATTTACTAGTCAATAGAGGAAATTTATCAAAAATAGGGAATATTATTTCTTTTCAAACTTTTAAGTCACTTATGAAAAACCTAGCTATTTGTGGACACTTATACTTTTTCACTCTACCGTAGCCTAAAGTCTTTTTTATATGATAAAGTAATCTTAAGTTAGTAAGAGGTTGAGTAAAAATATAGCTAAGTACAAATTTGTCTTTTATTCTCTTTATAATAAAAGAATCAAATTCATCACTATCAGTTAATCCTACTAACTTTAATTCCATCTGAGCTTTAGCGCTTAAGGTTTTGAATAAAGATCCGACAGTATTACATTCTCTTGACCTTGCAGTAATACGAGGGTGAATAATTAGAGATGACGGTGAAAATTGATCATTTGGTAACCTTTTCCCCTCTACCTTTATTTCCTTTAACTTACCTACACCCTCTGCTGCTACTTCTGCGGAGAGTGCCGGGTGGCGAGAGTGCCTAGGATTAACTAATTGAATTTTTTTCTGGTCGTTTCCTGGTTTCACCTGAACCAGAGGGAAATTTAGGATTTATCTCCTTAGATTGTACATTAGTAGCACTCGAAAAGGAAGATAAGTTGTCTATCTCGGAATTAGGGAGATCGTTATATACTCTACCTGAATTCATCCCTAATTTAATAGAGTTGATTTTAGTAATTCCCTCTTTAGTTAAGTGAGTTTTACTATTCATTAATTCGGCTGCTTTTTTTCAGTCTAAGTAATCTTGACTTTTTACACCAATTAACGAATATTTATCGAAAACAGGTATAACTTTATTTCATACATCTTCAAATCTATTAATAACTAGTCTAGCTAAAGATGGAGTCTCTTCCAATCTACCGCACCCTAAATAATCTATCAAACTGAGAAGTAATAAACGGTCTCTAGAGTGTTGAGTTAATATAAACCTTAATGTTACAATAGGATTTTTTAATGAAGGCCTATTGTCTATTTTAATATAAAAACAACCTTCTCTGGATACGAATCCTAATAATCAGGAAAGGCCGTCAGGCCCTTGGGCCTGCGGCCCTTCGGGCTAAAACTTGAAGGTAATGCAAAGTTTGGTTTAGCACTAGGTATTACATCAGGAAAATGCTCTTTTAATAAAGGCGTTAACCCCGTGTTTAAGGATGCCCTCAGAGATACGATTTTCCTTAATCCTGTCATCGTTAGATGTTCTTTATTTTTTATCATAAAAACAATTTCTTTTCACAATTCAAAATCACCTTGTTTTTTAGTAACTAATCTATATTTATCAAAATGAGGAATAATTACATTAATTAAGTCTTGGGTAGATTCTACAATAAACAGTGCTACAGAATTTCTACCTTTATTTACTTGAATTCGAAATTGACCTACCCCTCAAAAAGCAAATAATTTTTCACAAATTATAGCGTCTTTATAGTGTAATTCTATTTTAAACCCAGGTTGAATATGTCAACCTGTTCTATTTGTACTTCTTTTATTAAATCTTAGATAAAAAGAAGATTCGCCATCGGCTAACCCCGTAACATACATGGGGTCCAGCCTGCTATCACTAGGCGCCCCTAACTTGTGTAGGGGCGAGTCCTTTATACAAATTTTTGTGGAAGATTCAGAATATGAGGCGGCTATAGAACTAAATTGACGAACCAAATAATTTTTTTTTGGTCCCATTGTTCAAAATAAGTTCTAGATGAAGGATGCTCTCCGTTTAGTCTCTGATGGATAAATCTCTTTACCCAGGCGTGTTGTCTACATGAATTATACATTTTTACATACGTATTTATGAATAACATAAAACATGAGTAGTATAAATTTTTTAGAAAAGTTTCACGCAACGAGGGTGACTAGGAAAGCTAAAATCCCCCTACGAAACCACCGATACGGCGACAGAATTTGGTTTATATTTAACCTGCGATCAGGCTCAAGGAACTAAGCCTTTAAGCCTTTTTGTATTAATAGTAAAAAAGAGGAGGTGATCAGATCCCGCCTGGCGAAGCATGGACTACAAGCGCATACTCATTTAAAAATTTATTATTAGTAGGTACTAAGAAAAGAATTATCTACAATCAAAAAAAAGGATTAATCCTTAACATCCTCAGCTCTTAAAGTATTCATACCAGATTTAATTTTTTTTATTTCTTCAATACCATCCGAATTTAAATGATTTTTATTTTTAACCATACGGGCTACTTTACAAAAATCCTCGAAATCTCTATATTTTGTACCTAGTAATGGATGATTAATAATAAATGGGATAATTTTTTCTTCAATATCTGAAAACTTCGTTACTCCAAAATTACAACTTGATTTATTTAACGCAGGTCTGGAAACTCCACAATTTAAATAGTCTACTATACTATTCATCAATAAATAATCACGAGAATGTTGAGTTATATGAAATCTTAATTTAACTTGATATCCAGCTATTCGATTTTTAGATTTAGATATTTCTACAAAAAAAAAAAAAACAACCTTCAGCCTCTATAAAGCCGGCTAATCAATAAGAATTCGCTATTAGTTTATGAACAGCTTGGGGTCTAACAACAGGTATAACGTCAAAAGTAAATTCCTTAGGAATTGAACCTGTATTTATAGAAGCTTTGAAACCAGCTATTTTGATTAAACCTTCAATTGTAAGATGCTCACCTTTATTAATTAATTCTACTGCGGATTTAAATAACTCAAAATCAACTTGTTTTTGAGTAAGTAGTTTATATTTATTAAAATGTGGTATTACTACTTCATTTATTTCTTTAATGGAAGCTACACAAAAAGATACCGTATTTCTAACTTTGGATTCAGATATACTACCTACTCCCCAAAAAGTTTTCATTTTTTTTTAATAATTTTTTTACATGTAAAAAAATACGCAAAGCTACGGTAAGTCTCTTTTATGTAATACCATTTGAAATTGAGCTCGTACACCTCAACCCGTTTTACTATCCTTAGCAGACCTTTTGTATATGCTAACTATAAAACATCCCTCCCCATCTACAAATCCTGTGAGATAATAAGGATTAAGTTGAACATTTAAGCTTCGCGAGTCTGAAGATACTATAGAAAATGTAGCTTGTGTACTAAACTTTTTTGATAAAATGAAAGGATAACTTAATTTATTTTCGACTCTTTGTAAAATTCTTTGAATTTTAAGGTGATTTTTCACATTATATTGTTTAGATAAAGCTCTCGATCAAAGCCTAAAAGAGAGAGCTTTCATACCCTTAAAAGTACCTTGAAAATAATTTACAATATTTTTAATACCTCTTGAATTAGTAGTATCCAAAATATAAAGATTATATTTTGAGTCAAATTTTACTTTAGTAGATATGTGAAATATTGAACGTATCGCTTCTAATATCTCACCATTCGATTTTTGTATTAGCCTAAACCTATTAACAATTCTTACCTCACTATAGGAAGAAGAGTCTTTCATGTGACCCTTCTCGCTTTCGCTTGCGCAGCAGATTTGTGTGGAATTGGTTACACTATTCAAAGGAGAAGTTCCCGAATAGGTAACTAAAGAAAATAAACCTTTAGTTTCAATAAACCCCACTACTCAAGGCTTAGTTATAACATTCTTCACAGAATTTACACTTTTTAAATCAAAAAAAGCCGTTTTATTTCATATCTCAGAAGAAGGTCACGCTTGTATAGATAGCGCAACTTGCACACTTTTAATTTTATTTCTGATAATAAAAAGGGTTTTATTCTTTTCATCTCAAGTTAAATTATTATCTTCTAATATAAAATATGCTTGCTTAAAGTTATCATAGTTAAGCTTTTTAATTGTTAATAAAGGATATTTATCCAATATAGGGAATATTGTATTTTTAAGTTTATTTCTGTCTCTAATAATAAATTGCGCCCTAACGTTATCTTTAACTACTGAACCAACACCTAGCTCTTTCTTTATATAATAAAGTAATCTAAGATTAAATAAAGGTTGAGTTATTTTAAACGCAAAATTTCAATTATTATTCTGGTTTACTATAACAAAACTGCCAAATCCATCGCTAACGCCTAAAAATCAGAGATAAAACCAATTTTTATTATTTTTATTTAGTGCGTGAAGCACTGCTCGTTCACGAACCTGATCGAGCGATAAGTGCTCTTGGTTAAATCTATGATATGTACAGTAAAAATTTTTTTTTTCATTTACCCAGGCATATTGTCTCTCATAGTTAAACTTTATAACATGTGTTTTAAATAACAAACACGAGTAGCAACTATTAATCGCGAGATATCTACGCATCGAGGAAAGTTTTTGTTTTATTGCCTCTATGTTACCATAAAGCAACTCCTTATCTTTCTTAAGAGTTCAACCTGTCAAATTATATTAACCTTACCTTCTGTAAAGCCAGGATACTTATTACTTTACAAAGTAAGGCAAGCCTCGTTATTACTAACCTTGATTACATCTAACAGTAAAATCTGTTTAATGAATCTCAATCAAATTGAGTTCTTTTAGTGTTCATGCTATTTTTTAAGCCTTTTTTATACATAAAAAATCCCCTCGCTTGCGCAGGGGCGGAAGATTAATTTTGAGGTACCTTCGGACCGGGGGGCAGATAACAATAGTGATAATCACTTTATTTTAAGTGTGGATGGAATCTATTCTTATTCATACCAGATTTAATACGGTCAATTTCCTCTAAACCTTCTTGAGTTAAATGAGCTTTACTTTCCATAATATTTGCTACCTTACAAAAATCAAGATAGTCAGCATATTTAGAACTATGTAATGCGTATTTTACAAAAAAAGGTATAATAATTGTATTAATATCCGAAAATTTTCTGAAAATAAGTGCACTCATACCTTTAGAGTCTACATTTACCTCTCCACAATTAAAATAATCTTTCAATAAGTTCATTAAAACTAAATCTCTAGAATCTTGATTTATAATAAATTTTAAACGTACTTGAAATCCTGATTTATAAGTTTTAGAAGAACTTTTTTCCACAAAAAAAAAAAAAAAACAGATTCCCCGGCTGCAAATCCGGCTATTCAGTTAGGGTGTATAGCTTTGATAAGGCCTAAGGACTCCGGTCTATCTTTTGATACAACACTAATTTTTTTATATATAAAAAAATGCCCTTAGGGCCGGAAAAGCTATTTTTAAATTTTCAGACAATCCTGAATTTAAAGAAGCTTTTATACTAACAATATCTAAAAGACCTTTAGTTGTTAAATGTTCTTTACGAACTATTAAGTTTATAACTTGTTTAAATAATAAAAAATCCGCTCTTTTTTGCGTAAGCAAAGGATATTTTTCAAAATGAGGTATTACATATTGAACTAAATCTTTTACAGATTTTATACGATAAAAACCAACCTTAGAATCATTTAAGATATAAATTTTTCCTGCACCATTAAAGAAAGATTGTAATTTTTCAAGTAAAGCTAAATCTTTATAATGAAGCCCTATTGAAAAACTAGGGGTAATTTTTCACCCTAAATTATGATCTTTAACTTTAGATATATCAACACTAAAACAGGCTTCTCCATCTGAAAAACCTGTAACTCAATATGGGTTTAATTGAGATAAACTTTTTGTGGTTAATGTATAATTATTTTTTAAAGGACCGAAGGGGGTCCCGGGGTCCCTCAGGGTACGGAGCCCCTTCGGGCCCACCCGGGACCTGTCGCTTTTCATCAAATAATCATCCTGCCTTTCGACCCAGGAGGTCGTGATAACCATAAATTCTATTTTTTTTTGCTTAATTTTTATATAAAAATCGGTGTTTTTTATTTTTTAGTTTTCTTATTAGCAAAAAACTAAAAAGAAAACAAAAAAAAACCTGCTTCGCTGAGGCGAAGCCAACCGAGGACCTGGTCCTCGGCCGAATGACGAAGGCTCGGATTTATTATCTTCATCTTTTGCTCTATCTCTATATATTTCATTTTTAGAGTGAACTAGGATGAAAGGTAGAAATTTTAAACTTCCTCCGCAAGCGAACCTTTTTGATTTCTAATAGTTTTAGGTACTATTATAGATCCATCACCTTCTATTAACCCTGCTAGATACCCTCCTAAGGTCTTTCTAGCAGAAGTATTAAGATTCGATGTGGAATTAAAACTAAAGGAAGGCTCGGATATTTTATTTAAAATACCTACCTATAAATATAAATCCAGATTAATATGAAATACATACTTTCATATGTACATGGACTATATCTTCATCGTCTAATGCATTTTTTTAATTAAAAGACGAGTCTCACGAATAGTCTCTGAGGATCCTACTTGTAATATGATATATTACTTTGGTTTCCTGCTGATTATCCATTATTATATTTAAAGAATTTTCACTAATTTCATATTATAGTATCTAAAACTTTAGGAGTTTCCAGCATTCAGTGAGATTCAATTATAGTAATTACTTACTACTCAGGCACAGGTACGTACCAGCTCCACCCTCTGTAACAGCAGAAAATACTAATAAAAATAAACTAGGTATTAACAGTCAATAGCTTATATTATTTAATCTAGGGAATCTTTAAAATTAAGTAATTTCTTACCTAAATGGACTATGTCTTCATCCATATTTTTATTTTGACCTAACTATCTAGTTTAGTTAGAAAAATAGGAGTTTTGCGTATTAATGTATAATTATTATACATTCTTAATAAATTGATTTTACTAGCTAATGAATTTATTAAAGTCTCTGAGGATCCTACTAAAGTATAAAATACTTATTGGTTTCCAGCATAATGCTCCCATGTATGTATTAGTTTTACGACTAATTCAGTATATTATTTACTTTATAACAGTATTAGAACTGTTCAATTAGGTGTCAATACATCTGTTGACTAAGTAAAAAACTTAATTTCGAGAGGTTCCATGCTAACAGCAAAATAATAATTAGAAAATTTACACTTTCTAACGGCATTCCCTTATTTTATTTTCTTGTTCTCGTTTTAGGTAATTTTTTTTTACCCACCACCACCCAACTGTAAAAAATATTGCAGATACCATAATAGTAAACCCCTACAAAGTTGGTACTATATCTCAAAATAAATATAAAATGCTTATATTAATAAATAATTAATTATAAAAATTCTTTAAATGATCTCAATTAAATTCAATTCTTTTTGTATTCATACGACTTCTTACAAGTTCTACTAATTTTATTCCATTTTCCGTTAAATGTTGATTGTTAATAAGTAAATTTGCTACTTGTTCTCAATCTTTATAATCTAAATACTTACTTGAAAATAAAGGATAGTTATTAAAATAACTTATTAGAATACCTAAAGATACTTTACTAGTTGCGGCTATAGTGTAATATGTATTATTAGTAGATTTCTGCGTTTTAGTGCATAATTTACAATTTAGGAACAAACATATTTGATTCAAAATATCAGAATAACTTTCCTTTGTTACGGGATCTAACATTCTTTGCTCTATTCTCATTCTACAAGAAATTTTTCTTTTTTTTGTGCGAAGCAAGCCATTTTCTGTTTTAGTATATTGTACAGAAAAACTTCCATCTGAATCTACAAATCCACTCAATCAACTACTCTTCTCTAAACTATCTTTATTTAAAGGTAGTTTTTCTATTTGAGAATTATGATTTTTATTTAATCAATCTATTAAGCTATGAAGTTGATAAATTTTTGGTGTTTTTAATTGCCCGTTAATTAAATTGACAATTTTTTTTAAACCAACTACAGGTGAAACAACTAAAACACAAGCATTATCTCCACGTTTATATCTAATAAATCCTGATCCTATAACATCTAATAATTTTTGACATAAAGCCTCATTTTTTAAACCAAAAGTTAGACAAAACCTTGGATTATGAGTCTTACTACCTTTCTGTTTTTGAATTCAAATATGTCCGCAGGCTTCAAATAAACCGGCGAATCAGGGTCTAAACCTATACCAATTTATTCGTTGTCCTTTTATACTAGCAGTTGAAAAAGTTCTTTTATTTACTTTAATTAATTTGATCTTTTTTTCGTTTATTACTCCGGAGTTTAGAATCTTTTTATTATTTTTTGTGCGAAGCAAGACCTTGTTCGGGTCCGTATTACTTGTAAGAATGGTAGTAGTACCGGGGGCTAGGGCTAAAGAGTCCCCCGAAGAATTATTTATTAGATCCTTTTTACTATTTCGAGGTTCTATTTTATAAAGCATATCTTTGCTCATATACGGTTTTACAATCGAATATAATAAAGCCATAGATTTAGCTGAAACATATATTCTAATTTTACCATCTAAATTATTTAAAGAACAGTTAATTCTATATCTAATTATTAATACATTCATTAATTTTACTATATCAGAGATTTCATAAGATTCCGTGCAAAACCTTAAACCATTTGATGCAACTTGCCCGTCTCCAGCTATTCAATGAGCTAGTGCCACAGGAGTTAGATAATCATATATATTATCTGGAATTATCTTTACACCCTCTTTATAAAAAACAGAATAAAGATCTGTAAAACAAGCAAATCCTTTTGTTTGTAAACTTAAACTATAATTAGTTTTACTTCCACGTAATCTAGTATTAAATTTAGGGTAAGCTGAACAATAATGAGATAAACTTGTAAACACAAACCAGAAGTAATCTTTTTTTAAATAACTTTGTTCAAAAGCAAATCTTGCATTAATAGAATACTTAGTACCAAAAGCTAATCAACCATCAGATAGTAGTAAACCGATAAATATACTAAGTTGATAAGGAGGTAAAACAACCGTTTGTATTTCTACCTTGGTAGCTTTTCCGCTACCGACAATAGATCCTAAATTTTGACCTCAAACTACTATATCCGTAGATATAGATATATTTATTTTAGTTTTCTTAGTTCTTTTTTGCATAAAAATTGGTGCCGTAATAGGCTGGCAACTTACGCAGCCCCTATATATTGACCTTCCGTAAAAATTAAAATACTGCACAGCTAAACTCCGGACAATATGTTTTGTTGTACTTGATAAATGTTTAACAGGAAATATCATAATAACACCTACTAGGTAGGGAGGCGATAATAAACCAGCTAAATAAGAACCTAGATCCTTGGTATTATAATTATTAATATTTACATTCGCATCCGCAGAGGTACTGTAATAAGCTTTTAATTTTATTTTGTTAAAAAAGCATAATACTGAGTTTACTACTAAACTAAAAGTACAAGAAAAAAGGAGGGCTGATGATTTTTTTATTTGTCCTGTATAACCGAGTACTTCTAAGTGTTGTCAATTAAAATTTAATCTATTATGATTCATATTATTTTTTAATTCTTCTATTATTTCTAAGTTATCTTCTTCATAATGTGATTGAACGAGTATAAAGTCCACAACTTTTAATCAATCTTTACAATCCAGATATTTAGAACCAAATAAAGAATAAATATTAAAATATTCTTTTAAAATTCTAAGACTTTTTCTACTTTTAGCTGTAACATTAAAATATTGTTTTCCACCGACTCTATTAACTATGTTTAAATTAACATTTAAAAATTCAGCTATGCTTGTAAATAAAGGTTCATAACTTAAATTAGAATAAGGACAAATCATTCTTTGTTCAATTCTAAATCTACAACCCACTTTTCTTTTTTTAGTTGTTTTACTTAATTCATCCATTTCTTTTTTAGTTAAAATAATTCCAAATGAACCGTCAGCATCTGTAAATCCTGCTAATCAGGCATCTTTACTAAAATCTTGAGTCTGGAAATCATGTTTTTCAATATCTACATTATAACGAGTTTTTAAATTATCTATTAATTCATTAAACTTTAGTAATTTAGGGGATCTTAAATAAGAATTCATTAAAGATACAATAAAAATTAATCCATTTTTAGTGTGAAAAGTTAATACACATGCATTATCTTCTTTTTTTATTCTTATTCATCCATGTCCTAAAATATCTTTTAATTTTTCAGCTAAAGGCAAATCTTTTAAATGGAAAGTAATAGATAGAGACAAATTATTCGAATTTGAATTAGGTTTACTAATAGAAATGTGACCTCTAGCTTCAAAATAACCAGCTAACCAGGAATTAAAATTTGGTGCGTAGCGATTTTTTTCTTCTCTCACGAAGTGTGGCACGCCACTAACTGTTGAAAAAGTTCTTTTATTTACTTCGTTAATTTTTACGAATGAGGTAGCTTTAATTATAGGGAGTACTAAATTATCTTTTGTATGCGAATTCTTCGTAATAAATTTTACTTGCTTATTTTGACTCTGGGGTGCTCCAGATTCTATTTTATATAACATATCTTTGCTCATATAGGGTTTTACTATTGAATATAGTAAACTCATAGATTTAGCCGAAATATAGATTCTAGGCTTTAGGGCCAAAAAATTTAAAGAACAGTTAATTCTATATCTAATTATTAATACGTTCATTAGTTTTACTACCTCGGATATTTTATATGAGTCTGTACATAGTCTTAAACCATTAGATGCTACTTGTCCATCTCCAGCTATTCAATGGGCTAGTGCCACTGGAGTTAGATAATTGTATATATTATCTGGAATTATTTTTACTTTATTTTTATAAAATAAATTATGAATTTCTGTAAAACAAGGCAATCCTTTAGTTTGAAATATTAAAGTATTATTAATATTACCTTTATGTTCTCTAGTTTTTAATTTAGGATAACTAGAACAATAATGGGTAAAAATAAAAAATACAAATCAAAAATATTCTTTTTTATCGTAACTTTGTTCAAAAGAAATTCTAGCATGCCGTGCATCCTTGGAGCTAAACCCTAATCAACCGTCAGATAATAGTATACCAACTAATACACTAAGTTGATAAACAGGTAAAATAATAATATTGGCTTCTATCTTGGTAATTTTTCCACTACCGACAATAGATCCTAAATTTTGGCCTCAAATTACTAAATCTGTACTTGTAGATAAATTTACTAAAGTTTTTTTACCTCTTTTTTGTATAAAGCTTACTTTCTGGGGTAAAAAAAGATTATTTTTTAGGTAGAAAGGGGAGAATAATCCAGCTAAATAAGAACTAATATGATCATAACTAAAAGTGTTAACATTAGAATATGTAGAATAAATTTTCATTTGGTTTAATAACCTTAGTTTGTAACGAGGTGAAAAAGAATAAAAATTGAAATTTGCCCAAACTTAGATATAAAAGTTCTCGACTTATATAGATGTTTTTTTTTGTGCTCTGTTCACTATAATAAATATTATATCCATAGACCGTAATCTATCCAAGTTATTAAACTTGGTTTACATCGATCGAAAAGTATTTTTAATTAAGTTTATTACCTTCCGATTCTAAGTTCCGACTGTACATTCGCGAGCGTCTCAGCTCTACGTAGGTGATCCAGTCTGTAGCGATGTATATAGACACCGACGGTCTTAAATTAGGATATCCTTAACCGTATTCACCTTGTCCAATTGTTAAATAAAAACAAGTTTTGCTATATCATTACCAAGTTTAATAACAATTAAGTGAGATTTCCACTCACGATACTAAAACAGAGTATAAATATCAGGACCACCTACAAGCAAAGGCAATAAGAAGTTCATTGAACGTATAATCTTTCGAATATACAATGGACTATATCTTGAACTTAAATAGAAACTATTTAATCTTCCGCTACGTATAGTCTCTGAAGATCCTACGTTACCTTATTCTATTAAATCTAAAGACCTGCAAACTATAGACTTATCCTATATAAGAACGATAAGCAGCTTCGCTGCTTTAATTTTTTAGCCGTATTCTCTAAATCATAGAATAAAATAATTTGGTTTCAGGCGGATTATCTATTATTTAGCTATCCCTTCCTTTATAAGGGGCCTTACGGTCCCCTCCTTTACTTTATATGGAAAAAGGGGGTCTTTGTATAGAAAGCTAAATTATTTACTTTAATTTTTAGACCATAGTACGCTTAGATATATTAAGTTTTCCACAATACTATAAAGTAACTTTAAGACTTTCCCGCAGATAGTCGCGTAATAAGATAAACTTCTCAGTTTACCACGGCAACTTACACTTTTTTTTTATTTTTAAGCACTATTAATAAATATAATTTAATCAATATATGGTATATGATTTAAATGTTTTCAAGTAAAAGTAGTTCTAGTCTTATTAAAATCTTTACGTTTTAAATTAGCTAACTCTCAACTACCACCTGGTACATTATTATTACCCTTTTCCTTAATAAAGTCTATTACTTCCGATCAGTCTAAATAATCCAAATATTTAGAGCTCAATAAAGGATATCTAGTTAAATACTCTTTTAATATGTCTAAGCTCTTTTGGTTTTGAGCTGTAAGAATAAAACTAGAAAATAATTTTTCATCTTTTAACCGATTTCTACTATTAACATTTACGTTTAAAAATGCAGCTATTTCCGACATAATAAAGTAAAAAGACGAATTATTATCTAATAAAGAACCTCTGGTTTCATTTACACTAGTTCTATTATATGTTTGTCGAATTTCCAATCTCATGTAAGGAATTACTTTATCTAAATGTTTCTTAGTTCTCTTAGATAATGTTATTGAAAAATTACCATCAGTATCTATAAAACCAGCTAATCAAGCATTACTATCTATAGCTGAATTATCCAAAGCTTTTTTTTCCAAAGGATAAAGATTACCAAGTATTTCTTTTGTAGCAGGTAATTTAGATTCGAGATTATTTTTAATATAATCATTATACCAATCAATTACTCTACATAAAGCCTCATGCTTAGGCGTTCTCATGTATCCGTTAATAAGGGTAGTTATCTTAAAAACACCCAATGTTTCTTGTATTTGTCATAAAACATAACCTCTATTTGGCTTATCATAAACTTTACCACAGCCTGTCAATTTACATAAATGATTAGCTAAAGGTAAATCCGAACGTTTAAATACTATTATAAACTTTGGCCTATATTCCTTTGATTTACCATTAGGGTCATGAACAGCTATTGATCCATCTCCCTCTATTAACCCAGCTAAATAAGAAGCAAAGTGATTTTTATTAGTACTATACTTCCTTTTTAGTAATGTTGATGTCATATCAAATGACCTTGTTACATAGTTAGAACGCATAGTAAATAAAGTCGAGCTAGAAAAATGAATAATATAACCAGGTAAAGATAGAGTAGTATTAGGTTTTACACTTAAACCTAATTTATAATAAAAACTAGAGGAGATGCTAAGGAAAAGGGAAAGACAAAGACAAATAAATGTTTCTATAAAGGTAATTTGACTTTTTAAACCAACACTAGATGGAATATTTGAACCAAAACATAAATTTAATTGTTGTAAATGTAAAAAAGAAGCACAAAAATTAGAGTTAATCTTATTTACATTAGGAGTTTTGGTTACATAAAAACACCTTTGGTAATATTTAAATATATATTGAAAAAGTAAATTATTAAATTCATACTTAATATGCTGCATAAAAAAAAAAAAGCGATTTTTACCAAAACCTCCAATTAAAGCGGGATTGAGATAGGTAGGCTTTTACAAGCTTTCCCCCCTCTAAGAACCGTGCGTGCTAGTTCCCCAGCACACGGCTCAAGCCCTTGATTTAAGAATCGACGAAGGCGTCTAATTAATCATAAAGGACCAATAGTCAAGTCTGCACATTTTCATATTTATCCTATAAAAGGATTATGTCCTTCATTACAAAAGACCCTTAGCTTTTTGACTTTTCTTATGCCTTGCTATCGATATGCCCCTTTAATTACTTATAAGGCACCTCCTAAACATATTTTTCTTAAGTACCAGAAAAAGATAATATAGGGGATAACAAGGTTTACCACGTTGCTGTAGCAATACAACTAATCCTTCAAGAAGGATTATTTACGAGATTTTGGATAGGTACTCTAAATGGTAGGATTTTTTTTTGACTCTGGCTTCGCCTGCATGAACAGCTCACACCTGGATCCTAATTGACGTTTATCTCAATATAAACCATCCTTTAATACATACCTTCACTTTCGTTTATCCTTTTATCTCACAGTCTAACTCTGGAAAATCCCTAATCGTATATATATAAGTGATTTTAACCAAAACATTGTCAATGAAGCTTCATACCAAATCGTTACCAATAACGCATGTTCATCTAGACTCAGGTAAGAGTATACCTGGAATTATCTAAAATTCATTACTACTACAACCCTCATGTCGCACCATGCTCATTTATTTAATAAGGAGGCAAGAAAATACCCTAAATTCTTTCTACTATTCATCTTTTTTTTATATACAGTTTTATTTTTTAAGTGAGATCTTAAAGTTCCTGCGTCACAAATCCCGGTCGTTTCGCTTTCTTTTTTTTGTTTTCGCTTTACGAAGTATACGAAGGGCCGTCCAGGCACAAGGCCCGGACGGCTTTTATTTTTATAAGATCAGTGTAACCCCTCCTGCCTTCACAAAGTTATGGATGGCATAACTACAATCCCCTGTAACTTCATTTATTCAATCTGCCACTTCTCTTAATGTTGATAAATATTTAATATTATTTGTCTTTAAGTCCACCAATTTTAAACTTTCCTTGATCTCATTAACTAAGTATATATTTAAATACGCAGTTCCTTTATCTAAAGCATATTTTAACCCTTCTGGTGTACCTTTCCCCGTTTCCGATTTTATGTGTTTGACAGCTTCAGTTAAAAATTTCAATATAAACTTAGTATTATTTGTTATATCCGAGATTTCGACAGAAATATTTTCTTTATATATCGTTTCCTTTCCAGGATGCAGCAAATTTTTTTGAACTTCTCCCTTACTTTCGCTTATCCCTGAGGGATTAGGCGATGCAAAGGCGGTGGAGAAAGGTTTTTCAGGAACAATCATAGGATCATTTATACTTTTAACTAAATTACCTTGAATACTGCTTGTATGACTGGTGATATACTTAATTAACCATCTATTCCTCTTTTTTTTTTTACTACGAAGTACTCCTTTGGCAGGCGGAAAAAAAAAAATAAAAACACTCTTAAGACATACTTATCTATAGTTGCTTTACTAGTTCCTTCATGGGTTTGTAATTTGATAAAATTAATTAAGCTAGACACAGAATTAAAAAACAACTTCAGAATTAGTTTGAACATCTATCAATTTTACAGCTTTTCTCCTCCTACGGAAGAAAAAAAAAAATTTTTTTTTGAGGCAAGCCCAAAGAGGCAAGCCCAAAGTATTTTTTTTTAATTTTTTATGGCGTACCTCGGCCTTTAGGGCATTTTTTTTTTTTGCAATTTTTAGTTTTCGCTTTATTTTTTTTTTGTTTTTAGTTTTCTTATTAGCAAAAAACTAAAAAGAAAACCAAAAAAAAAGAAAGCGAAAAACTAAAAAGAAAACAAAAAATTCAAAAATGCGCAAGCCTTTATTTCTGTTCCCGGAGGGAAAAGAAGTACAGAAACCGAATTTTTTAATTCCATTAATTCATTTAATCCTATTAAATTTTCTAAATCAGAACCTATAGGTAATTTTGTTGTAAAATAAAATAAGTCTAAATAGTAATTACCTTTTTTATTAATATAGGGATCTAAAGTACTAACATTGATTTGAAATTCTTTTTTTAACTTAGTTAACGACGAAAAGACATATAAAACTTTTTTTAAATTAGTTTTTTAAAAACATACCTAAATACCGGTACAGCTGATTTGGATACAGATTTAAAATTTTAATTTGGAATAGATGGGTTAGAGTTCTGTAAAGGAGAAATATAAACTTCACGTTGGACATTTAAAGGTGTATATAACTCTTTAATATAGTAAGCTTCAATAGACTTCATATCATTAATAGTATAGTATTTAGAATCCAAAGGTATAATATATAAATCAACATCTTTAAATCCATAATTACTAAAAAATTCCATAGCTCTTCTACCCTATTTAAGTAAGGATTTAGGTCTAAAATAATTTTTAATTCTTTCAACACTATTTGATGAAGATCCTACTGAACAAAAAGCTTTAGGTTTGTAGGTTCAAATATATACTACCATCATACCTTTACATAATTCATATATTTTATTTTTATTATGATATGGTTCAGGAATGTGATGATAAACTTTAGGATCTGCGACGGGTAAACCGACGGATGGTCCCTACGAAGTACGGCGTACTTCAAGAAGCCCCGTACATACTTACAGGATATCCATTTGATTTTACTCAAAATGGCTCCGGATTAGGTAAACCCCGTCCTTTATATATACAGAATTATCCTTTTCCCTTGCATGCTTTAAATTCCTTCGACCATACTTTCGCTACAGATCTAGACTGGAATCATAACGACGCTTTTCATTGCCTATTGGAGCACACTTTAGACCATTTAGATATTCTCTGATCTTAGATACAGTTACCCTTCTTGAGTCGAAGTACCTATTCTATTTAACTAGGTTGCACTTTACAAATTCCTCATTCGCAATGTCAAGCCCGAGGTACTCACTCAATATTATTTAACCTTACTTAGTCTTACGCCTTATTGCTGCTTTATTTCAGGGCTGAGGTTTAGAGACTGACTTATTGGTCTTTGCTTGTCCGTCTTACGGGATATTTTTGTCCTCCTCCTCCTACGGAAGAAAAAAAAAAATTTTTTTTTATTTTTTTTTGTGGCTGCCGAGAATTTCTTCGCGCTTCGCAGCCATAAAAAAAAAAGAATTCGTCCTTCCTGTTCTGAAAGAAATGGAGGAAGTCCTTCGGAAGGAAGGACTACCTATTAATATTTTTAATTTACTCTACCTCAATAGGTATAACTAAGACTTTCCTTAAGAGATATTCGCCCTCCTAGTTGTGATAGGATTCGTCTAGTGGCCAGCAACCATCTGCTCTCTGCTCTTTTACAGAAGTTTTCTGATTTAGATCCGCGAAGGTCCATTCCCAGTTTCCTGGTCCGCATCTTCTTCTACTTTTTGATCCCTCTATCCCTGTTAACCCTACAGGACCCACTAGCAGTAGCAATAGGGGCTTGGAAAGTTTTTATCGTTGATGCTATCTTAGAGCTTATTACCTTACCTGAGTAATTAGTTCAGCCGCACCTTAGGTTTCCCTAGGATGTTTGGTACTCTAAGCTTTAGGAGTTGCCCGGAGTTTGATTGCTTTAGGACTATGAATCCTTGTCTAAGGGATTCTTTGTCCGAGGATAACAGGCAGCTAATGAAGTAGAAAAATCCCGAACATTTGTAACACTGTTATAAAAATAAGAATGATTAGTGAAAAAAAAATAGACTATAATTTTTATATAACCTTTTATATGCTAAAATATTACCAAAAATTTTTTTTTTTAGTAATATTAACATTAAGCTTAATTATATTATATATGAAATCGGGCATGCAGTAAATATATATAAATAACTAGCGGTAATACGCGCAGCCCGTAGACCCTCCTCCCTTTACTGCGTCATTGTTATTAAACTTTTTGAGCATGCCCAGCCAAAAAAAAATCTAATTTTTATTCTTAAAGTTCACATATGTGAACTTTAAAAATAGAGGAAGGCCTCCTAAAAATTATAGTATAGAGCTATACAATTAGCCAGCTATCTTATAGACGTAAAATTTTGTTTATCTTTTTATTTAATTTTATTATTTTCATATTAGTTTTTTTTTCTCCGAAGGACTCCAAAGGAAGGATTACCTTATTTTGAAATTCCGGTATCTTGAGTGAAGCCTAAGTATAAGAGAAAACCATAGTTAGTTGCTTATATTTTATAAACCTTTCCTGGTAAGATATAAAGGCGCAATAGAAGGGTCACATCTAAGAATAAATATTTCTTTTCGAAATAACTCAAAACTCTTTCTACGCTATTAGATGAAGAACCTACCAAACAAATCCCTGTAGGAAGATAGGTTCAGATATAGACCACACGATTTCCTTTACAAACTTCTTTAATGGACTGCTTATTATTATAAGGATCTAAAATATTACGATAATCACAAAGGTATTTATCTGGTAAAGCTAATCTCTCTAGCTTATCCTTTGCTCAAGATGCTCCAAAAGGACTTCTCTCTTTACCATTATCTTTAACTCATTCTGGTTCAGATTTAGGTACACCTCTACCCTTATATAGATCAACGTAAGGTTTAGATTCACTTGAGCTTAAGGTTTTTCTAGCTGATTTTACCTTTGCTTCCTTCCGAACAAAGCCTACGGACCCTAGGTCGACATCTTTTAAACCTGAGTCAGCCTTTTTATAAGTACTAGAATACCTTTTTACTAAAATACTATTATAGGTAATTCTCTTATTAACCACACGGATATTTCTCCTCCTCAAAAAAAAAAATTTTTTTTGAGGCAGGCAGCAAAAACGGCAATTTTAATCCTAAACGGCTACTAAAACCTACTTTTTCTGTATAGTAACCTAAAGAATTTTGAAGAATTATAAAAAATCTGAAGAATAAATAAGAAAATTTGATAACATAACACTTTATATCTTTACGTAAAAAAAATTTTTTTTTTACTTTAAATTTTACTGAGATAACTGGCATGCCCTACAAGTAAATTTCTTTTTTATTTTTATTTTTTAAAACCTACTGTTTTAATTCATTAACTTTCATTAATGTTCGGACTATATCTTTACCTTTAAATATTATGTATTTACTAAGGTATTTCACGTGTAGTCTCTGAAGAGCCTACTAAATAATAGTGTTTAATGCTATAAATAGCCCTATTATCTTTGGTTTCCGGCTGATTACCTAATCTTTTTAATTTTCACTGTATTTAACCTATTGAATTCTCGCTGTATCCTACCTACTACTTTCGTATACATACGTCCTTCCAACAAATGTAGGCAATACTAGTATCAAAAGCTCTAAAGGAGTTCCAGCATATAGTGAAAAGAAAGTTAGATATTTCTATCTAACCCGGCCATGCCCTTTTCATATTTAATTTTAATTAACCAGCTATCTCTTAGACTAAAAAAAGCCGAAGGGGCTCAGGGCCTTCGGCCCTTCGCCTTTAGTCAGAATTTTTTTTTTTATCTTAAAGCCAGCTTCACAGCTGGGAAAGGCACTACAAGGGAAGGTTTGTCTATATACTATATCTTATAAAGCATACGAGATAACGTATAGACTATAACGATAATAATAACAACGTAAGTAATAAAAAAAAATATGTGAACACATGAATATTAATAATATACATTTTTATCTTTTACTATTGGAGTAAACACTTCATTTCTTCCACCATAATAAGTTTTATGTACATCTAATCAAACTGGTCTATTTACTATTAAAGGTAATGGTGATTTATCTCTTTGATAAAAATCTTCTAAATAATAACGACTTGAAAACCCACCTATTGTTAACGAACTCGTCATTTGTTTTTTGAATAATAAGAACATTACTTTATTAACTTTACTTACAATTTCATATAAAGCATATAAATCTTTTTCTAGATACTTAATAGCCGTCACTTTGTGTGGGCGTCGGGGCTGAAGGACGCCGACGCTATCACTTTAAGATTAAAAAAAAAACCCACTGTATTATTGTTAATACAGTGGGTTTTTTTTTTACAAAGTTAGCTAACGTTCAGCATCATACCACGTACATATTCTTAAGCCTATATAATATTATAGGTTATTGTTGAAGTTATAGCTATCAGAGATTAACTCTGGATTAGAATAAATGAGACATCTAAATTCTTTACTAAATTATTTATAAAAGTTAGGATTCACGGTTACTTCGTAGTCGCACCTCATTAAATTAACTTAATGTTGCAATAAGATTTATCTTCAAAAATCTCTACGTGCCACTTCTAATAGTATTTCAGAACCACGTCCTGAATAATGATGTCACCATCTATATTCGTGTCGCGCTCAAGCTTCATAAAAATCTGATTTTGTTAACTTAAAAGTTTGTGAACCCCTTATACGAAAATAAGACTTTTCATTAACAACACCGTCTTTATGTAATTTAATCATTTCCTCCTTCAATCTATCAGAAATTTGTTTAGCTTGTGATCACTCAGGGCTTTCATAAAATTGAGTGGTATTCGCATGTCTTAAAGGATATTCTCTATATAAAGATTCGTCCTTCGGAAGGGGAGCATGATTGATTATATTTGCAGAATTATTAGCACAGCTTGCGTTATCTGTTAAAATGGTATCTAATGAATCTTTTGCTGTTTGTAATGCTATCAACTTTTCATCAGGACTTATATTAATTGTTGCAATAATATCAAGTTGTCCGTCTATATTGTTAACAACAGTTGCTATAATCGCTAGAGCACCTATTAATCCAAAATCAGGTATACCATCTCCAAAGGGTATTGCTTTTAAAACCTTATATTTATAATTAGTATAATATCTAATACTAGGATACGCATTAATTTTATTATATAAATCATTTATATAAAAATATAATTTATCATCCCGCTTTGCAGAGATTATAAAACATAATTCATACAAAAAAGATCAAATTTTTAATCTTAAAAAGTTATAAATATACGCTACTAAATATTTTAGTAAGATAAAGTAAACAATATATATTATACCCGTAATAACAATATCTAATTGATTAGTAAAAACTAAATCGTTATATAACTGGTTATAAAAATAAATATGCTAAAAAAAAAAAATAAATCATCTGAACTATAAAATAAGTCTATATTATAATTTGAACTTTTTCTCTCAATAATAGTAGAGTATGATCTAATTTGTGAGAAACTAGGTTTATTTTTTATAATACCTTTTGATAATCTTCTTTTTTTATTTGATGAACCTCCGCTTGCACACAAAATCCCCTCTGGATCATTATTACTTGTTATTAAAATCTGGTTATTAGCGTTTTTTACCCTCCCGCTTTGCGCACAAGATAGCCAACTAAAATTAAACAAGGAAAAAGCGTTTTTGACCATAAAAAATAGTGAGGTCGGCCTGGAAAGCGTTACCGCTTTCCGCCTCCTCCCGAACCGTACGTGATGATCTCCCATCATACGGCTCTCCGCTGTAAACTTCAACGCTGCGGTTACTTACCGTTTCTTTTTTTTGTTGAAACGAGTTTAGTGCTATCCTGATTTCCGATCGTTTTCATCTTGGTTTTTTCCTTTTCTATTATTTCTTCTGGTCTTACTTAGGTAAATCAGTCTTTCTGCTTCCGTTCAGGAGTTGTTGTGAAGCCCTTCGTGATGAGCGGCGCATAGAGGGATTTGTTTTCTGTTTATGGCTGCCATCTGTCTTGTGAAGAAATCTAGGGTGACTCTCTATTTCTGAGGTCCTTTATCTTTCTCACGTGGTGCATCTCCACATCTTGTTCGGTTCCGCATATTAGACACGACTTATTCAAGTTTGTTGCTGTGAATTTGGCATTTCACAATTTTCCTAGGTCGAATGTAGGATTTGGATTTTTTACTGCTTTGAACGTTCCCTTAGTTAGCTCGTTTGGCCCGATTATGGATATATATTTGGGACCTTTATCCGAGGGAATTTCGCATGTCAGTCCTTTACCTAGTTTACTGAAAATTTTTTTTAGGGTTTTCAGTTTGAACTTCATGGCAAGGGTTAGGGCACAGGATTCGGTTATTAGTCATATTACATGTAGTAAGTCGGATCTGTTATCTACGAAGTCGTAGTAATTGTTCAGTCCTCTGATTATAGAGTTGTAATATCTTATGATATCTGCATGGCTTAAGTTGACCATATTCCCTAAGAATCGACCTCTGTATTCCAGAGTTTTGTGGGATAAGTGATTTGTTTTCATGTTGACTATTTTTCTGGTTAGTAGTCTTGAAAGTACTTTCTTTTTATCCATCTGGATTTTGACCCTTAGTTTCTTTCTTCTCGTGATGGTTTTTCCTTTGAGCTTTATCTTCTCCATGGGTTTTGAGGCTCCTTTTAGAAAGGGGGCCGCAATGGTGTAGCCCAAGAATTTTACCTCTCTTCTTGAGAAGTCTGTTATTCCTGTTTTGTCGGGGTTGAACTCCAGTTTTAGTTCTAACTCGACGAAGTTTTTTACTTTATCCAGTATTGCTCTCGCCTGGGTTGAGCTTCCCTCTATCCCTATGATGAAGTCATCTGCGTATCTAACATAGTTTAAACGGGTGAATCTATCATCCTGGGCCATGCTCGGGGTCATGGTCATTTGTTTGATGATTTTCCTGTATTCCGCGTAGTTGGTCTTGTCTAGGCCTTTGTTACGTCAGTGTCTGGCTTTGTTAGTTAGACTGGTGTACACTGCCGATTTTTGCCTACGTTCGCCCCTATTAAACTCCCCTTCCAGTCTTTCCATGAATTTATCTAGTTCGTGAAGGTATAAATTACATAGGAGAGGGCTAAGTATAGATCCCTGTGGCGTACCCAGGTGGGAGTACTCGTGAAGTACCCCTTTCTCCGCGAAACCTGCTTTGAGTCCCGATTTAAGCAGAGTTATAGTTTTCTCGCATTTGATGTCTCTTGATAGGATTTCTACCAGATGGTCGTGGGGGATTCTATCGAAGGCCTTGGAGAAGTCTGCTTCTATTATATATTTCGCACTTTGGAATTTTTCAGCTATGAACTTCATGGCTGTTCTTGTACCTCTTTCCGGTCTGAATCCATGTGAGCTGTCTGAGAAGAGTGGGTCATAAAACGGTTCTAAGACCAGTTGGATTGCTTTCTGTATTATCTTCTCTCTTGGGGATGCTATGGTCAATGGGCGAGTGCTGGTCTTCCCGGGTTTTGGGATGTTTATTCTACGGGCGGGGCTAAATTGGAATTTACCTGCTTTTAGCTTTTTTTGTAAGGACTTCAGCATATTAAGGCTGGTTCCGTCTAAGGTCGTTGGATCCAAAGCTGCAGTCATATTACCAGGGTTACTTTTAATAGACTCGTAAGCCGCTACGAGATTTTTGATGTTACTGATGGCTTTCATGTTGATATTAGCACCTGTGTAAGACTGTGATTTCTTAGACTCGCTGCCTCGTCTCGCGATGTTATCGCCGGCTTTTGAGAAGAAGGTTCTCACAGTTAAGTCTAAAGCTGCTGTCCTTTCGCCGAGGCGTTTTACGACAACTCCGTCACCGCGCACGATTTTTTTTTGTGTTATTAGATTCATTTTGTTTTTCATTTTTCTATATGGTTTTTTTCTACTATTTATGGAAGGGCCTGATCGATACTCGACCAAGGTGTATCCAATGCTCCTCGGGCGTACCCTCCATCGGAAGGTAGTTCTACTAACGGCCTCGTCCTCTGCTATTTACAAGAGGAGTCTTAGGTATGGACCGATAACCAAGGTCCCCTCTCGATTGGGTTCCCTATATAGGCAGTTTGGCCCAGCAGATCCTCCGCCTACCATGTAATGATACCTGGGTGCGAAACCAGGACTCCCTAAGGCTCTAGGGCAGTGGGCCGCTCAAACCCGCGTTACTGCGGGAGGCATGGAGTAGGGCATGATCGTGGAAATTTTCGGTTTCGACTGACAAGAAGTTCTTGTTAGTCCCCTGAGAAAAATTGAAAAAGCTAGCAATGATATCCGTAGGTGATCCCGCATTTCTCTAAGTTGAGCTTGTTCTTCCTTGGTTTCTTGCACGATTTTTTGTCCTCTGTTCGAGGTATGCCGTTGTCTTTATAGGATAACTTCCTCAAAACTAATGATAAAATTGAGGTAAACAACGCATCTGTCCTATTGATACTTTTGACAGAGATCCTTTTGTGATGCATGTCGTGTGTCAAGTTTGTGATCCTAAACGTTGGAAGACTTAGGTTGGATCTAAGCTCCAAAGATTGTATCCTATCTTTAATTAGATCTTTTAGCATCAGCTTAGTCGTTTGAGTTTCCCCGTGGGGTTTGGTCCCACCGACCTGATGTTCCTTTAGACGTAGTTATCTTTTCGTCACTGCTAGTGGCAGCTTCTCAAACTTAGAGCTAAGCGGCGCAGTAGGGTAGGGCGGAATCCCCCCCCCTCCGAACCGTACGTGATAGTTTCCCATCATACGGCTCTCCGCATTAGACCTATATCCGCGATCCCAATTCGGTTGAATTAGTGGTATTTCCGTTGATTTATTCTCGCTGCCACGTATCGGGCTTGATGAAGGTAAAAAAGGGTGCACTCAGTTCCTTTTTAGGTTTCACCCCGGCTTTTGAGGTTGCTCCGGACTCCTATTTTTGGTCTAACCTAACATACTTCCCCATTCTCCTCGGTATTATCGAGGACGTATAAACAGCTTTGATGTGGAGCTTGGTTACATACCCATGACTCCAGCTGTGATCGAGTACTATTATGTTTCCGTCATCTCTTCCTATGTAGGAAGCTCCCAATTCGAGTTGTATCCGACGTTTCTATCGGCTCTAGCTGGTTTTTAGGTTATTGTCTTTAGACAATCCTCCCTTAGACGATCACACAGTTCCTATGAGAGGTTTTGTTATATTTAGGTCCTTGCAGCTTTTCCTTATAATCCACTGTACGTGGCGAGGTAACTTCGTGTTGACTACTCCCCAAACTATGAGTAAAATGGGGATCGAAGTTACATCTACCCTATTCCAATTTAAGTAGAGATCCTTTTGTGATCCTCGGCTGTCTCAAGTTCGTAATATCCTAACCATGTATAACTTCGGGAAAGCTGATGCACACTACAGAGAATTGGCTTCTGCTGGTCAGCATATTACATAACTGCTTAAGTCTTGTCTTTCGACTGTGGGGTTCGCCCCACGACTCAGCTATGCCCTTTTAGTTGTAGTCCTAACTTGTCAGATTCTTCCTGACACCCTTCTCATAGGCGCAATGTCGCACCTCATTAGTAAAGCATGAGCTGTTATGATACTGTTGTATAATTGATTATCTGCAATATATTGAATACCTGGACCACTAAGCTCCATTCTTATAAGAACAGAAAAAGCTGTTCCTAACAACCCTGAAAATAAGGCTAACATTAAGTATAATGTTCCGATATCTTTAGCATTTGTTGATAAAAATCACCTCTCGAACCATAGACTCAAATTTGATTTTAATTCTTTGGTATCAAATAATTCTTCACTATTTTCGAGGTCTTCGATTTTACAAATAACTATAAGCAATCTTTATATATAATAAATACGTGTTTATTATAATTTAATAAATTAAAATTTATTGTTATAAAAAGAAACTAGATATTTTTACGAATATTTTATAGAATTATGGAGGAATTGAACCTCAGACTTAAGATCTGCAATCAAAGTGTAGACCAACTACATCATAATTCTTTTTTTTTTTTAGTGACGTGCCTACGTGCCTACGTACCTACGTGCCTACAAAAAGTACATTTGAATCACTTACAACTTTATTTCTATTTGCTTTGTTTTTGTACGAACGAAGCATATCTTTAAAATTTTTCATTATTACGTATATTATTACCTTTTATGTTTTTAGAAATATTATATTTGTAATATCTATATAATAGATATAAAAACAACATAATATTAATACATAGTATAAAGTCTATAATATAAACGTAAATATCTGAAAGACTTTTTGTTGCTGCCTGCCTCCGAAGGAAAGAATTCTTTTTTTTTTTACTGCGTACTGCGTACTGCGTACTGCGTACTGCGTACTGCGTACTGCGTACTGCGTACTGCGTACTGCGTACTGCGTACTGCGTACTGCGTACTGCGTACTGCGTACTGCGTACTGCGTACT
>Ga0153959_1000149_pt1 | contig 46383 bp, 49 predicted proteins | sample TSFL043MetaG_FD_104685 | JGI IMG/M metagenome (GOLD analysis project Ga0153959, IMG submission 104685) | Attine ant fungus gardens microbial communities from Florida, USA - TSFL043 MetaG | ecosystem: Host-associated > Fungi > Mycelium > Unclassified | place: USA: Florida, Wekiwa Springs...
GGGGTGTGCCAGTGTTCCCCCGATTTCCCTCTGCTTTTTTTTTTTTAGAGATGTGGTTTTTATAAATGATAATTAAAAAAAAAAAAAAAAAAAAAAAACTATGCTGAGATGGAGTAAATGTAGTACCTTATGCTACATAGGGTTTTCTATATCAACATAACAATTATAACTGAAAATGCTATTAATTTTACCAAATCCTTATAAAAATTCTTGAAAGAAAAATTCATTATTTAGCCTTTGAGAAAAAAACAAAAAGTACTTTAAATTTTATTCTTTAATGAAAAGAAAATTTAGTAATTATAACTACTCTCTTTTTTCTGAATTAGAAAATAGAAAAGTATTAATTAAATATAGCTCCAAATCAAGGTAAAGGAGGAACTTGGGATGCAACTGCCTTTACTAACACCTCAGAAAGAAAGTGGGTATAGAGCCATCATAGTGCTGAATGAAAGAAACTTAAAAAAATAGCAATAAAAAACAAAAAAAATAGTTTACTAACAATAAATAGTGATAGTTATTATATTCATTACTTAAATATGTTATTTATAATTTATTTGGTTAATCTTATTAGAGATAATGAAATCCTATAAGGATATCTAGTGTTTTTGGATTAATCATTTAATACCATTAAAGGTTTGAATCCTAAAATTCTGAAATTAATACATATTATACTAGAATAGATTCTCTAGAAATTGGACTGAACCACAAACCCCCTAGCTAAACCTCAAGAACCATTTCATACTATTGTTAAATCCCTTAACCTTATGTACCAGTACATCCATACACTTTTAACCTATACTGCCCTATGAAAAACTCAAGTTCTCCACCACCAACATTCACACCCAACTTGGAACAATCCTAGCTGCTCCCTTTGAAGCTCAGGTGTAGTTAGTAGTATATTGCTATGTATCTTATTTACTGTGTCTTAGCACCTACTTGCTTGTTGCAGTATGCAAATATAGAATTCTCTCTCTTTCTCCAGAGACTAGTTTATAGGTTATATACATCCCTTTTCTTTTTAATTCTTTTTCTTTTGATTAATTAATTAATATTCTCCTAGTCTTCTGTAGAATTACATTGTAGTCCATGTTCCATGTATATCTCCTTTTTTGAACTTGGTATATATACTAAGTAGTTATATTGTAGTTCTCTAGTTGGTAGATTAACATTGCTTGTGTTTACTCTTCTTCTTTCTATATATCTCCTTTCCAACTTATACTCCAATAACTCTGTCACTTTAAAGTTAGGGCATAGTAACAGAAGATCAGGGCACAATATACAAGTTGAAGCCAAGGTCATTCTCTTTGTCATCAACAAAACAACATTCTGGACCTTACTTGGTAATACTCTGAATATTATGTTTTTTTTTTCTCTTTTGGTAGTATACTTGTAATCAAGTTCTAGACAATATTTATTTTGGATTTTGGAGTATTTAGTTTATTTTATTTTTATTTTTATTAATATTAGCATAAATCAACTTCACTACCTCTGACATTTATCATATCTAGGAAGTTCATAGTTATTTTATATTTTATATTTTATATTTTAATTTTTTTTATTAAATAATAATAATTATTATTCTTTTCATAGTAGATCTCGTAGTTTCTTAATCTTTTGTAATTACATTGTAAACTATGCTCCATATACATTTCCTTTCTTAGATTAAATATACATTATAATTCTTCAGTTTGTAAATTAACGTTATTTATATCTATTCCTTCTTTCTCTATATATCTTCTTTTTAACTCATATTTCAATGACTTTGTCACTCTGAAGTTAGTAATCAATACAGCAATAGAAGATTGAAGCACAATATACAAATTGAAACCAAGGTTGTTTTCTTTATCATTAATGAAAATATCTCTAGACCTTACTTGTCAACACTCTGGACTTGACATTTCTTTTTTTTTCTTTTATAATATACTTGTAAATAAGTTCTAGATATCATTTAGATCTCAGAGTAATTTTATTTATTTATTAACAAATTAAACTACTACCTCCAACACTACTTTATAACAGAATTTACAAACTTAAACTAGTTTTTGTCATGCTAGATTACCCTTTTCAAATCTTTTCATACTTGTAATAATTTTTTATTTTTCTTATGTTTGTTTCTTATTACTTTATCTCTTTTCTCTCCTCTAATAACAACTTTATTCCACTTATAAACTGAGTCTCTGGACAATTTACTTCTGACTTTTTCTAAAGGTTGAAATGCCTCTATTTCACTTTGCTTTATATTCTGGTGCAAACTTTTTTATTACCAATTTTGGCAAACTTTATAAAACTTCATAATATGGACCCTCTCTCTATTTTTTATACTAATAATGATCTCAAATGGGTTGATGCCCCTATTCCTGCTTTAGTGTTATTTTATATATCTATTTTTCCTGTTATTACTAACCATAATCTCAATAATCAACCAGCTAATACTCTTTTCTCACTTTTTAAAAACCTCAATCAAGGATTTTCAAAACTATTAAAATCCTAATAACTAAAGACCTAGATTATCATGAATCATCCAATTCCCTTTAAGTCAATATTTAATTTTTCTTTTTATTTAATTTTTTCATTTAATTATGTAATAACATTGGATTAGTAAATACAGACAAATAGTTGGACTTGTATAAGTAGCATGCACAATCCAGCGAGGACTCTAATGAGTTCTCTTTGTTAAACTCTGACTTAGAGTAGACTAAGGGTTAAGGTTACTCAACCACAACTTGAAGTCTTATACTAGAACTTGTTTTCCACTACTAGCTCCTAACTGCCTCAGTTCTGAGCAAACTCACTCTCATTATCCTCAGTATATTGATCATCATGATCAACGACCACTACAACATAGCTGGGCCCCAAGCTTAAAGGGACTTGTTAGTCAGTTAGGGACGAATGGTAGCAGCGTAGTACCAAGCTCAGATATTGTGTCTAAGACCTGACCTCATAATTGAGCAGTACTTTCTAGTATACTTGTACACTTCTCATTATATATACTTTGTGCTACTGGTCCATTGTGATTAGTCTATGCAGGGGAATATCACTGCATCTTTAAGAAGATGATTAGAGTAGGGATCTCTTTCTTGGAGTAATAGCCACAGTATTATTAGGGCAGTAGTCAGTAAGACAGTAGATACCTGGCTGGAAAAAGACTTGTATGCCCTAGCAGACATACTGTGAGCCCTTAGAAGAAGATGATGCACCCTCAAACAATATACATCTTTTTTTTTACACATACTCAAACCCCATCCAAAACATAACACAATGTCTCTGGATCAATACAACAAACTCATAAGTGACATGCTCAACAAAAGGCATGCCCTTGCCAAACTAAGGGCAGAGCTAGAAGAAAGAGAGGAGAGATTGTATAGGCATTGTGGGAGATTTGGGCATCTCACCTAGAAGTATAGGAGTGAAGAAGAAAAGGAGAAGAAGGTGGTAGTGGGGAATAGGTTTGATGTATTGAAGAGTCAGGTAATACAGTACAGAGTGAGAGAGGTAAGAAGACAAGAGATAGTAAGAGAAGAAGGGAGATGTTTTGGATGCAGAGAAAAGAGACATAAGAAGTGGGAGTGTCCAAAGATGAAAAGAAGAAAAAAAGAGGAAGCAGCACCACCATGAAAAGTATGGGAGAAGGTGAAGAAGCACAGTGGAGTGAGGGGGTTACCCTCTAGAGGAGCGGCCATGTGCATAAAGGGGTGAACAACATCAAAGGAGGTGGTAACCTTTGTGGAGTGCAGGGGATGCAACTACAAAGGGACAAAGACACAAGAGAATAGAGGACAGAGTTTCCTGACAAAGGGACAGTTAAACAACATGTGGTGTGAAAGCTGTAAGGACATATGGAATTAGAGAGATAGAGAAGCAAAAAGAGGAAGAGCAGAGAGAGTAAAGTGTAATATGTGTGGAGGAAGAGATGCAGTCATATGGAAGGTGGAGTAGAATGAACAAGGGGAAATTTTCTGTCCACCCTGTAGAACAAGAAAGAAAGTGCCATAGTGGAATTGAGGTGGGGAAATGGAATAGTCAGTGCCTAGAGCCCAGAAGGGGAGGGCTAAAATCATTGACCTGGAGAGAGTGATAAGAACTGTCAATCAGAAGACAGTACAGAAAGAAAAAGCAAGAGAAGTGAGGCAAATATTTAAGCTTCTAAGAGAAGTGTGGATAAATGTGGGTATTAAGAAAATAGATACCCATGAGGAAAGAACAGTGAAAATGCTGTTAAATAGTAGAACAATAGAGATATTTATGGGCAGAAAATTGGCAGAGAAGGGAGAATATAAGCTGATTAAACTGAATTGGCCAATACAAGTAAGGAATGTGGATGGTACAGGCAATAGTGGAGGGGCAATTACCTATGAGGTAGAAGTAAATATGTTCTACAAAGGACATGTAGAAAGAGTTAGAATAGATGTATGCAAACTAAGGAAGACAGATGTGATCTTGGGCATGCCATGGTTGGCAGCTCATAATCTGGAGATAGATTTTTTTTTTTTGTTCAAAAATTTATAATACGGTGCTCAATCACAGTCCGTGGCAGACTATCTACAACAAGTAGCCTATTAGTGCCTCAGGGACCATATCTGTCCCTTTACTAACAAGAGACACTATCAGTATCAGAGAAGCAATCTGATCTAAAAGAGGAGAGAAAACTAGATATAGGTTGCTCATAACCAACCTTTGAATAACACGTCCAAGTCCAAAGACCTATCATGCCTAAAATACAGAGTCAAATAAAACTGAGAGAGATGAGACTAAGAGAGAGAAACTATCTATAGAACACAGAAAAGAGACTAAGAGAGTACTTATGGAGGCTCAAAGGGTGGGCAATCCTGAGAAGTAAAGGCAAATGTACTGGGATGCTTCTTCAGGAATTTGACAAAGTTCTTAATAGACAGTGATGGGTCAGTCAAGGGAGCATGAGCAAACTGACTGCAGTCTGCTAAGATGTGTCGACATGTTTTCACCTAGCAGTGGCTACATGAACACTGGGTGCACTCTGCAGGGAAAAAGCACTGTCTGAACTCCCCAATGGGAGCATGGTTGAGAATTGCTCAAGTTGCCCTGGCACACAATATGACCAACTCAGCAATAAAGGGAAGCCAGCTATCACCTTTGATATAGAAGGGCTGGAGAGGTTTGCAGTTACCACCTTTGAGAAATAGGAAGTAGCGATCTTGGGATGAGGGACGACTGAAGGAGGATCTCTAGGCATCAAGGCAAGAAGTGGTACTCTTAGAACAAAGAGCGTCAAGTGAAGTAGCTGGGTGATGTCCAGCAGCGATATGAGTGTTAGTAGCATCTTCATGGACCAAGTGGTAAAGGGACCATTGGGCTTTGCTCGGGCAATCCCAGAAGTCAATGGAGGTATCAGGGTGTTGAGTGAAGAACTCCTGAGAGCACATACTACAGACAGTGAATAGGCTTGGCCTGAGTGCACTGATGTGTCAACCACTCTCCCAGCTACACTTAGAGAGTCAGTGATGAGTATGATATGCTTAATATCGAAGGAAGTAGCCTTAGCGATACCAAGCCTAATAGCAAAGAGCTCTGTATCTAGAGCTGTAGCTTGTCCAGTAGGTGCCTTGGATAATGATACCTGTTCTTCTAATCTCTAGAAGTGTGTAGCAGAATTTCTAGGAGGAATGACACTTGCATCAGTAACCACAACAAGCATAAAGGGATCAGAGGATGCCTCATGATGTAAACGGTCAAGGGCCCTCAAGTGAGATGTGCGAAAACTCTCATTAAAGTGATTGCAGGGATGAAAGGAGACACAATTAGGGAAGTTGTCCAACAACTTGTATCCTGGGCACATCTCAGAGTCAAGTGGACTGAAGCATTCTGTAAGGTTAAGTAATGCCACCTTAGTGTTAAAAAGAGGACTCTTCAGCCAAGCACTCTGTACATCAGTGAGAAGAGCTAGAGATTGTGAGTGGGGGCAAGCCCTCTTTGAGTTGTGAGCACTAAGAAGAGACATTAGTGCATGCTGAGAAGGAAGAGTAGCAGCCCTAAGATAGGACCACTTGACCAGCTTCTTGAGATGAAGATAAATCAGGATGAGACCTGCCAGAGCCTCAATCCTACTAGAGGGTGAAGTGTGAAATGCACCTAGAATCCAAAGGGCAGCCTTGTGTTGCATAGTAGCCAAGAGAGATACCTGTGCTTTAGTAGGAGCTCCAGCAAAGTACCAGAGATAGAAGCCATAGGTTGCAATGGAAACCACACAGGACCTGTAAAGAAGTCACTTTTATAAGAGAAGGAGACCTCAAGTAGAGTTACCGAGCATGCCCATTGCTTTCACAGTGGACAGTGCCTTGGTAGAATAGAATCAAATATGTTCTTTGAAGGAGAGATGTCGGTTGAAGTAGAAGTCCAAGTATTGCCAGTATGTTTTGGATTTGAGAATAAGAGCACCAATTGCTGAAAAGTCCAGCTCTGGGTTGGAGTCATTGTACACCCTAGAGAAGTGAAAAATCTCCGACTTGTCATGCTCTATGACCAAGCCAAATGAAACCATCAAGTCTGTAACTACTCTATAGCTACTAGAAAGCTCCAGTAAGATTTTGTTATATGTTTTTCTCTGAGATACCAAGAGACCATCATCTACATAAGAGAGAATGGAAGTATCTAAGTTGAGAGCCTGAGCTCGATATTCAAAGAGGTGAAGGAAAGGCGCAATATAGAGCACTGAGAAAATAGGAGAGAGAGCAGAGCCTTGCCTCATGCCAACATCTGCATCACAGGCATTAGAGAAAAAGAAGTTCCAGGAGTACTGGGTTGATCTACCTACTAGATAGTCAGAGAAAAAGCTAGCCAAGCAGTCTGCAAAGCCAGAGTGTTGCAAAATCGCAGTCAGCATACTGTGATTCAGTGAAGGAAAGAATTGTGCGATGTCAAATGCCATTACACTAGTCTTGAGGCCCTTGGCCCAGCCAGTGTGGACCAAGTGAGTTAGGAAGAGACCAATATCCTCAGTAGATTACTGAAAGACATCACCAAGTTAGTTGGGATAGAGAACACTGTACTTGACAACATTAAATTGAAGTTGCTTAGCAATCATTTTCTCAATGAGTTTGCCAAGTGTGTTGAGTAGGACTATGGAACAAAAGGCCTTAGGAGTATTGTAAACCAACCTGACTTGGAGATGATGACAGAGACCAACTTCTTGAAGTGCTGAGGCCAGTGTCGCAAAGTGATACAAGAGTCGGCTAGAGAGAGAATGCCAGCTGTGCAGATGTCATTGGCTAGAATGTACTTGAGGTAGTGCCAGGTGATATGATCAGGACCTAGAGCAAAGATATTAGAACAGGCCTTAAGGGCCTTATGCAACTCTAGCAAAGAAAATGAAACCTATGACTGAGTGGTCAGAGAAGTAATGTTATCTAGAACAGACAACTGAACAGGACAGTTAGCTATAGCATTATAAAACAAGTGAAGAGCATGCCACAAGTCAGGGAGAGAGTTATAAGGGAGGCCTTAGTAGTGAATGGCCTCTACTGCAGGTAACTTACGCTGCTTGACCCAACTCATGAGGTCCCAAGAGCATTTGTTGGTAGACGCAATCTCTGCACTCCTGTTGTCAAAGAAAGATCATTTAGCATGTCTAATAGAAGAGCAAAATACATACCAGTCCTCTCTGGCTCTTGTGTACCTATATAGCTCAAGTGCCCATTTACACTCATCATTCCACCACTTCTTAGATCAACTGGTGACTGTAATGTTCCTAGCATTAGCCTCCCAAGCACAAAAAAATACCTGTGAGATAGCTTGAATGAGTAAGTCCAGACTTGCTATAGAGTCCAGGCTGGAGAAGTTGAGAGCACAGAGTCCCATGTTTATTACCAATAAGAAGGTGTTTTTCTCTTCACTGTCGTGTTTGAGGGCCTTTTGATGCAGGTAGATGTTCTCTGGTGAGATAGGAAGGTCAACTAGTAAAGGAGCATGATCTGAGGGTAACCTAAGGTCGGGCTTGATGCGGTGTGAGATCTGAGCATTGCTCATATCTAGGAAGATGAGGTCTATGACTGAGTTAGCATGACTGTCAGTGTCTAAATAATGAGTAGGGACAGGAAGCACTGGTAGTGAGTGCATAAGACCAAGAGAGTCAGTCAGGTCCATCAAGGCCTAGCCAGCTGCAGAATGAGAGAAGACTAATGGGAAGGTGGTAACCACAAACCTCTCTAGCCCTCCTATACCAAAGGTGATAGCTGGCTTCTCTTTATTGCTGAGTTGGTCACATTGTGTGCCAGGGCAACTTGAGCAATTCTCAACCATGCTCCCATTGGGGAGTTCAGACAGTGCTTTTTCCCTGCAGAGTGCACCCAGTATCTGTGTGGCCATTGCCAGGTGGAAACATGTCGACACATCTTAGCAGACTGCAGTCAGTTTGCTCATGCTCCCTTGACTGACCCATCACCGTCTATCAAAGACTTTATCAAATTCCTGAAGGAGTACCCTAGTGCATTTGCCTTCACTCCTCAGGATCACCTGCCCCCTGAGCCTCTATGAGTGCTCTCTTGGTCTCTTCTCTCTGTTCTGTAGATAGTTTCTCTTTCTCAGTCTCATCTCTCTCAGTTTCATTTGACTCTGTATTCTAGGCATGATAGGTCTTTGGACTTGGACATGTTATTTGAAGGTTGGTTATAGGCAACCTATATTTAGTTTTCTCTCCTCTTTTAGATCAGATTGCTTCTCTGATACTGATAGTGTCTCTTGCCAGTGAAGGGAAAAACATGGTCTCTGAGACACTAATAGGCTATTTGTTGTAGATAGTCTACCATGAACTGCGATCGAGCACCGCGTTATAAATTTCTGAACAAAAAAAAAAAAAGAAAGACTAGCATAATTGTTTAGAAATAACATTTGGAAGTTACATGGACTACTAGACAGTATTATCTCGGATAGAGAACCACAATTCACAGTGGGTATTATGAGGGAGCTAAATTGTATGTTAGGGATTGAAATAAAGTTGTTTACAGTGTTTCACCCACAGACAGACAGCCAAATGGAGAGAATGAATCAGGAGTTAGAACAGTATCTCTGAATGTTCATAGATCACTGACAAGAACAATGGCCAGAATAGTTGGGTATAGCTGAATTCACTTACAACAATAAAGTACACACTAGAACTAAGGTGTCGCCATTTAAAGCAAATCAGGGACAAGATCCAAGAATGGAATTTGAGATAAGGAAGAAGGGAAAGTATGAAGAGGTGGAGAAATTTGCAAAAAGGATGAGGAACATGCAGGAAGAAGTCAAGGCAGTGCTACAGAAAGTACAGAAAGATATGAAGCAGTATGCAGACAGGGAAAGAGGAGGAGTGGAGGAGTATAGAGTGGGCAACCTAGTGCTACTCAGTACAAAAGATCTAAAATACCAGATGATTGAAAGACAGACAAAAAAAATTATGGAGCGTTTCATAGAACCTTACAGAGTAAAGGCAATCATCTTCAGTAATGCAATAGAATTAGATCTATCTAGTACAATCAAAATACATCTGGTAGTTAACGTTAGCAGAGTACGAAAGTACAAGTTACAAGTAGAGAGGCAACAGAAAGAAACGCCACAATTAGTAGTAATTGAAGGAGAGGAGGAATGGGAGGTTGAGAAGGTTATGAATAAGAGGAAAGTAAGGGGAAAAGACAAGTACTTGGTATGATGAAAGGGATGTATAGCCAAGAAAGATATTTGGGAAAGCAAAGAGAATTTGAAGAATGTGATAGAGCTAGTCAAAAAATTTGAGAAGAAATATCAGAGGGAAGAGGAAGAAGAAGTAAGACAACAAGAGGCAGAAGAAGACAAGAAAATATCTAGTAGAAAGTTACCGGAAAGGTATACAGTGAAACTGCTATACGAATAGGGAAATAAAAAATACGATCAAGAGTACTGGAAGAAAATGGAGGAGAATTGGAGAAGATAGAAAAGAAATCTGTTCTCAAGATACAACAGGAATCTGTTTCTGAAAAGAATGGAAGAAGTACAAGAGAGCAAGGATTAAAGAGTAGAATAAAGAAGAGGACAAAGAAGATTGATAGAGAATAGAGGAAAATAGGAAATATCTGGAGGAGTTGGAGGATGAAAATCAAGATATGGATGACCTAAAAGACCTATATGATAAATTATGAAGAAGTTCTCAAAACAAAAACCCTTAAGAGGGAGGTGATATCATAAATTACCCAATTCCCTCTAAGTCAATATTTAATTTTTCTTTTTATTTTATTTTCATTTAATTATGTAATAACATTGGATCAGTAAATATGGACAAATAGTTGGACTTATATAAGTAGTGTACACAATCCAGTGAGGACTTTAATGAGTTCTTTTTGTCAAACTCTGACTTAGAGTGGACTGAGGGTTAAGGTTACTCAATCACAACTTAAAGTCTTACATAGATCTCTAATACTTTTAATAGATTGGACTCTCACAAGCTTAACTACTTTCTTTTTTAATACTAACTTTACTTTTAGTTGAATTTCAATTAATTCTCTTTGGATGAGACAAAGATTGATTTTGTAATGACTTATGTAAGGATCTTGGTTGCAGTTGAGTAATCCTAACCTTAATCCTACCCTTTATTGGAGTTTGACAAAGAGAACTCGTTAAAGTTCTCATTGGATTGTGTATACTACTTATACATGTCTGATTGTTTGTTCTTATTTACTGATCCAACTATATTACATAATTAGATGAAATGAAAAAGAAAAAATAAATAAATATTGACTTAGAGAGAATTGGACAATTTATAATACTATCCCTCTCTCAAGAGTCCTCGTCCTAAAGACTTCTTTTATAGTTCATTGTATGGGTCCTTTAGATTACCCATATCTTGATTTTCATCCCCTAATTGCTCCAAGTACTTCCTGTTCTCCTCGATTCTCTGTCAGTCTTCTTCATTTTCTTTTTTATTTTATTCTTCTATTTTTTCTCTCTTATACTTGTCTTTCTCTTTTTTCATTTTCTTGAAGAATGGATTCTTGTTATATCTTGAAAACAGATTTCTTTTCCATTTTCTTCAGTTCTCCTCTATTTTCTTCCAATACTCCCAATCATATCTCTTATTGCCCTATTCATAGAGCAATTTAGCAGTGTATCTTCCTAGTAATTCTCTGCTAAACATCTTTCTGTCCTTTTCTTCTTCTTGCTGTCTTACTTCTTCTTCATCTTCCCTACAATATTCCTTCTCAAATTTTTCAACCAACTCTATCATATTCTTTAAGTTTTCTTTACTCTTTCAAGTGTCCTTCTCTACCATACATCCTTTCCATCATACTAGGTATTTATTCTTCCCCCATACCTTCCTCTTGTTCATAATCTTTTTGACTTTCCATTCCTCCTCTCCTTCAATCACCACTGGTTGTGGTATTTCCTTCCTCTGCCCTTCTACTTGCAACTTATACTTTTATACTCTGCTAACGTCAACTACCAGATGTATTCTGATTGTACTAGGCAATTCTAATTCTATTGCATTACTAGAAATAATTGCTTTTACTTTGTAAGGTCCTACAAAGCATTCCGTGAATTTTTCCATGTGTCTTCTGACCATTTGGTACTTTAAGTCTTTAGTACTAAGTAGTACTAAGTCACCCACTCTGTACTCCTCTACTTTCCCTCTTTCCCTGTCTACATACTGCTTCATATCTTCCTACGCCTTTTGTAACACCGCCTTGGCTTCTTCCTGTACGTTCCTCATTCTTTCTACAAATTTCTCTGCCTCCTTATATCTCCCCTTCTTTCTCATCTCAAATCCCATCCTTGGATCTTGTCCCTGATTTGCTTTAAATGGTGACATCTTAGTTCCCATGTACACTTTATTGTTGTAGGCAAATTCAGCTGTACCCAGCTATTCTGGCCATTGTTCTTGTTGGTAGTCTATGAATATTCAGAGATATTGTTCTAACTCCTGATTCATTCTCTCCATTTGGCCGCCTGTCTGTGGATGAAAAGCTGTGGACAACTTCATTTCAATCCCTAGCATGCAATTTAACTCCTTTATGACTCTTACCACGAATTGTAGTCCTCTATCTGAGATTATACTATCTGAAAATGTAGCTTCCAAATGTTATCTCTAAATAGTTGTGCTAGTCCCTCTGTACTCGTTCTCTCTGTAGTAGATATAAAATATGCCATTTTTATAAACCTATCTACTATTACTAAGATCGAATCATATTCTTATGCTAAGGACAACTTTGTAATGAAGTCTATACTAATGTGAGTCTACACCTTCTCTGGAATTGAATTTGGCATAAGTTTTCCTGCTGGTGATTGTGTTCAATTCTTGTTTCATTGGCAGGCATCGCATCCCTCCACATATTGTTTTACTTCTCTAGTGACCCCTGGCCACCAGAAGTTCCTTGTCACCAGCTCTGCTGTTTTTCACTGTCCTTCATGTTCCCCTACAGATGTATCATAGTATAGCCTGATTACTTCCACTCTTAATTTCTCATCTTTGGGGACATATACCTTCCTTTCTTTCAACATTAAACCGTCTTTCTGATGCCACTCCTCATCTCTCAATATTTTTACACCTGTCCGCTTCATTTCTTCTACTGCCTTGATAACCTCATTATCTCTTGCTTTACACTTTCTCACTTTGTCTAACAGGTCCACTCCTTCTATGACTACTTCTACCACTTTTATCCTCTTTATTTCCAGCTATTCTTTCTTCATTATTCTTTTCCACTCCAATCTCCCAGTCCAGCCTCTTACTTAATCCATCTGCTTTTCTCATCTTGCTTTCTGAAATGTGCTCCAATACAAAGTCAAACCTTGATAAGTACAAAGCCCATCTTACTTGTCTATAATTAAGCTTTTGGTTACTCATAAAGTACTCTAGGTTCTTATGGTCTGTCCAAACTTTGAATTTACTTTGGGACCCTTCCAGAAAGTCTCTCTATGCTTTTAAACAGTATATTACAATTAACATCTCTTTATTATATATTTCATAATTTCTTTCAGTTTCATTTAACGATTTAGAAATATAAGCCACTGGTCTCCACTTGTTATCCTCATATTTAATAGATAACACTCCTCCAGTTGTGAAGTTAGAGGCATCTGCCTTCACCCTAAGTTCCTTGTCTAAGTCAGGTGCAACTAGTAGAAGTCTACTTGTAAAGACCATCTTCAACTGTTCAAATGCCTTCTGCTGCTCAGCTCCCTACTTCTATTTTTCTTCTTTTCTCATTAGGTTGTTCAAGGGTCGTGCCAATTTTGTGAAATCTTTTACAAATTGCCTATAGTAGTTTGCTAGCCCCAAGAATTTCCTAACGTCTCTGACCGTTTTAGGTATAGGCCAGTTCAGGACTCCCACTACTTTATCTCATAAGCTTTAGAGGTCATTGTATGCAATGTCATGCCAGACAATTAATTTTGGCAATATAAGTGATATTCAGAACCTAATAATTATAATATATGGCTTTTGAGAGAGAATCAGCTCCCCAGATATAACCACCTCATAATACTTTTCAGATGGTCTCATATCATATCTATAAGATAAACTCTCCTTTAGAAATGCTCTTAAAAATGAACTCGATCTTAAAATCCCATCAAAGATTGCACATCAGTCCTGATCAGCAATCCAAATATAGAAGAACAAGACAAGGATACACTGAAAGTTGTTGGGAAGTGATAGAAAAAAAAAAGGATCTGAGAGATATGAGTGGGAAACAGAAGAGAGACTAGAGGAAGGTTTAGGAGAGAAATTAAAAGAGTTAAAAGCAGAGACAAGTGAGATTGATGACAAAGATGCATTCAAAAGTAGTTAGACCAATGTCTGAAGAATCTCTTGAGCACCTTAGAACACTTAGAACAGGCTCAAAGTCAGCTGATGAAATAAAGAAAGTTGGTAGGAAATAGACAGGGAGTATAGAGCACAGCTATTACATAATCAGATGCAGACTTGACTCATTCTACTTGTCTTTTCTAATAATCAGAAGGATTTCTTTCTTATTTTGTTTGTTGCATTTTGGACTTTGTAATACTAATATAATACTTTAGTAGCATGGAAAGATACAAAAAAAAAAAAGAACCTCCATTTTTGCCTTTCGTTGCTTGAGAGCTAAAACTCGACTTGAGTAACTAAAAGCTCTTTTTCTCTCTTTCTTTTTATCAAAACTCTATAAAACTTCCCTCAAAGGATACCCACTCTAAAGGAGGATTTGGACATTTGCTTGGACTAGGAACTCAATTGCTTGCTATGTGTTTTTGGAGTAAGTTGCCAACTGTACAGTCAGTTGAGAGCAAGCTTGTACGAGGGCAACGTGAGATCTAGATAGGACTGCTGTATCAACAACGAGCCAGCCTATTAGACTAGTACCTTGGACGATAGTGCTACAATGTGAGAGGAATGCATATCTTTGAGATCAGACCAGTGAGAGTACTCTTGAGTGAAAACTAAAAATGTTTCCTTTATTCTAGTATCCAATAACAAGTGTTTACTATTTCGTAAGCTCTTCTCTTTTATATTTGATTACCTCCCCAGTGCCTACTTGATTGCACACGATTGTGGAACAACTTAGAGATTTTGACTTTCTGGCTTGGTATTACCTACTTTTGTAAGGACAGTAAAATACATTTGTTTCTTATTTGAAACTACATACCTCTACTACAAAACAAATCTTAAATTTTCTTTACCATCTTCATTAGTGATATTCTATGAATTATAAGAGTTGATCTTGGTAAGAGACTAGTTAGGACAATTTATATTATATGTTCCTACTTGTTCTAGAGCTTAATGGTAAAAATAACTCAGATAACCTTCAGTAAGGTAGCAGGTTTAGAAAGCCTAGCTAGTCCTTCACTCAGCCTGTATTACATCTATAAGGTTTAGTGTGAGGGTGTAGATGAGGGATAGATTAAGTATAGTAAGGCTCAGGAGAGGTTTACTGACTATACCTACTAAAGAGCTTGTTACGGTATGTGTAATAAAATGGCAGGTGAGCTAGAGCATTCACAGTGGCAGATTATTTTATTTCTTTATTGTTTTCTTTTATTATGTAATAGTTTGAAGTATATGGAACATTATGACTCAAAAGGAGTCTGTGGGATAATTCAAGTAGACAAATACTAGTAAATACCAATTTGTATATAAGTAGCTAGAACAATTAGTAAGGACTTTAATGAGTTCTCTTTATCAGCTCTGATAAAAAGTGTGCACTTAAGTTAGTCCTGATTTGAGTCCACTACAATATGTAAAGGTAGATATTTTAGAGGGATTTATTACCAGATGAATTTAAATTGATCTTATGGTCTTTATGCTATTTTTAGAATTATAGCTAAGCCCATTCTTTGTTTAATCATTTTTTTAATACCTTTTTACCTTTCTCTCTTCTACTAACTCTTTAGCATATAACTGTCACATTTTTCTTTTATTTTGATATAGCTAAACAACATTTTCTTTTGCCCCTCTTCAGCAAGTGTAACTAGAACAACTTGGAAGACTTGGATAGCCTTATGCTCTAAGAGATAGAACTCTTAGTGTACTTTGGGGTAGAACTTGTCAGTCATATGGTTAACTATAGTAAAGTACCTTGCAAAACACAGCCAGATATAACATTATACTGCTGGATTGACAATGAACTAGTATAGCTAGACTAAGAACTAGTAAAGACTATTACAGTACAAAAGGAAAATGTACTTATTTCAACTCAGAACTAGTATACTTTACAACAGAACATAAAAACAATTCTATTTCTTATATTATATTTCTATCAAGACTGTTTCATACTAATTTTACCTTTTCTTTACTTTCAAGACAACTTTTTATATCTCACAAGTATATTTTTAAATTGCATTTTCATCTTTTGAACTCTTTTTTTATTCTTCTAATTTAATTTCTCTTTATGAATGACACTTAAGGACTAACATCATTGTTTCATCTATGATTCTAGTAATTCTCTTATTTGTTTTGAAGTTGTTTTGTACTCAAATACCACCAACCAAGGAAAACACAAAACATCCTTGTTATTATTATTTTAAAATTAGTAACCAAAACAACAATAGAAGATTGGAATGCAATATATAAATTGAAGCCAATACTGTTCTCTCTATTATTACTAAATACAATCTCTGAACTTGACAAAACTCTGGATATTATATTCTTTTTTATTTCTTTGGTAATGTATTTATAAACGAGTTCCAGACCTTAAAGTAATTGTTTTATTATTTCTTTCTTTTTTATTTATTAAATTATGGTATTTTCATATTATAGTTATTATACTATATTGTTGTTAATTACTTATTTAAATAAAAAAAGCAATAAATGTTAAAATAAATCATAATATAATATCTATTTGTTATAGAGTAATATCAAAGGTAATGGAGTAAATAAAATAATTACTTTGAGATCCAAATAATATTCAAAACTCACTAACAAGTATACTATCAAAAAAAAAAAAGAAATGTAAAATCTAGAGTATTGTCAAATAATGTCTGGAGATTATATTCAATGACAATAGAAAAAATAATCTTGGTTTCAACTTGTATGTTGTACTCCAATTTTTTGTCACTATGTTAGTCACTAACTTTGGAGTAACAGTGTTGTCAGAGTACAAATTAAAAAGAAAATATATAAAGAGGAAAAATAGACACAAGTAATGTTAATTTGCAAACTAGAAAACTACATTGTAACTATGTAGTATATATATTAAATCCAAAAAAGAAAATGTATATAAAGCATAAACTATAATGTAATTATAGGAGATTGACAAACTAAGAAATCTACTATGAAAAGGAGAATAATAATAATAAATAAATAAATAAATAAAATAAAAAGAAAATAACTATGAAATTCTAAATATAACATTACTCTATGTTAAAGTTAATAAAAAGAACTAATTAGAGTTCTTACTAGTTGTATTATACTATTTGTTTGTTTGTTTGTATATATTTATAAACCCAAAATCAAATGAAAAGAAAAATAAATAATAACTTAGAAAAAATAATAATTCATAATACTGAGCTTTTTTTTACCTTATATTCTATTAGTACTTTTTCTATCTAAGTCTTTTTTTTAAGTCTTTGTTATCTAGCTAACTCATACTTCTGTTAGAATTCATTGTCAAAGTCTGAGAAAATAAAAGTATTTAGAGTATTAGAAAAAAATATAATTATGGTTAAAGTTCAAGAAAAAAAGAATTTGATAAAGTTCTTTTATCACTTTGATCAAATAATGATTGTATTACTTATGCATTAAGGACTTTTGAGGCTCAGCCTTAAGGGGAAGAATACTATTATATACATAATTTTTGTATTTATTTTCTTTCTAATTCTTTTTATTTTAATTAATTTTCTTTTTTTCATAGTAGAACTTTTAGTTTTTTAATCTCTTGTAGAATTATATTGTAGTCTATATTTTATATATATCTTCTTTTTTGGACTTGATATATATACCAAGTAGTTATTGTAGTAAACATTGGTTGAGATGATCTAAGTTCACACTCTAAGTCAAAGTTGACAAAAAAAACTCATTAGAGTTCTTGCTAATTGGTCTAGCTACTTATATACAAATTTCTTTTGAGTCATAGCATCCTACATACTTCAAACTTGTTACAAACTTCATTCAACCATAATTTCACAAATACTTGCACAATTCCCACAGTCTAAGATGCATCTGGAAGCCCTTAAAAAGACCTTTCAAACGATGCCTTAAACATGTCAAAGTGATCAGTACTCACTGAGATATTAGTTAATTAGTGCTGGACACCGATCAGCAGATATTTCGGGAACTGTCAAACATGGACATTTGCTTTCACATGCACATAGAAGCTCTCTTTAATATGCTTCTGACAATCATAAATAGACTTTAGGGCAATAAGATTCTGTAAAAATAAGAGGACCTCAAGGTTTAACATAACATTGATCTATTATCTATAGATGCATATCAATTCTTGAATACAAATAAGAACTGCTCCTTTTATGATTAAGTTATTACTATTTCAGTCACAAAAGAACTGTCATATATAGAACAATAGGCAGTAGAACATGTAATGCTCTGTTCAGGTGCATAGACCATTTTTATATATATATAAGACTTCATAGTCTGAGGGTTAAACCTCAAACTTAACAACATTTTTTGTTACTTATCTACTTTATATTTTTAAACTTTTTAAAGAACACCTTTAGCAATTACAAACTAGTAAATGATTATTTGTAATAAAACTATTATATAATAAATGAAAATAAAAATAAAATAAAATAATCTACTGTTGTAAATTCTTTAGTTTACTTACCATTTTATTACAGTTATATTATAGTTTTCTAGTTTGTAAATTAACATTATTTATATTTATTTTATTTTTTTATATATCTCTTTTTCAACTCATACTTCAATAACTCTATTACTTTGAAGTTGATGACCAATATAGTAATAAAAAACTAGGATATAACACATAAGTTGAAACTAAGGTCATTTTCTCTATTGTCAATAAAATAACACTTTGAACCTTACTTGGCTTGAGTTTTAAACAATATTTGTTTTAGATCTTAAAGTATTAGTTTCTTTTTATTTTTTTATTACTAAAATTAGCATAGATCAATTTTACTACCTTCAATACTACTTTATGTATGATAAGTTATGAGCAAATAATGAGTTAAAGAAATAGTCTATTATAAGTCTAAATAAATCAAACAATATAAAACAAACTTTAATTATTTAACACAAGTTCCAACATATTGTTAGTTATATTATTATTAAACTAAATAAATAAAGTTAATTGACAAAACTTAGATTAGAACATCATTTTGACTTTATCTACTATTCATAATAATAAAGGATTTTTGTTTTCTTAGATAGTACTGGACTTTGCTGGTTCAATATAAAATACTAGATAAATTGATTTAAAATAGACTAATAGTGTCATAAACCAGCTTAGTTTGAAGACCATATAATTAGAAGAGTAGAAAAAATAGGAACTCTTCTTTAATGGATTAAACAATAGTACTAAAAATAAAATAGAAGATCAGATCAGATCAAATAAGGATCATATGATCTGGTCATATGATAGATTATATAATAGAATTTTCTAGAAGGATCATGGGAAATTACTTAAGCATACACATAGACAAATAAAAATTGTGTATAAGTAGGTAGAGCAATTTACAAAAGAACTCCATTGAGTTCTCTTTATTTTCTTATAATGTTGAGTGTGATAAAATAGTCGTCTCAACTAAGCTTGTTATTACAAATAGCTTAATTTAATAAGAATATAATTCTGGCTTCTCTGTTACTTTAAAAAAGTCTAAGTATATTATGATCAACTTTATTATTTTTAGGTATTTTTCATGACTTTAATATATAGACTACTTTTTTTATTAATACTTTCTTAATTATATAATAGCTTAGTTAGTGCCTTATTATAAAGGCAGATTCTTTACTCAATAGGCCTTATGCTTATTATATTTTTTTCTTACTCATATCTCATAGTACATAAGTATATATAGTAGTAAATACTCATTTGTATTCTCTATGTTTTACCAATTATATTATTTTCTTTTTTTCTTTACTTTAAACTCATTTTCAAGTTTTTACTTGAATATTACAATCTGAGTTATTTTTTAAAATCATAACAAAATACTTCTTTACCAACTTTTTTAAGATATCATATTCCAGAATTTTGTAGTTTTTTTTTCTTTTATTTTTAATTAATTAATTAATTATTATTCTTTTTCTTTTACAATAGATTTCCTAGTTATTTAAATCTCCTGTAATTACATTGTAGTCTATGTTCTATGTATATCTCTTTTTTCAGATTTATATATATACTACATAGTATAGTTCTTTAGTTTGTAAATTAACATTAATTATGTCTATTCTCTTCTTATATACTTTCTTTTCAACTCATACTCCAATAACTCTTTTACTTCAAAGTTAGCAATCAATACAGCAACAAAAGATCAAAGTGCAATACATAAGTTGAAGCCAAAGTTGTTCCCTCTGTTGTTACCAAATATAATTTTTGGACATTACTTGACAAAACTCCAGATCTTATATTCTATTTTATTTCTTTAATATTATACTTGTAAATAAGTTCTAAATATCATTTAGATCTTAGAGTAATTATTTTATTAATTTTTTCTCTTTATTTTATCACTTTACTACCTTTAATATTACTCTGTAATACTAGGCCTCTAAGATATTTTTCTTGAATTTCTTATATATTTTTCCTAGCTTAGTTACTAATAGCCTAGTTATCTCTAAAGTATATTATATATTTTAGCTCATATTTAAAGTCTAAGATAATATCCCTTATTAGCAAAGAAAAAAAAGAAACCTATAATAACTGTAGAGATATTATTATAACCAAATTCTACTAGCATGAATAAACAAATCTAGTTAGTTTATTTGTTATAAATTGCTACTTTCTCTAAGTCAATATTTATATTTATATTATTTTATTTTTGGTTTGTAAACATATACAAACAAACAAATGTATATAAGTAGTATAGACCAAACTAGTAAAAACTCTAATAAGTTTTCTTTGTCAACTTTGATTTAGAGTAGAGTTAAGCCTGAGATCACTTGATTAAAGACTGCACTTTTATATACTTTCTTTTATCTCTGTTACTGACTCTAATCTTCTAAAATTAGCAACCATATACAATAACAGTAGATTGTGATACAACATATAAGTTAAAGCCAAGGTTATTCTACTTTATTATTACTTAACTAGACTTGTAAGGGAATAATCTAGGGCTATATATTAGTAATTCAAGTTTATTATTTAGTTCTGGTACTATATAGTGTTTGTCTGTTCTCTTTTTATAGGAGCTTGTATTAAATAGTTTCCTTACTTAAATATTACTCTTGCTTTCAAGACTATACATAGCATCTTAAAAGTAAACTTTTGATCAATTGCCAGACTTTGCCCTTATAAGACTCACTAATTATTATTTCAGACTAGTGGTTATATTTTCTCTTTTTTGATAGTGTTATCATAGACAAGCTTTGAATTACTCATTCCAAACTTTAGAGTAATTTATTTTACTCATAAATCATAGTTTTTCCTTTATTCCACTTTAACACTATTATTTTAGATACTGTCCATAACAAATATAACTACTTGGTATTTATACTAAGTCTAATAAATGTACATAGAGAATGTAGTTTTTCAGAAGATTTTGGAAAATAGAAGTTCTACTAGAAAGGAGAATAATTAGATAATTAAAACTTAAAGAAAAGAAAAGAAAATAAAGAAATAAGATGAAAATCATGTATATAACACTTTGACTTTGATATTGGCAAAGTTTGAATGGTTTGGTGAAGCATAGTGTATAGTATAAGTCTGAGAATTAATTATATTTGCTGTCTCATTACTGGGCACTAACATCAGTGGTGGTAGTAAAAGAGAGACACAATGTTAGCAAAGAGAAGAAGATAGATAAATAAAAGAAAACCCAAATGTCCAATTAGGATATATCAAGGATAGCTTATATGTATATGGTGATAGAACATAGTATCTAAGAAATATCCATTTGATGAGACAGCTCCTTTTCAGAAATAACTACCAGTCTGATAGATGCCTTTTCAGGTTACTTTCTTATTTAGGTAAGAATTTGATGTCAAGCTATTACCATGAGTGGAAATTTTCGATAGCCACTCTCACGAGTTCAAGTCGGAATACACGAACTCGATACACGAACTCAATACGAACTCAATACAAGCAGGTGTCAAGACATGGACCTCTTTTAATGCTCCTCGGATTCTAGAGAATCGTGCATTCACGTTGAGAATGTGACAATTCTAATTCAGGAAGGTTTGTGGAGTTTGATCATAGCTGTAGCAGACTGATGAAGCTAATGGATAGTGGCGTTTCTTGTAGTGTAGTCAATCGAACTTGAAGAGGCCGCCCCCTCAGATTTCTCTAAAAGTTGTGTCAGGTGAAAGAAACATTCTACTAGAAGGTGATTTCGGGAGAGATCCCAGCAAGTTCCGGGGTCTCCTTCGGAGCCTGTCACTTAAACAAGATTGGGGATCACGATATATCAGTTTGTCCGAGCCATTGTTCGCCCAAATGGGAGTTCTTAAAAGGAAAATCATCACCCGAGAACTAGGCCTGATTTTTTTGACTCATTTCAAACATCAGACATCAATACGTCGGCTAGGGCCAAATTATAGAAAAACCATCTACATGGCCGTGATGGGCTGTTTGCGATCGCTATGTCCCACATCTATAAACGCAACACATTTATTCAGGTCTAGAATGCGGACGCATGGCCAAGTGAGGATTCTTCTGATACCATGTTTTTCTGTCACTCAGTTTTCGTCACGTCAACAATGAAGCCAGGGGAAAAATCTCAGAGTTTTCAGTTCTTTGTCAGGAGTGTCTACTACTAAAAAAGGGGAGATTATTGGACCAAAGAGAACTAGGCATTAGTTTCATAGACCCCTGCATTTCATGGCTCATAATTCATGGACCCAGTAATCAATAGTGTTGTTACTCGGCTGTGCTTCGATTGTTGGAGTTTCCCACCGACCATGGGAATTTATCATCACAGCCGTCATCATCATTCTCGTCGTCGTCATTATCATCATCGTGATTTCGTACATGTGCAGCATGCCACTGGGCCGTCCATATAATTATTGACGCGCATTTGGTCCGAGCAGTGCTTGACAGTCCCTGCTAATGACTGACTCTCTTTCTTTGTCACTCTGTGGGAGACGTCCGCGGGCGTATCAGCCGAAGGCGTTTCAGGGCCATCTCACTACAAACTACTTCTAGTTTCCCCCCCTCTTCGAATCCATGATCATCAGAAACCGGCGGTAACAACCAGTTAAAAAAACGTGTACCTAACGCTTCCACCTGTTCTCTCGCCAAACAATCGGAAATACACTGTTGTTTCGCAGGGGAATATGTACAAGGACAAGATTCCTTGATGTGAATCCCTGGAGATACTATGGCTTCCCATTGTTACGAGGACTCTGTGGTGCTTTTGAACCCAAACTCCGGCAGACGTGATGGAATCAAAAAAGGACAGAAGATCAAGAATGTGGACCAATATGGCAAATGTAATATACATCGAGGCTCGTGGAAAAGGATTCTTTTACCGAGTGTCTAGCTCTTTTTTCTTGCAGAAAGGTGAGTCGTTGCCCTCGGAGTCGGAGTGCGCTGTCTACATATGAATCCAAGGCCATAAAGTCGAAGTACCTGATATTGCGGAGGGATGACTGATATATTCTTGTCGTCGATCGCTTGCCATTGGGAATGACAAATGTACATTGTGATCTACATTTGCACATTTATTGAGCCCGCGGGCAAGCAACGCGGGAGAAACAAAACTCTGAGTGCCATTGCAAAGAAAGGATAACGGACAATCTGGGTCGGACAATGGGACCAGAATCTCCACCACGATGGCTCCCACGCTCGACTTCTTTCTCCCAGGTCCAACCCCTCATTGCCGCCTCCTGCCCTGCGCTGCCGTCTGTTTCTGTACCCGAAGAGATCATTTGCCAGCTGGGAGAATCGCCATTCATATGTATGTAATTTGGAGAAGCAAACCGAGAGACACAGCGGGGTTTGGGCGCACCATGGTCTGACTCGAGCTACCGTCGATCTGGACTGGTCCACAGCGTGACGTGCTACTGGTCTTTGTGACGAGACTCCCACATTCTTTATATATGGGAAGTAGATCGATCTTAGATGAGATCCATCATTCAGGCAAATATAAGGTCTGTGGGCGCAGAGCCCACAACATACTCACTCCCTTTAGTCATGGACATGGACACTGACTGGTGCCTCACCTGCAATAAGCGCGTCGTATGTTACCCCTTCTCTTATTCTCCACTGAACTCTTATCCTTTTCCAAGGACGGCGGCAACATTTACTGCTCGTTCCAGTGCCAATTTGGTGCGGGACCTTCCAACTACCATCTTCACCCATGCTCTTCCTTTGTTCAGGACACTGGTGAGTGTCCAGAGGGCACAGAAGAAGGAGAGTGCTTCGAGGAGGACTTGGCTTACGATGAGGACGGCCAGATGTACAACATTCAGGCAGTCTCCAAAACCAATTGGGCAGGCCGTGGTCCTGCTGGAATCCGCGCCTGGGCTGCAGAGATCCCTTTTGGAGCTCATCCAGAGGCACAGGAATCGGTTTCTATACCATTCGATGACTCCTCCGACACTTCTGCTTCCAGCTCTACCAGCTCTATCTATCGAGCCCCAAATCTCGTACGGCCAATTCGCCCCCTGCCACCTTCTCTCACCATGACAAAACCAGAACCTTCCATTACCACTCCCCCACGGCCTATCCTCAATTTCCAGAAACATCTCGCTGCCCTCACCCATTCCCCAGGGAGCACAGCAAGAACCGTCACCTCAGAGGACTCTCTTCCGACCCCCGCCTCCACCCACGCCTTGCCTTTCTCGCCTTTCCCTGGAAGACCCTTCCCCTCCATCTCCGACGTTCGTGCAAGCGACCTTGCCGCATGCACTCGACTCATCTCTTCACAGCTTCCCTCTCGATCCCCCCCTTCCCCCAAGGTTCATGATTGCCACGTTGGGCACTCCAGAGGGATGCCCATTACCTCAAGAATTTTATCTTCCCCTCGATCGTCCCTAGGCGAACATGATCTATCCCCACCGTTCTGGGTAACTACTTCCATGGCTCTTCGGGTGACAAAGCCTCGTACCATAGCTCGCAAGGAACCCAACTTTATTGAGCTATCTCAGGGTCGTCCATTCCATCGCCACGTCGCTGCTTAGGCGTTGGGGATTTTTCTCAAAAACATTATGCGTGTGTGCACAAATTTCCTTTCGTTCTCTTCATCGTATTTCTTTTGTTGGCCACTGTTACATATCTCATTCGAAGGTCTATCGAGGCATCCACCTATCTTATAAACTGGGCAACGGCACACAAACAACTATCCCAAAAGGTCCATCCACTCTCTTACACTTGCTTCTGCTGTATCACCACTCTTTTTATATTGATTGTTATCATCCCACATCGTCAGTATTCTGCCTTTTTGTACTCTCTCGCAATTACTTTCTACATCCATCCATACACATACATAGACAACATGCAATTTTTGATACCAACTTTGACTGTTGTGTGATGGGTGGCTGGCTCACTTAGGTCTATCAACATAAAAGGATTAACAACGGACTAGGCTTGTGGACAGTGAGGGGAATGATAGAATTCCTGTGATGAACTAACGAAGTTGCGTCGGGAGCGAGACTGATGCAAAGTTGACTCGGTTTAGCCACATGCCTTTCGGGTCAAGCAGTATTAAACTATCATCGATTTCGCGAAGAGGGGTCCTTTGCCAAACAGACTAATACATCTGGAAGGAATCTAGCAGAAAAAAAAGGGAAAAGCTCAGTTAGAGACTGGTGTGGGCAATGATCTCGTCCTTGGGTCTCACAGGCTCAACGTTTTGCCTTCTGGCAACCCACCTTGACGATTATAATGTAGACGTAATAATTGCTTTGTTGACCAGTCAATTTCCCAAAAGACTCGCAATTCTCCCCCCCTCTCCTTACAGAGCTTATTTTCAACCTCCCAACTCTTCCAGAACCAAGGCTCCACTTGAACAGCAGTGAAATTGAAAATCCGTACCGCGCGCACTCCACCTGTGAGAGTTCACCCACAATTATCCCGACTGTCGTCGAGACAATGCGAGACGGCGACCTCGACGGGGACACATCTTCTCTCTTCTGATTCATGATAAAAGTTCTTCTTTGCATATCCGTCATGCGCTTCTAGCGAAGGAAGCGGGATGTGGGCAATGAATAAGTAGCAGCATCTTGTCCTGTCGAGCTGCCAAGTTTCCGAGAAAATTTAAATGAAGTTTTGGCAGATAAAATTGCACGCACACCCACGGGCTTTTGTTCCTGTGCGTCAATTGTGGATTATCGTTCTGTCACTGGCCTTGAAGCATCAATCCTTCAGCCTCGTGGCCTTCTCCGATATACCCGCATTACCGGTTCTTTGAATGTACTTCAACCTTCAAAAAGAATATGAGAATCACTTTCAAGCAATCTGTTCATTGAGCTCTACTATATTGTTCGCCGGAGGAGTTGTCCTTCTCTAATCGGCTTCTCAGGACTTTATAGACTATCTACACGCAGCACAATGGAGCCTTAAGGTCTGGTCTGTGGCTAGGTCAGCACTTGACCCACACTGGAACATGCTGCATATGCATTGCATGATTGAGATACATATGCTCCTCGGTTAGCCGTTTCGTACACTCATGATGTCCCTGCAAAAGAAGTGCTTTGCTCGAGCCAGCCCAGTCTTGCGTCTCTTTTTGTCTTTCTCACCGATCCGTCCCTCTTTGCAGTCTCCTCTTCTCTCAACCCCTCTCCCACTTCGAACGGAATACCACTTGGATGGAGCCTGCGAAGGTTTCGGGCATCACCTTTACTCAAAAACTCCGCATCATCGATCTGTCGTATCGTAGCATCGGTATCAACCGGTGACCGGGTCAATGACCGACCGATCATGCAAATGAACTGTCCTGTCACCGTGTCAGCCCAGCTCACCGAAGTGTCCCTCATTGCCCCTCTTCAGAAGAGTCTATTTTTTTCTGAGACGACATTCTTCTCTGTGGCACTTGACCTTGAATTCTTAAGCAAACATCGTGCCCATGATACATCCGCAGGGCTCAATAGCCCCTTCTCCGGACCCGTAATGCTCTTTACTATCCCTTGCCGAGTGCTTCTCTTTATTCGACAAACGACTCTGTGCCCTACGGTATCTTTCCTTGTAGTCGAACTATAGTGTCACTTTGACTTGCTGGCACTTCCCATAACCGAGACGTTTTGGACCTTAGCACAGAATGGAAATGCTAGACTCTGGTTCTATGCTAAAACCCGAATCTCATTATAAATATCATCATCCTCAAAACCATCTGGATGGCCACTTTCTTCTCATAATCAATAGCTCTTGCGGGCCTATTGATGGTCTAGAACGTGATTTGCTTCGACATCATCTGAAACAAGAGGAATCGCTGTAAATTCATACGATCCCGGCTAACAGTTATTCTCCGTAGAATAGACATCAACAACGGGCACCAAGGCGGCTTCTTCCAAGTTGTTTGATTGTGTGTCATTCTTCCTCTTTTAAGCAACGCCGTAAGTAATGAACGATGGATGCGTTACACAAACAAACATGTCCACTAAGGTCGCACTTGTCTCGTGAAAACCTGGTGGTAAGTGTGTACGAATTTCCCTAAGAATTCAGATTTCTCTCCTTCCAAGTCATAGTTATACAGTATCCACCTGGAACTTGGTGTCCAGTGACTACACGGTCTTCTCCATGTTCAAATTTACTTGCAATACCCCTTCAAGTGGCAGTATATGATTTCTTGTTGTGCCCTTTATCTCTCGCAAGCCGGCATCACCCTGCGCATACAATAGCAACTATTAGATAACATTGCTCTCCTTCCAAAGCTTACTAAATTGAGTCTGGTTTGTGAAGATTGGCAAAACTGTTGTTGAAACCGCTATTCTATGCTCCATTCCGAGGAAGAAGAAACTTTGTCAAACAATAAGTCGCGAATAATCTTGTTTTGAACCGAGGATTGTTGGATTCTACCAACTCGCATGTCGGTGATCTTGTAGCTGTTGCGGCTGAAAAATTTGAAGAATATTGCTTTTACTTAGCCGACAGAACCATAGCTGCTGACAGCTGTGTGACCGTCGTGCCTGCCTGCCCTACTCACTGGCAGCGCTTGTGCTTTACAAGAGGCTCACCCAAGGTAATTATGAATAGCAGTATCCTCCTTCACACCCTCCCTATCCGCTCTCGAGTTCATCTAGACCATAAGGGACTTCAATAGCTGGTGTATATCAAGGAGGTACGAGTTACATCAAACACCCTCATTATCCTGTTTTGATGGAGTTATTTGTAGGTACAAAGCCCAATTGAAATTGATACGACTTAATAGCTGTGTGGACTCGGCGCGTCAGAAGCTAACAGCTAGAATCGGTCTTATCTTGAAGGGTGCTAATCAAATATCGACTAAAGCCTTGTCGACACGAACGCCAGAGTGTTCATTCATTGCGTAATCACGGGATACCCTCATGGTACCTGAGACTCCACAAGACCTCCTTGTCGCCTTGGGTATGTTTACTCAGGCCTCCCAGAGAGCCTCGCAGAACCTAGTAGGTTAGCTGAACACCCACCCTTGATTCTTGCATGCTAATTTTCTGATAAGTGAGTCGGAATGATCCCTCCTTACGCATATGCTCGTACCTGGCCCTGAGGAACTTACAAATTATCACTTCTCAGTATCGTAAACTCAGAAGCTCGAGTCCCCCTGTGATGGTTCCGAATGACACTTCGAAGACATCATGATGGGGTCGACCAGGGTAGCAAAAAGGATACAACCTTTCGGAGGAAGTTGGGATTTTTCAACCTCAATGGAAGCAGTTACGTAGGGCTCATGAAACATGGGACATAAATCGCCAATGGCTTTTCCATAGGCTATCAGTATCCTCTGATGATAATATCATCTAGAGGAATCGATACTCTATCCAGACTCTATCTTTTGGGCATAATACCCAGGCCATACTCAAGCCAAGATAAATAAATATATCCTGCATCAGAGTCTTTCCCTCATCTGGCTTCTCGTGGCCATTGCACTGACCCATCCATTTGGCTTTCCTTTATTGTCTTGCAGTACCGTCTCGAATTAGGATCTTCTTCAAAGGTGTGATAATGATGGAGGCACTAAGATTGACATTGACTCAAGGTTAACTCATTTTCCTGGGGTCTGCATTCTCGTTTTGGAACCACTCTATCAGCGGCGGTCGTCATCCAAAATCCCCTTTGTATAGGCTAATGCAGCACACCAAACAAAAGAAGCTGATATCAATTTTCATCTTTGGTCCAGGGTGTACTCAACTGCGCTTGTGACATCAAGGAGGGTGGTGTACGTTATAATCGTTGATATGAAACATCTTTGTCCAGAAAATCTCTCGGCTGCGTTCATTGATGAATCAAATCACAACAACAGCCCAATCAATCAGAAGCAGTGAGTAAGGTGTAACTTTACATGGGTCCCTGATAACGCTGGCAGTGCCCCATGATCCAATCCATCGAGCGCAAGATTTCCTACTGCGGGAGCCACGAATAAAGACAACCCGACAGAATCACATCTGATTGTCGGTTTTAATTCCATTTTTCTGCGTGTCCTATTTCATCGGGAAAGACTTTCATCAACATTGTCGTGCGAGAATGCGCGCGCGTCGCGGGTTCTCAATTTATCACAATGCAAATATTTGGGGGGGTTCGATCCATGCGATCTCCACTGTCGTATCTTGGTTAGCGGGTAGCATTTGACATTCTATAGTCTGTATTGATTCTTTTTTTGGTATGGCAAGAAGCAAGTCTTGTTCGGTTAAATTTTCTCGCCACACACTTTCTCAGAAGAAGCTATTCAAAAACACATTGTACGCACGCTCAAGATGACGTTTTTGCTGCCGAGACACTAAGCAAGTTCACATATCTTCTCGAAGCCAGAAGTAGTATTTGTTAATCACTCTAACAGCTTGTCAGGCCACCGTGACGGCCGAATACACGACATTCTCCCCGAAATTGTTCTTCTGGATTTGTCGAACAAGCCGAATATATTGCACTCTCAAAGTACAATCTTGTCATCCAAACCACTTGACATTGAATCAATCAAGTGCTTCAGTCATGAGACGCGCTTCGCGGCCCTTCTGGTTCATGTATGATCATGTCAGATTATGCGGTGACAGATATTGTTGGTGATTTCACGTGTCGTACCCCTAGCGTCGTAAAAAAGGCTTACGAGGGCTTGGCAAAGACTGCCAAGTTTAGGTATTTGGTCCAGCCTGGTCCAACCTAAGTCCAGGAAAAAACTTGTTCGCGGGAGAAGGCCATATGGTACTCATCAAGTAGCATTTGCCTTCCATCATTGAACATGCCCACTGTCATTGCTGTCCATGTGGCGCCATGAATCGTTTTGGCAACATGACCAGAGTATGGAATGACCTTTACCTGATAGTCAAGGAGAGTAATTGATTACTTCGCCAGAGCAACCGCCTTTGTTCATGAAATGGAGGACTGACCTGTCAAGGCTATCTACTTACGACCCCATCAGACTTGAGGATAATGTCTAACTCGTGAAATCTTACTCAAACCGCACACGTTAACGTGAATGCGGAGTTTGATCAGTCACCCCAGATGTCACTGGTAACACGGGTAGGAGCTGGGGTGAATCGCAAACCGGGGATAATGTAGAAGATTCATTGACCTGTCGTGATATCTTCCGAATGCACTCATAAGTCTGATCTTTGTCCCGGCGTGGTCAGTTCTCTGCCATTGTTACCTGACCATTGAAACCTGCCCAGCTCGTAACAGATTCTGAATCTCCACCCAAGGCCAAGGTACCAGGGGTCTGTGAGTTATCAGTGTAGAGAACATCTACGTAACCCTTAATACTTCATGCAAGGTATGGAAGGTGATTTGTGATCATTTCTTCTCAGTCTTTGTTTAGACTCGCTTGCGCTATCCTACTCAATCATGAAGTTTTGTTTCACATTGGATGACATTTACAACACCATGCCTAAAATATGTGAGAAGAATGAATCTAACAGCAAAGACAAAGTTCGGTTGTTGGGCAGGCAAATATGTTGCTATACGTTGGATATCATTGGCACAGTTCCCTTGATCAATTTGAGACAATACAAGATATAGCCCCAACACCAAACGAGTCTTTATTGTGGGGGAGGCTGGAAGCTGGGTCTACTGTCAACATTTGCCATCTCGATCTGAAGTTGACCTCTTACCCTGGCGGTGGTCCTGAGAAACCTGGTGGGGGTGGAGGAAATCCAGGAGGGAAACCTGCTGGGGGTCTGAAACCAGGAGGGGGCCCTGGCATACCAGGAGGTGCAAATGGCATAGGTGGCCGTGCGAGAGGCATTTGACCGACTATGAGTTCAAAATTGGGATTGAGTTAGCTGTCTATGTGAAACTTGGACGAAAAATAAGCGTACTGGATGGTATCATCCCTCGGCCAGCCGGCATGCCTCGACCAGGACCGGCTGGAAGCTAGCAAAAACAAGTCAGTAGCGGATCGATGTCTATACCGAGTGCAGTCACATACGGCATTGGCATTTTTGTCCTCGTCAACCACAGGTGGTGGCCCTTCAACGCTGATACTGACTACAGTCTCGCCTCGCAAGATAACCAAACCTAGGGTGCGCTTCATTTCCTGTTCCGGCGCAGTTTCCTCACCAGCCTTTTTCTTCGGCCTTACTCTTCGGAACTCTTCACAATCAGCTAAGACCAGATTCATGTGACGGTCAAAAGCAAGCATTTGGCCCGTCAATGCGCGTCCATCGTTAATCGTGACCTTGAGCCGCCAGTTGATCAGGGAGAGCATTTTCCCGCCTTTGGATTTTGGGGGAGGCTACGTGATATATGAGATCCAACCTGCCAGCACTCTATAGCGTAATGCAGACGTAGGACTCACCATGATGGACAATGTATTTGGACAGCGACACAATTCACAATTTCCACTACTTCCAACCTTTCACCAAACACGCACAAACTCTGGTATCACCTCACATACATATCCAAGTATTCATGTTTTCTGCACCGGATTTCCTCAGTTCAGGGGTCTCAAATTTGACCATTCAAGCTATCAAATAATATGTCTCAACTCAATAATAATAAATTGATCAAACTGTTAGGTAGGTCCTTGCTTTCTGAGAATGACGGTCCACATTCATTGGATTTAGGTATCACTACCCCGATCATTGGTGCACCAATGGCAGGGGCATCTGGAGGCATGGATCATTGAGCATCACTCACATTTGTTCATCCTTATGCCTAAATAGGTTTACTCGCCGCTGAGATAACGCTTGGTGGTGGATTTGGATTTGTGGGCACCGGTAAAGACATGGCTATCATGCAAGTAAGGGGGAAAATGTTCATGTTATTAAAAGGCTATATCACGGCGGATCAAATCCAAGAAGAGATAGATGTTGCGCGCCGAACCCTTGGAATCAACCCTCAGTCACCTTTGCCAATTGGGGTTGGTTTCCTCTGCTGGAGACTTGAAATAGATGCAGTTCGAGGGGAGAGAGAGATCAAGACTGCACTTGACAACCATGTCGTTGCTGTGTGGCTTTCCTTTGGCGAAAATCTACCTAAATGGATTCAATTCGTCCGGGATCACGATATAGCCACCGGGACGCAAACCATAATATTTGTTCAGGTCCCTTCTGTTGATGATGCTCTTGTTGCCATTCACGACTGGAAAGTGGATGTCATTGTGGCTCAAGGTTTAATTTCATCATTTCAGATGCTGATTCTAGCCTCTTACCCTTATTCTAGGGATTGAAGCGGGTGGTCACGGTTTTGGCAATGCTCCATCCATGAGGTCGTTGATTGCATCGATCCTATCCGTTGTTCCTGGCGATGGACCTGCAGTCATAGGCGCTGGTGGTCTGGCAACAGGGGGGCACGTAGCAGAGCTCCTTGGCCTCGGCGCTGCAGGTGCAGTCCTCGGAACACGTTTTCTTTTAACTCCCGAAAGTCTATACTCTGATGCTCATAAACAAGCATTGGTCGCTGCGGTCTCATCATCATCAGTCCGAAGCATGGCATTCGATCAGGTTCGAGGCACCTTGGGCTGGCCAAGCGGTGTCAATGGCAGAGGCTTGCATAATGGTGGGATTTTCTGGTAGCAAAATTCATTGATCAGGCCTTATTTCTGCGACTGCACATAGCGACCGTTCAGGATTATGAAAATGGTGAGGATATACAAGTTTTACGCTCCAAGTTTCAAGAAGCTACCCGTAATAATGACATAAACCGAGCCATTGTGTGGGCTGGAACCGGCGTTGGGGACATGAACAATATCATGCCTGCGAAGGTCATTATTGCGTTTCATGGAGTCCATGGAATCTTCTACTGATTTTCTTCTGTTCAACAGAAGCTAGTCCAGGAGTTGCAACAAGAGTGTCTGACCCATCTGGAGAATAATGTCGCCCAAGCCTTCTAAATCACAGTGTGTATATTAATCAATCCATTGTTGGTTTGTCTTCTGGATGTGTGTTTTTCCCTACATAAATGACACTATATAGATCAATCAGAAACTCGGTGGCTTCATCGAGAGGCCTCATCAAAGGACTTATGTTTGAAATAATTGCTACTTCTCTCTCTTGGCCAGATTGAGTGAAAGGAACAACTCTACAGACATTTCGCAGAGGCTACCCATTCGTACTTGCGCGTCATCGATCTCAACATCAATTTCAGCATTGACCCTCTTATTCATTGTACGTCAAGTAAGACGTATGATTCCCTTTTGCTTCAGTGTCTTTTCGCCACTCGACTGCAACAGTCGTTTTTGTCTACCTTGATTACTTACTCTGGGCCAACTGGCAAATATGCCAGAAGATTTTGACGGGCCTTCTTTCGCCTGCCTAGTTTGCTCTATCCAAACCGCATTATACCCGACATTGGCGACACATTCTTACCTAGTAATAGCCGAGATAGAATCCCCTACTTTCTAGTCTCAGGGGTGGAAGCCTGATCGTGTATAACACAGTAAGGCCTATTCTACGAACAGAGGGTACTGCATCTTTATTGCTATCTTGTGTTGACTTAATCCTATCACTTTCACTCCTGCACTGGAAAAACAGACAACGGTTGAATATGCATATCTGATTTACTAGATGGTTGACTGTGCAAGAACTGGGATCTCATACTCGAAGTATTCTTGTCCATATTTGGTCTGAGTAGGGCTGATTATTGGAAAACGAATCTATGTATGAAGATTTGGAATGTCGCTCCGGAAAGAGAAATTAATGGACGATTTCGATAACGAGATCGCCTTGGTTGATGGAATCACCTGTTGGAAGACGAATAGATCAGGAGCATAGGATAGGGAAAGAGAATGAATGCACCTTCTTGGACAACAACCCGCTTAACGTGACCAGAGACCGGCGCCGTAACCGCTGACTCCATCTACCCAAGATATCAGAACAATGAAACCATGAGAAAATGATAGCTCACCTTCATGGCACTCATGACTATCGATGAGAAAAAGATAAGAAAGCACCCTAGATCTCGCTTTTTGAGAAACACGTACCACAGATAGGATCACCCTTCTTGATCTCATGGCCTTCTTTGACCCGCACTTCCACGACGACTCCAGACATGGGAGCTCCTACTGAGCCTGGCTCACTGGAAGCCTTCTCCCGCGAAACTGTCTCGACAGCTGAATTTTTATCCTCAATCGAAACCGCACGGACCTAACAGGACCACATCAGTCTCAATTAAGAAGCATTAAATGAATAAATTTCTACCTCTCCATTTACTTCAAACCAGACGTCACGTTGTGCACTACCTTCCACAACCGGGCCTACGGCCATGAGACGAATGATCAGTGTCTTGCCTGGCTCAATGGAGATATGCATTTCTTCCCCAATGTCAGGGCGTCCGAGGAAGTAACGTGTGGGAATAACACTAGTTTTACATGAGATCTGAACTTGGAAACAGTGGGTTTTCATGTCATACCTGAGATCTCCATATTTTGCCAAGAAGCTTTGATACTCCGTGAAGACCTGATGTGGCAATCATCGAATTCAATAAAACAGTACCTGGGAATGAATCCTGTACCTTGGGATACATGACGTAGGACGTTACATCAGTATCAGTGATGTGCTTGCCGAACTTGCTCCGCAGCTCCACCTTGATCTTCTTAAAGTCTAGAGGTTCCATAGTAGTACCAGGTCGTCCATCAATCTTTGGCTTATCCCTGATGATGCGGGAGCGCAGGGGTTCAGGGAACCCTCCCACAGGTTGTCCAAGATAACCCTGGAAGAACTCAACGACAGAAGATGGGAAGTCAAGTTGGTCAGCACGTTCGAGCACCTGCTCTTTGGAGAAGGAATTTGAAGTCATCCACTGAGCAAAGTCGCCAACAACTTTTGACGACGGTGTAACCTATCCTCAAGGGTCCATCAGTAACGATAAAAAACGTTCGCAAGAGTTTTATGACCTTGATGATGTTACCACACTGGAAGGACAGGGGACAATTAGAAGCTAGATCTGAACAATTAGGAATGACTTTACAAGTTCATTCGCTTCGATATATTTCTTCTTGATTTCTATGAAAATCCATCAGACAATTAAACATTTTTTGATCTGCCATGTACCTGTCCACTGTTCTCCGAGCCCAAGTTGCGCAGCTTGGAACTATAAATAAGGATCAGGAGAAAAGAGTACGGAGCCTTGATTTTAAGATACCATTAAGTTTGTGTACTGCCCTCCAGGCATCTCATGGTCAAACACTGAGGAGTCGGAAGCACGGACATTGGCCTCAAAACAGCTGTAGAGTATGCGGACCTGACTCCAATAGGTGTTGAGAGCCTGGATATCTGCGTAGCGAATCCCCGTGCCAAGTGTTGTCTGCTCCAACGCCATACATACAGCACCCATAGACGGCTGAGAAGTCAATCCCGACATGCCTAGTAGGTGGAGGTCCTCAGGCTCAGGATTTGTCTCCCCATAGGAAAAGTGAAAAACTAACTATCGATGGCGACGTCGACAACATCAGCACCTGCAGCAGCAGCAGCAATCATACTCGCTGTGGCAATACCCGCAGTATCATGCGAATGCACATGGATAGGAAGATCAGGATGAGCCTTCCTAATGGCACCGATGAGACTGGTTATTTGAATTCAGCTTCTGTATTTTGAGTCCAAAGGAAACCCCTTACATCTTAGCGGCCTCAGGCTTCAGAAGACCGGCCATATCCTTGACACCGAGGATATGGATACCTTCTTTTACGAGTTTACCGACAAATTCGAGGTAATATTGGAGAGTGTATTTGTTCTCCTTGGGGTTAGCCACATCTCCGCTGTAGCACACAGCTGCTTCGACGACACCACCAGCCTTCTTGGCAGCGTCAATACCTAGCTGTAACTGACAAGTTGTGAGTTTCATATATGTAAACATGTCCCTACCATTCCACGCTTACATTTTCTACGACCAATGCGTTAACCCGTAGTATTAGAGGCGCAAATAGATAACGCACCGAAGTAATTGAGAGAGTCGAAGACACGGAAGATGTCAAGACCGTTCTCAACGGCTTTTTTTGAGAAGTCATAGATAGCATTATCACTAAGTGGACTCAAAAAAGTGGTTAATGACTGGGTATTCACTACCTACGGATAGGAGGTGTAACCAACACCGTTGGCGCCGCGGACGAGAGCTTGGAAAGGGATATTTGGGACAAGCTTCCTCAGAGTGCGCTTCACATGAGCATTAGTTTCCAGTGCTACACCAATCAATGAAGCCAACACACCAAGCGATCCCAGGGATCCTCGTACAAGAACCGCATTGCTACATCGAACGTAGCCCCACCCCACATCTCCAAGCTGTAGGCATTCGCAAGAGCATAACTGGTCTCCTTAGCGATAGAAATCATATCAGTAGTGCGCAGACGAGTAGCAAGTAGAGACTGATGGGCATCACGCCAGGTGGTATCCATGATCAAAACACCAGGATATTCACGAACGGCCTTGGCGAAAGCTTCTGGACCATGTTCAACAATAATATTGCGCCAACCAAGTGTGCAAGGGTAGGTGGTGTCTAGCGGAGTTCCACTAGGATCGTCACGATTGGCAAGTTTAGGAATAATTAACTCGGTTTTGAGGCCAGGTTCACCCTATTGTAAGGTATATGATTACTCCAAGATTTAGATCGCATGTCAGTCTTACGATTTGACCTTTGATAGAACTTCCATTGACAGAAAGGTCTCCAAGGTAAGCCAAGAGCTTTTGCGCCCGATTTTGACTCTGCACGAGCTTAAAGAGGTCTGGAGTATCATCGATAAACTAAGAGAAATCATCAAAACAGGATCGAGCAGGAAGAGAAAGGTAAACCATACTGTTGTCCAGGTCTTTCCTCCAATAAAAGTGTCATGAGTCAAGAGACGGAACAGGAATGGAATGTTGGTCTGAGGACCCAGCCAGTCAGAACCAGCCTTCAATGAACATGTGAGATACAGACCTTGACACCACGAATGCGGAATTCTACCAGAGCACGAAGCATCTTTCTGCGTGCTACTTCATAAGTGGTACCACTCACGCTACACTTCACGAGCAAACTGTCATAGTGGGGCTTTATCTTGAAGTTAGCCGGAATCCTACCAAGTCTCGCATAACGTACAGTGATCTGGGCACCAGCAAAACCAGAGCTTGCATCGAGACGGACGCCATTACCACCAGCTGAACGATATACTTCAATCTTTCCCGTGTCAGGTTGAAATCCGGAAGCAGGATCTTCGGTTGTAATACGACATTGAATCGCAAAGCCTCGCTTGGTGATGGCGTCTTGTGTCAAGCCCAGTTGGGGCAGAGTGGCACCAGCGGCAATCTGAATTTGAGCGGCAACAATGTCGATGCCTGTAATCTCCTCTGTCATTCATCATATGATAAGCCCAGAGACAGCGTTCGAGTTTTATCAGGAAAACTGACCAGTGATAGTATGCTCGACCTGGATACGTGGATTGATCTCAATAAAGTAATGCCTTCCCATCTGGTCAACCAGGAATTCAGCCGTACCAGCATTCTTGTAGCCGACGCTTTTGGCGAGCTTGATAGCGTCATTCAGGATAGATTGACGTACTTCTTCAGGGAGGTGGTTTGCAGGTGCGACCTCAACAACCTTCTGATGACGACGTTGAACCGAACAGTCACGTTCAAAGAGGTGGATGGTATTTCCAACGCCATCAGCAAGAATTTGTACCTCGATGTGGCGAGGGCGTTCAAGGAAGCGCTCAATGAAAACGGTACCATCACCGAAAGCAGATTTGGCCTCACTAACAGCACGTTCGAAAGCAGTCTTGAACTCAGTTTCTTCACGTACAACACGCATTCCACGACCACCACCACCCATGGCAGCCTTGATGATGACTGTACGTGAAGATTGAGGGCTTGACATACTCTACTTTTGAATTGAAGGATGCGCACCAGGGAAGCCGTATTCTTTAATGAATGCCTCTCCACCTTTGTATGACTCCACCGGCCCTGGTGTTCCAGGAACAACGGGGACACCACACCTCATCGCTGTATTGCATTCCATCAGTCCTGCCGTTCGATCTGTATCATGATCAGGTATTCATACCAAGAGTCCTAGCTTTAGTCTTATCGCCAAGGCCGTCAATAACTTCTGGCGTTGGTCCGACAAAAGCAATACCAGCTTGCTCAACTTTGCGAGCAAATTCCGCATTTTCAGAGAGGAAACCATAGCTATAAGAGACCGTGAAGTCACATAAACAATCCATCGGATCAGATTTACTCGCCCAGGATGAATCATGTCAACTCCATGTTCAAGAGATATTCTAATGATGTCGTCCTGCGAGAGATAGGCAGCAACTGGGGTGAGACCCTTGCCGACTTGATAAGCCTCGTCAGCCTAGGGGAGTTGTAGTCAGCTGGACACCCACTACTCCGGTTGAAAGAAAAATTATCACCTTTTGGCGATGGGCAGATAAGCGATCTTCATAGGAATAGATTGCAACAGTGTGCATGGCCAATTCATGAGCAGTTCTGAATACACGGATAGCGATTTCCTATAAGAGGAAAAAAGTGAACACATAGACTCGAGAACGACAATCTGAGCCGTACACCACGATTAGCAACAAGGATTTTAGTCAAAGGTCCACCATGACCAGCAGATTTTCTTCTCATTGTCTGTATTGAGTGGACCGGTGTCCCCGGATTGGTAGGCGACCGGGCAAATATCTGCGCCAGCCTTGGGGGGTGGAGAACATTCGAGTCCAATGAAGCCATAGTGATGGATAATGATCAAACTCGGAGTCAAGGAGCAAAAGTGTGATTCCGGAAGTGAACCTAAATATACCAACAGTCTTATTGCAGCCCCTCAAAATCGTACATAAGCCACAAGAGATGGAACAGGAGGATACATTCTACTGGTATTCGAGGTACTACAACATCACTACAGGATCTGCTAAAATCTGCTCATGTGATTGTCTCGGCGGCGTCAATTATACTTACCAAAACAAAGTCACTCCACCAGCCACTCCCCGCAAAACGTTTTGCGAAGCTGATACAATTGTTATGGCTTCCGATTTGTCAAAGGAATAATGGTATCAGCTTGTTTTCGTGCTTCTGTTCTCTTCTGATTATTTTTTGCCACTGCGTAAAGGATACCTGCAAAAAAGCCAACCCCAACAGCTGAAACGGATCCAAACGTGATTGAGTCCCCAAAGAAGATCATCCCTGATGCTGCGACAGGAAGTTTATTCAATGCTCCAACCATGCTGCAATCCGCAATATCAGTCATTATGGCGTGTTTGAAAGATCATCGCTTGCCTGTACGTTGTGCTGCTTGTCACTCGCACACACCATGCCGTTGTATATGAGATCGCTACTGCGGCAGCACCTGAGAATGCAATGACAAACAATAGGAAATTGCGAGTATCAGAGGGGCTTTCAGGTGGCATTATCAAATGATGAAGTGATGAGTTTCAACATCACTCACAAGTTGCGTGCTAGATTTTCTGATCCCCAATCTTCAACCAATAACGAGAAGACCGCAAGTACCGGGATGCTAAGCAGATTGTTATAGAACATTGAATCCCAATCGGAAAATCCGGTTGCTTTAATTCTCTTTCGCATCGATAAAACCTAGGATACAAAGTTAGAAAGCTCACAAAATCCTTTCGGTATAACTTACATATGCAGCACTTGCGAGGCAATTAATAAGCATCCAGAAATAGCCTACATTGAGACCACGAACAGTGCTCAAGAGGCTTTTCAGAGTACTCGCACTGATACCAGTGCCAACTCCTGGAATGAGCGCATTGGTGACATCAGACCATGCAGCAATGATGGATGAAACCACCTCCAAGTAGACCCATCAATGCCCACGATGTGGCGACGAAGGAAATAGGCAGACCCTACCATGAAAATGAATGAAATGAAAGTGAGCATGGTGACCGAGCCGCCAAACCAGATGACTTCTCCATATGCCTAGACCCATTGACGATGAATTCAAGAGTTTGGCACAGAGAAATGAACTGACAATTAATATGATAGTCAGGTTTTTAAAAATTGTGTAGACAGGTATGCTGAGATATTGCTAGCGCCCATGTCAGCATCATTCTGGATTGACATTTCTGCTTACCAGGCTCTTTGAACCCGTGTAGATGACGCTCACTAGAAGGAAGCTAATCGGAAACCACATTTTTGCGTCCTTTTTTTCAAAGTCTCTAAAGGATATGATCCCAAGTATCTTGACAAGAGAGACACATGCCACACAAAATGACGATTGGATACACAGCAAGAGGAAGTTCATTGAAAAGTCGCGGCCTGATACAACGAACTGTTCTTCATTGTCAAGTACCAAGTCAAGCAACTTTATTCGAAGACCAACCTTATTGATGATAGTCATTAATATCGATGCCATGCAGTAGCAGATGATTGAAGACGCTATTATGGGTCCGTAAATTGAATGAGCAAAAAACTACCATTGTTTACCACACCTGCAGCATTTGATCCCCCTGATTCTCTTGAGCCAGTCGCGATAGCCTTCTTAATTTCTGCTGCATCTTTCTCCTCTGAGTGTGATCTCCCTCCACTTGTCGTTGAGGACATCATGACTTGGAGAGCGACAAAAGCGAGACGTTAAGTCTGATTGAAAAGGACGTATATGAGCGCAAGAGAGCACAAAGAGGTTCAGAAAGGGTCTTAATACAGTACGGTGAAACCGTTAGAACAAGGAATTGATTCTTAATGTGTAACCACGTGATCTCATAGTGTTACAAGCTTTCAGATTGAGAACAGACCCTCGCCACAGATTTGAGCACGACTCAGTAACAGGCAAGATTGCACGTCAATTGACGATTTGGTTATTTCCTTGATACAGTCTATGTTTCACATAATTATCTGACCGATTGTTATCCTGACCTGAGACCAGTGATTCGTAGGCCTTAATGTATGACTAAGCCCAACACGCTGTTTCATTGCTATTTCACTTCCCTGCGGCTGCAGTCATGTCCTGGCTATCCACGGTTGTGTCAATCAGCATGGCCGTGGGCCCTCCTCTGGTAAGTACCTCTTTCTATCTCGTCACAACAACATGAACGATTTTAGGTCTACGCCGACCAAACATTCTCCATTGTTCGCAAACGGCAGGATATATACTCTTCTTGCATGTGCTCAGTCTTATTCTCCGTCATAGAGATGCAAGTGGATTTTCCCGTGATGTCTGTGCTATCTTGTAGTATCCTTCGCTCATATTGAAGATATGGTCTGACGAACGAAATAAAGATTGCTCGCTAACATCACCCGCTGCTTCTTCTGGCTAGGGTTATACATCTTGATTTATCACAATCAACGTTGTCATTAATGATAATTTACCCACAGAGACCACTTTGAGATTACACTCCTAATTCAGTCTATTCTCATGATCTTGGCACAAGTATACTATCTCTCTCGTTCCATCTCGAATTGGGCATTGACACCATCCGAGGTTGGCCTCCTCTACATATGTATATTATTTCGACCAAAACTAGTTGAATCCTTCCAACGACCATTTTCCTTCTGGCAGTGGCCCTCCTGCGTACAATATATCGAATTTCTCTGTGGATTTATGTTGGTCCCCTGTCTGTCATTCGACGATTTTGATTAATAGCTCTTCTTCCAGTATTTGCCAGGCCATTGCGTTCCTGATCCTTGGCCATTCCCAATTCTATGTCAATACTCTTGGATTCGTCGCTCTGGGCCTTGAAAGTACACTTCCCATACCCCAGCTTATCAGGTGAATCCAACTCTCCGCCCATGATGTCATCATCTCTCAATTTTTCCTGCAGCAATTTTCGCCAGCGATCACTGTATGGTTTCCGGTCGTCTACTATGATCGGTTGGCTCGGTGGTGACGCATTCAAGTACATCCCTATTTTATTGCATAAAATCTTGCGTCTGATCATTTGCAAGGACTGTGTATTTTTTTTGGCGGGGAGCACCACTCCAATTTAAAGTTTGTGCCATATTCCAGCTTTCAGTTGACGTTGGTGTGTCTATCCGTCACATCTCACCCTCCTTCAACGAGACCTGACCCGCTTATAACGCAGCTATCTTGATCCAGAGAGTAATTTATGGCAACTCACCCCCCATATCTGTGATAGCAGACGATGTCGACGAGTTAGAGGAGGCTTTAGCCCTAGCAGATGAAGATTAATGATAAATTGGCATGAATGTTGTTGTGAATTTACTTACCATTCCAGATAAACACTCAAATAGAATACCTGCACCACAATGCTACCGCGGGGATGTCGATGACAGAAGAAGGGAATTCGTGAAACTTCTACCTATTGAAGTGAACTTACGCATATTGTCGGAACAAAGCAGGAAAAGAAGTAAACTCACATCCAAGACAATATGGGACATAGGGTATAAACAGCCCGCTCTCTTTGACAACAGATGTCCCAGTCGCAATCCTATCCAGCTGCATATATATCACCCTCCCTGTACTATCTAAACCTCAGTCATCTACACTACTTGATGACATCTGAGACATCTCATCTAATAGGTTATTGGTTCCTGCCCCCAAGTGCAGCTAAACCCAACAGAAATGTCATCCTCAACACCAACATTTGCAGAAAGCAATAAGTTTGATGGATTGAACTAGGCTTCATAGTAACAACTCATTTGCATTGCAGTCAACCAAAAGATGCAAATGATTACATAGATGGTGTTATGATTGACCTCATTGCATCCAAGTGTTCTTCATGACCCTAACACATGGACTGCTTCTCTTCATTGACACTTCCTTAATTGTACAGTAACTCAGTCAGTGCCTCATTGTAGGGACATGTTCCTTTACTCAGTAGGCCTCATGTATAAGGGCAACTGGAGCAGAGATGACTCTAGGAGAATTCTTAGTAAATTACACTCCATAGCTAGATTACAACTTACCTCCAGGAGAATCCTCAGAGAATAGGATGAGGCTCCTAAAGGGATGTTCTATTCTACATACTCTACTACTAGTGTCATGAATTGCCCAATTCCCTCTAAGTCAATATTTATTTTCTTTTTCTTTTTCTTTTCATTTAATCATGTAATATAGTCAGATCAGTAAATAAGGACAAACAATTGGACTTGTATAAGTAGTATACACAATCTAGCAAGGACTCTAATGAGTTCTCTTTGTCAACTCTGACTTAGAGTGTGACTTGGGTTAAGGTTACTCAATCTAAACTTGAGATCATTACACTAGAACTCGTTTCCACATCCAGACACCAATTATCTTGATTCTTATCAATCTTACTCTTATTGCTCCCTCAGTGTGTGATTGTCACAAACCAATTCCAACCTTGTTATAATTTGCTCTGGCACTTATCTTTTTCTTTATAATTAATTAATTAACAATAGTATGACTTAACGAATACAACATGGGAATATCATGAACTATAAAAAGAACAAGCATAGGAAGATCAAGTGATGATCTAGGATAGATCATACAATAATCAGATAGCTGCCATATGTGAAAGAACATGTGGGCAGAAGCTGTCTGACATGGGGAATTACTCAGGACTTGACAGATGGTAGTACATAGATACCTTGATCTCTCTTAGAATAGACTAGTTATATTATAAAACGGCAGGCAAACTAGACGATCTGCAGCAGCAGATTATTTTATTTCTTTTTCATTTTCTTTTATTATGTAATAGTTTGAAGTGTGCGGGACACTATGACTCAAAAGGAGTCCATGGAATAATTCGAGTAGACAAATACTAGTAAATACCAATTCGTATATAAGTAGCTAGACCAATTAGCGAGGACTCTAATGAGTTCTCTTTGTCAAACTCTGACTTAGAGTGCAAGTGAGGTTAAGGTTACCCAACTGAGACTTCAATCGTTATAAGTTACAGCCACATATACAAGTATAAATAGCTAGTCAATCCATAGAGGGAACTCTGTCAAGTTCTTCTTGTCTTTAATCTCATACTCTCTGAGGGGGATCTGGGATTGTCCCATGGGTCCTAATAAACCTCCTCATAGCTGGGCCACAGGCTTAAGTGGACTGACCAGGAAGTTTAGACCCTGGAGATAGAATATGGACACTATACCTGAGTGCATACATAGACCAGACCTGACAACAGGTGTTACTTTTTAGTTTACTTGTACTTTCGCTGTATCTACCTTGTGTTATTGGTTTATTGTGACCAATCTATGCAGAGGAATAGTAGTCACTCTCTAGGAGACTACTTAGAGTAGGGATCTTCTCCATAAAGTAATAGTTTACCCTAGTATTAGGGCAGTAGTAAGTAAGACAGTAGGCATCTGGCTGGGTGAAGATTTGCACCCCAGCAGACATAAGTAGTCAGTAGTCGAGCTAAGGAAGAAAGGTCAGTAACCAGCATCACAATACATTTCACCTCAACAAAACAACAACCTGTCCTTCTAAGAACAACATACTATATTCTTAGAAGCGTATAACAATCTCATGAGCAACATGCTCAATCAAAGACAGGCCCTTGCCAAATTAAGGGCAAAACTATACAGAAAGAGAAGAGAAGCTATGTAAATGATGTGGAAAGTTCAGGCACCTCATCCAGAACTGTAGAGAAAAGGAAGAAAACAGAAGAAGAAAATAGATTTGGAATATTAGAAAGTCAAGTAATGCAGTGTGGAGTAAAGGAAGTGGTGGAGCAGATAGTGAAGTGTTTCTGGTATGGAAAGGAAGGACACAAGAAGTGGGAGTGTCTAGAAGGAAAAGAAAAAAGAAAAGAAGAGGCGGTACCCCCCTAAAGAGTATGGGAGAAGGTGGAGGAGCATTGCAAGACAAGGGAATTACCTCCAAGAGGAGCAGCAATGTGTATGGAGGGGTAGACTATACCCAGAGAAGTGGTAACCTTTGTGGAGTATAGAGGATATGAGTATAAAGGGACAAAGACATAGGAGAACAAAGGGCAGAGTTTCCTAAGTAAGGAGCAGTAGTGTAATATGTAGTGCAGAAGATGTAAAGAGGCATGTAACTGGAGGGACAGAGAAGCAGAAAATAGACTTGCAGAGGCAAAGATACAGTGGTGGAAGGGAAAGTAGAGAGAAACGAGAAAGGAGAAATTTTCTGTCTGCCCTGTAGAACAGGAAAAAAAGTGCTGTGGTGGAATTGTGAGAAGGTAGAACAATCAGTGCCTAGGGTCCAGAAGGGGAGGGCTGGAATCACTGATCCAGGGTGAGTGGCAGGAACTGTCAATCAGAAGGCAGTGCAGAGAAGGGAAGCAAAAGAAGTGAGGTGAACATTTAAGCCTCTAATGTCATGAATTGTGACACGAGAACTTTTCTTTTCTCTTTCTTTTCTATTTTTCACTTTTCTATTTTTAGAATGGACTTACATAATCAGGGAAGTCACATGAGAGGTCACATGATCAGCCACATGACATGTCACATGATCACTGTGGGAAAGTGGTGCACAGACCAAGTAGAATAGATATAAGTAGTGTACTCAAATCCAGCAGGAACTCTAACAAGTTCTCTTTGTCTACTCTGACTTAGAGTTGGGATCCATCTACCTGAGTTACTTGGGTGACCGTTCCTTACATCTAAGAGAAGTGTGGATGAACATGGATATTAAAAGGATAAACACCCATAAGGAAAGAACAGTGAAAGCATTATTAGATAGTGGAGCAACAGAGATGTTTATGAGTAGGAAATTAGCAGAAAAGGGAGGATACAAGCTGATCAAATTAAATTAGCTGATACAAGTGAGGAATGTAGATGGTACTGGAAATAACAAAGGAGCAATTACACATGAAGTAAAAGTAAACATGTTCTACAAGGGACATGTAAAAAGAGTATATATAAATGTATGCAAATTGGGAAAGACAGATGTCATCTTGGGCATGCCATGGTTGTGATTGCAATAACCCTAACACAAATCTCACTCTATGTCAGAGTAGACAAAGAGAACTTGTTAGAGCTCTTGCTAATTCATTGTACACTACTTATACATGTTCAACTGTTTGTACTTGTTTACTGATTTGTTGGTATTACATAATTAAAATAAAATAAAATAAATATTACTTAGGGAAAAATAGCAGTTTATGACATCACTCCCTCTCAAGAGTCCTTATCCCAAGGACTTCTTTTATAGTTTGTTGAATGGGTCCCTTAGGTCATCCATTTCAAGATTTTCATCCCTCAAATTTTCTAAATATTTTCTATCCTCCTTAATCCTTCGTTGGTCTTCCTCGTCTTTTTCCTCGTCCCACTCTTTTATCTTTCCTCCCTTGTATTTGTCCTTCTTTTCTTCCATTCTTTTCAAGAATGAATTCCTGCTATATCTAGAGAATGGATTCTTTTTCCACCATCTCCAGTTTTCCTCCATCTTCTTCCAATATTCTCAATCATATTTCTTATTACCTTATCCATAGAGCAACTTA